>Ga0315280_10007050_pt1 | contig 15259 bp, 13 predicted proteins | sample YL17G06_40_MG_FD_203697 | JGI IMG/M metagenome (GOLD analysis project Ga0315280, IMG submission 203697) | Sediment microbial communities from Yellowstone Lake, YNP, Wyoming, USA - YL17G06_40 | ecosystem: Environmental > Aquatic > Freshwater > Lake > Sediment | place: USA: Wyoming | collected... | reverse complement strand
AACACTACAAGACAGCCATCTACTTCCACTGCGGCGGACTGGATCTATACCCAAAGCCCTCGCTTACGGCATGAGAAATCGAGGACCACAACATATGGGGGTCACCCACTCAAAACCCGGAAGCGCGCTATTAGAATAATGAACCCCGTCCCGTGAGTGAGAATCCGCAACCCTCCCCAAAAGTCCCGATCTGGGAAGTTACATGGCCATTGTTTTCGGTCAACCGGACGTATAGTGGGGTATCCGGACAAGTGCCCCATCCTGTCCAACTCCCCGGATAGGGCGTTCGCGTCAGCAGGCGGCTGCTACGCCAATGAACTATTTGATCTCGCATACTGAACCGGCGGCGAAGGAGGCCGCCGAGTATGGCGAAACAGCAAAGGAGCGATTTGGGGAGACGGGATGACGCCAAAAGCAATATGGCACATTGTCAAGGCCGCTGCTCAGCGTGCTGGAATCCTAAACCTGGCTCCACACGATTTGCGCCGCGCGAGTTGCTGAAATTCTTTTCTTGCGGGAACGACAGTAGTAGTCTGGCATTCCGTCAGGCAAGCCGGCCTGTGTTAAGGCACACGATCCGGTCGACTCTGGCGCGACACTGGCGAAGCGGACCTTCCGATGCCAACAAGGGCAATGTCAGATGCCCGATCACGATGCACGCAAACGGAGGAGCGATAGATATGACTCATTGGAAACGCGCATCCCGTTGCTTTTCGTTCAGGATAGTGCTGGTGATATTTCTTGTCTATGCCTCGACGTCCGGTTCGCAGCCGCCGCAACTCTCGCCTGCATCGCCGGATGCGATTCGACGATGGCAGGACATGCGCTTCGGCATGTTCATCCACTGGGGGCCGGTCAGCGTTACGGGCCGCGAAATCGGATGGTCGCGCGGCGCGGAGACGCCGGTCGACGTCTACGATAGTCTCTACAAGCAATTCAATCCCACCCGGTTCAACGCCGATGAATGGGCGCGCATTGCCCGGGACTCCGGCATGAAATATCTTGTACTGGTGACCAAGCACCACGACGGATTCAGCATGTGGGACACAAGGCAGACGGATTACAATATCATGCGCTCCCCGTTCGCCCGCGACGTCGTCAAAGAGGTATCGGCCGCATGCAAGAAATACGGAATTGCATTCGGCACCTATTACTCGGTCTGCGACTGGTACCACCCGGACTTTCCACTCGGCAGCCCCGGCGGCAAAACCAAAAAGCCGAATCCGAACCTGGACCGGTACACCGAGTACCTGCGCGCCCAGGTTACGGAACTGATCCGAAACTACGGTCCGTTGCTGGTGATGTGGTTTGACGTGCCCCAGGAAACCGGGCCCGACCGCGGCATCCCCACCGCCAACCTAGTGCGTTCTCTGCAACCGGATATCCTGATCAACAACCGCGCGGGCGGGACACCGGGCGATTTCGATACGCCCGAGCAGCGCATCGGCGGGTTTGATATGGAGCGCCCCTGGGAAACGTGCATGACCATCTGTCGCCAGTGGGCGTGGAAACCCGGCGACACCATGAAATCCCTGCGCCAATGTCTGCAGGCGTTGATCAGCACCGCCGGCGGCAACGGGAACCTGCTGCTCAACGTTGGTCCCATGCCCGACGGGCGCATCGAACCGCGCCAGGTCGAACGCCTCAAAGAAATGGGTGCGTGGCTGAAGAAATACGGCGACAGCATCTATGGCACACGCGGCGGCCCCTTCCTTCCCAGCAAGTGGGGCGCGAGCACGCGCGCCGGGAATCACATCTATCTTCATGTTTACGAGTGGAACGGAACCACGCTGCAACTGCCTGCAATTCCGGCGAAGGTCACCTCGGCCCGGGTCCTGACGGGTGGGAAGATAAGCTTTCAGCAAACCGACTCCGGCCTGGCTCTCACCCTCGCCGCTCAGAACCAGGATCCAATCGACACCCTGGTTGTTCTCGATCTCGACCGTCCGTCGATGGAACTAGCGCCGGTGCGGATCGCGGCTGTGAGTGCATCGCTGGCATCGAAAGCCCAGGCGCGCGCGTCCAATGTTTACCATTCCGACCCGCAATACGGCGCCGACAAAGCCTTCGATGACGACGTCGACACGCGCTGGGCGACCGATACGGGGACCAAACAGGCGTGGCTGGAAGTGAATCTGGGCAAGCCGGTGACCTTCTCGCGGGTGACGATCCGCGAATGGGAGGGAGGAGGGAAACGCATTCAAAAATTCGAGCTGCAATATCTGGACGGCAGCGCATGGAAAACGTTCATTTCCGGCACCACGATCGGCATCGAGTACAGGAAGAACTTCCCTGCCGTCACGGCACGCGTTGTCCGCCTGAACATTCTGGACGCGACAGAGGGCCCGACGATCGACGAATTCGAGATCCTGAAATAAGTGGGCTCCCTTGGTGTTTGTGCAGTACGAAGCGGACGGCTGGACGGCGCGGGAAAAGGGGGCGTTCATGACCGCCCGGCGCATCTCCACCAACATGGGCCACGCTTCGCGCATCATCCTCCGTAAAGTGTTTCGGTGTTGACCGGCAGGCCGAGTAGCTTCAGGTAAGTGAAGAGCTGCATCTTGTGATTTGTGAAGTGCTCTCGGAACAGGACGAGCATTCTCTCCAGCTTCCCGCTCCATCCCCAGGGCGTGGAAACCACTTTCTCAGTGAATTCCTTCTCGCTCAGGCCGTCGATAACTTCGCGCAGGCTGCTCCTGTCTTTTCGAATCCGTTCGAGCGCCTCCTGCACGCTGCATGCTGGCATATTCTCGAGTTTCATCCCCTCAACCATCTGCTCGGGCGTGAAAGGCCAATGGTTGGTGATCAGGCAGCGGACGTCGTCTGCCAGGCCATGGGAGATGTGTTCGATGACCTGACCGAGGTTCATGAAACTCGGTCCAGGCCGCCACTCGAGCTTGTCCGCTGGTGCCATGCCGATGAGCGTTTCGGCGGGCTTATAAGCCTCCATCACCAACTCGTAGAAATCATTCTTCGTCATACCGGCACCTCCTGCGAAAGCGCTTCGGCGATCGCATGATGAAAGTTGATTCGGCTTGAATTATGACACGGTTCGGTTGGCAGTTCGCCGCATCCGTTGGAGGGTGGTCGGCAGGACTTGGTGCCTGGTTGGTTATGCTCTCCCCTCCGCATCTAAAACAATTCCGAGGAGATAGAATGGGGATGAGAATAAGGACAGTATAACGCAGACAACGGATTCTATTACGGGTAGCCGCTCGCTTCCTTTACACACCCTCCTAGTTTTCGATGGGCGTCTTTTCCACGTGGTCGATGACTAACTGTTCAATAGGCGCTTTGGGCTGTTCCAGCCGGAGGCCGAGCGCTTTTACCGCGGCAAAGATCGTCGAAGCGCCACCGGGTTCGGAGGCGGTTGTGGCGGGCTCTCCGGCTGGGGCGGCGACTCTTTCACTTTCGGCTCGTCCTTCCTATCCGCCGCGGCATTAACATTGTCAGAACAGAACGGAGGAGATTTGCGTATATCCAGATCAGCAATCATCTTGCAGGAGGGAGGAAGCCAGAGATGGATCGGAGAAATTTCCTCAAGTTGGCACTTGCGGCAGGAGGTCTTCATTCATTTGATTGGGATGCATACCCGCAAGGTGGTCCCGGGTCAAAAGCCGATGGAGAGTTTGACGCGATCATCATCGGCGCCGGCCTCGGCGGCCTCGGCTGCGGCATGGCATTCGCCCGGAAGGGCTATAGAGCACTTGTCATGGAACAGCACGACCGACCGGGAGGATATGCCACGGCGTTCAGACGCCCCGGTTGCTTTCTTTTCGATGTGTCCCTGCACTCGACGACCGTGGCCAGCCGGAACAATCTCAACAACCTGATGCCGGGATTTCCCGAAATTGCGGATGTGGAGTTCATGCTCCACCCCAATCTCTATCGCGCAATATTCCCAAACCACGACCTGCGCGTTCCACAAAAAAATGTCCCCGCATATGTTGAGCTCCTGACCAGACAGTTTCCCGCGGAGGAATCGGGAATCAAGGGCATTATCGAAGATATGCAAGGCCTGCAACGGGATATCGGCCGCTTTTCCGGCGGCAATTCGGCACCGGATATGAGCCGGTTTGCCCAGGACTATCCCTACCTTGCCAGGATCAGCGGAAGGACCTGGGGACAGGTTCTCGATGCCCGCATCAAGGATCCGAAGCTCCGGGCTATCATCTCGAACAACTGGGGGTACTATGGGCTGCCTCCCTCCAGACTATCCCCCTTCTACTATGCGCTTCCCACGATCGGATACCTCACGGATGGCGGCTTCTATCCGCGCGGCAGTTCGCAGAAGATCAGCGACGCCCTTGCGAAATATATCGAAGATCATGGCGGCAGGATCATGCTCAAAACACGCGTTGAACAAATCCTGGTCAAAGATCATGCCGCTATCGGCGTTCGCACCGCAGGCGGCCAGGAGTACAAGGCCCGGGCCGTGATCTCCAATGCAAATGCCCCGGACACCTTCCGCACCATGATGAACGAGGCCGAATATCTGAAAGAATACCTGGTGCGGTTGGAGCGTTACAGCATCAGCCTTTCCTCTTTCCAGGTTTTTCTCGGGCTGAAGAGGGATCTCGTCCGCAAACTGGGCATCCCCGACTCGGAGATCTTTTACCATCCCGGCTACGATCCGGAAGCAGAATACCAGGCATCCCGAATGGCGGATGTCAACAACAGCGGTTGGGGCCTGATGCTTTACGACAACATTTATGAGGGATACTCGCCGAAAAACAAAAACACGATCAATATTCTGACTCTTCAAGGCTACGACCATTGGAAAGAGTTCGAGGCAGACTACCGGAAGGGCAACAAGCAGGCCTATAGAGCTGAGAAGGAGAAAATGGCCGGAAACCTGATCCGTCAGGTTGAGAAGGTCCTGCTTCCCGGGCTCACGGATGCCATCGAGGTCATGGAAATCGGAACGCCGCTGACCAACATCCGCTATACGTGCAATTACCGCGGGGCCATATACGGCTGGGATCAGACGATGGATAACAGCGGCCCCGCCCGCCTTCCTTACAAAACGCCGATCAAGAATCTGTATCTAGCAGGCGCCTGGACCAGCCCCGGCCATGGATACGGCGCCGTGCTTCCGGGCGGTCTACAGTGCTTTGCCCAGATCATGCGCGATTGGCAGAAGTAAGCACGGTCCTGATTTTATGAGATAACAGGAAAATCGGTGGCAGGCAACCGCCATCCCTTTCCGGGTGTAGAAGCCTGCCAGGGAAGCTCACAGCTGTGATTTAGAGAGGCCGGGAAGTTAACATAGTCTCTCAACTACGAACCTGAGGACTCGGGAGGAGGGCAGATGAGCGGACGCCTTGGCGCGGACCTCGATCGAATGCGCGCCTTGTCCTTCCTATCCGCCGCTGCAGCGCCGGGCCTATGAGCCCGGCGTTCCGGCACCGCAGATTTGAATCCTACATCAGAAGGGCAGTGCGCGGGCCGAATTCGCGCACACTTCGCCTACCGTGCGGGACTCGTTACTGCGTCCCGCTCAGGAAAAACTCCGAACGTTCGTTCATGGCATGATCATCGGAGCGTGGATCAGGTTTTGCGGATGACGCCAAAGCCGTGCGCGACACGATCCTGTTGCTTGTGTTCTCGAACAAAATCGCAAAAGGCCCGGTTCCAGTGGACATCGTGGCTGAGCAATATGGCACCTGGCTTCAGCAGAGGCCAGACGGTCTGGTACTCAAAGCTCATGTGTTCATAGGTGTGCAGGCTATCGTGGAAAAACAGATCGATGCAACCCACTTCCTTGCCCACGTGGGGCAGCAGATCACGGCTGTCTCCCAGATGCAGATGCCATCGCTTCCGGAGAGGCTCCGGAATGAGCCAGCCAGGTTCACAGCCTTCCGGCAAATGCGTCCGAACCAATTGGTCCGTACTGCCTCTGATGCTTTGGTAGGAAGGCAGGTCAATGGAAACCAGCCTGCCCTCCGTGCCCTCGTTGCGAGAATTGACCAGCAATCCCTGAAGAAAGCAGGCAGAAAAGACGCCGTCGAAGACACCGGTCTCCAGCACCAAATGCGGCTTCGTCAGCCTCACCAGCGCATACAGAAAACAGTGATCCTGGTTCAGGACGAAATCATGCTGAGTTCTCCGGCGCATCTTCTCGCGAATCAGCCTCACGAAATCGGGGTCTGCCTTCAACTCTTCCTGCAGTTCGAAAAACCGCCTGGCTGGCTGCCCCGCCACGAACCGCAACAATGACTGTGGCCGGCTATAGAAGTAACAGAATGTGTAGCGGGGATTTAATAATAGGTAGCGCAGACCTTTGACGATGGTTCCCAGCATGACTGTTGGTCCTCAGCGTTCGCTTGACCCTCCTGATAGGACTTTCGGAATTTTCGGGAGCGGGATGTTGTAATGCACGTGTACCCAACAGTCGTTGACCACGACCTTGTCCACAACCATCCGCAACACTTTCTGCTTGTTCTCGAACGAGATTCGCTTGAGGCTGCTCCAAACCAACGCTGCAAACTCGCCCAGACTGGCCTTGACGTCTGTCACTTTCTTTTTCTCGGCAGCCATTTTCCTCAATAACTCCTGCTCGCAGCTTAGCATCTCTAGCTTCGAGTTTACCAGTTGCCGTCGCTTCTGTAACTCCGGCAATTCCAGTGCACCACACTGATACGCATCTAGAAGCCGCGAGAGTTCTATATTGGCCAACCTGATCTGTCGTTTCACCCGATCGTCTTTTAAGGACAGAAGCCAGAACAGACCCACACGATCCGCGTCAATGTGGTACTTGTGCAGACCGACATGATGGTCATCAACCGCCAAGGACGTTTCGTCCCCGATCTAAAACCAGAACAGTAGGACCCGGGAGAGCAGACGAGCGGACGCCTTGGCGCGGGCGTCGATCGAATACGCGGCTTGTCCTTCCTATCCGCCACAACCCATTTCCACTTGATCTGCGTTCATCGCGTTCATCTCCGGTTATTTGGCTGGAATGGGCGGGTTTTTGCGTGCGGCGGTCGTCTTCTCGACGAAAAGCAGCGCGTCAACGCTCTCCAAGACTTTCTGATCCATCAGATAGGAAGAAGCGCTGGCCTCGCTGAACACGGCTCCGACGGAGCGCGTTTGGTGAGACGCCTTCAGCCATTCGGCAACCGGGCCCTTAGCCGGCGCTTTCCGTAGGTCGATGGCCAAGATGGGGATGCCGGTGGCCGCCAGCGTGGCGTCAAGGCTCCCGGCAGGCGCTGGCGGGACCGTAAAATCACGCAACCCCTTGCTCATCTCCATGGCTTGAAATGAGCCCTGGTTGAACGCGAAACCAAAAACGACCATCTGGTTTCCGTAAGTCTGCCGGAGGAATTTCCCCATGGACTGGTAGCTGTAGCCGCCATAGGCGACGTGGCCGTTGTGCGCCCAGAGGACCATCTTCGCGCCCGGCGAGTGGTCCAGGATCCATTTCACGTTTTCGGCCATGCTCTGGTCGCGCGTCTGAATCCCCAGATTCATCTGTGTCCATTGCAGAGCAATCCGGGCGTTCTGGATGGCCCAATCGATTTCCTTATCCGTTGCACCCGCTTTACGCCAGGCCTCGCGTGCAGCCTCGATGTGAGTCGCGACCTCGGCGCAGGAGCTTAACGCCTGTCGAGGATCGACCTGTTTTTGCGGCGCGCTCGGTTCCACTCCGCCCACGTATTCGCTGCGCAGACTCTGCTTGCCCGATTGTGCGACTTCTTTGTCCAATCCGATCCGGTAACCGTTCCCCGAGGCGGATAGTCCCTTTAATGTCTCCGATTCGAAATCGAAGTCGAAGCGCTCCGGATTTGTATAGAGTACCCCGTCGATTTCGACCTGCAATGAATCGAACCAGGCGGTGCCGTCTCCCGGGTGCAGGACGCCGAAGACGATGTTTTTGACATCGGCCGGTACCGGCATGGAAATCTGGTAGCGCGTCCAGGGCGTTGTCCCGCGCGGGCCGCGGTCGGACATGTTGTCGAGCTTCAGCATTCCGGCCGCGCCATCGAGACGCCACCATAGTCCGGCATAGCCACGGGTGATGCCTTGCGTCCTGATGTAGCCGCTGTAGCGAATCTGCTTGCCTGCAGCTGCCGCCACGGGAAACGCTGCTGCGGCCAGTCCAAAACTGGCTCCGGCCTGCCTTGCTTTTGTGGCTATCCTGACATCATCCCAGGCGCGCTGGACAGCATCGGAGTAGTCCGGCTCATGCTTCTTTATAAAGTCCCCGGCAATTGACATTGCGATATCCGGCGTCTGCATATCAAATCCGGTGAACTCGATCCGCCCCTTGCCGGACTTGTTGAAGTCGCGCATCCACAGGATCATGTCCAGCACTTCTTCGGTGTTCCAGGTCCAGAAATACATGCCCTTGAGCAGCTGCGCCGGGTCACCTTTGCCTGTCAGCACAAAATCATTCAGGCAATAGGCCTCCGGCATGTTGGCTTCAATCGAGAAGATGGTAAAACCCATCTCGGTGGCGAGGAACTCCAGCATGCGATGCTTCAGCTGGAAGAACTCACGCGTGCCGTGGGTGGCTTCTCCAAGTGAGACGATGCGTGCATTGCCTATGACCTTCTTGAGCGGCCGCATGTCGGCAAATCCGTGACGCGCTTCGGGGGTCGTGAGTCGAATGGCCTGTTTGCGCAACCAGTCAATGACCGGCTGGTTCGGCGCCTGCCCCAATACTCCGGACGAGGCCAGCAGGGACAGCAGTACCACGCATCCAGCACCGAGGGCGATGTTCCTTTTCATGAGTGCCTCATTCCAGATAGCGAGGATCGGATGATGGTGACCGACGAGAGGCGCCGGTTGGGTGTGACGCTTGAGTTCTCGTTCACATGAATCCCGGTTTTCCTCGGTTATGGATGCAGGACCGGGGCGACTGGTTCAGTGGATTGCTCTCTTGGGCCGACATTTCTCGATCAGCCTCATAAGTCAAATGCGAAACGAGCCGCGGCTCTCGTGCACATGAACTGCATAGCCATCACGGCAATGCACGCCAGGACAGCCACGCCAATACCGGGCGGGCCGGTAACCGCGTCTTTGCTCATCCCGAGCCCTGCTTGCAGCATGCGGACGACGACCCCCTCCTTGAGCGCCAGAATGCTGATCGGGAGTGCCTCCAGCCCGGTGACCATCGCCGTGAAGAGGCCGGCCTGCCGGGCGGAACTGGCAGCTGACTCCGGCGGCCGGCCTGCGTGGCGCGTCCGCCGCCCGACATACACGCCCGCCAGGGTACCGAGAGCCAGATTGCCCAGCGGGAAGCCCATGAAGGAGGCCACCGCGATCACCGAGCAGAACAGGTATACTGGCACCAGGAGCTTGAGATTTGCGCTGTAGAAATGGGCGATCCAACGCTTGAGGAAAAGCGCATCCAGGATGATGCCCAAAGCCAGGCCTGTGAGTGCCGCTGCCGCGATGCCGCGATCGGAAATGAGCCGAATCTGAGACATGGCAAGGGCGGCGCTAGTCCACCAGAAGAGGACAAAGGTTAGATACGGACAAAGGAATCCAGCGGCAAGACCGACTGCAATCTGCTCCCTCTTACTCATTGGGGCGCTCCGTCCTTGGCGTTGGTGTGCCGCAGTATATCTCAGACTGCGCGCCGCCGGTAGCCTGAAGCCAGGAGCCCGTCCGCGAAAGAGGGGACATTCCTACTTTCGGAATCGGCACCAGATTTTCCCACGGGCCCATCCCTTTCCGGGTAAAATCGCCGCTGTGACCGGCTTTGGGTTCCGGCAGACAGGGCGAGGTTAACATAAGGCCTCGATATCAGAAGTAGGACCAGCCCTCACAACCCGACTCCGATCCCAACAATCGCAGCTTATTCGCCTTACGCGGCAGGGATCGAGGCGAAATGCTCCCTGATCAGATCCTCTACGACGGACTTGCTGAAATCGCCTATTTCAACGTCGCCATGAAAAAGCGTTTCATTGATCACTTCCTGGGTCTTCCTGAAGCCACATGGTGTTAGACTGCCGATATCCGAACACCGATGCCGGGCTGATCAGGATTCGGCAGTCGAAGTAATGGGATGGGAAGCCATGGGGAGGCAGCGTAGAGGCCCGCTGCAAGGCGTGTGCTGGTGTTCGTGTTGTGGGATTGCCTGTTCCGCTCCGTTCACACGTCACCGATGGTGGCCGAGACAGGCCGCCGGCCCTGATGCTATGCTTTGCGTTCGGCGCAGGCTCCCTTCCCTTCGATTTAGGGCCGCACTTCTGGACTGGAGGATACGTAATGCGAAGGAGATGTGCAGGTGTTGGGGCGCTGGTTGCGTGGATGCTGACTGTCCACGCCATGGCCGGCGCCATAGAGTTCCAGGCAAAGGCGGGCTCGGCCCTTCAGGCCGGTGCCGGGAGCGCCGCGGAAGATCCGATACGGACACTGGTCGGCCGACTCGACCTCGAAAAGTACAAGGCCACCATCAAAGGCCTTACCCAGTTCGGCGATCGACGCCAGGGCACAGATCGTAATCGGGCCGCAAACGACTGGATTGAGGCGCAACTGAAGAGTTACGGCTGCTCCGACATCGGGCGCATCAAGTACGAGGTCACTTCCGGCGGGCGAACCGGCGGGGCAGGCGAAGCCGGCCGCGCCACCGGGGCGGCGGCTGGAGGCGGCCGGGCTGCCGCAGGCGCCGTAGCGGGAGGTACAGGCCGGGGTGCTGCAGGCGCCGCAGCCGCAGGTGGAGGCGGGGGTGCTGCGGCTGGAGCTGCCGGTGGCCAGGGGCAGGGGATCGGCACCCAGATTGTGCCACGCGGCCGGGGCGGTGCGAATCCGGTTAAGGGAAACCGCGGGCCCACCGGCGTGAACAACGATCCGTCCAAACAACCCGATCCGAAGATCCGCGAGCTCGATATGCAGCCGTCAACTCCGGGGCCGCGCGACGAAGTCTATTGCACAAAAATCGGCTCGACACACCCGGAGGAGATGTACATCGTCGCCGCGCACATGGACGGCATCGGCTATAGTGAAGGCGCTAATGATGACGCGTCGGGCGTAGCCATCGTGATGGAGCTGGCCCGCATCTTCAGCGCTCCCGATGTCAAGACCGACCGGTCGATCCGTTTCGTTCTCTGGAACAACGAGGAGACGGGCCTCAACGGCGCCCGGGCCTACGTGAGCCAGCGCGCTCCGCTGCAGGGCAAGGAGGATCCGCCCAATTCGGGCAAGTACCCGGAACCGAAGTGGCTTGGCATGATTCAGCACGACATGATGCTGTACGACCATGGGATGCCCGGTCCGGACGGCAAGCTTCCCGCGGAGCAGCGTCCCGAGGCCGACGTAAATATCGAGTTCGCTGCCACGGCGAAGATGGGGGCCCAAGCCCAGGAACTTGCGTGGGTGTTCAAGAATGCGAACGACCGTTACGCGACGGACTACCCGGCGGTCGTCGGCAACCGCATGAGCAACACCGACTCGGCGGCGTTCCAGGACCTGGTCGCGGCCATCAGTCTGCGCGAGGCCGAAAGGCTGAGCCAGGTAGGAGCCGGCTGGGATCCGACCTGGCACCAGCCGACGGATGTCTTCACGACCTTTTCGGACAAAGATTTCCGTCTCGGCCTGAACGCCGCGCAAACGACGCTGGCAGCGATTGCGCAGCTCGCGGGCGCGAAGCTGAAATAGCGTGCCGACGCGAGTAGGACCCGGGAGGAGGGCAGATGAGCGGACGCCTTGGCGCGGACCTTGATCGAATGCGCGGCTTGTCCTTCCTATCCGCTATCCGCTGCAGGTGATCAGCCGGTCCAAGTCGAATGCCTTCAGGTGGACGGTCCTTTCCGGGATGTCGATATGGAGACAAACAGCAATCTGGTTCATACCTGATTTTCCGGCGGTTCGCTGAGGCGGGATTGCTATAGTAGTCACGTCAACCGAGCCATGGAGGGTCTTCATTTGTCGGGCGTGCTGCCGAAAGGGCCGAGGAAGTGATCAAGGCATTTAAAAGGGCCAGTGGAATCCGGAGATCTGGAAAGGGCAGTCACACTAACCTCAAGATGCCGAATGGTCAGCTGATCACGATTCCAGGTCACGGTGAGATCAAAGTCGGATTGCTTCGTGCGGCCATTAAGAAAGCCGGGCTCTCAATCGATGAGTTTCTTGAGTTACTCGGGAGGCGATAAATGGACTACACGGTGCTGATTCACCCTGCGGAGGAAGGCGGTTATTGGACAGAGGTTCCGGCACTTCCAGGATGCCTTTCTCAGGGCGAAACGATCGAAGAAGCCCTTGCCAACATCAGGGAAGCTATCGAATCCCACATCGCTATTCTACGTGAGGATGGGGCCGAGATCTCGGGTGATGAAGGACTGCTGATCGGCCGCGTGAACGTGACTGTGACACCGGCAGCGTGAGAACTCGGGTTCAGGCTCCGGGATCTGTTTCTGGGCGACCACTCAAAGGAACCCCGCCCGGGGCATATCGTCATTGCACTGATCAACGGCGAGGCAGTCGTGAAGCAATTCCTGCACCATCTCCAACTGTGAGATCAGCCGAAGCGCCCGCCGCCCCCTACCTCTTAGAGATCTATACACTATGACAGTGAGGTGGTTGTCTTCGACGATGCCGGCGAGTTGTTCAATGCGGGCGCATGGAGCTCCCCGCAGCCTCCCGTTTCCGTGACCGCTCGACGCGGCCGTCAGCTCATAGGCGAAGGTATGCTCGGATCAGGGCGCACAAGGGGGAGTAGAAGCGCCCTTGGGGGCCCGGAGGGTGCTTCTCCTTCCCGCTTCAGGTCCGATGCCAGCGGCAGCACCTGATCTCACCCGGTTTCCGGGAGGATTCCGGATATTTTCTGCACCAACTCATGCTATCCTCTGCCCAGATTCTCAAAAGGAATTGACCATTGATTCGCGATTCCGAGTTTGGCGAGAGGGAAGCTTGTGAGCCACGGAAAAGCAAATTCTTATAACCAGTTTGAGGGGATTCCCGCTAATAGTGCATCCAAGAGGAGAACCCCAAATGTCAGAAGAAACAAAGAAATGCCCGGATTACGGAGAAGAGATTTTGGCGGCGGCCATCAAATGTCAACATTGCGGAAGCGACCTTAACAAGGAACGGAAAAAAACTGGGGAGACATTGGGATGGCTTATGCTGATCATTCCATTTCTCGCCGTAATATTGATGTGGTTTTGGATTGCAGACACCGCGCCTTTTATTTTGAATCTTGTTTCGATGGGAGCGATTATCTTAACTGCGATATTGTGCTATAGGGAATCGTCCCAACTGGGCTTTGGTACACAAAAGCATGAAATTAAGCCAATTGTTTATTTCATCGGGATGGTCTTATTATGGCCGCTCGTTTTCCCAATGTATTTTTATCAAAGGAGAAAAAAGGGGGGGGAGAATCGCATCGTTGGAGCTATCCTAATTGTTCTTGTCTTTTCAGGTTCGTATCTTATTTTTAACGATGTTTTTTCCGCTATCATCGAGGCCACCCAGCCGACCGATCCTGCCACGCTGAGCGCCGTGCACGATTGGTTAGGTCAACAGGCGATACCGTTGCGGGCGATCGAGGCCGGCAACGGGTTCGATGATCTCGCGCCGTTGAAGCCGTTGTTCAAGGATGTTCGTATCGTCGCGTTGGGAGAGGCGACGCACGGAACGCGCGAGTTCTTCCAGTTCAAGCACCGGATGCTGGAATTCCTGGTGACGCAGATGGGGTTCACCGTGTTTGCCATCGAGGCGAGCTACCCGGGCTGCCAGCCAATTGATGACTACGTCATATACGGCAAGGGCGACCCGGACCAGGCGCTGGCGGGACAGGGCTTCAGGGTGTGGAACACGCAGGGGGTCCGCGACCTGATCGAGTGGCTGCACCAGTACAACGCCCAACAGCCGGTGGGAAGGCGCGTGCATTTCCTCGGGTACGACATCCAGCGTTACACCCGGGCATTCTCCGCTATTCGCGAGTACCTTACCAAGACAGCGCCGGACAAGCTGGCCGACGCTGAAGCAGCGATGAAACCGCTGTGGTTCGACCAGGACCTGCTTGCCGCCGAGGACAAGATAGCCCCCTACATTCGCGATTGGGTTAAGATCGCACCGGCGCTCGACGCGATCGGCACGTGGCTCGACGAGCATCGCGAGCAATTGATCGGGAAGTCGTCGAAGATGGATTATATGATTACGCGGCAGCACGTACGCGTGTTGCAGCAATTCGTACACACGTACGCGTCCGGTGTTAGCAAATCGTACCAAAAGCGCGATCAGGTCATGGCGGACAACGTGCGCTGGATTTTCGACTTCCTCGGACCAGAAACGCGCATGGTGTTATGGGCGCACAACTCGCACGTCCATAGGGAGACGTATTCCGGAATAATCTCGATGGGCTCGCACCTACGTGCAGCCTACGGCCAGGCGTACTACGCGCTGGGATTTGACTTCAACGAAGGCGCGTTCCAATCGGGCGAACGGATCGGCGGGAAGGCCAGAGAGATGAAGGAATTTCGCGTGGGACCGGCACCGGAGGAAAGCGTGGGCTGGGTTTTTACCCGGGTTGCGCAGCAATTGCCGTCCAAGAACTTCATTGTGGACTTCCGCAGCGCCCCGAGCCAGGGGCCGGTAGCGAATTGGCTGGCAACGCCGCACCGCACGTACGGGATCGGTGCTACGTTCTCCGAGGGCTACAAGTACTGGAATTACATGCCGACGGTGGCGCTCAGCAAGGAATTCGACGGGCTGATCTTCATTGGTCAAACCACACGCGCGCGGCCGGCGGCGACACCGACGGACACGTCCGGCATCGAGAAACAGGATTGAAACGATTGACTGGTGTGGCAGGTGATGATCGCCAACCTGTTAGGAGAGTTGAGCCCGTGCTTCTACGACTCCATCAAGGAGATCTTCCTCGATGCCGCGCCGCAGCCAGAATGTTCCCCGGCCGACTCGCCGGCACCTCGCGTGTAGAATCCTGCCAGAGCAGCTCACATCGGTGATTTGGAGAGGCCGGGAAGTTAACATAGTCTCTCAACTACGAACCTGAGGACCCGGGAGGAGGGGAGATGAGCGGACGCCTTGGCGCGGACCTCGATCGAATACGCGGCTTGTCCTTCCTATCCGCACAATTTCAAAAATCGGCTGACAGGCTACTCATTTCCTGATTTTCGCCACTGGTTTATATGTGCGTACTCAGTTGCGAAATGAGGAAATGGGTAGCCTGTTCCGAAAATAGAGACAACAGGCAACAAATGTCGGCATCGGAATCGGGGTCGCTATCGCTATCGAAGTTGTTGGTCTGCAAAAGCCGATTGCGACCACGATTGCGATCCCGATGCCGATT
>Ga0315280_10007048_pt1 | contig 15261 bp, 17 predicted proteins | sample YL17G06_40_MG_FD_203697 | JGI IMG/M metagenome (GOLD analysis project Ga0315280, IMG submission 203697) | Sediment microbial communities from Yellowstone Lake, YNP, Wyoming, USA - YL17G06_40 | ecosystem: Environmental > Aquatic > Freshwater > Lake > Sediment | place: USA: Wyoming | collected... | reverse complement strand
CGCAGTTTTCCAGTAAATATTCCAAGGTTCAGAGGGAGCTTGAGAATATGAGGTTTGAAATGGAGGTTTTGGAGAGGATGTGCGCGACGGCTAGCGATGCTAATCCTAAACTTAGCGTTAGAAGGGGGAAGGCGAAGTGAAGGGTTTATGTGGGCGATTTGTAAAGGCGCCTCTATTGTTCTTGTTGATAATTATGGTTTTTTCGTTGAGCTTAACTCGTTTGCCATTCTGTGTGAGCGCGGGTGATGAGGCTTCTTCAGCCATTGGCGAGGCTGATGATGCTTTGAGGCGGGCTTTTGAGGCTGTTTTGGAGGCTGAAAGGGCTGGTGCAAACGTTTCTGATTTGATTGTTAAGCTGGACGAGGCTGGTGGGCTTTTGGCGGAGGCTGAAAACGCGTATAGAGTTGGGAACTTCAGCGAAGCTGTTAGTAGGGCTGAAGGGTGTTCCATTTTGGCGAATGGCGTTGTAGGCGAGGCTTTAAGCCTGCAGAATATGGCTTTGGCTGATGCCCAGACGGCTTTTTGGCAAAATTTGACGTTTTCCTGTTTTGGAGGCGCTGCTTTTCTCGTTGTGCTATTTTTTGTCTGGGGTTGGTTTAAGCGTGTTTATGCCCAGAGAATGTTAAGCATGAAGCCTGAGGTGGCGTCTGATGTTGAAGATTGAAGATTATAAAGTTGTTTTCGCCTCTGTGGGCTTGATAGGCGTTTTGCTGTTTGCCTCTTCAACGCTTGGTTTGGTTTTGCGTCTGCCTGGCGGGGAAAGGTTTTCTGAGCTTTGGGTTTTAGGACCTGGGCATATGGCTGAGGATTATCCTTTTAATGTTAAAGCTGATGTGAGCTATTTGGTTTATGTTGGTGTTGGCAACCATATGGGTTCTTCTGCCTATTATGTGGTTTATGTGAAGTTTAGGAATCAAAGTGAGGCTTTGCCTAATGCCACTGCTGGAACGCCTAGCCCGCTTAATGCTACAGCTGAGTATCGCATATTTCTTCAAGGGGGCGAAAGCTGGGAGGCTCCTCTAACGTTTTCATTTCTCGGGAACCAATCTCTGATTCAGAGTTTAATTGTAAACAATGTTGAGTTTGCCGTTAATAAGACGGCTTTATGGGACGGGGAAAATAATGGTTATTATTATCAGCTTTTCATGGAGCTTTGGATATACAACGTCGAATTTCAAGCCTTTGAATTTCATAACCGTTTTGTTGGTTTATGGTTGAACATGACTGGTGTTTAGATTTAGCGTAAAGAACACTGATATAGAAAAATAACCAGTTTTTCCATAGGCGTTTTTATTTGAGGGTTAAACTGGTTTTATTTGAGGTTGAGGGAGAAAGGCGCCCAAGATCCGATGGAGAACAGTTCGGGTCTGGTTTAGGAGTTAGTGAATGCTTTGGATGAATACGTAAACTCTGATGTGGTTGTGCTGATTCCAACCTTGAATGAGGAGGAAGGGTTAGCTTCCACAGTGTTGGAGGTTATGCAGTTTTTAGATAAGCCTTACATTCTTGTTGTTGACGGAAATAGCTCTGATGGGACGGTGGATGTTGCTAAAAGGCTGGGTTTGGATGTTGTTCTTCAGGATGGGAAGGGTAAGGGAGACGCTGTAGCGAAGGCTATTAAAAGTTTAAAGGCGGATCCGCGATACGTGGTTTTCATAGATGCGGATTTCACTTATCCAGCGGAGTACATTCCCCGCATGATTAGGGTTTTGGAGGAAAACCCAGAGGTGGGTATGGTTTGTGGAGACAGGTTTGACAAGCCTTTTAGTATGGCTAGTGTTAATAGTGCCTATTACATAGGCAACCGTTTTCTGGCTTTCGTGCATTTTATGGTGAACGGCGTTAACATGAGGGATCCCCTAACCGGGTTGAGGGTTGTACGCTGGGACATAATTAAGGAATGGCAACCTAAGTCTAAGAGTTTTGATGTGGAAGCGGAACTCAACTACCTTGTGGAGAGGAAGGGCTACAAGATTAGGGAGATACCCATACACTACCGCGAAAGATTAGGGGAAAAGAAGTTGAAGTTAAGGCATGGCTTTATAATTTTGAGGAGAATTTTGGCTGAGGCTTTAACTTGATTTTGAATCTTTATTGAAGGCTCAGAACTGATTTATAAAAGGTGGATGAAAGATGGGTTTTAGAGCTGTGAATATAATTGAGGAATCGGTTATTAGTTGTGGCTTTGTTGCCACTTATAGTGTTTCTGTGGACTGTTGGATGGATTTTGAGCCGTTTAGGTGAGCGGTGAAGGTTAGGTTTTGGCTTCCAGAACCGATTTATAAAAGGTTGTCAAAAGAGAAACTTAAGCTGGGGAGAATCTTGGAAAGAGCTGAGATAGCATTACCGAAATACTATCTGCAATATTTATCTGAATGTACAAGTTTGGTTCAGCTCAGATTAGCAATCACAAGCGCGATACAAGGAGAATAAGGAATTGGACAGAATACTGATCACTGGTGGTGGCGGCTTCATTGGTAGTCACATTGCCCGCCATTTTTACTCACGTGGTGATTTTGTTAGAGTAGTTGACGTGAAGTTCGACGATTACATCAAAGAGAAGTACTATAACGAAAGGCTTCGGTTAGACTTGAGGGTGTGGGAGAACTGTCTTCTCGCTACCAAAGGTGTTGACAAGGTCTATAACTTTGCGGCAAACATGGGTGGAATAGGCTTCATAACAGCAGTGGGCGCTGACGTAATGCATGATAACGTCTTGATAAACACATACATGATTGAAGCTGCAAGACAAAACAAAGCAGAACGGTTCCTGTTCAGTTCTTCTGCTTGTATCTATCCAACATTCAGACAAACGAGTCCAGATGTAACAGGGCTGAAGGAAGAAGATGCTTACCCCGCAGATCCCGACAACTTCTATGGTTGGGAAAAACTATACACTGAGAAAATGCTTGAAGCATATCAAAGAGACTATGGCATGAACATCAGAATTGTCAGGTATCATAACATCTATGGACCAGAAGGAACCTACACCGGTGGTAGAGAAAAATCACCTGCTGCGTTATGTAGAAAGGTGGCAGAAGCGTCGAACCCAGGAACGATAACAATATGGGGCGATGGCAAACAAACACGGTCTTACTGTTATATTGATGACTGTGTAAAAGGCACAACTTTACTTATGGAATCTGATTATGACAAACCCATAAACATCGGATCTGAAAGACTTGTTACCATCGACCAACTTGCCGACATAATCATAGGAATCTCGGGAAAAAACATTACGAAGACTTATGATCTTTCTGCGCCTCAAGGCGTCCGTGGAAGAAATGCGGACATAACTTTAGCCAGGAAGGTTCTTGGCTGGGAACCAGAAACAAGCTTGGAAGAAGGACTGGCCAAGACCTACAAATGGATAGAAATGCAATGCTTGCACGATAATCTTGGGGAGGAGGAATAGTTTTTGTCACAGTGGTCCATAGCTGGAAAAAAGGTCCTTGTTACCGGAGGGGCTGGCTTTATAGGAAGTCACCTTGTTGACGAACTGCTTCGGAAAGATGCACAAGTGAGAGTTGTAGACGATCTTAGCAGAGGAACTATCAGGAATCTCGAACACTGCGTCGACAGGATAGAATTCGTGAGGGGAGATCTAACGGATAAAAAAACCGCAGAAGATCTGGCTAAAGATTGCGATGTTTGTTTTCATCTTGCAGCCGTAGTTGGAGGGGTAAAATATATGACGTCACACCCAGCTGAGATTTACAAAACTATGCTCATTAACTACAATACGATTGAGGCCTGTAGAAAAATGGATGTTGAAAGGTTCCTTTACACATCATCAGCTTGCACATATCCAGTTAATCTCCAAGCTGACGTGACTCAACCACCGCTAAGAGAGGATGATGTGCTAAAGTGCGGAGCCATGCCTGACAGCGACTACGGGTGGGTAAAACTTCTCGGTGAAATTCAATGCCAAGCTTATCACGAGGCATATGGTATGAAAACTGTTATTGTTCGTCCATTCAACCCATATGGGCCGAGAGAATGTTTTGATCCCGAGCATAGTCATGTCATTCCTGCACTAATAAGAAAGGCTGTTCTCAGAGAGAATCCGTTTTGTGTTTGGGGCGACGGAGGGCAAACTAGAGCTTTCACCTATGTAACAGATTTGATAGAAGGCTTAATTTTGGCAATTGAAAAGGCGCCTTATGCTGATCCCATAAACTTGGGAGAATCCAAAGATACTAGTATACGCGAACTGGCAAAGTTAATCTTGAAGTTGACTGGTTACAATACATCCATCGTTTGGGACAAAACAAAGCCGCAAGGGGTAAGAGCGAGGAAGTCAGATATGACAAAGGCTTATACAATCCTTGGGTGGGAACCAAAAGTATCTCTTAAAGAAGGGCTCATGAAAACAGTAGACTGGTTTATCAAAAATGAAGCCACACAACTTCGATCCTTGTGCTGATCCTACATGGCAATTCAGGCATAGCACATCATCAAAATAGCCAAAGTTTCACTGTTTGACCATTTTTCATTTACCATTCCCTTTTATGATGATTTAATGAGACAACTTCAATAAGGAGAATCATGCGGAGAGAGTTGATTAATGCTTATTCTTTACATCTTCATAATTCTGAGCGTTCTTGCTATTTGCTTCTACCTTCCTGAGGTGTTTCTAATTCTGCATTTTCGCCAGAAATGCAAAGCTGGCACGAGAATCAGAAAGGCTGCCAACTACTTCCAAAAGGTTTCAGTTGTCCTTCCCGTGTACAACGAAGAGAAACTGATCGAGCGTAAAATGGAAAACCTGCTTGAATTAAAATACCCTCGGGATCTCATCGAGATAATTGTAGTGGACGGTAACTCAAGTGATAGAACCGTTGAATTAGTAAAGAAATTTGTTAAAGCGGGGGTCCAGCTTGTAGAATCAAAAGAGAGAGAAGGAGTAACCGAAGCGGTGAAAACAGGGGTCTCGTTGAGTACGGGCGAGATTGTCGTAATGACGGATGCAGAGGCTCTCTTTGAACCCAATGCGATTAGATTGATTGTGGAAGACTTTGAAGATCCCGAAGTAGGAGCTGTGAGTGGGCATCAAGTGCTTTCCAATCTCACAAATAACGTTTTTACTATGATGGAAACGACGTATCGGAATTTTCATGAGAAGATGAGGTTGGCTGAAAGTGCTATGCATTCGACTTCTCACTTCAAAGGGGAGCTCGTAGGTGTGCGCAGAGATCTTTTTCCATTCAATATGGACCCTAACAAAGGCGCCTTGGATCGTGGAATAGCTTTTAATGCGATTAGGAAGGGGTACAAAGCAGTCTGCGATGAAAGAATTCTATTCTACGATATTGCCACTAGCAGTCTCAAAGACAGAAATAGGCAAAAAACACAGAGAGGAACTCTTTTGCAAGAAACGATGCTACAAAACCTAGACATGCTGTTTAATCCAAGGTTTAAGGCCTTCGGCTTGTTAGTATTTCCAAGCAATTTCTTTATTTACTTTCTATTCCCGCCAGTGTTTCTGGCATTAACACTTATGTTTCCTATCGTTCTTTTATATCTAGCATCACATTCTTTATTTGTAGCTTCTGCACTAATTGTAATGTTGGTCCTCGCTATGGCATCAAGTAAAAAAGTTTTTTTGTTTCTCTTGACCTTTCTTCATTCACAGATTATACTTGTTGTTGGTCTAATACGTATTGCCATTATTGGTAAACAAAAATTCCTTAAGCAAGTTGAGGGAACCCGAAAACATGATGAACGCATACAGTAAAGTTGTTTTGCTAACAAAAAGCTGGTGATGATTTTGGTTTTGCGCATGCACAACAAAGAATAGAATACTCATAAGAGCATTACGCTTGGAATGAAAAGGAGATGTCGAAAACGAACTTAGAGGGTTACAAGGTTCTAGTAACAGGAGGCGCCGGATTCGTAGGTTCTCACTTGTCCGAGACATTGATAAACAAAGGATGCAGGGTAAGAATATTGGACAACTTCATGACCGGGCATAGGGAGAACATCTCTCATCTGTTAAAACTCGATTCTGTGGAGTTCATCGAAGGAGACATTAGAGATCCCCAAAGTTGTCTAAAAGCCGCTGATGAAGTGGACATCGTCTTCCATGAAGCTGCTCAAATAAATCCGGTACGAGCTGTTGAACATCCATTGTTTGACTTCGATATCAATGCGCGTGGAACTCTGGAATTGTTAGAAGCATGTCGCAAAAAAGACGTGAAGAAAGTTATTTTTGCCTCAACCAATGTGTATGCAAATCCTAAGTATATCCCCATAGATGAGAACCATCCAATAGATCTACTATCTCCATACGCCGCTGCAAAACTTAGTGGAGAAGCCTACTGCATTGTCTACTACAATACGTATAAAATTGAAACGGTACGGTTAAGATATACAAACGTATATGGTCCAAGACAACGCTCAACAAAAAGTGAAAGTGGGGTCATCACGATTTTTATAGAACGTGTTTTAAAGGGTTTGCGTCCACTAATTTTTGGAGACGGGGAGCAAACCCGCGACTTTGTATATGTTTCGGACGTAGTTCAGGCAAATATCTTAGCTGCAGAATCAACAAGAAGTCAAGGTGAGGTCTTCAATATTGGTTTTGGTGAGGAAACTTCCATAAACACTCTTGCCAACATTATTTTGAAAATAGCTGGTAGGGAAGATCTCGCTCCAGAGTACGGGCCGGGAAGGGCGGCGGATTTTAGACGATGTTTAGTAGATATTACAAAGGCAAGAAAAGTACTCGGTTTTAACCCGACCATAACTTTAGAAGAAGGGTTAAAAAAGACTATTGATTGGAGCAAGAGATGCAATAGACAAGCAAAAGTGAGACCAGCTGAAAGCTAGGCATATCGGACTAGCAAGCGACGCCTTAGATACGAAAGCTCGCGTAATATTTTGGGAATAAGGTTCATCGTTGAATAGGTAAAGTTTAGGTCTTCGATTTGCCATGAAAAATTTTGAGGTTGAAGGCTGAGATCGAGGGATTTATTCAAAAATATTAGGAAGTCGTGTGATATGAAAATATTGCAGGTAACACCTTTCTATCCTCCATATGTAGGAGGTGTTGAACGCCACGCATACAATCTAGCTAGGGAACTACAGCTTCTAGGTAATGAGGTGAACATCATTACCTCAAACTTTCCAAGGTGCTATTCCTCAGAGAGAAATGTAACTCGCCTCCCGATATTATGTAAACCTGGGCTCGTGCCAATTTGTCCTTCTATCTTTAAGTCTTTGAAAGAAATTCAGACCGATGTAGTTCATATGCACACACCTCCAAGATTTTTTCCCGAAGCGACAACCTTCTTCTACAAGTTTTTTAAGAGGAAGGTTCCCTTAGTCATAACTAATCATTCACCGATAAGCGAAGGCTTGATTTCCCTCGAGAGAGCTGTTTACATTTTCCATAACCATTTAATCCAGCGCTGGGTCCACAAAAATGTACAAAGGATTATCGTTCAAGGTGAAGCGGCAAAAAAAGAGCTCTCTCAGATGATACTTAAAGATATTTTTCAGAGTTTTTCTAGAAAAATTAGAATAATCCCTAACGGAGTAGACTGTGAAGTATTCGATCCAAGGAAGTATCGTGCAAGAAATGCCCGAAAGAAATTTGGTATCCTAGAGGAGAATGTAATTATTTTCATAGGAAGACTGGTTAAGTATAAAGGAGTGGACTACCTTCTAAAAGCCCTACAACTTATCAAACGCGATCTGCAGGATGTTATACTTGTAATCGTGGGAGATGGAGCACAGAAACGTCATCTTGAAGCTTTGTGTCAAAAGCTAGATATACATCCAAATGTAAGGTTTTTGGGCTGGCTTCCTTACGAAGATATTCCTCTAATTTTGTCTTTAGCAAGTGTTTTGGTTTATCCATCGGTTAACGAGGGAGTCACAACTGTTGTACTAGAAGCTATGTCGATGGCAAAACCAGTAGTAGTGACAAACGCTGGCTGCATACCTGATGTCGTTCAAGATGGGCAGACAGGCTTTGTTGTAAAGACGAGAAATGTTCCTCAACTCGCTGACGCGGTACTTTCGATATTGTCTGACAAAAAATTGGCATTTCTCATGGGGCGACATGGAAGGAGGCTGATTCAAGAAAAATATAGCTGGAATATTATTGCTAAACAACACTTAAAAGTGTACGAAGAAGCGCTTCTGGAAATAGGAAATCACGACCCTGAATAGCGCGCGCAAATTTATCCTTATGAGCCAGTCGATGCATGCAATGAGCTTTTGATAGAATAAATGGGAAAAATGGGAGCGAAGTTGTTGAGCAGTATTATGGTTAGGAGTCTAAAGCTAGAGATTTTGAAACGTTCCTAAAGAGGCTGTGATTGCTTGAAATCAAATCAAAATGAAAGCGTGGTACATTTGCGAAAGGTCAAGGCCATTTCACTTCTATTGCTTCTGCTAGGCATCATCATTCTCCTTTTTTCTTTTGTCAGAAGCTATCCGATAACGATAAAATCCATGGACGATACCGTTTTTGATAAAGTTGATTATCTTTTTTGGTTTGGTTTCGTTGTTGTTTTGATGGGCTTGTTCGCAACATCTATTTCTACCGAAAGATTAGAGATTAGATACATTTGTTCAATACTCTTGATATTCGTCTTCTATATTCATTACATGCTTTTTCCCCTATTGCTTGGAGCTGATTCTCATTTTTTTAGAGGCGCAACCAAGCTTTTTATGAATGTTGGAGTTACCAATGAGAAATATTATTTTGAATGGCCTATATTCTTCATTTTGAACTCCGTTTTGGCAAACGTTTTGTCTCTAAGCGTAGATAGTGTTTGTATTGTTATATTCATTGTCGAAGGTTTCCTTATTTCATCAACTCTTTTCATACTTTTTTCTAGGATTGACAAGCGACTGGGATTCTTTGGAGTCGCACTATATGTCATCGCCACCTATCGATTTTTGAATTATCAGTTTGCTCCACAATCTTTGGCCTTGGGTTTTCTTTTGCTAGCGCTTTGCCTACTAGAACGGGGCAACAAAGGTTCAAGGATAGCATTGATTATTTTACTTTTCAGTATGATTTATGCTCATGCCTTTATGATCATCTTTTTCCTGCTTTCAATCTTCATAATGTCTCTTAAGCAGAAGAATTATAGAAACTTGTTCCTCCTTAGTCTTGCTATATATTCGGCAGTGCTTACATTGTTTACAACAAATTTCTTTTATACGCTGCCTAACTATTTAACTGCAGCAAGTTTTATAACTCCTGGTCGAGTTTTGCGAGCTACTTTTACAGAGCCAGTATCCCCCTTAGACAATGTCGCACAGATAATCAGTCGAGCGATAACTCTGTCAACATGGTTTGTTTTATCCATGGGCTTTTTGTTTCAATTGAAGAACAGAGACATTAAGCTTAGAGAGTTGGTTCTAGCAATTGTTGGTTTCGTCTATTTCGGAGTCGGTAACTTTGTAGGAATTCTCGGAGAAAGAGCAATTCAAGTATTGTTTTTGCCTTTGGTTGCCGGATACAAACCGTTCTTGAAAAAAGTTCCAAAAATTGCATCTCTCTTGGTGCTTTCCTTTTTAATCCTCTTTCCATTTATCATATTGCACGACATGTATAGCGTTGGTAGTTTTCAAACGCTCAGCGGAGAACGAACCACAAATTTCTTGGCTGAAAACCTCGATCAAGGAAAGATCAATATACGTATCTTGGGCGCGCGTTCGGACGCAGGATACCTTAACGGATTGTTGCCAGATAACCTCTCGTTTTCAATAGAAGGAGTTTTATCTTGGGGGCTCACCACGAGTCAGCTAGACGAATTCCACACGAAAATAATCAATTCTGACAGAAACTACGATTTAATTCTATACAACATTATTCTTGAAAAGGAATTGATGCAATCAGGCTTCAACGAAGCTGAGGTCACTATTTATAGAGAAAAATGTCTACTACGCTTCAACAACATCTACAATGATGGGTACAGTTTCATCCTGAACAATGTACAGGAATTTGCGTATGGATAAAAATTGTGTACAGACATTGATTTTTTATGGCCACACAGGCGCGTGCACGCAAAAGCTTCTAAAAGAGATGATTAAGTTGGAAAGAATTTCTGTTATGGGATTGGGCTATGTAGGGTTATGTACAGCTGTTTCTTTCGCAGTTAGAGGATACCAAGTTATAGTTTCCAGTAATGATTCAAGTAAGGTTAGGATGGTGAATGAGGGTTTCTCTCCATTCTATGAGCCAGAGTTGGAAGGCATGCTTAAAAAGGGAATTCAATGTGGAAAATTCAAAGCAGTAGTGGGGAGAGAAAAGGCAGTTCTACAAGAAAACTGGACAACTTGTTGGAACAGACATATCCGAGATGCTCATTTTCAACTGTTCCAATGCGCGTACAAGACGAAACACTGCTAAAGAATGTAGGTGAAAAGCAGAAGGAAAGCCATGCATGGCTTTGACCTCGAAAAGTCAATGGAACGTCTGGACATGTCTATTCATGCAATAACATGCCAGTTCAACGAAAATACCTTGGAATTGTCAAGGCGCAAGATCGCGCGCATTGCAACACTGTTCGAAAAAGTTTTCAGATGAATAATCAAGCGAAATCTTCTAGTGGGTGGGGAGATTTATGAGAATTTTTTGGGTTTGTCATGTTTATCTGGATACTGGCCTGTACGCCACCAGCCGCTTGGAAATGAGTAGAAATCTTAGTGCCTTAGGTCATAGAATCCATCTTATAGTTCCATCAGTTCCAAGAGATATACCCTTAAGAGCGTTACCAAAGTCGATCGAGGAAATCAAATATATTCCTACTATACGATCGCCTTTCATTGCAAGTTTGTCTTTTCCTTTTCTATTGTTTTTCTATCTGCTAAAGACTTTGAGGACACAGAAACCAGACCTCATTGTTGTTGACCCATCATCGTTGCTTGGAACAATGGGAATATTCTTGTTGCCAGTTGCAAGATCAAGTATCAATTTTGTTCTCGACATTAGGAGCCCTCCTGTTGAGAGAGAAGGGGTTCGTAGATTTCTGCAAGAAATTCAATACCGTGCTTCATTAATTATTGCCAAACATTTGTTTGAAGGAATTTCCGTCATAACTACCACTATGAAAGAGGAAATATCGTCTAGATTTAAGATAGACCCTGCAAAAATAGGGATATGGACTAGCGGTGTATCCTTAGACCTATTTGATTATCGAAAAGAAGCATCTGGGAATCGACTTAGGAAAAAACTTGAGCTTTGTGATAGATTCATTGTCATGTATCACGGTCTCATTACACGAGAAAGAGAGATAACAAAGATTGTTGAAGCAATCGAAAGAGTTGTGCCCCAGCACAAAGAGATAACTTTCTTCATTCTTGGATCGGGGCCTTTCGAGGATAAGATAAGAAATATAATAAAGACAAGGAAGTTGGAGAAGAATGTCATTGTTCACCCCGCAGTACCATATGAAGAAGTTCCGAAATTTGTTTCAATATGCGACGTTGGAACTTGGATTATGCCAAATTGCTCTTGGTTGAAGAGCTCAAGTCCACTGAAGGCACTGGAGTACTTGGCGATGAGAAAACCCATAATAGCATCAGATATACCATTTCACAGAGAGATTATGAAAAATGGGTGTTGCGGCCTGCTCATTAAATCGAATAACCCTGATGTCATAGCAGAAGCGATTAACACGCTGTACGAAAACAAGGGAATGTTAAAACAGATGGGAAAGAACGGTAGAAAAGTTGTTGAGCAGTATTACAGTTGGAAGTCTAAAGCTAAAGATTTTGAAAGATTCCTAGAAAGGCTGTGATCCCTTGAAATTGAATGGGTGATATATTTGAAGGGAGAATTAACAGTCTTCGTCACAGGTGTGGCTGGATTCATAGGTTCACATCTAGCGGAGCGACTAGTACAACACTACAATGTTATTGGAATTGATTGCTTCACAGAATATTACTCTCACAAAATAAAAGAAAGTAACATCGCCGCACTAATGAAGAACGAAAACTTTAAGCTTATTAGAAACGATTTGGTCCGAATCAATCCGAAAATGCTAGATGGAGTAGAACTTGTTTTTCACGAGGCTGCGCAACCAGGAGTTATAGCTTCCTGGGATCAGAATTTTAAAACCTACGTTAGAAACAACATCTTGGTCACTCAGAAGCTTCTTGAAGTTTGTTTGGATTCAGACATTCGAAAATTCGTATTTGCCTCCTCCTCTTCAGTATATGGAGATGTAACAGAACTTCCCGTTCAAGAAAATGCGTTGCCAAAGCCTTTTTCTCCTTACGGAGTAACAAAGTTGGCTGCTGAGAATCTTTGCTACTTATACTGGAAGAACTACGGTCTGCCAACAATATCTCTAAGATATTTCACAGTGTATGGTCCAAGACAAAGACCTGACATGGCAATATCAAGGTTTATTGATGCGATCCTGAATAATCGAGAAGTTCGGGTCTATGGGAAAGGAAATCAGACTCGCGATTTTACCTACGTCTCAGATATCGTGAATGCCAACATTTTAGCTGCCAATAATAGCGCAAAAGGAGAGGTTTTCAATATAGGTGGAGGTAGTACGATATCCATTATCGATCTTATCAGTATTCTTGAAAAGATTATTGGAAAGAAAGCGAAAGTAATCTTCGGACCAACCCAAAAGGGAGACGTGAGAAACACATGGGCAGATGTAAAGAAGGCTGCGACCATTCTCGGATATATACCTCAAGTGGAAATTGAAGATGGCTTGAAAAAACAAGTTGAATGGACTTTGCGCTGTTCTGTCCAAACTTGAAGATGAAATAGGCGAACCACACCTCCCAAATCATAAGAGAACAGAAGAAAGAGCCAAACTTGAAGCGCGCGCATGGTCCATTACGAGAAAGACAACCCCTGTTTAAAAAGAAGAAGCATATAAGACGACAGAGGTTCTCAAAAATATGCAACTAAATTTTACTTAGACATTTCGGCGTAAAAGGCTTATTACATGAGGTAAAGTAGCATTGCCGCGTGCGCTAAACGGCCTTAGTGAAAACAGACAACGGATTCAAGAAGGTCAATATGAACAACCATATCACTGGATATTAAGTAGAAATGCTAAGGGGTTGTATGACTTACGTACTAAAATAGTTATGGAGCTTTTAGGAGATTTAAAGGGTAAGAAAGTGCTAGATGTAGGATGTGGGGATGGAAAGTTCACTTCAGCTTTAACATCGAGAGCTGTGGAGGTACAGGGGATTGACTTATCAAAAAGGGCAATTCTTTTTGCTAAGAATTTAGTTCGGAAGGCAACTTTTTTGGTAGTAGACGCTTCTCACTTATGTTTTAAAAATGAAACCTTTGACATAATAACGTGCTTAGATGTTATGGAACATCTTCCTGAGAATGAGAGAGAGAGGACGATTCGAGAGGTGTACCGTGTTATAAAAAAGAAGGGAATCTTAATTTTCTCCGTCCCTTCTAAAAATATGCCTTTGATAAAAAAGCATTACATACATTTTGATAAAACTGACTTAGTAAAATTTTTTAGCGCGCACTTGGCTGATGAAATTATGTTCATAGGATGTGGGGTTTACTATCCTATTATCTACAGATTTCAGAACTGGCCAATAATTTGGAAACTCGTAAACAAGTTAATAGTAAAGACCTGCTCACCCAATAGAGCAATGACTTTAATTATGAAATGCAAGGGTTTTGGCGTAGTGTTTACCCCAAGTATGAAGTGAAACTTAAGTGGCGTTACCGAGCGGAATAATTATCGTTTAATAGATCACTTTACCCCTCCCAAGGAACCTTGCCATGCGCGCACACCCAATTTGGAACTGGCACAAATGCTAAAGTATTATGGAGTGTTAGACATGTTCGTACGCCACAATTGACCGACTTCATTTAAACTTTTGAAGTCAGATTCAAGCATACCCCACATGTACCATGCAACAGGCTCTGGAATTTTAGGTGGAGTATATAGGAAAGCATGCTGTACAAAACCTATTCTCCGCTCATAGCATATATCATAGAAATCTTGCATCCAACGATCCCAGTAAGCCTCTTGACAATATGGGTCGGTACCTATCTCTCCGAAAAAAACGTCTTCGCCTTTATCTTGGAGTTCAAAGAAGCGACGGTCATAGAAGTATTGAATCATTTTTTGTTTGCCTTCATCATATCGTCCTTCAGCGTACGCCCGTGCAATCCAATCTATCTCCCAATCACGGGTGTATGGGTCTGGAACCCAACAATACCACACCGCATGATAGATTATGTTTGGTAGATTCAGCGGTTTACGGAAGCATATATCAAAAATCCAGAAAGGTGACGGTTGCCATAGAATTGGTAGTTCAGGTACTACGGCTCTAACAGCAATTATTGCTTGTCTTGAGAAGTCATTCCATTTGTTTTCAAGTTCGTCTTGGACGGGACCACCTGGCCAATCGTCAGCCCAAGGCGGCTCGTTAAAGATATGTAAAGCACACATAACACGTCGAAGTTTAGGATTTGAAACTATTTCAACAAGCCATTGAATATAGTCAGCCCAGGTTCCCGTCCAAGTAGGTTCAAAAGGCATCTCTATTTGCCCTGTCAGTAGGAACTCCCCTTTCTGAGGGAAACCCCAGTTTCTACCCCAACGGCTATACACATGCGCTGACCAAATCACATTCAACCCTCTCCCGTAGCACCAATCAGCTACTTTCTCAATGAACTGCTTGTAAGGTTCTCTGTTTAACCCCGCAGGTGCGTTGTTTCCCCAAGCCCACCTGTTCAAGTAGATCCGAACCACGTTGGCTCCGCAAGCTTTCATCAAATCAAACTGTTCTTCGCAGACGACCTGATACCTCTGCATTGCAAATACCCGATAGTATTCCTCACCTTCAATTTCGTTTTCGTAGGCTGTGCCAGGAATACAGACTCCATACCAAGGAGAAGATGCATAATCAATCGTCCCATAGGACGATATGCTCTTAGATCCTTGCAAACCTAGAAATATCGAAATAGGATAACCATTAAGGAGAAATAAAGTAGCGATCAGAGAGGCTCGTAGCAGAGTTGGTTTCTGCAAACTTCTTTCAGCCTCCCTTTATAGTCTTTTGGCGGGTCTGCCACAACTTTTTCCGGCACCTCAAAAACTATAATATGTACTCCGCACTTGGCTGAATAGAGGATGCCCTTCACGTTCACGTTCTCGTGGGTTCTAAGCATACGCTTGGCTTCAGCCCTCCCAACAGCCAACAAATCCCCATAATCCTCCAACCCATCCCCAACAACCACCAAAGCCTTCAACCTCACCAAAAACCACCAACCTCCCTAACCAC
>Ga0315280_10007046_pt1 | contig 15265 bp, 14 predicted proteins | sample YL17G06_40_MG_FD_203697 | JGI IMG/M metagenome (GOLD analysis project Ga0315280, IMG submission 203697) | Sediment microbial communities from Yellowstone Lake, YNP, Wyoming, USA - YL17G06_40 | ecosystem: Environmental > Aquatic > Freshwater > Lake > Sediment | place: USA: Wyoming | collected... | reverse complement strand
GTCAGCTCGAATATGCCCCACTTTTCCACGTTCCGCGCGCTGCTTTCCCGCGCCATTCGACTTCCTTTCGATTCCGATACCTGCCTGCCCCCCCACCGCCATCCGGTGCGAGCCGCTGATACTACACTCCCCGCCCGGCCCTGACCAGAGCAGGTTTGCGCGTGGCACGAGCATCTCGCCCGTGAGTGGCACGAGCATCTTGCCCGTGCATGTGCCTACTTGGCGACTTGAGCACGGGCAAGATGCCCATACAACTTCTACAGAACTGCCGGAACCCCATCCCCCGTCTGGCGACGGGGGGTTGCTGGCCTGTTCCCCCGCGTTGCCGCGCCGCGGCGCCGGCAGGCCAGCTCGGCTTGACTTGGTACGCCTGGCGATTCGATAATGCCAGGTAAGGACTCGCCCAGCGTGAGCACAGAGACGATCACAGCTTCATCTCCACAGCAGCAGGCGCAGGCGGCCAAACGCGGCGCCGAGGCGATCAGGCAGGGCAAGCTGGTCGCCTTTGCCACCGAGACGGTCTACGGGGTGGCGGCCCTGGCCAGCGACGTGGAGGCGATGGAGCGGGTGCGGCAGCTCAAGCACCGCCCGGAGCGGCCCTTCAGCGTCCACATCGCCTCGCCCCGCGATGCGAAGCTGTACGTCGCGGAGGTGCCCTGGCTGGCTCGGCGGCTTATCGCCAAGGCCTGGCCGGGGCCGGTGACGTTGGTGTTAGCCGTCGGCGGGCAACTGCCCGCCAGGAAGTTCGCCAAGGCCGGGCTGTACGACGTGCTATGCTGGCGGGACACGATCGGGTTGAGGTGCCCCGATCATCCGCTCGCGCGGCGGATGCTGGCTGCGGTGGGCTCACCCGTCGTCGCGCCGAGCGCCAACCCGCCGGGGACGGCCTCGCCGAAAAATGCCAGGCAGGTGCTGGCGAACCTGGACGGCAGGATCGACCTGCTAATAGACAGCGGCCCCACTCGCTACGGCGCCGACAGCACGATCGTGGCCGTGGACGGCGGCACGTGGCAGGTCCTGCGCGAGGGCGTCTACTCGGGCGACGACATCGAGCGGCTGGTCAGGCGGACGATCCTGTTCGTCTGTTCGGGCAACACGTGCCGCAGCCCGATGGCCGCGGGCCTGGCCGCCAAGCTGCTCGCCGACCGGCTCGGCTGCCGCGTGGGCGAGCTGCCCAGCCGTGGCTGGGCCATCCTCTCGGCCGGGGTGTACGCCGCGACCGGCAACGCGCCCAGCCCGGAGGCCGCCGCCGCCGCCAGCGCGCTGGGAGCCGACATCTCCAGCCATCGAACCCAAAAAGCAACCAGGGAGTTGATTAACAAGGCGGAGCTGATATTCTGCATGACGGGGGAGCATGTGAAGGCCGTATTGGAACTGGTACCTTCGGCAGCCGGTAAGGTCCGCCGGCTGGTGCCGCGGCAGGACATATCCGACCCCGCCGGCGGCGGCAAGAAGGCATACGAGAGCACCGCGGGCAGGCTTCGTCTGGCGGCGGCGCGGGTTATTGACAAGGTACTCCATGACACCCAGGCGAATAGCACTGGCCGCTGACCATAGGGGCCACGCCGTGAAGGAGCGCATCGCGATCCTGCTGGCCGAGCAGCAGCACATCGTCCTGGATATGGGCACCAACAGCGCGCGTAGCTGCGACTATCCGGACCTTGCCTACCCCGCTGCCAAGGCCGTCGCCGACAAGCAGGCCGACTGCGCCATCCTCATCTGCGGCAGCGGCATCGGCATGACCATATGCGCCAACAAGGTGCCGGGCATCCGGGCCGCCCTCTGCCATGACGAGCTGACGGCCCAGATGTCCCGCCGCCACAACAACGCCAACGTCCTGTGCCTGGCCAGCGACGTGCTGGGCGAGGAGCTGATGCGGCGGATCGTGACGAGCTGGCTTGACACGGATTTCGAGCCCGGCGGGCGGCACGAGCGCCGCGTCAGAAAGATCGCCTGGATCGAGCAGGGCAAGGACCCCTCCACCTACGACGAGGCGAACGGCCTGGCCGCCAATGACGGCTGAGCGCCCCGCAGCCCAGCCCGCTCCCCTCCTGCCTCAGGGTTCCACTGCCCCCCTAGCGGGCCTTCAGCCTGACCTCGGCCTGCGAGACCAACTCGGATTCGGGGTACTGCTCGACCAGCCGTCTCAGTGCGGCGGCGGCCCGATCGGCCTGGTGCATCCGCTCGCAGGCGTCGGCCGTCAGCATCAGCAGCCGCGGGGCGTAAGGGGAGGCCGGATTCGCCGCCAGCAGCACCTCGGCCTCGGCGACACCCTCCTCGGGCCGCGACTGCCCCAGGCATAGTTGAACCTTCAGCAGCGACCAGTACCCGCCGAGCTTGTCGGCCGGAATCGCATTCGCCCAACGCTGGAGGTAGTCCTCGGCGGCGCCATAGTCTTCCTCCCGCAGGTACGCCTCGACGTGCCTGGCCATGTCGCCCTGGAGCATGGCCGCCTCGGTGGTGGATTGCCCCGGCGGCGGGCCCGCATCGTCGTAGGCCGCTGCCGCCTTGTCATAGTCGCCACGAATCCGCCAAACATCTCCGATCCCGATCCTGGCCAGGCGGACGATCGGGGCCTCATCGCGACCCGTAAAGGTCGAGACAATCTCCTGAAAGACGGACATGGCCCTCTCGTCACCGGCGCCCGATTCCAGGAATCGCCTGCCGCCTTCGAGCATCCACCATGCGCGAAGGGCCCGGATATCCGTCATTCTCGCGCCCTTCAGCATCGCCTCCCCGGCCTGGACGGACTGGCCCGCTTCAGCCAGCACCTCCGCATACATCGGCAGCACGGCACTGAGCGGCTCGGGTGCAGGCTTGTCGCGCCGCAGCATCGCCTGGGCGGCCCGGACGATCTGGTCTCCCCTGCCTGTGCGGTGGAACAACTGGCAGGCCTTCGATATCGCCTCGTCGCCCGCCGTCGAGAAGTCGTAGTCGGCCACTATCCCCGCGTACTGCTGGAGGCTGTCCATTCGCGTGTCGCTCACCCGGTCCCACGGTCGCCGGACAGCCAGGCGGTTGGACCGAACGTACTCGCCGCTGGCCGCCTTGACCTTCAGCGTCACCACGTACTCGCCGTCCACCAGGTAGACGTGGTCGGCGCTCTTTCGCGCAGCGGTCTGGCCGTCGCCGAAATCCCACGCGAACTGCGCCTGCTGGTTGGCCCAGGCGGACGTGAGTGCATCAAACGAGTATCGCTGCATGTAGAAGTTGTCCATGAACGCCTCGCCGGCGTGGTCGGGGATGAAGTCCGCCGTGATGGCTTTGAAATGTTCTTCCATGGCCTGGGGGGCGGCCTGGGCGACCTCGGCGAAGGCGGATGACGGTATGGGCTTGGTTTGCGATTGGCCCGGCGGGCGCCACGCGGCCACCGCGACCGGGTCGCCGCCCTCACAGGCCTGAATGAAGGTAAGCTTGTGCAGGCCGGACTGGAGTTCCACCGTTCCCTGTTTGCGGATATCGCGCTGCGGCCCGTGGCGCCCGGAATTGTCCACGATGAGCCGGCCGTCGATCAGGAGGAATGACGCATCCTGGCTCGACGAGCAGAAGGTGTAGCTGCCCGACCAGGGGCAGACAAGGAAGCCCGTGTAGACGGCCAGGATTCGCGTCTCCGGCCCGAAGGGGTTGTAGCCCTGGAAGATGTCGTCCCGAAAGCCCCTGCCGACAAGTCCGCTGTCGTCCTTGACCCTGCCCTGCATCTCCTCAAGCGTCAGCGGCGGTCTGCCGGCGTGTCTGTAGACCTCCAGGAGCACGCCCCGCCTGATTTCCAAGGCCGGCGGCATCTTGGCGGCTGCGTTGCCAAAATAGACGTAGTACTTCGTGCAGCCGGCCCGCAGGCCGAAGGCCACCGTGACACTGTCGCCCGGCCCGATCATCAGCACGCGGTGAGGGACCTCCGCGCCCTGTTGGGTGGTGAGCCGGATGTCGCCGCCGTCGCCCTTGATCAGGCCGCCCGTCGGCATCGTGACGAAGGCGACGTCGTCGCCGCTCAACCGCGTCGGCGGGCGCGGCGGGATGGTCACAGCCCGGCGATACGGCCAGGCGGCGTTGTACCAGGGGTCCTGCCCTGCCGCCCGCCCAGTAGTCAGGCAGCAGGCCAATACCGCGACAAGACAACATTTGCAGGAAGCGGCTGCGCGGTTCATGGTATAAGCACTTCCATGTTATCATAACGCGGGGCAAGAAGCGGCGATTGCCTGTCATGACACGCAGCAGCGGCCACAACCTGGCGGAACCGCAGAGGCAATTCCAGGCGGTCATCTTTGACATGGATGGCACGCTGGTGGAGGCGACGTTGGACTTCGCCGCGGTCCGCGCCGAGCTGCGCATCGGTGAGGAGGCGGACATCATCGAGACCATCCAGGCCATGCCCGCCGAGCCCGCCCGCAAGGCGATGGCCCGCCTGACGGAGCTGGAGATGGACGGCGCCCGCCGGGCGACCCTGAGCGACGGGGCGGCCGAGGCGATGGCCGCGGTGCAATCGGCCGGGATCAAAACCGCCTTACTCACTCGCAACAACCGCCAGGCCATGCGAACGGTGATCCAGCGCTTCGACATGACCTTCGACCTTACCTGGTCGCGCGAATCCGGCATCGTCAAGCCCTCGCCCAAGGCGCTGCTGCGCGCGTGCTCGCTGCTGGGCGTGCATCCGGAGCGGACTGCCTGCGTGGGCGACTACCTATACGACGTGCAGGCCGCCAACGCTGCCGGGGCCGTGAGCGTGCTGCTGGTTCGGCCCGGCCAAACGTGCGCCTTTGCAGCCGAGGCCCGATGCGTGATACACTCCCTGCGTGAACTGCCGGCTGTGCTGGGTATCTGAGCGATGGGCTATCTGCCGCTGGCCAACATCCTGCATCACAAGCTCCGTAGCGCGCTGAGCGCGCTGGGCATTGGCATCGGCATCTGCATGCTGGTGACGCTGTCGGGGCTGTCGCGCGGCAGCTTAAGCGAGGTGGCCGACCGGTGGGAGTCGGTCGACGCTGACCTGATCGTGATGCCTCGCGGCTGGGGCGAGAACGCCTCCGACAAGAGCGGCTCGGCCCTGCCCGACCGCTACGCCGCGAAGATACTCGCCAACCACGGCGACATCGTCCGCAGCGTGGTGCCGGTGTTCACCTGGCCGATCAAGCTAGCCGGGCAGGACCAGATGGCCATCGGCGTGGACGCTAGCTCCTGGGGCGCCCTCAGCGGCGGGCGGGGGCTTGCCGCCGGCAGGCTGTCCGACCCCGACGGCCGCTTCGCCGCCTGGCTTACCGCCAAGCTGCTCGCCTTCCCTGCCGATCACGGGGAGATTCTCGAACTCGCCGAGGCCGACCTGTCCGACCCGTCGCACAACGGGCTGGAGCTGGTGATCGACACGCGCCTGGCCAAGGCCGGCGGCTACAAGCTCGGCCAGACCGTCCGGGCCGCCAACCACGATTGGCGGATCGTCGGCATCGTGAGCTCCGGCGTGATGGCCAGGGTGTTCATGCCGCGGCGGACGGCACAGTTCCTCTTCGGCAACGGCGACGTGACCAAGAGCACGCTCATGTTCGTCAAGCTCGCAGCCGGCGCAGACGTAGGCCCGGCGGCGAGGGCGATCGGCGCGACCACCGGGCAGGACGTCGTGCCGCTGTCGCGATACCGCGGGATGCTGGTCGAGAAGTTCGGCATCATGTTCACCTACGTCGACGCGGTCAACGTCACGGCGCTGATCATTGCGTTCCTGTTCATCATGGTGACGCTCTACACCATGGTGCTCCAGCGGACGCGCGAGATCGCGATACTGAAGTCATCGGGGGCGTCGGACTTCTTCCTGCTTCGACAGGTACTGGCGGAGTCGATGCTGCTCACGGCTGCCGGCATGGCCGTCGGGGTGGCGATGAGCTTTCTGGCGGCGTGGCTGATCGAGACGCTCCGCCCGCTGCTGACAGTGACGATCACGTGGTACTGGATCGCCGTCTCCGCCGTGGTGGCGCTGGTCGGGGCGGTGGCGGCCGCGTTGTACCCGGCCTGGCGGGCGACGCGAGTGGACGTGGTCGAGGCCCTGACGCTGGAGTGACGAGGAACCGACCTTGGCGGACGGCGGAGACATCCTGGTCGCAAGGAACCTGGAGAAGTCCTTCGGCAGCGGCGACGCACGGGTGCACGTGCTGCGCGGCCTGGACCTGACCGTGCAGCGGGGTGAGTTCCTGGCAGTCATGGGTCCAAGCGGCTGTGGCAAGAGCACGCTGCTGCACGTGCTGGGGTTGGTCACGCCGCCGGACGCCGGGACGATCCACCTGGACGGCCGGCCCGTCCCGCGCCGCGGGGGGGAACTGGACCGCATGCGACGGGCGCACATCGGGCTGGTCTTCCAGCGGTTCAACCTCATCAGCGTGCTCAGCGCCGCAGACAACGTGGAGATCTCGCTGCGCGTCCGCGGCATGGGGCACCGGGCCGACGGCAGGGTCGAGCAGCTCTTCGAGCAGATGGGCGTGAGCCACGTGATGCGCCGCAAGCCGGGGGCGATGTCCATCGGCGAGCAGCAGCGCGTGGCCGTAGTCCGCGCCATCGCGCACAATCCCGACATCGTGCTGGCCGACGAGCCCACCGGCAACCTGGACAGCGCCAACGCCGCCCGGCTTCTAGAGCTGCTGACCGACCTCAATCGCCGCCAGCACCAGACGACCGTGATGATCACGCACGACGCCGAGGCGGCCGGCTACGCAGACCGCATCGTGCACATGAAAGATGGCAGACTCCTCTGACAGATTGGCCGAAGTGCCGCCCGTGGCGACTGGCGGCGACGGCGTGTCGCTGCGGCGATGGTTCGCCGCTTACGGGCTCTGGGTGGCGGCGACCTGCGCAGCCTTCGCGCTGCTAGTCGGCAGGGAAGGCTGGTCGTGGCGGCAGTGGCTGGACGATCCCGCGGCGACCTTCTCGGCCGCCGGTTCGCCCGTCAAGGTCGTCGGCTTCATCTTGTACCTGTCGCTCTGCTGTACGTTTCTGCCGCTGCCGACGGGTTGGATCGTCGCGGCCCTGGCCACGCGCCAGGCCGACCTCACCGGGGGGCTTGTCTCCACGGTGTTGCTCGCGGCGGCGGCTGGGGCGGTCGGCTCGACCGTGGCCAACGTCAACGACTACTACCTGTTCACTGCCCTGCTGCGGCACCACCGCGTGGCCGCCATCCGTCAGACCCGCACCTACCGCGCGGCGGCGAGGTGGTTCGCCAGGGGGCCGTTTCCCATCGTACTACTGTTCAGCATCCTGCCGATTCCCATGGACGTGGTGCGAATGCTGGCAGCGGTGTACCGATACGACCGGCTGGCGTTCGCGGCGGCGAACTTCGTCGGCAGGTTCATCAGATACGGCGTGATTGCGTTCGTGACGTACTTCTGGGACCTTGGGTGGATCGCGCCGGCGGCGCTGCTGGCACTTGCCGTGCTGCTGGCGGCGGGCAGGCTGGCGGCCGGGCTAATCAGGAAGCTGACCGCCAGCTCCAAGCCGCAGGCCGCTGAGGCCGGGCCCCTGACCAAGGACTAATGGCCACATTTGAGGTGACAGCGAGATGAAGAGGGACCGAATGAGGATTAGGCGCGGCGCATTGCCGGCCATGCTCTGTCTGCTCGTACTTGCGGCGCCGCCGGCCTGCGTCGCCAGTCCGGCGTCCAGCCAGCCGGCGAGCGCCACCACCGGCCCCTGCCAGACCCAGCCGACACAGCAAGCCCCCCAGCAGGAGACAGCCGCCGTTGATCCGGCGGCGATGAAGATACTCCTGGCCCTCGAGAAGGCGGGCGAGAAGTACCGGACCGTCCAGGGCGACCTGGAGATGACCGTCCTGCTGCCGCAGCTCGGCGACAGCGAGAGACGGACCGGCTGGGTGGCCTACCAGCGCACCTCCGGGGAGACGGGCGAGAAGATACGCGTGCACTTCGAGACCCTCCAGCTCGGCAGCGGCCCCAACACACGCCAGCGCGAAGACTACACATTCGACGGGCGGTGGGCGGTGGAGGCCAAGCACAGCGTCAAGCAGCTCACCCGCTGGCAGGTGGCTGCGGAGGGCGAGACAGTGGAGCCCCTGCGGATCGGCAAGGGCTCCTTCCCGCCGCTGCCCTTCGGCCAGAAGGCCGCCGAGGTCCTGGAGTATTACCAGGCGGCCACCCGCCCGCAGTCTGAGGGCGATCCGCCCGACGCCGACTGCGTGAAGCTGGAGGCGCGGCGTGCGCGCCGCTCGGAACTGCACTTCTTGACGCTGGAGATGTGGGTGGACCGCCAGACCGGCCTGCCCGTCAAGATCGTCGGCACGGACAAGGACAAGAACACCAAGACCGTCGTGCTGAAGAACATCAAGGTCGACGTCGCCTTCGCGGCGGACATGTTTGAGCTGAAGGCCGGCTTCGGCTGGACCGTCAACACCCAGCCGCTGCCGCGTGGTGGGGAAGGCGAACAGCCCTAGCCTTCCTGGCCGGGCTGCTCGGCCGGATGAACCGTCGGCGGGCCGCCCAGCCGCAGCATGACTGCCCCAACTCCCGCCAAGGTAACCTCCGCAAGCGTGTAGATCAGCCGCATGCCGACTGTAACCAGAGAGGCCAGCTCCAGCCCCATCACCTGCTGAAGGACCAGCAGGTACACTGCCTCTCGCACGCCCAGCCCCGCCGGGCAGATGACCACGATGAAGCCCGCCGTCACCGCCAGGCTGGAGGCGGCCACCATCAGGGGCAGCCGGTCGAGCGAGACATCGGCGACGCTTGCCGCAAGCAGCCACAATGCCGCCCCCGACAGCACCCATTGAAGCAGGATGATCACGAGCGGCCGGCCGTAGTCCGCCAGTGTGTGCCGCATGCTCAGGGGCGGACGCTTGGCCAGGCGAAGCAGCAGATTCACCAGGAAGATGTTCACCCGCGGATGAACTGCCACGCAGCCGGCGCCTATGCCGACCAGCGCCCACAACCACGCCATCGGCAGGCGCTGGCGGAGCGGCTCCCACAGCACCAGCGGCACCGAGAGGACCAGGCCCACGATAATAGTCAGGGCGGTGTTGAGCACGATCACGCTCGTGCCAACCATGGCGGGGATGCCGTAGCCTCGGAGCATGTACGCCGCCCCCACGATGCTGGCCATCTTGCCCGGGATGTACTTGCCCAGGCGGGTTATCCACGTCACGGCGGCCATGTGCCGCCAGGGCAGGCGACCGAACGCGGCGGCAAGCAGCAGCCGGTTGGCCTCCACGACTAGTACCATCCCCCCGGCGGTGACACACAGGCTGAGCACGACCAGCAGCCAGTTGACGTGAAGGCCCGCCCACTGCACCTGGCCAAGCCCCCTAGCCAGTGCCCGGATTATGTAGTAGACGACCAGGGCCAGCAGCGCCAGTTGCACGGCCGTCTTGGCGATCCGCAGTCCCAGCGGCCAGGCGGGCTGGGCAGGCGCCTCGGGGGCGACCTTCACATCAGGGTTGCCCCCGTCTTCAGTCATCGCCAGTGCCGCCTTCCCTGCTCAAGCATGTCCGCCACATCATCCACCTGCCGCCGGGCCTGGGCAATCACATCGGGCAGGACGGCCCGTATCTGCTGGCGGGCCCGGGGGCGGCCAGCTTCCAGGCGCCCGAGCACCTGCATGATCGCCTCGGCTGACAGGCTTCGATAGTCAACGGCATACTCCCCCAGGCCGAAGACGTCGAGGGTCTCTCTGTATTTGTGTCCCCACCCGCAGACGATCACCGGCACGGCCGTCGCCAGGGCCGCCACCATGGCGTGGTACCGCGAGGCGAGAACCATCTCGCACCGGCCGATCAGCCGGCGCAGTGCGATCGAGTCCAGGTCGTCCTGGATCATCCGCACCTGGTCCTGCCGGCCCAATGCCAGGTGGACCTGCCGCACCACGGGCAGGTCGTTGTTCTTGAGCCCGCCTCTGCCCGGCCTCATGCTGTGGGCCAGAAGCAGCACGCGGTATCCGCGCCCGATCAGGTCGGCGGCGACTCGTGACATGACGGCGACGTAGTCCATGCCATGCTTGTGGCATTGGCTGTAAACGACCGAGCTTGGGCAGACACCGACGATCGCCCGCGACTGGTCGCCGAATCGCAGCATCGCCTCCAACTCCTCAGGTAGCTCGGCCATGTCAGCCACGTCGTTCAGCGCGAACGCGACATCGGGGCTGACCGGGCAGTCCAGGCCGATCTGCCGGAGGTTGTCGGCTGTGCTTTCCCCGCGAGCGACGAGATAGCTGCATCTGGGCAGCAGCGCCCGCGCGCAGGCGCGGTTGAGCCGGCGGCGGAACGGGCCCATCGCCTGGGCGAGCTTGGCCACCGGGACGCCCAGCATCATCGCCGGCAGGATCGTCAGGATGTTGAACGGCAGGTATATCTCCCTGCCGTCGGAGAACGATATCCCCGCCAGGTCCACCAGCGCATCGCAGCCGGACAGCAACCGGCTGGGGGCAAACCACCGGGCCGGGTGGACGCCGATGCGCCGCAGCAACCGCTCGGCCAGCACCGGCGGAAAGGTGGCGATGACCAGGGCAAGGGGGCTGCCGTCGGCTACCCGCGTGTCGGCGAACCGGCCCTCCAGGGGCTTGTCGGCCTTGTAGTAGGGGCTGAAGAGCACGAAGCGCACGTCCGGCAGTCGCCGGCGCAGCAGGCCGATGACCGTCGTCACCATCGCCTCGGCGCCCTTGTTGCCCGAGATCGACCCGCCGACGATGCCCACCGTCTGTGCCATCGCGCGTCTCTCAGAAGTTCTGAAGCAGCTTCAGGAACAGGAAGTAAGCCGTCACCAGCGGACGCGGCAGCTTGAGGATCGCATCCCGCCGCCGCCGGTCGTTCGACCAGAGATAGTTCAGCAGTATCAGCCTGGCGGCAAGCGCGTCGTTCCAGCGGACCGGTGCGCCGACATCGTCGCGAATGACGATCCCGTGCCGCGCTGCCGCCCGCGCGCGGGCCGTGACGTTGTAGTGGTATATCAGCGCCCGCTTCTGTGCACGGAACACCGTCGCCTGGTCTATCTGCCGGCCGACCAGCACGCCCCGCTCGTGCATCTCGGCCAGCACGGAGGAGGCATCCGCATGGCGCGAGAGAATGATGGAATGCTTGATCGGGTGCGACCTCATCTCCCTCAGCCAGGCGTCGCCGGCGCTGAAGTCGCTGAGGTAGCCGGTGTGGTCGTGGCAGCTCAGGCAGCGGCGCAGGCAGAAGAAGTTCAGATTGTGGTAGTAGCTGAAGTGGCTGAACGGAAATGAAAACTCGCTGCCGTCCCGCATCGCCCCGCCCATGCGGCCCCGCCAATGCCCTCGGCGGAAGTAGAAGTCAGCCACTTGCGACTGGTCGATGCCCTTGCGGCGGAGCAGCCCATCCAGCAGATAGCGTTGGCAGCTATGGCCGCAAAATAGGGTGACTACGCACGCGATCTTCGAGGCCAGCGCCGGCTGGCGCTCCGCAAGCCTGCGCAGGGCCGTCGTGTGGCAGGGAAGCGCCACCACGGCGGCCCTCCCCTCAAACGCGCGCAGCAATCGCACCGCGTCCTTCAGCAGTGGCACGTCGAAGTACTTGCTGGTCCTGGCGGCGAGTATCTCCTGGGGCGTGGTGGCCAGAGTCACCTTGGGGTCGATGCGCCCGGTGGTGAAGTCCAGGGATGTCACGACGGCGCCGTCGATCCGCCCCGTTGCCAGCAGGTGCAGCAGCAGCGCCGTCACCGCCCCGCCGGAGGCAGCCTCGGCCCGGATGGCCTGGTCGGCGGCATAGGTGAGATAGGCCCGGTCGATGCGGCCCATGTATCGCAGAGCTGTCTGGCTGGTGATCCTCACCTGTCAACCTCACGGCCGGGGGGTGCCGTCGGGTTTCTTGCGCAGGTGCGAGAGCACTTCCTCCAGGTAGATCCGGTGGCGGTTCAGCATGTCGCCGATGATGCCCATGAACAGTGACATCAAACCCAGCGCCAGCAGCGCCGCCCCGGTGAATCCCGCCCACTTGTGCGGCGTGAAGCTGCCCGTGCGGATGTAGTGGATCAGCAGAAAGACCCCCAGCGCCGCTGCGGGCATGATCATGCCGGCCGCCACAGCCCCGAACAGGCGCATGGGCCTGTAGTCGCGGTAGCTGCGGAAGATGATCCACAGCGTTTGGAACGCGTATTGCCAGATGCTGCCGGCAACCCTGCTTTCGCCGTGCCTGCGCCGGCCCGCGACGCGGATCGGCACCTCGGTCAGCCTCATGTGCTTGAACGCCAGGTTCAGGAAGGCCTCCTGCGTGTAGGTGAAGGAGCTGATGGTGTTGAGGCTTGTCGCAGCTCGTCGGTTGTAGCATCGCATCCCGCATGACACGTCGCAGAAGCGCTGGTTCACCAGCCTGGATATCAGCCGGGCCATCATGCGGTTGCCCCACACCTTGACGCGCGGCATGTCGGGCGTGAGGGCGGGGTCTGCGAAGCGCGATGCCGTCGCGAAGTCCGCGCGGCCCTGGGCAACGGGGGCGATGAGTGCGGGAACAGTGGCCGGGTCGAACTGGCCGTCCGAGTCCATGTTGACGATCAGGTCGGCGCCCATCTCAAGCGCGCGGGAGATGCCCGTCTGAAACGCCACCCCGACGCCCATGCGCTGCCCGTGGCTGATCACCTCGGCCCCGGCAGCCGAGGCCTCCTCCGCCGTGCGGTCGGTGCTGCCGTCATCCACCACCAGGACGCGAACCGAGGCGACGGCCGGAATTTGCCGGGGTATGCCGTCGATCACCTGACGGATCGTGGCCTCCTCGTTCAAGGCGGGCATGAAGACGACAAGGTTCAGTCCGCCCTCGGGTTTCCCGGTCTGCTCAGTTATCACGATGGGAGAATCTAACGGGCCGCCACCCCCCACGCAAGGTGCACGTGCGCCCAGGCCTGGCGAGCGACGGCGATTGCACGGCGACAGGTCTTGCCATACAATCCCGTTCTTCTTAACGAGAAGGGTAACAGGCATGGGTGCAAGAAGAACCAAGCTGGACAAGAGGCGGCGGCAGCAGCGGCAGATCAGGGAGAAGAATACCCCCCGTAAGGCCAAGGAGCGCGCCCGCCGCGCCGCCCGCCTGGCCGCCAAGGCTGCCACGTAGCCGCCTGCCACTACGGCGCGAGCAGCAGTGCTCAAGGCTGAATACATCCCACAGCGGTCCTGGGGCTTTTCCGGCCCGACCGGTGCTCTCACCCGTGCTTGACCCTGACTACTTCAGCGGCACAAGCTCCACCGACGCCAGGGCCAGGCCGGGCTTCTCGCCCTTCGGCAGCTTCACCAGGTGGATCGCCAGCGTGCGCGTGCCCGGCTTTTCGATCCCCAGCTTGCCTATCGTCGTGGAGGCCTCGGGGAAGTACCGCGTGGCGGGATCAATGCTAACCTTCTTGGCGCTTGTCAGGCCCTGCACGCTGGCTGCCCCCATCGTCACCTTGACCTTGTGGCCGTAGGTGACGTTCTTGCTCCGCCCGCGGGCCATGACCACGTCCACCCGGTACGCCCCGGGGCGGAAGACCTTGAACTGCCAGCTCAGCCAATTCCTCGTCGAAACCCATCCATCGGTCACTCCGCCGCGGGTGAGTCGGATGGCCGCGGCCTTGTCCGGCATATGGATCGTCGCCAGGTGCGGCTGAAGGCTGATCCTGCCGTCGCCCTGCTGGATGGGCCTCTGGTCGACGTTCGGCCGGGCGGTAAGCTCCAGTACGACGACCGAGACATATTTGTCGGGCGCCCTGGACGGCAGCGACAGCTCCAGCACGTGATGGTCGAGCTTGCGGTCATGCCGCTGGCTGACGGCGATCATCTTGCGCCGGTCGGCCAGCAGATAGGCCCGCCTCACCTTGTTTCGCAGGCCGTGAAGGATAAACTTCCCGCGCGGCCAGCGCAGCAGCATCAGGTAGAGCTTGCCATCCTTCTGCGTGATCCTGCCCCAGCGGTGGGTGTAGGGGAACGGACTGGCCGCCGTGCCGTAGATGGCCTCGCCGTTGACCTTCATCCACCGCCCCATCTCGCGCAGGCGCGTGACGCTCGGGGCGGGAATGACGCCCGCGGCCGTCGGCCCGACGTTCAGCAGGTAGTTCACGCCCTTGCTGGCAAGGTCCACCAGCAGGTACAGCAGCGTCGCCGCCGACTTCCAGTTGTGGTCCTGCCTCTTGAACCCCCAGGTGTCGTTGATGGTGGCCGGCGTCTCCCAGTCGCCCTCTGCCCCGCGGCGCGGGATCTGGTTGTCGCCGAGGCTGGCGTAGTCGCCCACCTCGTTGCCGATCCTGCCACTGACCAGGCAGGCCGGCTGGAGGCGCTGGACCAGCCGCCTCAGCCTCAGCGACTGGGCCAGCGTCATGCCGCCCGGCGTGTCGAACCAGATCAGGCCGACTGGGCCATACTGAGTAAGCAGCTCCTTGAGCTGCGGGATGCACTTGCGGCGGAGGTAGCCTTCCAAGCCGCGCTTGTTGGCGTCCTGGTCCTCGGCGCTCTGGCCGGCGCTGGGCTCGGCCCAGTCCTGGAACTGACTGTAGTAGAAGCACAGCCTGATTCCAGCCTTGCGGCAGGCGGCGGCGAGTTGCTTCATCACGTCGCGGCCGAAGGGCGTCGCATCCACTATGTCGTACTCGCTGCACGGGGAGTCATACATCGCGAAGCCGTCGTGATGCTTGGCCGTGATGACGATGTACTTCATCCCCGCTTGCTTGGCCAAGCCGACCCACCGGGCGGCGTTGAACTTCGTGGGGTTGAACTGCTTGGCAAGCTGCGCGTACTCGTCCTGAGGAATGTTGGCGTGCTTCTTGATCCACTCGCCCAGCCGAGGGATGGGCTCACCCCTCCAGTACCCCGCAGCCACCGAGTAAAGCCCCCAGTGAATGAACATCCCGAACCGAGCCTCCCGCCACCACTTCAGTGGATCGACTCTCCTGCCAGCTCGCCTGGCTTTGCCCGGCGCCTTGCGACTCGACATCTCCGCGCTCCTGTTGGATGGTAAGACTGCAAGCTCCGCTGCGCCTGCCGCAGCGCGTCAGGGGGAGAATCATGCCAACGCCGCCACCCGCCCGCAAGCACATTCACCAGCGGGGCGAGTCGGACGCGGCAGGAGCGAGTTCAACGATCAGGTCCAGCTCGACGGGCGCGTCCAGCGGCAGCTCGGCTGCGCCGACGGCGCAGCGGGTGTGCCGCCCGGCCTGGCCGAAGACCGCAAGCAACAGGTCGCTGGCGCCATTGGCGACCTTGGCCTGGTCGGTGAAACCCGCCGCCGAGTTGACGAACACGTTCAGCCGCACGACGCGGACGATGGCGTCCAGCGACCCGGCCACGCCGGCGACGGCGGCGAGGGCGTTGAGCGCGG
>Ga0315280_10007045_pt1 | contig 15268 bp, 14 predicted proteins | sample YL17G06_40_MG_FD_203697 | JGI IMG/M metagenome (GOLD analysis project Ga0315280, IMG submission 203697) | Sediment microbial communities from Yellowstone Lake, YNP, Wyoming, USA - YL17G06_40 | ecosystem: Environmental > Aquatic > Freshwater > Lake > Sediment | place: USA: Wyoming | collected... | reverse complement strand
GGCTCAATGATCAAGGGCTACGTGAAAGCTGTCAAGAGTTGGTTCTCACACAACGACATCGAGATCAAACGTGTGAACGTCAAGGGGGCGAACAAGACACCGACGCTCAAGAATGAGAAGACCCCTGAGCCCTATGTTCTGAATTCGGTTTGGAGGTTCTGCGACGAACGCCAGGCCGCAGCAATCGCCATTCTGGCGTTCACAGGTTTTAGGCCTCAAGTATTAGGCAGCTATAAGGGAACTGACGGACTGCTGCTCGGTGACCTCCCCGAACTCGAATTCGATAATGCGCAGAAGAAAGTTGTCTTCAAGGTGATCCCAATGCGTGCCCTCGTCAGAGAGGACAGAAGCAAGACCGGGAAAGCCTACGAGGGATTCATCTGCGAAGAGGGCTGCAAGCGCATAGAGGAATACCTCATTAAACGCATGAAATCAGGCGAGAAACTGACCCTCGAATCAGCCGTAATCGCAGACGACTTCGGGCACGGCGGAACCATCACCACAAAATCCATCTGCAAAATAGTCAGGAAAGCGTTCAGGCACGCAGGGTTCCAGTGGCGACCGTACATCCTACGCCGATGGTACGACACACGAATGGGATTAGCGGTCGCCAAATCCGAACTCGGCTTACTCGAGGAATGGGTAAAGTTCTGGATGGGCAGAAGCGGAGACATCGAAGCCGAATACAGACTACACAAGAAACTCTCTGACAGCCAACTAGAGCAGATGAGAACTGCATACCAAAGAGCATCAGAAACCATGCTACAAACCATTGACCTGCACCGAGACAACACAGAAACTATGCGAAGAGAATTCAGAGCAGTCGCACTAAGATCGATTGGATTCACAGACGATGACATAAGACAGGTCGACCTAGGAAAGCTAACTACACCGGAATTTCAGGAATTAGTGAGGACGAAACTCGAAGCCCACCGTGAGACCGACACGAAAGCGTGCATGATCGTCACATCAGAGGAGAAAGATCACTATGTCAACCCCACGAAACGATGGACAGTAAAGGAATGGTTACCAGACGGGAGAGCAGTTATCGAGCCGCCAGCATCAAATCCCAAGCCTTCAGTAACACAGACAACTCAGTCGGGGTTAGCTGGTTAGGCTGACTCTCAACCGCGACTCGGACTGGATCACTCTTTGAGAGCTTCTCTCTAGCCCACTGCTTGAGTCCAGAAATATCTACTGAGCCCATGAGAAGCCTGTTCAAGAGCATTAAAGCACGATGTTGATGGAAATCAAGAACTATGGTGAGGCAGGCGTGATATTGCCACGGATTTCCACAGGGGATGCAGCTGAAAGACCGGGGGGTGAAATTTGAACCCCTTGCAGTTCCCGTGCTTGGCTCCGCGGACACAGGATGTTCGTCTCCGCTGCGTGTATTTGGCGAGCTATCGTTGGCGGACAATTGTGTTGAATATTGCACGGTCATGTTCGGGAGTTTTGATTCCAAATGGCTAAATGGCAATGTGAGTCTACTATCTCAAGCCGCGATTGAAATTGGGAATCCCAGAATCGCAATTGGAAACGTGGTCTCATCAAGGGGCCATTACGACAGCAAAGGCAACCCATGAGCAAATTCGCAATGCTCTGAATGATAGCGGTTCCAGTATTCGCGGAAAGGATTTCGAAGTTTTCCTTCAAGGCTCCTACAAGAACGACACCAATATCCGCGGAGACAGCGATGTTGACGTTGTTGTGCAACTCAACGAGACATTTCAGAGAGACCTGTCCGCGTTGCCTCAAGACCAGGAGTCCCTATACAAGTCATCTTATCAGAATGCGACCTACTCATTAGATCAGTTCAGAGCTGATGTCCTACAGAGCATGCGAAACCAGTGCGGAGCATCCTCGATATCTGTAGGAAACAAATCTCTAAAGTTGTCTGGGAGTTCAGGCCGATTACCTGCGGATACTGTAGTCTGTCTGCAATACAGAAAATACCAGAGCTTTCTTTCATTGAACAATCAAACATATGTTGAAGGCATTGTATTCAACACACAAGACGGCCGTCAAGTAATCAATTTCCCGAAACCACACTACGACAACGGCGTCACGAAGAATTCTGTGACTGACGGTCGGTTCAAACCTTCAGTACGAATGTTCAAGAACGCGAGGGATTACCTAGTGGATCACGGAAGAATCATCAACACTCTTGCTCCATCCTATTTTGTTGAATGCTTGATCTACAATGTGCCGGGCGACAAATTCGCAGGCAGTTACCAGCAAATTTATTCAAATGTGGCAAACTGGCTCGTAAACGCAAATCTTGACTCTTTGATGTGTCAAAACCGACAGCTCAGGCTTTTCGGAAACTCGTCTGAGCAGTGGTCAGTAGATACAGCTCGCCAATTCATTAGTGCCCTCGTCAGTCTATGGAATGGCTGGTGAAGCGAACGCATCCATACGCGACGGATCTAGACAAGCACTGGTCGGTGCCTCTTGCAATTGCGGCCATTAGCATTGTCTCTGCGTGGCTTCTCTACTTAGGGTTAGCCGCTATTCCTCTTGCTATTCCTTGGTGGGTGGATGCACCTTCAGTAGCTGGGTTCTATGGAATATTCTTCACTTTATTTGACAAATGGCTTTGGCGCATGGAACCTCTCAGGAAGGCGTTAAGAGCACACAATCTGAACGGTAACTACGTAGGAGTGCTAAGCTCCTCATTCGATAAGCAGGCTACAAAGCACAATGCTACCTTGAGTATCACGCAGACATGGAGTGAGATCAGCATTGTCCTGATGACTAACGAATCGAGGTCGCATAGTGTTACAGCGTCGCTCCTCACTGAAATGGGATGGTTAAGTTATGAATACTTGAATGAGCCCAAACCTGGCACGCGTGATACTATGCATTGTCACAGGGGTTCAGCTAGATTTTCCTTAGACACTGATCGTGTCCTCGAGGGTGAATACTACAGCGGTCGAGATCGACAAAACTGCGGATTGCTACATTTTGAGCGCGTGAAGGTCGATGCGCAAAGCGGCACATCAAAATCCAAGTAGCCAACTCGGACCGGATCGCCCTTCGAAAGATTCAGAATACCTAGTCCAATAATCAGGCTCCAATGAAGCGCTTCAGCAGTGCTTCTACTACGAGCGCCTTGGTGTGCTTGATCTCTTGTCTGAAATCATCGATTGTCCATTCGTAGGCGAAGGACGGCATAGGTACCCAGGTCTTCTTCCTGCCTTCCTTTTTGTAGTAGCAATAACGTAAAGACAGATCACCATTTTCGTGCTTGATTGCTTGCAAGTGAGGCTCCCAATCTCGATACTTACTAATCCAAACATCCTCGATTATCCACCCGCGCAATCCAGCCAATTCGGGCTGTTTGGATTTCGGGTTACATTCCTTCATTTTTCTATCGCATGGCATACCCATTTCGGAATACTGTAGGATCGCTCACGATTTAATGATTTAGAAGCGTGTGTTGACAGTTGGCAATTGTCTTGGCTTCCCACTTTTCTTGCGAGGAAGGAATGATGATGGCTTGTGATGCGCCGAAAATGTGGTCAGCAAACGCCTGAACCCGTCGGGGGGCTTCGAATAACCGCTTTGTATTCTTTCCAACTTTCCAGAGTCATTTGCTTCACTCACAAATGATTCTCATCATCAATTTCAATTACCGTAGGCTAGACCCTCGAAAGGTGCGAATTGCTGCAGTTTCTCTAGGCTGTCTTTTTGGTGCCCTGTGGAATGCATCGAAACCTGCTGAGATCGCCCATATGGTGGAATATGCTGTTGTTGCGAGTAACCAACCCGGCACTACTAGCTGTGATAGGTTTGCCGAAATCGCAATGAAGCCTATAGTTGCAGCTGCTTGGACAACCCACTCCCACATTCCAGCGAACATTATGAGACGAAGCGAAGGGAGCCAACGCCTACTGAGATGTTCATAGATACCTTGCTCTGGATGGTCGTCTCTCCAACCATCAAAAGGGTCCATAATCGAATGAACCCCAGCTGCAACGCAAGCGCACGCCAATACAAGAAGCTGGATGAGATATTGCGGGAGGATGGTCGCCATTCCCAATAGGAGAAGACTGAGAATCAGATAGCCCGAGATAAAGTGGAGAGTCTTCTTATGAGTGAAGTATTTCCTTATGGAAACCGGTCCCCAAAATTCGAGCTGGTCGATGTCCGGAAAGAATCCGCCCACAAGTCCTGCGAGTGCAAGCCATGCTGTGAGAGGCATTACGACCGGATAGCTTGAAGGGGCTACTCCGAAAACGAATAGGAGCCCAAGAAGGTATGCGGAAACGAAACCGTATGCCATATGCGTGGACATCATCAACTGCGTAGCTCACCCGATAGCAAATTGAAGTTGTTTTGGTCCTGCGCCTTAGCCTTTAGTGCTCGCTTTCCCGCTTTCATCCCAACTTGCTTTGGAAGGCAAACGGTCCTAATGTCACAGCGTCCCAGCTTACGGCCGGCCGTTAGTACAGACACGATGCAGCTGCAATCCAGTTCTGAAAGAGGGTCCGCTTTCCAAGGATATGCCGTCCCTCCTGGTGGGGAGTTTACAAATTCTGACCTCAGCGCAGAAATACTACAGCTATGCTCAGGAACGTCATTGAGGAAGTCAGAACCCGACACTCCTAGCCTGTGGCTGTTTTCCTCGCTGGTAAGGAAGATGCAATAAACAGCTGAGCCGGTAATTGCTGCCTTTCACTTTTGGTGAAAGTATATAAGCCGGAGTGAAATGTTTCACTGCTGGTGAAACTATAAACGCCTGGGTGAAAGCTCGTGGCGAAGAGAACCAAGAATATTTTCGAACCCAAAGCCACCCGAGTATTACGGGTGCTCCTCACCAATCCTAGAGAACGTTGGCGGATTGCTACCCTAGCCAAGGAAGCGGGGGTATCTCTGGGCTGGACTCACGCGGTCGTCGCCACACTACAGGAACAAAAATACGTTGCTCGAGATGAAAACTATCACGTCAAAGTAGTTGATCCGATTAGGCTACTGAAACGATGGGCGGCCGTCCATTCATTCCTCACCGAAAGCAGAATCGAAACATTCCACACATTTGAGCGGCAACTGGAACCATTTCTTAACCAGCTGAAGAAACTCGAGGCATCGTATGCATTGACAGGTTTATCTGGTGCCTGGCTTGTTGCCCCTTATGTGCGTCCAGTTTCAGTCGATGTCTACATCGCGGATAGAACTGAAACTGATAAGATCTTGAGAACTCTCGAGCTGCGCCCAGTCGAGAGAGGCGGCGACGTACGGCTAGTCCTACCATATGATAAGGGGGTTTTCTACGGTGCGCGTAGCATCGACGGCATTGAGGTTGTTTCGAACACGCAATTGTATGTTGACCTTGTCAACTATCCTGCTCGCGGAGAAGAAGCTTCAACCCAGATACTTCGTTTGATTGAAGAAGAGTGGAGCAAGGTTTTGGCTGCGTGATCGGGTTTGTATGATTCTGCGAAGACCGAAGTTTCCAAGGGTGCACTCGTCCAACTGGCGCTAGCGCTCAATGCCTATCGCAACGACATGGTTCTTGCTGGTGGTTGGGCTCCTTATTTTTTGACGTTGGGACACTTTGAACATTGCGGGTCGCTTGATATCGACCTAGTACTGCGACCGAGCATAATGATACGATATGAAAGGATTCGGGAAATCGTGGTCGAGGCGCTGGGATACAAGCCGACAGATAGGGAGTTCAAATTTGAGAAGCAAGTAAAGGATAGGAAAGGCGCACCGTTTCGTGTTGAGCTGGACTTCTTAACTGAGCCTCAGGCCGCAGAAGAGGCAGGACTCGTGAATGTTCAAGACGGATTGATGGCTACTCTAATTCCGGGTTGCAGCGTGGCCTTTAACTTCAACTACGAACAGGAGGTCAGAGGAGTCATCCCTGAAGACGGCGAAGCGACTGAGATTATTCATGTCGCCGACGTGGTTGGCTCTCTCACCATGAAGGGACTGGCGCTCGGCAGAGCGGCGAAGCTTGACAAGGACAGCTACGACATCTACGCTGTAGCAGGATTTCACGGCGGTTCACCGGCTCAAGCGGCCGACAAGTTCAATCAGAGCATTTCCAAGAAGACAAACGGCCAGATGCCAGCCGTTACTGCGACGGCTTTGGGCAGAATCTACAACGGCTTCGAGACTCAGAACTCCTATGGATCGCAGGCTGTGTCACGCTTCATGATGTCAGATGTTTCTTTGGACGCGGGGGAAAGAATCAAAGCGTTTCGCGAAAAGGTCGGAAAGTGAGCCTAGACACGGAACCAAGGGTGTTCTAGACTCTTGTGCGAGACTCCATCAGAAACTATAGCCTCAATGACACTTGCAGAGAGCACAAGCCATTCGGTGACCGACATTGCATATCGCTACTGAGTTGATCCAGGAAAACCTGCGAAGTAAGCTCGCAACATGGCGGACTAATCAGGGGCTACGATTTCTAAAAAATGAGACCGAACAAAATATCGAAGACGAAGCCCTCTAAGTAAGTTGCGTCACATTTGAAAGAAAAATACGTGTTTTTCGAAACCCGTTGTGCAGTATTTGTCCCCATGGTTGCGGACAAACAAGGGTCTTTCGGGCTTTTTTCAGATTATCCGTCCGCGCTTAGGTGGACAAATAATCTCGCAACCTCTTGCAATCGTCCCGAAATGAGTCGCTTTGGCAGTTATGTGTCCGCCTAGGAGGACAGATTTTCAAAATGGCCGAGATAAACTAGTGAGTGTGTGGTCGAGCACCATGGTGAAAGCACGAGAACTCACAGTGTTAACGACCAGTTTCCTACCGCGAAGGAAGCGTGACTTTCTGCGAAAGTTCCTGAAACGGAATCACGGTCTGGTGGAAAAGAGGACGGTGCTAATCTTCAAGAACAATGGGCTGGGCATTGTGAGATTGCTCCATCTCATCCATATGATTGGCGAAGATCATATTCTCGAAATTCGCCCACTTGGGACCTATGTGCCGTCCGACTGGCCATCCGAATATGTGAAGCTCGCTGGGACCAAGAAGTTAGGAAAGCGCCAAAGAGCGCAACTGTCACGGTCGCCTGGAATAGGAGTGAATTTGGAATGACGAGAATCGCCATGGCTCGTTCGGAGTTGCTCCAATGAGTTCGGAGCCAGTTGTGCATGAACTGCTCGTGGCTGCAGGTGAATCCCGGACATAGGCCACAGAAGACTCTCTCCTCCTCTGTAACAATCACGTAACCCTTCTTGAGGTCAGGTTTCAAGGGTTCCAGAATGTAGCGACCTTCCTGCCGCCTGACCACAGAGTAATCTTCAGCTCCACCATTCGCCTCGGTTCGGGTTTCTTGGAGGCTCGCTACTATGTGCACTGGTCCGCAGGTGAGCTGTGGGGTTTTTGATGCTTCGGACTTGCGAGGCTCCCATCGTAGTCGTCTGGCTTCATCCTCAGTTACGGATCGGACGACCTTTTCTTGACGCTGTCCGCCAATCGTCTAGACCTCGACGCGGTAGAAGTACAGCCTGTCTTTACTGCGGACTAGCTTAACGTACTGCCCCAAGAAACTTGCTCACCTGTTTTCCAAACCATCTCTACCCGTCGCGGAAAGCTTGACCGTCAGCAAGGCCACTTTTCCTGGTCCTTTAAAGGCGGCCGTACATGCTTTGTAACCTCGATCTAGGGTTCGAAACCCATGACAGACGAGGACCTTGAAACGCCGATCGGACGGCTGATCTGGCGATTTTTCGCCTTAGCTGTCTTTCTTTAAGACATCAGTTTTCCAAAGACGCCAGCTTTCCGAGGATTTTCTCAAGATATGCAGCTTGGAAAACCGGAAAACCACTGAAGGCGGCGGAGCACGGGGAAAATCTGATAGCTAATGTAGGGAAAGAAGCAGTCTCGTAAGCGGGCTACCTGTCTTTCCATTTTCTGAGGAGCTGTTCAAGCTGGTTCCGTTGCTTGGCGTTTAAGTGCCGCGTTTTGATGTGGCATGTTGTGACTTGGCGCTGTTTGGTTTGTGGGTTGTACCCTGCGTAATGTTGCACGCGCGCGTATGGCCCGTACCGCCGGCCGTTCACGACCCTCGGAACCCAGAAGAGGCTTCCAGGATGCCTGCAGACGGGACATCTACTTACCTGCAGCGGGTTCACGACCCATGTTCTAGTTCATCCTCTGCGGATGGGGGATTCATCTATAGCCAACCTCTCGGCGCCGTCGCACACTGTGATGGTTTCTTTTAGGTCTGCTTTATTTGGTAGCATAGTCCCTTTCTGGTTCGCTGTTCAGATCCTCTTTCCCCTTCTACCGGGCGTTCCTAGCACTTTCAACATCAGCCATTCCGAAGGTCCGCGTGTCCGCTCGAGTGTTCTTATTTGGATTGGTACTCTTTCTCGTGGGGCGGGAGGGGGCTGTGCGATGGAACGTTTCTCTTTCGGCAGCCCAGTTGGGTGGAAGGAGCGTAATTTTGATATGAATTGCTGATCAGGAAACTGTTGAAAGAGAAAAGCGGATGAAAATGGCACGTTATGAAGGTTTACAGTTTTGGCGCTTTTTCCATGCCGCGAGGAATGTGCCCTGCGGAACGCCGAGCGTAAGTCGGTTTACCATCGTAGACCGCCATTTTTGAGGCGTTAACAACGAGAACCGGTCTGTGAGTTTCGGAAAGAGAGATTATCTTGGTGTACTGCCGGTAGATCAAGTCTCGAAGTGACCTGACAGCAGACGGGGGCGTCGTCCGTCCCCAAACGAATTGAAGCCCGGCCGCGCCTTAAAGCAACGACTTCTGATTATCACATTGACGTTATCACTTTCGCTGTGATTTGCTACCAAGCCGGGGGTACACGGCAGGCAAAGTGAAGGTAACGCTATGTCGGGCTAAGGAAAGACAGAAAGAGCAATCAGGAAACATACTGTTTTCCGGCAGTGAGACTGCAAAATGCAAAGAAAGAGGAGACCACTCGCCCCTCGGGGCTTTGACTTCTTGGCTAGGTGGTCTCAAGGGTCGTGGGCGGAGTCAAAAGTCATCGAAATGATCGGCTCCTGTGGGTACGTTGCCGTCCCGTATGGTCCTTCAAGGGGGGACCCGATAGAACGCGATTTTTCAGGTTGGATCAGATTCTTCGAGGAATATCAGCGTAGATTGGAGACACAAGGCAAGAGACCCGACCTATTAGTATTCGAAAAAAGCTTCGCAGAGAGTAACGAAACTATTTACAAACTGCAAGACATGGACGACGAGAGTTCTTCACAGGTCGCAAGTGCCTGCATTATCGCACTTGAAGTCGAAACAAGCCTCTGGAAAGCGAAGAGAGCCTTGCTCAGAGGAACAGAACTCAGTTTCACGATCAAAGAAGAAGATATGGAAAGACTAACTCAATGGCAGAGGGCGTACAAGAAGCCGTTGTTGATCGTTCAAGTATTCTATGACAGCGCTTACGCAATTTCCTATGAAAAGGTAAAGGAGTCAATTGCTCATGGGGAAACCAAGAAAGCCAAGAAGGATCGCAAAACCGGGAAGCTGACCTATAAGACTCCTCTGTCAATGGGTGTGGAATTCGCGACGCTTGCCGAGGCCCCGCGAGTTGAGTCCAGTGTATTGGAATCTGACAAAGGCATGATCATGGCGTACGCTTCATTCAAGGGCGGACGGTTCGATCTGACCCCAGAAGGCTTGAGTATGTTACGGTCGACCTAGGTCGACATATTTTTAGGCGAGAAAACGCATCAAATTGCGACTTGCAATCGCTTGTAGTCTCGCTCCGTAACATAATCTCCGACAATTCTCTCAGACTAGAGACTCAACTTCGAGGGAAATTTGGAGATAACAAGAGACTGGAAGCTCGGATGCTGGAATGGATCGAAAAACAAGGTCTTGGAAGAAAAGAAGACCCCCTTCGTCTTCTTTCCAGACAAGTAGTATATCATTTGATTCTGAAAGTGATGCTATACGAACTTGTGAGGGAACGATTCGCCCTTCCACCGATATCTTCTGTTTCTGTCAAAGAAGTCCAACGGCTGTTCGGACTTGCATTCAAGAAGACAGGGCTAAACGCCTTCAGGGAATCCCTCCTGGATGACGTAATACACAACTTCGATGGCAAGCTCTCCAAAGAACTGGGTGATATCGCTGATGGGGTCGAGACCGTTGGGGCGAACCGAGCGGATTTGATAGGAAGAGTATACGAAGACATCATTCCTGGAGAGGAGCGACGGAAGCTTGGCGAATACTACACTCCAAGAGACATCGCGGAATTCATGACTAGGTGGGCAATACGAAGGAAGAAAGATCTAGTGCTCGATCCTGCATGCGGATCAGGAACATTCCTAGTGGAATCATTTTACCGATTAACCGAGCTTGGATGTAAGCCCGCGGAGGCTATCGAGAGTCTTCACGGCATTGATATCAATCCGCTGGCAGGTCTGATGAGTACTGTAAACCTTGTGGCACGAGTGGCATCATCCAGACCGGAAATTCGTATCGCTGATTTCCTTCTGTTCTCTTCGAAGCAGTTCAAGAGATTCCAATCAATTGTATGCAATCCTCCATACAGCAGGCATCATGAACTGTCCCAACAGTACAAGGAGCAAATAGCTCGGCAAATGGACTTGGAGAGCGGCAGAAGAATAAGCAGACTGTCGAGTATCTACGTACACTTCTTCATTCATGCCGCCAGCTATCTTGAAGAGGGAGGAAGGATGGCCTTCATTACCCCTTCTGAGATACTGGATGTCGATTACGCTGTCGAGTTGAAGCAGTTCATTCTAAACCATTTTACGCTGAGAGCGGTGGTCATCTATCCCGAACAAGACCTAATCTTTCCTGGAACTCTAACGACAGCGTGCATAACTCTATTGGAAAAAAAGAGACCAAGTCTCGAACACCGAGTAGTTTTCGTTAGGGTAAACAAAGCGTCTGAACCTAGAGAACTCCTAAGCGTAATCGAGGAAGAACAACGCAAGAACCTATCGTGGGCAGAAGTCGAACTAATCCCGCAATCGGATTTGAAGCCCGAGGACAAATGGAGCTACACAACCTCAGGGACTCCGAACACAGAGGGTCTAATTCCTCTCAGAAAGATCGCCCGCGTGCACCGAGGAGTCGCTACAGGCGCAAACGAATTCTTCACATTGAACAAGACTGAAATCGAAGAGAATAAAATAGAATACCGATTCCTGAAGCCTGTAATTGCAAACGCTCGGGCTATCCCTAACTACAACTTCACAGAGGACGATTTTCAGGACCTAGCGCGTCGAGGGTACAAGACTTGGTTGCTGTCATGCGACAAACCCAAGTCTGAATTGAAGAGTCACAGTGGCCTGCTGAGATATCTGATCTTAGGAGAGAAGAAGGAAATCAACAAGAGATACCTCACTAGGGCAAGGGACTTGTGGTATAGCCAAGAAAAGAAAACGCCGGCTCCAATTGTGTTTACCTACATGAGTCGAGAGAAACCGAGGTTTGTGTACAATGAAGCGGCGGCGTTAACGTTAAACACTCTTCACACGATTCATCTCATACGTTCTGTTCTTGATGATAAGAGAAAACTGAAAGCGCTTCTCTGTTATCTCAACTCAAGAATTTGCAGGAGTTTCCTTAGAAGGACCGGACGAGTTTACGGTGGTGGACTTGTCAAGCTCGAACCTAGGGAGGTGGAGAACCTACCCGTCATCGACATAGAGAATGTTGCTGAGAAAGACGTCTCCAGGTTAGCGAGCCTGTTCGACGAACTATGTCAAGCCTCTAGGGAAGGAAGAGAAGATGAAATTGCGAAGGAAATTGACGATACCCTAAATCGGATCATCCCACACTCTTTTCCTCAGCCGGTACAGATGACGCTATGATCAACTGGAGAATTAGCATCTGCCATGAAAACTGAGATAAGCGCAACGTGTCTGTGATACAAATCTAAACAAAGGATCGTGTGACATGAGCGAAAACGACTTCCTGGCGCAATTGCAGGAAATTTTCGAGAATGCATACGGATACGCAGAGCGATTCCAAGCACGAGATTTGAAGTTGACTGAAATCGATCATATTTCCGATGAAGAGCAGTTTCGGGCCGAGGAGAATTATGCTGAAGAAACCCTAGAGATAGAATCGATGCCAGATTCGGTTGATTTATCGCGAGATTCCAATCCTATCGAAATCGCGGCGGTGGACACATCGTCGCTCGTTTTGGGCGAGACAGATCAGGGAACGGGAGTAGCAATACGCGGCGCTGTAATAGTCCAGCGTGGCGATCGATTCGAGACACACACGCTTGGACCATATGTAGCGCATGTGACGCCATCCAACGCGCGGGACATCTATTCAACTCTCCGCAAAGCTCTCGGCATGCAAGCGGGAACAGCGTCTGAACCTTCACTCTTCAAAATAGTTGATCGTATTAGAAATATGATAGAACGCCTTGCACAACGTTATGCCAACCGCCGCATTTCCAATGGCATCGTACTCTGGGATGGAGCATTAACTCGGTCCATGGACACGCCGAAGGAAGTCTTCGATGAATCATTTAGACAAGCCATGGCACGTTCCAACCATATTGTGTCCGTTACAAAGACCACCAGACTATGGCTGAGATCAGACCGACGATTACTCGATGCCTTTGCGGGTCGCTCAAGAAGCGAAATGTGCGAAATTCCCACAGACAGAATCCGTACAAGCCCGCGCGATATCCTCGGAACGGTGCATGTTGTAAGATTCACCCCTGACGGGTTTTCGTTTCGAGTTGATGTGAAGGCTCAATCGGGGCATTGCTGCGACATAATTCGACAGGTAAAAGGCAACTGCCTGTTCCGCTACGGCTACCCCGAACCCCTCTGCAGGGCACACATTAATGCATTCTTTACACCTACAGAAGGAATGGCGCTTCAAGGGATGTTTGCGGATCGTCATAGGCTCCAAATAATCCCCGCGTTCAACCTTCGCACATATGTCTTTGGTCCTTTTGGAGGTTAAATGATGCAACTCTTCCGCAAAATAGGCGACGAGCTAATCATCGTGTATGGCCCGACTGAATCTGTTGAGGTCGGAGATACTCTAAATGTGGAGGAAGGGCAAAGAGGAATAATCGCACAGGTAATCGAAAGCTCCCTGCTTGACCTTCCGGGAATACTTGAAGAAGTTGTGCGAAGCGAGATTACGGATGAAGAAGTGCGTTCTATAGGGGGCACGGACTATGCACTTTACAGTGCCAGAATTAAGAACATGCGGTTCGCTAGATGCAAGATTCGCAAAGAAGTGCGAGGAGAGCGAATTGTTGACTGGACTGGTTATTCTCCCTCGCGAGATGCAACTATCACTAGGATGAGAGAGGATACCGTTCTTGCGTCGTTGATGGGAACCACCAACCTGCGCCACCCGATTAACATAGGGAGAGGCCTTGGGGGAACAGAGGTTGCCATTTCAGCGGCGGACCTTCAGGGTCTGACGCTTGTTGTCGGTCGCAAAGGAATGGGTAAAAGTCATGTCGCGAAATCCGTTCTGCTGGGATTAATCGAGAACGGCGCTTACTGCGTAGTCTTCGACGTTAACGACGAATACACTCGATTAGGAATCCTACCGAACGGGGACCCTCATCCTACGCTTGCCAATGCCGTGATTGTTCGTCGGCCAAAGGAGACGCTGAGGTTCACTCTCCAATACATGGGTCAAGAGGTATTTCTCGACCTTCTGGAAACGATAGGCGTGGCTGATGCGTCGCTATACCAGGTACGTGATATTTGGGAACGTCTCACTCAGGAGGGCGGAGCCGGACTAAGCTTCGCAAACCTGATGAACGAAGTTAACGGAGTAACCGATGGCCGCATTAGAGGTGCACTGCAACGTCGCCTCCGATTCTTACAAGGGACACTTGCTCCGGGTGAGACGGCACCAAGCGAGTCCATAATCACCGACGCAGAAACGGAAGCCACCACTTTAGAGCAGATTCTTCCGACGGGGGCAGCACAGTCCCAAAGAGGGCGAGTGTTAGTCATATCATTAAGGGGCTTGGACCACGTCATCATGAAAACCACAGTTCAAACAATTCTCTCAAGATTACGCCAACTGTTGGAAGACAGACGGATGCCGCCAATATTCTTGTTCGCTGAGGAAGCTCATCTGTATCTCAGTGAAACTGACTGGTTGGAAGTTGTGACAAGGATGCGCCATCTGGGCATGTACCAAGTCTATTTGACCAACACGCCAACCCGGGTTTCCAACTTAATCGTAAGACAGGTCGATAATTTGCTGCTTTTCCACCTCGACCTTGAGGAGGATGCACGCCATGTAAGTCCTGCATCACGAATGGACGAAGTATCCGTTGGTCTAGTTGCTCGCTCTTTGCCTGCACGTCGATTCGTTGCGGTCGGCGCCATAACGGGTGAATTCCCGATTCAACTTTCCACTCTGGAGTTGCCGACCACAGCTGCCGGTGAAACGGTGCTCCGTTTCACTGAGAGGTAACGGATCTTGCCTAGTTCATACGTAACAGTGTTTGGAAGAGCCCCAGTGCTCCGGTTTGCAGCCCGAGTAGCGGAAAGCTCCGTGTGATTCTCCTAAGAGGAAACAGCGGTGAGAGCAACACCTGAAGGCGTATTGCTCGTCGTGCTCACCATGAGAGGCCTTCAATTCCCTAGTCATTGGGATTTCTTCTGCAACTGTCTGTCACGTTCCCATGCTAGTTCCCATCTCCCTAATCTTTCAATTCCCTAGTCATTGGGATTTCTTCTGCAACCACATCGCCCATGTTAAGGCGCCTTCCCTTCCACTGGAAACTTTCAATCCTACAATAGTCTGATTCTCCGTTGCAAGACAACCTTTAGCGCCTTTTCAACGCTATTCTCTAGACCTTTCAATCCTACAATAGTCTGATTCTCCGTTGCAAGTTCACCAGGGCGCTGTCTAGCTTCTCAATCTTGACCCGATTCTTTCAATCCTACAATAGTCTGATTCTCCGTTGCAAGTTAATGTTCTCTGCGATGTTTGCGATGGTAAGGGTGGACTTTCAATCCTACAATAGTCTGATTCTCCGTTGCAAGTTAAGTCTCCTACTTTCGCGGGGAATCGCGAGAGGTACTCTTTCAATCCTACAATAGTCTGATTCTCCGTTGCAAGTTAATGTTCTCTGCGATGTTTGCGATGGTAAGGGTGGACTTTCAATCCTACAATAGTCTGATTCTCCGTTGCAAGCGTCATGTCTGGGGCGGTGCTCTGGCTCGGCGCAACTTACCTTTCAATCCTACAATAGTCTGATTCTCCGTTGCAAGTTAAGTCTCCTACTTTCGCGGGGAATCGCGAGAGGTACTCTTTCAATCCTACAATAGTCTGATTCTCCGTTGCAAG
>Ga0315280_10007044_pt1 | contig 15269 bp, 11 predicted proteins | sample YL17G06_40_MG_FD_203697 | JGI IMG/M metagenome (GOLD analysis project Ga0315280, IMG submission 203697) | Sediment microbial communities from Yellowstone Lake, YNP, Wyoming, USA - YL17G06_40 | ecosystem: Environmental > Aquatic > Freshwater > Lake > Sediment | place: USA: Wyoming | collected... | reverse complement strand
TCCCATTTTTACCCTTTTGATACTTTCTTTTATAATCGCCCCTTCTGTTCAGGCACAGGAAGCTTCTTTTTATCTTTCGCCATCAAAAGGAAATTATAGGATTGGAGCAAATTTTGTTGTAGATGTTATGATTAATGCTGAAAAAATTTCTCTCAATGCCGCTCAAACAAAGATTTTCTTTCCTCCTGATAGATTAAAAGTTATTGATATCTCAAAACAAAATTCCATTTTTTCTCTTTGGGCTCAAGAACCGATTTTCTCAAATTCTGAAGGTGAAATCTATTTTGTCGGAGGATTACCAACTCCTGGTTTTAGAGGCGAAGCTGGAAAAGTAATAACCATTATTTTTCAAGCCAAATCCCTTGGTGAGGCGAAAATACATTTCAGCGAGGAGATGATTATGGCTAATGCTCCCGAGGGTATAGATATTTTTTCTTTCAGTCAGGAAGGAAGTTTTGCCTTTAGTCAAGGAGGAGTTTATGCCATTCTCGTGTCTGATGAGATTCCCGAAGAATTGCCAAAAGACAAGCAGCCTCCTTTTCCTTTTGAAATAATTCTTGATGACGAAGGAGATCCAACAAATCCTCAACCTCTTTTATATTTTGAAACGACGGATGACCTTTCCGGGGTGAGCCATTATGAAATAAAAATCGGAGAAGAAGATTTTTTTAGAGTTGCGGTAGGAGAGACCAAACCTTTTCGGCTTCCTCATTTAACTCCCGGGACTTATCAAATTATAGTCAGGGCATTTGATAAAGCCGGAAATTACACAAAGAGCACTGCTGAGGTTAAGGTGAAATCGATTGCTGCTCCAGAAATTACTGTTTGTCCTGATACTTATATTGCCGGGGAGGAAATATTACATATTGAGGGAGCTGCCCTTCCAAATCATACGATAATTTCTTCTTTTCAAACTGACGAAAAGTTAATCAAAACCTGGGAAGCTTCTAGTTCAGAAATTGGAGAATGGTCTTTTGAAGAAGATGGTTTATTTAAATCCGGGATTTATAAAATTTCAGCCAGGGCAAAGAATGTTAAAGGTGCTATAAGTAATCCGTCAAAAGAATGTGTTTTGAGGGTTATTCTCAGTGCAATTTCTGTTGGGCCATGGATAATCAGTTATAAAACTTTGGTTTGGATTTTTATAATTATTTTGATTTTGATTTTGATTTTAATCTTTTATCTTGTGTGGAGAGCCAAGAGAACTCAAAAGCTTATAGAAAAAGAAACTCAAGATTTAAAACAAAAATTTTATAAAGAATATAAAGAACTTCAAGATGATATTTTAAAAGAGTTGGAAATACTCAAAAAAACAAGAGCAGGGGGGGAAATTACCGCAGAAGAAAAGAAAAGAGAAGAAGAACTTTTGAAAAATCTAGAAGACGTGAAAACGGTTTTAGAAAAAGAATTAAAAGACATCGAAGAAATAAGGTAGCAAAATACAGGGGTTGAACCCATGTAAATCCATGTAAAATTTATGGAGGCTTGATTCCCGGCTCTTAATTTGATAATATTAAATAATAAAACTGTAATTATATAATGGCAATTCCAAGAAAATTAATAAAATTTCTTGAAAAAAATAAAGTAAAATACGAACCTATTGAGCATCGGATAGTTTATACTGCTTTTGATAAGGCTCAGACTTTGAAGGTTTCGGAAAAGATAGTGGGAAAAACCCTAATTTTGAAAACTGATAAAGGGATATTTATTGCTTTAATTGCCACTAATAAAAATTTGGACACTAATAAATTAAAAAAAATAGCTAAAGCCAAAAAAATAGGTTTTGTTTCAGAAAAAGTAATAAAAAATAAATTTAAAGGAGTAAAAGTGGGAGCAATTCCACCTTTTGGTAATTTGTGGGGATTACTAACTTTCATTGATAGATCTCTGACAAATCAACCCAAAATCATTATTAATGGCGGCGACCATAATTTTTCAATAAAGATTAGCCCGGCTGCTTTTAAAAAATTAATACCCGATTTAATAATTGGAAATTTCAGTAAACCCCGAAAATGAGTTTTCACGGAATCTTCTCTAAAATTTATGAGAGGGCAGCTAAAAAAATGTGCCTTGACTGTCAGGATTTTATTAAAAAGGGTTCAAAAATTCTTGATTGGGGTTGCGGTACGGCAATAGTGGGAAAAACTTTCCAAGATTTCTTTCAGGCAGAGCTCTTTGGAGTAGATGTCCAAGATGTTAGAACGGTAAAAATCCCTTTCAAAATCACCGACGGGAAGAGCCTATCTTTTCCCGAAAATTCTTTTGATGTAGTTTTAATTAATTATGTTTTGCACCATAGCGAAGACCCCGCTTCGGTTTTAAAAGAGGCAAAAAGAGTAACTCGAGATAAAATTGTAATCTACGAAGATTTACCAGAAGATATTTTGTCAAAATTAATCTGCCAGCTCCACGGAATTTTTTTTGATAATTTTTTTGGCAATCCAACTAAAACCTCTTTTAAGTCAGAAAGCGATTGGGAAAAAATCTTCAAAGAAACAGGATTAAATATTATTTTTAAAAAAAGAGTAAATAATTTTCCAGTCAAAAAAGAATTATTTATTTTGCGCGTGTAGTTCACCGGTAGAACGCCTCTCTGATAAAGAGGAGGTAGAAGGTTCGACTCCTTCCACGCGCACTAAAAGTTTTGAGTTTTGAATCTTGATTTTTGAATTTGACTGAGCGAAACAAAGGAATGGGCCTGTAGCTTAGTTGGCTAAAGCGTCGCATTTGCAATGCGGAGATCAAGGGTTCGAATCCCTTCAGGTCCACCGTTGAGTTATCCACAGGACAACTCTTTTTATTTTTGTTTACTTAGATATAATAAAATAATCTCCAAAAGGCCGAACAATTTAAAAACTAGAAATTAAAAAATTTAAATCTATGGTTTTTGATTGGTATTCAGTAACTCTTCAAGCTATTCAAAATCTCTGGCAAGGATTTTTGAATTTTATTCCTAGTCTAATCGGAGCCATTTTGGTTTTTATTATTGGTTGGTTTATTGCTATTTTTGTTGGGAAATTGGTGGCTGAGATTTTAAAAAGAATAAAATTTGACCGACTTTTTGAAAAGGGAGGTTGGAAAGAAGCCTTAGAAAAGGCAGAATTGAAAATTACTGCCTCTGAATTTATTGGAGCAATTTTCAAATGGGTTTTAGTTATTGTCTTTTTACAAGTATCGGTAGGGTTTCTAGGTTGGACGCAGTTTGCAGTTCTTTTAGGGAAAGTGATTGGTTATTTGCCTAATGTTGTTGTTGCTGCTTTGATTTTTGTGGTAGCGGTTGTTGTGGCTGATATTGTAGAAAAAGTAGTTGTTGCTGCAGCCGAAGGAGCGAAGTTTGCTTACACCCATCTTGCCGGAGCGATTGTCAAATGGTCTATTTGGATTTTTGCAATTTTAGCTATCTTGCGACAACTGATAATTGTTCCCGAACTTGTTGAGACCCTGTTTAAAGCCCTCGTCTACGGAATAGTTGCTATACTAGTAATTTCTTTTGGCCTTGGCGGAAAAGAAGTGGCCACTGAAATTTTGCAAAATTTGAAAAAGAAACTTACGGAGTAAATTAAATTGGTTAAGGTTTATTCACAATGAGACCTTGACAGATGTTTTTGATTTGCTACAATTAAAATGACTATGAGAAAGATTAGCATTATTTTGAATAAAGGAAGCGGTTAAAATTCTGCAAATTTTCTAATGTTTGCAGAAATCGCTTCCGAGGAAGCGATTTTTGATTGTCCGGAAAGAACTTTGAAAAGTAAATATAGGAATTGTGACGCGTAAAGTCGCCGTAGGCGACCACGCGCCTATCACGTGAGAATTTTGTAAAACAAAATTCTTTTACGTGATGATTATTAATTGCTAGCCAAGATGGTTACTTATGGGCGGATGGAGGATGCCTCGGGAGGTTGAGGCGATGAAGGACGTGGCGTGACTGCGATAAGCCTCGGGAAGGTGTCTAGCAACCTTTGATCCGGGGATTTCCGAATGGGGAAACCTAACTCGCCGACGAGGCGAGTTGGCCCTGAGAATATCTGAGGGCCGCAAACCCGCTGAAGTGAAACATCTCAGTAAGCGGAGGAAAAGAAAAAGGAATTTTTATTCCCTGAGTAGCGGCGAGCGAAAAGGGAAGTAGCCCAGAGCGTATTTCTTTTAAAGAATACGCAGTTGATAAGAGAGAGGTGTTCCAAAATTTTCCTTTCGAAAGAAAGTTTTGGAGGGAGTTAAAAAATTGACGGTTAGACAAAATACCCTGGAAAGGGATACCAAAGAGGGTAATAGTCCCGTAGTTGAAAACCGATTAATCTCTTAGTCTCTTTTCTTAAGTACCACGGGGAAAGAAAGCCCTGTGGGAAGCAGGCTGGACTAACCAGCCAAGGCTAAATACTCAACCTCACCAATAGTGAACTAGTACCGTGAGGGAAAGGTGAAAAGTAGCCCGTTGAGGGCGGTGAAATAGAACCTGAAACCATCTCGCTCACAAAAAGTCGGAGCCCCGCCCTTTCGCAAGAAAGGGCGGGGTGACGGCGTACTTTTTGGAGAACGAACCAACGAGTGGCTCTTAACTTTTTGTCTAAGTGGTTTTACCACGAAAGCATAGTGAAAGCGAGCGTTAACAGCGCGTTTATCAAAAAGTTGGGTGCCGACCCGAAGCCAAGCGAGCTTGCCATGGCCAGGGTGAACCCGAGCGAAAGCTAGGGGGAGGCCCGAACCCGTGAGCCGTTCAATACTCTGGGATGAGCTGTGGTAAGAAGCGAAAAACTAAACGAGCTTGGTAATAGCTGGTTCTCCCCGAAATAGCTTTGGGGTTAGCCTCCCGCTTAAATTTCCGCAGGTAGAGCACTAGAAGGAATATCGTGGAGTTTCTCCAGGCATTCCTACTAAACTCCGAATGGCGGAAGAATTTTGGCGGGGGAGTCAGACTTCGGGGGCTAAGCTCCGAGGTCAAGAGGGAAACAGCCCTGATCTTTATCTAAGGTCCCTAAACTGAGCTAAGTGTTTTAAAGGAAGTGGGATTCCATTGATAGTTAGGAGGTTAGCTTAGAAGCAGCTACCCTTTAAAAAGTGCGTAACAGCTTACTAACTAAGGGATCCTGCGCCTAAGATTACCGGGACTAAGCTTAGTACCGAAGATAAGGCCTTGCCCTTTCGCGAGAAAGGGCGGGGGTAGGGGAGCGTTCCTAGTGCAGCGAAGTTAAACCGTAAGGTTTGATGGAGCGCTAGGAAGTGAGAATGTTGGTATGAGTAACCACAATGGCAGTGAAATCCTGCCACACCGAAAGCCCAAGGTTTCCTTGGCAATGCCAATCAACCAAGGGTTAGGCGGGCCTAAGTCACACACCGAAAGGTGCGCGATGATGGAGAGCCGGTTAATATCCCGGCCCCCCAGTCCTTTTTTGAAGAGTGACGTAGTCAAAGCATTTGAGAGGATTATTGGATTTCCGAGAGCTGGGAGTAATCCCGGCCGCCTCAAATGTTAGATTACCTAGAAAAACTCGTAGAGTTAAAAGGGCTGGGTCCGTACCACAAACCGACACAGGTGGGCTAGTGTAAATGCACCAAGGTGAATGGGTGAAACCTCGTTAAGGAACTCGGCAAAAAAGTGTCCGTAAGTTCGCAATAAGGATTTCGAGCACATAATTTATGTGCTCGGCGCAGCGAAAGTACCCCTGGCGACTGTTTAACAAAAACACAGGTCCCTGCTAATTGGTAACAAGATGTATAGGGGCTGAAGCCTGACCAGTACTCGTGTGTTAAGAATGCCGGTCGTGACGCGACTCGCTTTGCGAAACCGCGTAGCGGCTAAGCGTTATAAGCCACAAGCAAACGTCCGCGGTAACTATAACCGTGTTAAAGTAGCGTAACCCCTTGTCAGGTAAGTTCTGACCTGCATGAAAGGCTTCACGACTAGGGGACTGTCTCAACGAGGAGCCCGGTGAAAATGCAATAAGCGTGAAGATGCGCTTTACCTGCGGCTAGACGGAAAGACCCCGGGAGCTTTACTGTAGGGTGGTATTGAATTTAGGGTTTTGATGCGTAGCGTAGTGAGGAGGCTTTGAAGTTCTGGTTTCGGCCAGGATGGAGCCGTCAATGAAACACTCATCTTCGGAACTCTTTATTCTAATTCCGCGTTTAGTGGGAAACAGTGTCACTCGGTCAGTTTAAGTGGGGCACTTGCCTCCTAAAAGGTAATGGAGGCGTTTAAAGGTCGGCTAGCTCCGGATGGAAATCGGAGTGGTCGGGCAAAGCCAAAAGCCGGCTTGACTGCAAGGCAAATTAGGCCGCGCAGAGAGGAAACTCGAACTTAGTGAACCGATGGTGGTTAGTAGAACCGCCAAAGATCATCAGCCAAAAGTTACCCCGGGGATAACAGGCTAGTAGGGCCCGCGAGTCAATTTTGGCTCCTTTTCCGAGTAATCGGAATTGAAAAAGTGGCTAATAACGGTGGAACCCTAACCCCGCCCTTTCTGATTTCGAGCATTAATGAAGTTTTCTAAACATGTTATCATTAAGAAAAATGAGTAAAAAATTTCTCGAAGTTAGAAAGGGCGGGATTGGTAATACCGTGGGAAGTAATTTATGGAGTCTCCAAAAATTTGGGGAATGAGGAAAAAGAAACTAAGCCAGAGGCAAAAAGAATTTTTAGTTGGAACTTTGTTAGGTGATGGATGTTTATTATGGACTACCAGAGGATATTGTTTAAGAATTCATCACGGGATAAGACAGAAAAAATATGTTGAATGGAAGTACGAGATTATGAAGGATTTAGTCAATACTCCACCGAAATTGTCGCATCGAGGATATTATTTCCGAACCGTATCTAATCCAGTATTCGATTGGTATAGAAAGATCTTTTATCAAGGGAAAGAGAAGAAAGTGCCAGAAAATATTCAAGATTTACTGACACCATTGGGATTAGCTGTTTGGATTATGGATGATGGCTCGAGAGATAAAGGATGCGTAAGAATTAGCACTCATAGCTTTAATTATCCAGATCAATTGAAGCTGAGAGAAACAATCAAAGATAAATTTGGAATAAAAAGCAGTATTCAAAAGGCAAAAGATAAATTTTGGCTCTGGATGAAATCTGAAACTATACCAATTTTAGTAAAATTAGTAAAACCATATTTTCTTCCAAGTTTACTCTATAAATTACCCCGTAACGACTAATTCCTTAATTGGAATTGGTAGTAGATTAAACTACTACAATACGCCACTACCCAGCCCCTTCTGAAGAAAGAGCTGGGTAAAGATATAGTCTGTATCATTGGAAACAATGAATTATACGCCACATCAACGGCCCTGTTCGGCACCTCGATGTCGGCTCGACACATCCTGGAGGTGGAGAAGCTTCCAAGGGTTGGGCTGTTCGCCCATTAAAGTGTCACGTGAGCTGGGTTCAAACCGTCAAAAAGAACCTTTGAAATATCGAGTAACACACGGCGGCAATCGTGAGCAATTGCGATTGAAAAACCGACTCATATCGGTAAATTCCTATTTTGACATTTAACCTGTCGCATGATAGGATAATACCGAGGCAACCCCGCCCTTTCAGAGAAAGAGCGGGGAAGCCGTAGAGACTTTTTCCGATTTTATCGGAAGAGATGGGAGTTTAACCTTCCATAATACGTCGGCCCCATGAGATATGAAATTATCTCACGGGGGTGGTATAGTCCATACATTTAGTAATAGATGATTAATGCGTGAGACAGGTTGGTCCCTATCTACCGCAGGCGTCGAGTCTTGAGGGGAGTGGTTCTTAGTACGAGAGGACCAGAATCAACTGACCTCTGGTCTACCAGCTGTTCCGCCCGGAGCATCGCTGGGTAGCTAAGTCGGGAAGAGATAACTGCTGAAAGCATCTAAGCAGGAAACTCGCCCCAAGATTAGGACTCTTTAAGCTCGGTCGGAGACTACGACCTTGATAGGGCACAGGTGTAAGTCCCGTAAGGGATTGAGCCAAGTGCTACTAATAGAGCAATTAAAAAATCTCTTGGCTAGCAATTAATGATCACAAAAAAGGCGCTTAGGTGGCGGCTATACTGAGTTTGTTCCACCTGTTCCCATTCCGAACACAGAAGTGAAATAACCCAAGGCCGATGATAGTAGATTTTCTGCGAAAGTAGGAAGCTGCCACCCAAGCGCCTTTTTAAAAACAAAAACCCGCCATAAGCGGGATTTTTTGTTTTAGTAAATCATTCCTACTACTCCTCTTCTGATAATTCACTTTCTTCCTCCTTTGGAATTTCTTCTTCTGATTCTTCCTCATCTAAATCTTGGTCAAAGAGAGGAGTATATAAATTATCCCGAGCCATAGATAAATAATTTTTAATTTTTAATTACTTCGACCTTTTCTAACTAAGCATAATTATATTTAGTCAAAAACCTCTGTCAAGCCCCGTACCACAGTTCGCTGTGGTACGGGGCAAGACCTAAAAATGTGATATAATAAACCCAGTATGACAACTTCGACAGATGTTTTTCTGAAAGAAAAACATCAAGAATTAAAGAGGGTAAAAATCTGCCGTAACTAAATCAAGTATTAATTTCAAATTCAAGCATCGTAGCAAGAATAAGTCGAAGTTGCTCTACTGGGTAAATTAACATGAAGTTATCTCCAAAATTTAAAATTGGAATAATTATAATTCTTTTAATTGCTCTTTTTGCTATTTTGAATTTAACTCCAGCCAAAAAAGAAACTAAAAATTTCTTTTATTTGATATCCTCACCTGTTCAAAAAACCTTTTGGCGAGCAGGGATGGAAACATCCGATTTTTTTGAAATGATTTCGGAAATGAAAAATCTAAAAAAAGAAAATGAAGAACTTAAATTGAGAATTCAAGAGTTGATTTCGGAAAATATTTCCCTAAAAGAATTAAAAAAAGAAAATGAGATTTTAAGGCAAGCCCTAAAGATCGGGCTTCAAGAAGAATTTAAATTAGAATTTTCGCAGGTTACTGGAATAGATATTTCTGGTGATACAATTTTAATCAACAAAGGTTTAAAAGATGGCGTCTCAAAAGACCTGTCGGTAATTACCGAACAGAAAACTTTGGTTGGAAGAATCAGCGAAGTTTACAAAAATTTTTCAAAAGTTCAACTTATTACTTACAAAGGAATTTCTTTTGCTGCTGAAATTGAAGACTACAACCAAGGAACCCCTATTTTAGGGGAGATGAAGGGAAAAGGAAATCTTAAGCTTTTTCTTGACCGCCTTCCTCAAGAAAGAGAAATTAAAAAAGGAGATATTGTTATTACTACTGCCTTAGGAGGAATTTTTCCCAAGGGGCTTTTAGTAGGCGAAATTCAAGAGATATTTAAAAGTGACATCGAACCCTGGCAACAAGCCGAGGTTAAACCCGCTTTCGATATCAAAGAGTTAGAAACTTTATTTATTATCCTTGAGTTTTAATCAACATTTAATGAAAAGATTACTATTTCTCTTCTTTTGTTTTTATTTTTTAACTCTAATTCAAACTAGTTTTTTAATTCATTTTAACATTGGAGGATGGTGGGCAGGTTACGGCCCTATTTTAATTGCTATAATTTTTATTAACCTTTTTACCCCCCACCACTCATGGTGGGGGGTAAGTGCCTCTTTTTTTGGCGGATTTTTTTTAGATATTTTCTCCGAAAATTTTATTGGATTCCATATTTTAATTCTCCTTTTGGTATCGCTTTTTATTAAATTTATTTTAAAGAAATATATGCGGATTCCGGTATGGGAAAAAATAAAAAAATAAAATTTGATTTTAAAAATGACATTGAGCCCCACGAAGTGCTTTTAGATTCTTTAGCAAAAAAAAGAGAAGCCGAGTTAGGTCTTTCAGAGAAAAAACTCGAAGTCCCCCTTTTAAAAAAAATCCTTCAGGGTCTTTTAATTTTTTCTTTCATTTTAATTTTGATTCTTTTTGGTAAAACCATTCAGCTTCAGGTGGTGGAAGGAAAAAACCTCTCGGCTTTATCAGAAAAAAATAAATTTATAATTCATCAAATCCAGGCTGAAAGAGGAGTGATTTATGATAAAAATCTAAACCAACTTGTTTTCAATTGGCCAAGTTTCGATTTGGTTTGCCAGAACACTGATTGGGAAAATAAAAAAGAAGAAGAGAAAGATAAGATTTTAAAAGAGATTTCGGAGATTACTAAAAAAAATTTTGAAGAATTGAAACAAAAGATTGAAAAGGGTGAAGACTTAATAGTTGAAAATCTTGATCACCAAACTCTCATAATTCTAGAAACAAAAATTGGGGAGCTTCCTGGTTTTCGAATTGAGCAAAACCCAATTAGATATTATCCAGACGGCGAAACGATTTCTCACCTGATTGGTTATACCGGGAAAATAAAAAGCGAGGAATTAAAAGCCGCCCCCGAATTTTATACAATTTCAGATTATATTGGCAGGGATGGTCTGGAAAAATCTTATGAGGAGATTTTACGAAAAAACCCGGGGAAGCTCAAAATTGAAAGGGATGCTCAAGGCCATATGATCTCAAAAGAAACAATTCAACTCCCGGAATCTGGAAAAAGTTTAGTTTTGTGGTTAGACTCCGAACTTCAAAAGAAAATTCAAGAGGAGTTAGAAAAAGAAATTAAAATAGTTGGTGCCAAGGGTGGAGTAGCCGTAGCTTTGGATCCAAAAACTGGGGGAGTATTGACTTTAGTTTCCTATCCTACTTTCAATAATAATTTATTTCAAAAAGGCGCTGACCCCGAAGCTCTCCGGGATCTTTTAGATGACCCCCTCAAACTTAACGCTCTTTTTAATCGGGCAATTTCTGGTAAATATCTGACTGGTTCTACCATCAAACCTTTAATTGCTTCAGCTGCTTTAGAAGAAAAAATAATTTCTCCTAATAAAAAAATTAATTGTCAAGGAAAGATTTTGGTTCAAGACTATTGGAATCCTGAAAAAATTTGGGAATATAAAGATTGGAAAACTCACGGTTTGACAGATTTGAGAAAAGCCATTGCCGAATCATGCAATGTTTATTTTTATACAGTGGGAGGTGGATACGGTGACCAGGAGGGTTTAGGTCCAACTAAAATTAAAAAATTTCTGGAGCTATTTGGTTGGGGAGATAAAACCGGAATTGATCTTCCAGGAGAAGCTGAAGGCTTTATTCCCGACAAAGAATGGAAGAAAAAAACCTTTCCTAATGACCCCGGATGGTGGGATGGCGATACTTATAATCTTTCCATCGGCCAAGGATTTTTACAAATTACTCCTTTGGAAGTAGCAGCTAGCTTTGTTTCCATAGCCAATGGGGGGAAATTACTTCAACCCCAGGTTGTTAAAGAAATTATTGATAGTAAAAAAAATCCTATCGAAGAAATTAAGCCAAAAGTTATTCGGGAGAATTTTATTAAACCTGAAAATCTTCAAATAGTTAGGGAAGGAATGCGCCAAGCAGTAACTTCTGGTTCTGCCACCGGCTGGTTAGATCAATTGAGGGTCCCAGCTGCCGCTAAAACCGGAACTGCTGAATTAGGAAAAGAATTTTATAATAATTGGGTAACTGTTTTTGCTCCCTACGAAGACCCTCAGATTGTTTTAACTATTATCATTGAAAATGTAAAAGGAGTCCAAACTGCTGCCCTGCCAGTAGCCAAAGCCGTCTTAGAATGGTATTTCGCTCGGTAAGCTAATTTTTAGGATACGCTTTGTCCCACCAGCGCGGGACAAACTCCTTTCCTCAGCAAATTCCATAGTTGTTGATGTTAAAACTCAACATCATTATCTGGCGACCTTTCTGGTGCTCCAACCTTGATAAGTAAAGTTGATGCCTTCGTACGAACCTTGGGCAGATAGGGATTCTTAGAATATGGGCATATACATACATTTTACTCTCTCAAGTACTTCCAAGCTACTGAACCATTACGTAGCTCTTGACAAACATAATTTATCTGTTATAATGATTTAAAAGAAAGGCAGATGGAAAACGAAGAACTAAAAACAAAGGCAGAAGAGATTTTCCGCAAGCATCACACTTATACTCGTTTTGGTCTTTCTTTCCCACTGCTGGTAGAAGAGCTAAAAGCAGAAGATTGGAAGACAAAAGAGCAGCTCTGTCAGTACCTAACCTCTCTTATTCAAGAAGGGAAAATGACTATAGATTGGCAAAGCTCTTATTTTGGTCTTCCTTTCGCTACTTTTACCCGCATTTATTAATCTCCTTGCGGAAAAGCTCGGAAACTCTCGTTAGCTGAGAACAGCTCTCCTAAGGTCAAGGAGGGGTCAAGGTTTTACGGTACTTGATCCAAGCCCGGTAAGGATAGGGTAGACCTAGAGGTCCAACTGAGTCCAGCGGGGGTTTCGCGATCTAGCGCAACGGTCCCGTATCCACCGAAAATGGATAAGAAACACTAAGGTTGGAGTAGGTCTCTCTTGTCGTACTTGAGAGATCTTTTTATTTTGACCTTTTTTAAAAAATTAATTAAAATAAACATATGGCGACAGTGATGAAGGACAAGCCTTCATCTTTATCTGCGTTTTTAATAAATTAAAAGGCGAAGAGATAAATCTCTTCTTAATCTGCGCTTTCGCTTTGCGAAAGCTTGATACTTGATGACTGATGAATTGAGAAAAATTAGATTAAAAAAACTGGAAGCAATTAGAAAAGCTGGAATTTTGGCCTATCCAGCTAGAACTAAAAGGACTCACAAAATCGCCGAAGTGCTTAAAGATTTCGCTCAGCTCGCTCGATTAAAAAAAGAAGTAATTTTAGTTGGCAGAATTAAATCTTTGAGAGAGCATGGTGGCTCAACTTTTTTAGACATTGAAGATGGCAATGAAAAAATTCAAGCCTTCCTTAGAAAAGACAGAATAGGAGAGAGGGGGTATAAGTTTTTCTTAGATAATTTTGATATCGGAGATTTTATCGAGGTTAGAGGGATTTTATTTAAAACTAAAAAAGGAGAAAAAACAATAGATGCTGCAGATTTTAAAATGTTAGCTAAGTCTCTTTTACCCTTGCCTGAAAAATGGCACGGCTTAAAAGATATTGAAGAAAGATTTAGAAAGAGATATTTAGATTTGATTTTTAATCCAGAAATAAAAAAGAAATTTGAAATTCGGTCTCAAATTATAAAAGAAATCAGAGAATTTTTAGAAAAAGAAGGATTTTTAGAGGTAGAAACGCCAATTTTACAGCCAATTTACGGAGGAGCTAAAGCTAAGCCATTTAAGACTCATTTAAATGCTTTGGATATAGATTTATATTTAAGAATTGCGCCCGAACTTTATCTAAAAAGGTTATTGGTTGGGGGATTTGAAAAAGTTTATGAAATAGGTCGTTGTTTCCGCAACGAAGGAATGGATAGATTCCATAACCCGGATTTCACCACTTTGGAATTTTATTGGGCTTACGCTGATTATAAAGATTTGATAAAATTGACAGAAAATATGTTTGAAAACCTGCTCAAAAAAATATTCGGAACCACGAAAATCAAATATGAAGACAAAGAAATAAATTTCAAAACTCCCTGGCCCAGGCTTGAATTTTCAGAACTAATTAGAAAACATACCAAAATAAATTTAGATGAAATAAACACAGAAGCTCTTAAAAAAGAGGCAAAAAAACTTGGTTTAGAGCCCAAAGGCGGAAAAGCCGAAATAGCCGACGACATTTATAAGAAAATCTGCCGGCCAAAAATCTGGAATCCTGTTTTTGTCATTCATCATCCTCTTGGTGCTTTTCCTCTGGCAAAACGAAATGAAAAAAATCCCAAACAGACCGCCAACTTTCAGTTAGTGGCGGCTGACTTTGAATTAGCCAACGCTTTTTGTGAACTTAACGACCCGATTGAACAAAGGAAAAGATTTGAAGAGCAAGAAAAGTTTTTTAAAGCAGGTTTAGAGGAAGCCCAAAGAATGGATGAAGATTTCTTGGAAGCCCTGGAATACGGCATGCCACCGGCCGCCGGCTTTGGCCTGGGAATCGATAGATTAGTGGCCCTACTGACCGATTCCCATAGCTTGAGGGAAGTGATTTTATTTCCGACAATGCGACCAAAATAAAATGCCATTGACTCCTTTTCATTTAGGTCCGGGATTGTTTTTCGGAATGACTACTTTTAGATTTTTTAATCTAATAGCTTTTTTAATTGGCAGCATTCTTTTAGATATAGAACCGGCCTTGGTGGTTTTATACAATTTAAATTATCCCTATTTAAGCTATCCTCATCATGGAATTTTGCATTCTTTCTTAGGAGGAATTGTTACCGCTTTACTTATTGCCCTAATTTTAAATAATTACAAAGAAAAAATTAGAAATTATTTAAACACATTTAATTTAAGTCAAAAATCTTCCTTTTTGAGTATTTTTTTAGGCGGACTTTTAGGTCATTGGATTCATGTCATATTTGATTCTTTTATGCATTATGATGTTTTTCCCTTCTGGCCTTCCCATTTTAATCCTTTTTTAAATTTAATTTCCGTTCCTCAAAATTATTTTCTTTGCTCAATCATTGGAATGATCGGTATTACACTCTTGATTATAAAAGTTAAAAAAGTAAAAGCATGAAAAAAGTTTTAATCTTTGGAACTTTCGATGGTCTTCATCCTGGCCACCTTAATTTTTTTGAACAAGCCAAAAAATATGGTGATTACTTGATAGTTGTGGTAGCTAGAGATAAAACTGTAAAAAGGATAAAAAACCGCTTCCCTTCAAAAAATGAAGTAGAAAGATTGGGAACTATTCAAAGATGTCAATTAATAAATGAGGCGAGACTGGGTTATGAAGATAATCCTCATAGAATTATTAGAGAAATAAACCCCGATGTTATTTGTCTTGGCTACGATCAGAAAGCTTTTACTAAGGATCTGCCAAAAGAATTGGAAAAAATGAGTCTATCAACAAAAATTTATAAAATGAAACCTTTTCAGCCAGAAAAATATCATTCATTAATTAGGCGAGCGAGCGAAGCCTAAAGATGAAGCCTTAGCTTCATCGACTATTAATGAGCAAAAATGCTTGATATAAAATTTATAAGAAATTACCCAGATAAAGTAAAGGAAAACTGTACGCAAAAACATATCAAAGTTGATGTTGATTTGCTTTTGGAAGTCGATAAAAAAAGGCGCCAAACTCTCCAGGCTTTAGAAGATATGCTGGCTCAGAAAAATCAAGCTTCAAAAATTATCTCTCGGACAAAAGATGAGAAAGAAAAACGAAAACTTATTTTAGAGATGCGCGAGCTTGATGAAAATAACGATAGATTGACTAAGACCTTAAAAGAATTAGAAGGAGAATTCAATAATTTAATGCTCCAAA
>Ga0315280_10007043_pt1 | contig 15269 bp, 14 predicted proteins | sample YL17G06_40_MG_FD_203697 | JGI IMG/M metagenome (GOLD analysis project Ga0315280, IMG submission 203697) | Sediment microbial communities from Yellowstone Lake, YNP, Wyoming, USA - YL17G06_40 | ecosystem: Environmental > Aquatic > Freshwater > Lake > Sediment | place: USA: Wyoming | collected... | reverse complement strand
CCTTCAATATCTTTCGTTATATTACCTTCCGGGCATCGATGGCAGCGCTGACTGCTTTTCTTATCAGTCTCATCTTTGGGCCCTGGATTATTCGCAAACTCTCAAAACTTAAAATGATCCAGACAATCAGGAAAGAAGAAAGTGCCCAGCTATATAGCCTGCATCAAGCCAAATCCAGCACTCCCACGATGGGCGGAATCCTCATTTTGTTTGCCTTATTATCCGCAACTGGGCTCTGGGCTGATATCGCCAATAAATATATTATCTTGGTTACTATCGGGACGGTTTGGCTGGGGTTGGTCGGTTTTTTAGACGATTATCTTAAATTAAAAAAGAAAAATGCCAAAGGCCTGCCCGCGATAGTAAAACTTAACGGACAGATACTCCTGGGCTTGTTTATCGGTGCTATCCTTTTTTTAAATCCGCAACTAAATACGAGGTTAGACGTTCCGTTTTTTAAAGATGTAATTTTAAATTTGGGGATTTTTTATATCTTGTTTGTAATTCTGGTAATTACCGGCGCTTCCAATGCGGTTAATCTGACCGACGGCTTGGACGGCTTAGCGATTGGAATTGTTATAATGGTAGCATTTACTTATAGTGTCTTAAGTTATATATCGGGGAATATAAAATTTGCCAACTATCTTTTGGTTCCTTATTTGCCAGGCAGCGGAGAATTAACCGTATTCTGCGCCGGGATTATCGGAGCGGGATTGGGTTTCTTGTGGTTTAATTGCTACCCCGCCTCGATATTCATGGGCGATATGGGCTCTTTGGCATTGGGCGGTGTTTTGGGTTTAGTGGCTATTTTTATAAAGAAGGAATTGCTTTTACTCGTTGTCGGAGGTATATTTGTTATCGAAGCCCTCTCCGTAATATTGCAGGTGGGCTCCTTTCGCCTGAGAAAAAAACGAATATTTAAAATCGCCCCTCTCCATCACCACTTTCAGTTTATGGGCTGGTCAGAATCAAAGGTAATTGTCAGATTCTGGATTCTGGCAAGCCTTTTTGCGCTTCTGACGTTGGTTACCTTGAAGATAAGATAGTTCATGAGAAATACGGATTATTTTAAAGATAAGAAAATCTCCGTGGTGGGGCTCGCCCGAAGCGGCTATGCCAGCGCAGCGTTGCTTTCTGATTTGGGTGCCAAGGTAAGTGTAACTGATAAAAATATTAATCAGACAACCAGAGGCTATGCCGTTAAGCTTCAGCCGCGAAAAATAGAGATTGAGTTAGGCAGGCACACGCGGGGATTTATTAAAGATAGAGACTTGATTGTTATAAGCCCGGGGGTAGATAATCATGCCCTGCCGGTAATCTGGGCAGAGAATTTTCGTATCCCGATAATAAGTGAAATAGAGCTGGCGTGGTGGTTGTGCCCAGCGACGGTAATTGCCGTAACCGGCACTAATGGTAAGACTACCGTAATCACCTTAATCGGCAAAGTATTAGAGGTAGCGGGTAAGCGCGTTTATATCTGCGGCAATATCGGCAATCCTTTTTGCGGACAGGTAAGTTTAATGCAAGGGGGAGATTTTGTTTCTCTGGAGGTAAGTTCATTCCAGTTGGAGAGAATAGATAAATTCAAACCTAAGATATCCGTGGTCCTCAATTTTAGCCGTAATCATTTAGACAGGTATAAAGATATGCAGGAGTACCTTGAAGCAAAAAAGCGCATATTTATGAATCAGGATAAAGGCGATTATCTCATCTTAAATTATCAAGACCCTGTGCTAAAAAAAATATCTAAGGAGGCGAAGGCAGGTGTGGTGTATTTCAATAGATCAACGGATAAAAATCCCAATCATTCAGCGGTAATGGCAGTAGCGAAGATATTGGGTATCAAGGAGGAGACCTGCTTCGGTGTGCTGGCGGATTTTAAAGGTGTGGAACATAGGTTGGAGGAGGTAGCTCAATTCAACGGAATCCAATTTATTAATGATTCCAAGGCCACGACCGTGGATTCCACGATTTGGGCATTAAATAATACGGATAAACCCATAATACTTATTGCCGGCGGCAGGGATAAAGGATTGGATTTTACGGTGATTAGGGATTTAGTCAGAAAAAAGGTTAAGGCTATTGTATTAATCGGCGAGGCAAGAGAAAAAATCAAACAGGCATTAAACGGTATTTTGCCAATCAAGGAAGCCAGTTCCTTGGAAGGTGCATTGGATATCGCCTGGTCTGGGGCAGAGAAAGGGGATGCTATCTTGCTTTCTCCGATGTGCGCCAGTTTCGATATGTTCGTCAATTTTGAAGAGAGGGGCAATTGTTTCAAACAGGCGGTAAGAAACTTAATCTCGAAACTCAAACCTCAAGACTCAAAACTACAACTCAAAACTTAAAATTATGCGCAATATCAGACTAAACATATTTATCACAACCATTATTCTTATCTGTGTCGGTATTGTGATGATATACAGTGCCTCCAGCATCTATGCATTAGAGAAATATAAAGACGGCATGTTTTTCTTAAAGCGCCATCTGGTATTTCTTTTTATCGGGGCGATACTAACGTTTTTTATTATGGGTATTGATTACCGGCTATTAAGAAGATATGCCAAGCCGGCGTTATTATTTTCCTCGGTGTTATTAGTCTTCGTCTTGATACCGGGAATCGGGCGGGAAATTGCCGGAGCAAAACGCTGGTTTAGGTTGGGGATATTCAGTTTTCAGCCTTCGGAACTGATGAATCTGGTGCTTATAATATATACCGCCGATTTTATATCCAGGAAAAAAAGTGTGGTAAGAAATCTCTGGGAAGGGTTTTTACCCTTAGTATCCGTATTGGGAGTGGTAATATTATTAATTCTTGCGCAGCCGGATTTAGGGACAGCTGTTTCCTTGAGTCTGGTAATTTTTATTATGTTTTTTCTTGCCGGGGGCCGGCTTTCACATCTGGCCAGCGTTACCCTCTGCTTGTTACCTTTGCTTTACATATTGATATTTAGCGTGCCTTACAGAAGGTCGCGCATTATGGCGTTTCTTAACCCTTGGCTTGACCCGCAGGGGAGCGGTTTTCAGCTTATTCAGTCAAACATTGCCTTGGGCTCCGGCGGGATTTTCGGAATCGGACTGGGGCATAGTAAGCAAAAATTATTTTATTTACCCGCCGCTAACACGGATTTTATTTTTTCGATTATCGGCGAAGAGCTGGGTTTGCTGGGAACGATCGGGATTTGCATTCTTTTTATCAATCTTCTTGTGCAAGGATATAAAATCAGCAGGAATGCCCAGGATGTGTTCGGTCATTTCTTAAGTTTGGGAATAATCCTGATTATCAGCCTTAAGGCAATTATAAATATAGGTGTTTCCAGCGGATTTTTCCCTACGAAAGGGTTACCGCTTCCGTTTATCAGTTACGGAGGTTCTTCATTGGTCTTTGATATGATTAGAATAGGCCTTCTTTTAAACATTGCCAGGACCGGAGAATACCCATGAGTCCCGCCCTTTCTAGAATGACTGAATTAAGTAGCGTAAGAAAGGGTGGGATGAAGATTTTAGTTGCCTGCGGAGGGACGGGCGGGCATATATTCCCCGCTTTAAGTTTTTTAGAAACTTTAAAATCTAAACAGAAAGATTTAGATGTAACCGTCATTATAACAAAAAGAAAAATAGAAAGCCGAATTGTCCCGCGCGAATATAAAGTTGCTTATATTAGCCTTTCTCCGCTAAGATTATCTTTCGGCGCTAAAAATTTAATCGCTTTAATAAAATTACCGGTAGGGATACTTCAAAGTGTTTGTATAATTTTAAAGTTCCATCCTACGGTAGTGGTGGGATTCGGCGGATACGCAACTTTCCCGCTGGTATTTTTTGCGAAGGCATTCGGAATAAAAACAATAATCCATGAACAGAATGTAAGAGCCGGAATGGCAAATAAAATCTTAGCCGGGTTTGCGGATAAGATTGCCATAAGTTTCCCGGAAACAAGAGAATATTTTAAGTCGTCTCGGGATAAAATAATTTTAACCGGTAATCCCCTGCGCAAAGATTTTTTTAAGGTTAGCAAAAAAGAGGCGTTGGGTTTCTTTGATTTTTCCGAAAATAAATTTACCATTCTGGTGGCGGGCGGCAGCCAAGGGTCTTCGAAGATAAATAAGGTATTTATTGAGGCCCTTTCGGGAATTCAGGATAAAAACCGCCTTCAGGTTATTCATTTAAGCGGGATGAAGGATTTTGAAGTTTTGGCAAGCGAGTATAAAAATATAGATATTTCACTTAAATTATTTGAATTTTTAAAGCCGATGCATTATGCGTATTGTGCCTCTGACCTGGTAATTAGCCGGGCGGGTGCCACTACTGTTTCGGAAATTATTTTTTTCGCATTGCCTGCGATTATCATACCGTATCCCTTTGCTTACCAGCACCAGCTCGCCAATGCCCGGATATTGACCGATAGGGGGGCGGCGGTATTAATTGAAGAAAGTGCTTTAAATGCCTTTACCTTGGCGGAGGCGATTACGGATTTATTTTATAACCGCAGCAGAATTGAAAGCATGCGCGGCAAATACGCACTTATTAACCCCGCATCTTACGAGCGGGATCTTTCGGATGCGGTTTTAACGTTAGTGAGATGAAAAAGGTTATTTTATTATCGCTGGCAATATTAATATTATCCCCTAATGCTTATACATCGGAAGATAAATGGAATAACCAAAAGAGCACGCATTTTATTATATATTATAAAGATGTCCCCAGCGATTTTGTGGATAAAGTTATTGATAAGGCGGAGGATTGTTATAATAATATTGTCAATGACCTGGGTTTTACGCGGTATAATTTTTGGCTATGGGATGAGCGCGCCAAGATTTACATATATAATGACAGCGAAGAATACAAAGCCGCCACCAATCAGCCTAACTGGTCATCGGGATGTGTTTCCGTAAGGGATAAGATAATCAAGACATATCCGCTTGCTGCCGGTTTTTTTGATTCGTTGCTGCCTCATGAATTAGGCCATATTATCTTCCGGGAATTTGTCGGGTTCGATAATAAAAATATTCCTCTCTGGTTGGACGAAGGGGTAGCCGTTTATCATGAGATGACCAAACGCTATGCCGCCAAAGGTTATATGCGCAAGGCAGTCAAAGATAACAAGTTTATACCTTTAGATAAACTCGCCGGGGTTAATGTTGCGCTTATGAATGACCGAAAAGAAGTAGAGGCATTTTATTTTGAGGCGGTAGCGATAACTGATTTCTTAATTAGCCAATTCGGAAGCAGCAGTTTCCTCAGTTTCTGCAGGGCATTAAGAGACGGTAAGGCGTTAGATGAAGCAATAAGCTATGCCTATCCGTATAAGGATTTGGCTGATTTAAACAGGACATGGTCGATATATTTAAAAAATGAATCCCGTTAGAAATGGTAATTTCTATTAGGGATTCATTTCTGACGGGATGAATAGCCATATACATCTTATTGGTATAGGCGGGATCGGAATGAGCAGCATTGCTAGGATTCTTGCGGCTAAGGGTTTTAAGGTGAGCGGCTCGGATATAAAGGAAACAAAAAATTTAGAGGATTTACGTAAGTTGGGTATAGATATATATATTGGGCATAGCCTTGCCAATATTAAGGACGCTGATTTAGTGGTTTATTCTTCGGCGATAAGCCAGGATAACCCCGAGATTAAAGAGGCAGAGCGTTATAATATTCCGGTGATTAAACGAGCGAAAATGTTGGCTGATCTTATGCAGGAAAAACGGGTTATTACGGTAACCGGCGCCCACGGTAAAACCACCACTACCTCTTTAATCTCTCACCTGTTGCTTGAGGCAGGTCTTTCTCCCACGGTTGCCATCGGCGGGATACTGCGTAATCTGGATTCAAATGCGTATTTGGGAGAAAGTGATTTTTTTGTTGCCGAGGCGGATGAATCTGACGGATCGTTTTTGTATTATAATCCCGACTATTCTATAATCACCAATATTGATTACGAGCACCTTGATTATTACCGGAGTTTCGATAATTTACTCGAGGCATTCAAAAAATTCGTCGGCAACACCAAAGAGAACGGTTGCCTTTATTGTTCAAGCGATGATGTAAATCTAAGAAAGGTATTAAACGGCTACAAAAAAAGATTTATTCTTTTCGGTTTATCCAAGGATGCGCATATCTATGCCTCGGATATAAAGTTGGAAGCCTTGAGGTCCAGTTTTAGCTGTTTTTATAATAATAAATTAGTAGGCCCCTTCGCTCTTTCCTTGGGAGGAACGCATAATATTGTCAATGCCCTTTCCGTAATCGCATTGGGATTGGATCTCGGTGTCGGATTAGAAAATATCAAAAAAGCACTTCTGACCTATAAGGGCGCAAAACGCCGCTTGGAAATAAAGCTTGATGGTGAGGAAGTAATGATTCTGGACGATTATGCGCATCACCCCACAGAAATAAAAGCAACCCTCCTGGCACTAAAGAATTTAGACCGTAGGAGAATTATCGCCGTCTTTCAACCGCACCGTTACAGCCGCACAAAACTGCTGATGAATGAATTTGGCAGAAGTTTCGGTTCGGTTGATGCTGTTATCGTCACGGATATTTATCCGGCGGGAGAGAAGCCGATAGAAAATATCACGGCGCTCTCCATCGTTGATTCCCTAAAAAATAACGGCCATCCTAATGTCTCGTATATGCCGAAGGAAGTTATCGTTGAGCATTTATTAAAAATCGCCAAGCCCAAAGATTTGATTATTACCTTAGGGGCAGGTGATATTACTAAGATATCAGATGAATTGGCTCAAAAGTTTAAAAGGTAAAATAAGATTCAATGAACCATTATCACAGCACACCACATTTAGGATTGGCGGAGTTGCCAGATTATTTTATCAGCCGCGCGATTTTTCGGATTTAAGACAGTTGATTATTTACGCCAGAAGAGATAAAATACGGATTTTAGTAATCGGTGCGGGCAGCAATTTGCTGGTAAGTGACCAAGGGGTTAAGGGAATTGTTGTTGGGCTTGATAAGCCTGTATTTAAAGATATAAAATATTGTGGCGGATTATTGGAGGTGGGTGCGGGTATGCCTTTGGCTGGGTTGATTAAGTCCGCTTTGGATTATAATTTAAGCGGTTGCGAGTTTCTCGTAGGTATACCCGGCACAGTTGGCGGTGCCTTGGTGATGAATGCCGGAATATCAGAGAAAGGCAAAAATATAGCGCAGTTACTAAAAGATGTAACCGTCATGGACTATAACGGCAAGATCAGAGTCCTTAGAAGGAAAGACATAAGATTTGCTTATCGCGCCTCCAGTCTTTATAATTACATTGTTTTGAAGACGTGCCTTAAACTTTCTCAGAGTAATAAAAGAAAAATCAGGGATAATCTGAAAAGATACTTCGGCTTGCGCAGGAAACAGCAGGATTATGGTTATCCCAGCGCGGGCTGCGTATTCAGGAATCCCGAAGGTCTTTCGGCGGGTAAACTTATAGATATGTGCGGACTGAAAGGCAAACATTTCGGCCAGGCCTACGTTTCGGATAAGCACGCCAACTTTATCGTTAATAAAGGAAAGGCAACGGCAAGAGACGTATTAAGATTGATGGATTATGTGAAAAAGCGCGTGGAGCATAAATTCGATATTGAATTGGAACCTGAGATAAAAATATGGCAATAAAAAACAGGGCTAAGAATTTAGGGCTAAGAGTTAAGAATAATTTTGGCAGAGTCGGGGTTTTGATAGGCGGGCCTTCCACTGAGCGAACTATTTCTTTAAAATCCGGAAAGGCAGTAGCGCAGGCATTAAAAGAGGAAGGATTAGAGACGGTTGCCCTGGACATAAAGACCAATGATTTATGCCAGAATATTCGGCTTATAAAAGATTCGGGTATTGATATTGCCTTTATTGCCCTCCACGGCCGGTTTGGAGAAGATGGCCAGATTCAGCAGGTTTTAGAGGCTTTGGATATACCTTATACAGGTTCAGGGGTTATGCCGAGCAGATTGGCATTGGATAAAATTGCTTCCCGTCAGATATTTCAGATTTATGGGTTGATTGTACCTCGCTATAAAATAATACATAAGTTATCTTACAATAAATATCCGTTATTATTACTTAACGGTTTTAGTTTCCCGCTCGTGATTAAACCGGCAACGCATGGTTCTAGCATCGGTTTATCAATCATTGATAGCCGAAGGGAATTAAAACGGGCGTTAGATTTAGCGTTTAGTTTCGACGAATACATTCTTATTGAAGAATACCTTAAAGGCAGGGAAATAACCGTGGGGATACTTAATAATATGCCTTTGCCGGTTATCGAGATAAAACCGAAAAGGAAATTTTTTGATTATCAGGCAAAATATAAACCCGGCATGGCTAATTATATCGTGCCAGCCATTATTAAAAAAGAAATAAGTCAGCGGGTAAAGCAGCACGGTCTTCTGGCGCATCGATTTTTAGGTTGCGAAGGGTTCTCCCGCGTAGATATGATTTTAAAGAATAGTCAACCTTATATTTTAGAAGTCAATACTATTCCAGGCCTTACACAGACCAGCCTTTTGCCAAAGGCGGCAAAGGTAATCGGTTTATCATTCAATCAACTCTGTTTACATCTACTGGAATTGGCTTATGAAAAAAAGAAAATTAAAAATACCCGTTAAAACAATAATCATTATTTTGTTTTCTCTCGCCGCAATATATTTCTCTCTAAGATCGCTTTCCGGCTTATTATGGAGGAGCGAGTATTTTAATATCAGGGTTATCCGTACTAACAATAAAAATATCGATACCTCGTATCTTTTAGGTAATAATATATTTGCCCTTAATTTAAATAAGGAAGCCCAGAAAATATTGGCAATGTATCCGGACTGTCATAAAATAAGATTGATAAGATACCTTCCCAATGCAATAAGTGTGGTGGTAAGCGTTCGCAAGGCGATTGCGTATGTAAGGCTCTACCGGTATTTCGCCGTAGATGGTGAGGCAGTCCTGTTTAATTTGGATAATAATCCGCTGAATCCGAATTTGCCCATCATCATGGGGCTACAGACTAAACTCGTAGGTGTCAAAGCAGGCCGGAACTACTCCCATGTCAAAGAGCTGGTTTTGTGTGTGGATTTAATCAAGAAGATCGCTAGCTTAGAGGGGCTAAAAGGACATATAATAAAAAAGATCGATGTCAGCGCACCGGAAAATCTCTCGTTTTATATATTAGAAAATATAGAAATAAGAATCGGCCAGACCAATATTGACCATAGACTTCAATTGCTAAATTCAATACTTGCCCAGTTGAAGTCAGGGGCAGCCAAACTAAAATATATCGATTTACGGTTTAAAGAGCCGGCAATCAAATATAAGTGAGGACATAAGTTATGGAGCTTTATAGCGATAATAATCTAAGCGACATAACTTATATGTCCGAACTTATCCCCCCTTCTTGCTTTCGCAAGAAAGCAGGGGGGGATTAATTCGCCCAAACAACTTACGTTCATAGCGAGCAAGAGCGAGCATTCCGTAAGTTGTGGGCTCATTAAATATGAAAAATAGTTATATCTGCGCATTAGACTTAGGTTCCAGTAAAATTGCTTCTGGTTTAGCCTTTTTTTCTAAAAAGGGCAATATCACAAACCTTATCTTGGAATCTGTTTCGTCTCACGGAATCAAAAAAGGTAAAATTTTAGACCCCGCTGATTTGTCCGATGCCATAAGTAAGTTGTTAGATAATATAAAGGTAAAATCCGGAATAAATCCTACCTCGCTTTATGTAAATATTTATGGCCAGGATATAATTACGAAACACAGCCGTGCGACCATACCCCTGGCGGAAAGAGGAAATAAGATCATTACCAAGACCGACATTCAGAAAATTGTAGAAGAAGCCAAGATTTTGGATTCTAGTCTGGAGGAGGAGATAATCCATCAGATACCAATAAGTTTCAAGGTTGACGAGCAGGATAGCATAATTAATCCTTTGGGTTTATACGGGCATAAATTAGAGGTTGACTTTTATTTAATCTGTGTTAAGTCTTCTTATATCCAGAATATCAATAGATTGATAAGCCATCTTGGATATGAGATAAAATATCTTTTTCTTTCCGGTATTGCGATGAGCAAAGTAGTTTTTAGTGAGGATTTATTAAAAAGAGGCTTAAATATCTTATGTGACATCGGCAGCGATATAACCCAGATATGCCTGTTTAAAGACGGCGTTTTGCATAATCTTAAGGTATTGCCCATTGGCGGTGATGGCTTGACCAACGAACTCGCCCATACCCTTAAAATACCTTTTGAATTAGCCGAGGAGATCAAAAAATCTTACGCCACTATCGGAGAATATAAGGGGCCGGAGGATAAGCAGGTGATGATTAAGAAAGACGGCAATTACAGCCCGATTTCCCGCAGGATAATTTGCGAAGTGATCACAGCAGGGGCAAATTCGTTGATTCAATCCGTAAACAATAGCGTAGTAGAAATGGCTCCTCAATTAGAAAATATAGATAGTCTTGTAGTCGGGGGCAGGACAATTTTAATCGATGGGTTTTTAGAGATGATGGAGACAACCTTAGGTATCCCGGTAAGGATGATAAGATTTTCCGATCCGGGGATTTTTAATACGGCAAAACAGGAAATTATCCGCTCCACACCCCAGTTTTTAAATTACGCAACCACACTGGGCATTATATCGGAAGGAATTGAAGCCACCAAAGGCAGGCAACTCTTTACCCCTTCTTCTCACCGTAACCCCATCCGGAAACTAATCAGCAGGGCAAAAGAAATATACCAAGAATACTTTTAGCGGGTCCCTCCCTGCCGCCTGCCTGTCGGCAGACAGGGCAGGCAGGCCCTCAAACCAAGCCACTTAAATTTCCCGCTAAATTATTCATTCAGAAATTTAACCCTGAGCGACCGAAGGGAGTCCCCGTAGGGGACGCAGCGAAGGGCCTTGCTAGTACGTTTGGCCTACTTTTCATTGACCAAGCATTCTTCTGATGTATAATATATAAATATGTTTAAACATGATTAAGGAAAATATTTTAAAGATTAGAAAGCGCATTGCTTTGGTCTGTTCGAGAGTTAACCTAGAGGCCGGTTTAATCACTATTGTTGCCGTAAGCAAAGGCAGAACGCCGGAGCAGATAAAAGAGGTAATTGATTCTGGGATAAACGATATCGGCGAGAATAAAATCCAGGAAGCCCTGGTTAAATATAACGAAATAACGAATAAACGAATAAACGGGCCACGGATAAACTGGCATATGGTCGGGCACCTCCAGACCAATAAAGCGAAGGAGGCGGTGCGTATATTCGGCTTAATCCATTCTGTAGACAGCCTGCATCTGGCAGAAGAAATAGATAGACAGGCGGGGGAGATAAACAAGATACAGGATATATTAATTGAGGTAAAGACTTCGCCTGAGCCAAGCAAATTTGGGTTAAAACCCGATGAGATATTCGAAGTTATAAAAGGAATCGCTGGCTTAAAAAATATCAATTTAAAAGGTTTGATGACGATTGCACCGGTCCTCGCTAATCCCGAAGAAACTAGGCCTTATTTTCGTAAGTTAAGAGAATTACGTGAGAGGATTAACGAAACAATGAAACAGCGGAACAACGGGTTTACGGTTTTATCCATGGGTATGACCGATGACTTTGAGGTCGCTATTGAAGAAGGCGCTACTATGGTTAGGGTAGGCAGGGCGATATTCGAGGATTAAATGAATAATAAAATAGGTATAATCGGTTTTGGGAATATGGGTTCTGCTATTGGCGAAAGGATAAAGTTTGAATATCAGGTTTATGCATTCGATATAGATAAAAACAAAACTAATAAACTCACAGGGATAAAAGTTGCAAATAGTATTACCGATTTATTAACTAAAGTTGATACAGTAATTTTATCTCTGAAGCCCCAGGATTTTGATGCCGCATTGGATGAGATAAAGAATTTTGCCGAAGGAAAATTAATTATCACTATTGCTGTAGGCATAACCATAGATTATATTGAAAAACGTTTATGTAAAGTTAGAGTGATTAGGGTCATGCCAAATTTGCCAGCAAGAATAGGCGAGGGCATGATTTGTCTATGCGTAGGTAAATCTGTCTCAGAAGAGGAGGCGAACTTTGCCGAAGAGTTATTTAAAAATCTAGGGACGACTTTAATTTTAAACGAAAAGATGATGAATGCCGCAACGGCAATATCAGGAAGCGGGCCCGGTTATCTATATGACTGGGGCGAGAATAAGGCGATAGAAGAAATCAAAAAATATGCCCGGGATATTTTCATTCCGTCTCTTACCGTATCGGCGGAAAGCCTTGGTTTTACTCCCCAACAGGCCAAGATATTAGTGAATACTACAGCTCAGGGAAGCTTGAGTTTTCTGGAGAAGGCAAATCTTTCTGCCGCTCAATTAAAAAAACAGGTTGCTTCTAAGGGGGGCACGACAGAGGCAGGATTAGAAGTTTTGCATAAAGGTGGTTCACTGGAAGAGGCTGTTAAGAAAGCTTTTCAACGCGCAAAGGAATTATCAAAAAGGGGCTGATAAAATGGGACGTATCGGTATTATCGGAGGCAGTGGTTTATATAAAATGGAAGGCTTAAAAGATATAAAAGAAGTAGCGGTGGATACTCCTTTTGGAGAGCCTTCGGATAAGTTTGTTATCGGCAAATTAGAAAGGAAAGAAGTTGTTTTTTTGCCCCGCCACGGCATAGGGCACCGCATATCACCCAGCGGGATAAACTACCGGGCTAATATTTATGCGATGAAAAAACTCGAGGTGGGACGGATTATTTCGGTTACCGCCTGCGGCAGCCTAAAAGAAGACTTAAGGCCTTTAGACTTCGTTGTAATAGATCAATTAGTCGACCGCACCAACTATGCTCGCGAGATGACCTTTTTTGATAAAGATATCGTTGCTCATATTGCTTTTGCTCATCCCATCTGCAAAGAACTGAGCGACTTATTGTTTGATCGCGGTTATGAAGCAGGCAAGGGCTTGAAGGTTAAGATGCATAAGGGCGGCACCTATATAAATATGGAAGGCCCGGCGTTTTCAACTTTGGCGGAATCGAATCTTTATCGTAGCTGGGGTATGGATGTAATAGGGATGACTAATATGGCCGAAGCAAAACTAGCCAGAGAAGCAGAGATTTGTTATGCGACCTTAGCGGCGGTGACTGATTATGACTGCTGGCATCCGCAATATGAGACCATCACCATAGATATGGTAATTAAGAATTTGCAGAAAAATATCGAAAACGCTAAAACGATATTGGCGGCAGTGATAAAAAATCTTCCCGATGAGAGAACCTGCGCTTGTAAGGATGCACTTAAATACGCCATTGTTACGGATAGAAGACTTATTCCCGCGGAGACGAAGAGGAAGCTGTCTTTAATCATCGGTAAATACATAACATAATGAGTATAATCGTATTAGGTACTCTGGCCTTGGATTCGGTGAGGACGCCGTCGGGAGAAAGACAGAATATATTGGGCGGCTCAGCCGCGCATTTTTCTATGGCGGCGAGGCTCTTTACCGATGTGCACTTGGTTGCCATTGTCGGATCTGACTTTCCTAAACGATACGTCGGTTTTTTAGAAAAAAAAGGTATAATACTTACTTCCGTCGTGAAAGGCGAAGGCCGTTCTTTTAGATGGCGGGGGGAATATAAAAACGATTTAAATACCGCTATCACCTTAAGCACGGAATTGGGCGTTTTATCGGCATTTAAACCTACGGTTGCCCGGAACCAGAGAGGCATTGAATATATATTTTTGGCTAATATTGACCCGGAAATACAAAAGCATTTATTAGGCCATATGCGTTCTACGAAGTTAGTGGGGCTGGATAGCATGAATTACTGGATAAGAAACAAACGAGAATCTTTGAGAAAATTATTAAGAAAAATAGATATTTATCTGGCTAACGAAGGCGAGGCAAAGGAATTATCGGGCGAAGGCAATCTTTTAAGGGCAGCAAAGGCCCTTAGGAAAATGGGCCCTTCGATGGTGGTAATAAAGAAAGGGGAACACGGTGTATTATTTTATTGCGATAAATTTATCTTTTCCCTTCCTGCCTACCCGGTGCACAGAATAATTGACCCGACGGGAGCGGGAGATAGTTTTGCCGGAGGCTTTATGGGGTATCTGGCTAAGCAGAGAAAGTTAAGGGGCGCAGATATTAAAAAGGCAATTGCTTTTGGTGTAACGTGTGCTTCTTTTAATGTGGAGGGATTCGGGCTTAATAGAACGTCTAAACTTACCATGAAAGAACTGAATTGCCGAGTGAATAAATTAAGAGAGTGTATTAACTTTTAAGTGAAGCCACAACTTATGGAAGCTCGTTAGAGCGACATAAGTTGTTAGGCTGAACTTATCCCCCCTGCTTTCTTGCGAAAGCAAGAAGGGGGGATTAATTCGCACAATAACTTACTCACACTTACGTGTTCGTAAGTTATGTGCTCATTAAGCATGGATTATAAAAATACTTTAAATTTACCGAAGACCGAGTTTCCCATGAAGGCGGATCTGCCGAAGAGGGAACCCCTTATTTTGAATAAATGGGAAAGCGATGGATTATACAAACTCATCTGCCGCAAATCCAAAGGCAAGAAAAAATATATATTGCACGACGGCCCGCCTTATGCCAATGGCGATATCCATATCGGGCATGCCTTAAATAAAACCTTAAAAGATATTGTGGTAAAATTTAAAACCATGCAGGGGTTTGATTCGGCATATGTGCCGGGCTGGGACTGCCATGGTCTTCCCGTGGAACATCAGCTGTTTAAAGAACTGGGTATCCAGAAACAGGAGATTAAACAGATTGAGTTTCGTAAGAAAGCCTATGATTACGCGATGCGTTTTGTCAATATTCAAAGAGAACAATTTAAAAGATTGGGGGTTAGCGGCGATTGGGATAATCCCTATTTGACTTTGGATACGCAATACGAAGAGGCAATCGTGCGCGCATTCGGCGAGTTAGTCAAAAAAGATTACATCTACCGCGGATTAAAACCGGTTAACTGGTGTTATGTCTGCGAGACCGCCCTTGCCGAGGCAGAAGTAGAATATGAAGACCGCACCTCCCCGTCGATTTATGTAAAATTTGGGTTATTGGTCGCGCCCGGAAAAATAAAGGATATTCTCCCCAAAGGAAAAAAAGTTTATGCGATTGTGTGGACAACTACACCCTGGACATTAATCGCCAATGTAGCAATCGCCGTTCACCCTAATTTTAAATATAGTTTAGTAGAGGTTGGCGATGAAATATGGTTGATGCAGGAGGATTTGGTTATTTCAGTTTTGGAAAAATTAGGGGTTAAGGAT
>Ga0315280_10007041_pt1 | contig 15275 bp, 7 predicted proteins | sample YL17G06_40_MG_FD_203697 | JGI IMG/M metagenome (GOLD analysis project Ga0315280, IMG submission 203697) | Sediment microbial communities from Yellowstone Lake, YNP, Wyoming, USA - YL17G06_40 | ecosystem: Environmental > Aquatic > Freshwater > Lake > Sediment | place: USA: Wyoming | collected... | reverse complement strand
TCCATTACTATGCATAGCTGTGACTGAATCCCCCTTAGGGATTTCCTTGGTTTCACTTGCTGGCTGGATAAGTTTTATATGTAAGGATCTTCCGGCATCGTTCACTGTAGAGTCGCTCGTAAGCCTGCTAGAGAAGCTAGAAAGACACCAAGTGGTGCATGTCGTCCGTGCAGAACCCGAAAGCTTCGGCGGACTCCTAGACGAAATTCTCCCGAAGGATATCGCATTGGTCGTTATCAACACTTGGAATTCTCGGTTTATGGATGAGGTACTCAATTCATTGGGTGAGGCAAAACGAAAAGACTGGACGGACAAGTTTACGGAGTTCTTACTAGATGTGGCCTCAATAGAAACAAGTCTTGCATACGTAACGATGGAAATACATTGCGGCAGTCTGGAGTCATTCTTTCGTTCATCTTTTAGGTTCTCCTTTAGTTCTGTGGCTCCAGTTCTTTCTTGGCTGGACAGGATCCGGTGGCAGGCGAAGGACGTTACTCAAACCTATCTTCTTAAAGTCCTACGCTATTGCACATGGCTCGCACAGCATGGCGAGGTCTCGGTTGACACGGTAGAGAGGGAAGTAGGGAAGCCGCAAGAGGATAATGCTACACAGTGCTACGCTTTCAGCGTTGCCAAAGCATATACAGTGGCACACTTGCAACCGAATGCGGACTTTGACTTCTCCTCCTGGAATAACCAGATTGAAGCCTGCACTGACGCCGCTCTTCAGACTGAAATGCTTGTTCGCACAGCTGACGCGCTCCTTAACCAAAACCGATTCTCAGAGGCGTGGCATATCCTGGAAAATGTTCTGAAAAGACGCCATCTCCTCAGCCAAACGGCAAAATGCCTCATTCTGGATCAAGCACTCCGATATCTAAATCGTACTAAGGTCAGCCTGCAAGTCTTTCACCACGAGCCTACTGTATTCCAAATGATAGACAACCTTGTACCTGAGTTGACGGAAATTGCCTTGACTGTCGAAAATCTGGCGATGTTATCCAATGCCCTGTTTTATTATTCCAGATCGCATGAATACTCCCTAGGGAGAGTCTCACATCGTGATGTGTTACGTTACCTTTTAGCGCTTGAGTTCATAGAAAAGACATCACCATCGAGGCGAATACAAGCACTGCTGACTCAAGGGTCAATCCACCGCCACTTCTGCCGAAGTCAAGATATCGAGTGGCCTGAGTTCTGGGAGCACATGGAAGCGGGAACGAAGCTCTACTTACGAGCTTTTGAATCTGCTAGGGTAGGGAATCATATTACTCACGAACTCAACGCCGTTTCCTACATGATGGATTTCTGTCTCAAGTCGTTGCGGTTTGGTGACAACCAAAATGCCAGGAAAACGATAGCCGAGCGATGTAAAGAAGCGATTGAACATGCGGATAAAGTCAAAGATGCGCTACAACTTGACATCACCAGAGAGCTTGACGAGGAAATTATGAGGAATATCCAATTTTCCCACTCGATCTTGTCGTACGTCACCACTGTGTCAAATCCGATGATAAATGCAGATAACCTTAAGCAGCTTGAACAAAGCTTTGATATTTACGCAAGCTCTTTTTTGGAGGAGATTAGGAAGGGCCGTCCGATTGACTCTAAGAGGCTTATAGGCGTCGCTCTGAGAGACCTCAACCGAATGCTTTCTTTTGGTCAACAGTATCCCCGGCAGTATCAGGTCTTGTCGCAGGTTTTGAATCTCTACTTGCGTAGACTTCTTGACCGGACTGAGGTAATAGCGAGTACTAACAAGAGCTTGAGGAGCGCTTGGAAAAGACTGTATTCGAAGGTTGGTGCCGAGAGGATTTGATGAGACTAATAGTGCTTTCTCAAGATGCCGAACTTCGGTCAGTTAATGCTCCCCACAATGTCTTGAGATATGTGTATATGCCGGTGGAGGAGCGGTGAAAATCTGATATGGCGTGTCTAGACAAACCGGTGTACCTGCTCCAAGATTGGTCACCTTAGTTGTAGTAGTCTAGACTCCTCGCCTCAGTCTCTTAACTTCTGCAAGTTAACTTCGAGTTTTTGGCTTCATAGGGGTGGTTCTTGGGCGATATCCACTTTCTTTGTGGATCGGAAGCACAGCCGGTCCTCTTCTTCTGTCCGCGCATTTTCTTAATTGCCATGGGTACATCGGGCAATCGCGGCAGTTTCTAGGATTACATTCATATGGAAAGTAATTATCGTCTACGGCGTGCATGACGATTTCTACAAGGTTCTCTTGTATTTCAGGCGCTGTTCCCCCAAACACGGAAGCTGGAGGGTACCTATGTTTTAAAGTGCCCCACATAATTTGTGAATTAGTTTTCTTGTTATAAAATAGGTGCTCTGTTCCTGTAAGTGAATCGGCTTTGCATAGTTCTTCCCATGTGGGAACCGTTAGTCCCCGCCTGACTAGAATTTCAGCTCTCAATGCCTTAACTATTTCATTACACATCACGGAAACTACTTGTTGGTCCTCTCCTCTGGGGAACACTTGGAAGTTCCTTTCTTCCGGAGAAACCTTAATGACAAACCAGACTTTGCTTCTATCCAAAATTCTCTCCTTGACTTGTGGAGGAACTTCAAACTTATCAGGATGAACCACGTAATGTCCGACTGCTTCATCAAAAGTCCGGCTAGTTGTCACCTGTGAAGCAACCAAGGTCTTGCCAAATACTTCAACACTAGTCCTCTTAATCGACTCTAGGTCCTCTATAAAAGATATTTGATGCCTCTCTAGCGCTTTTAGACTTAGAAGTATCCAGTTTCTAGCAGTTTTTTTGTTCATATGACTTATGAAACGAAGTATGTTTCTAAAGAAGAATGTTCCTTTTTGCAATTGCTCTTTTGGCTTCTCCAATCTTCTTAACCAATTCTCCCTCTCGATGAAATCCCCCAGTAACGAATCTGGGTTCTGATTGAGGAACTCCAAGATTGTATTTCTAAGAACCTCTTTTCCTTCTGGAATATTCTCATCTTTGTCGAAGAAACTATCAAAAAGAGGAACAAACCACTCTTGATAAACTTGGTGTCCCAGAAGTATCAAACCATGCATTTTTGCAAAAAGATGGTGAACATCCATACTATCATTACATTTCTGGTTGTCAGCAGCTTGAACCAGTCTCTTCCATTCATAAACCTTTTGCGGATCAAATCCCGCGACTCCTTTTTCATCGAGCAAAAGGTCGAAAGCAGTGATCTTCTTGTCTGATCCGTGATGGTCATATATCTTTGTCGGCACAGATGGTTTCTCTTCCGGGGTCATGTCTAAAAAAACTACCTGGGCAACGTCATTGTATCGCTTAACTCCTTCTAATTCACTTTCGAAGGCAATTTCGTCAATTTCGCCTGTCCTTTCCAGAAACCTTAGGCAACTCCCGCCATCGATATCAAATTCTTCATGAGTTAGCCCGATCCGCCTCACTTTTCGCCCTCCTTCCAGTCAAATTCTGAATTAGCTCTCCTCTGCTTCCTTCTGCCTCAGAATCACACGTGGGTTTGCTAATTCAGCTTCCCTTATGACGTAAAGCTCGATTATTTGGTCGATCTCTGGAATAACCCAACGCTCCTTATCATCGTCCCATGTTTTTTTAAGTTGGGAGAACGGCACAAAGCCAGCCAGTTCGAATCCACCACTCTCTATACGAACCCTTAACCCGTGGATTCTGCCGGTCTCGGTGTCTCTTGGTATTTCTACGACTGTTCCAAACACGTGGTCTCCTTCTTTCAGAATCTGGTAAGCATCTCTCACAACTATTGTAACATTAAAGATATATCTCCAAGAGTTTTTCACAATAATGTCTTTAAGCTCTGCCGGGGCTTCCCAATTTTCAAGTTCAGCCTCTTTGACACAATATGCCACTAGCCTTTCTTCTTCCTTATCGTACTTCAAACCTTGGCTCCTCGGAATTGATTTAATTTGGTAATCAGGTAGTCCCTGTGTGGAGAAACGCCATTCACCCCTATCCCTATTTCTCATAGAGAGGGCGACAATGACCTTTTCCCCGATTCTCAGGTAGGTGACATCCTGTTCACTCCCAGGCATAACATGCCTCTTACTTACTTCAAAGAAGTGCACCACCCCGGAATTTCTGAAGACAACGACGATCACCTTCCCTTCGTCTTGGTCTATATCCTCCACATATCCTTCTAGCACCATTTCACCTGCTTGTGCTATTTCCTTTCTAATTTCTTCGAGATCTTGTATTACCTTATCGATGTTACCTAGTCGGGGTCTTCTCATCACCCCCTCAAACTCTCTAATGGAGAGTTCAAGCCATTCGCCTTCAAAGTGCTCTAGTCCGTACCCCAGATGAGAAAGACTCATGTCTCCCATCTCTATGGGAACTTCCAATCCTTCCCGTGTCTTTGCCAGAATCCATCCCCTTTTGTCGCCCGGGTCTCTCGCTACTTTCTCAACCTTTACCGTCAAATTATCTCCGCTTTTCATCTCTTTTCTTATCTTTGACAGAAGGGTCAGGTCATCGACTGGCGCTATGATTGCCTTCGGGATTCCGTCCATTCTTTTCCATTCTACAATTTTTGCTTCACCGCTTTTCCTCTCATCCACCCAGACAGCTTCAGCCTCCCCTATCAATCTTTTCAAGTCCTCGTCTATAAATTCATCAAAGAAGCGAATTGTTTCTCCCTTTGGCAGATAACTGCTTCGGAGGAAATCATTTAGAAGCATCTCAAAGTCATTCCTTATTCTGTAGTCTATCCTGACTGATGGAGGGGCCTGAATGATGTCTGATATGAAATATTTGCCGTTTTTCTGTTTTACTGAAACCCGGCTTCCCACAGGAAACCTTTGATCAAGAAATAAATTCCTTATCCCCGCAGCGTCATCTGTACCCGGTAGTCTAACCAAGAACGAGCCCACCGGAATCCTTTCCGGATGCCCATTTGAAATCACGGTCGCCTTAGCTGCTGCTAAGAGGATAGCTTCGTCTTCGTCCGCCCAATCACCTGCGCAGTATTCCGAAACACTTCCGCTTCTTTCAGCACCCTCCGTCTTGCATCGGTAGGTTAGCAATCCTGCCTTCTCAGTCAGTTTGATAGTCTTGCTCGGCAAAGCAGCGGCCAACACTGCCCTTACTCTATCTAACAGGTCGAGGTCTATTTCTCCTCGGACTTCCTCTTTTCTAGCCTTTATGCGATATTTGTCGAGAAGGGCTTCCCGTTCCGGAGGAATTTTCTGGCCTTTTTCCATCCTTTCCAAGAGACAGTTTCTGATGAGGTCGTAATTGACAAAATGACGCAGAGCCCACTCTTTGCCCTTTCCCTTTCGTTCCGCTTTCAGAAAACAGACTGCTATTTTTATGACTAAATCTAAGTCATCCGTACAACCCGTCAGCAGCGCCTTATGGATTTTCCACACATCTAATTTTGTTCGTGCTGTCCACCTGGGATCCCAGGTGAACAAACCGTTGAGAGGGTCATAAAGGCCGGCCCCTGTCCTCACTGCACCTTCGTCTGTTCGCATTAAAGAAAGGGATGTTATCATTTCCGTAAGGCAGTTGTGTTCATCAGCTAGATTCATCAAAGCTATGTCGCTAGCAGACTTAGGAATATTGAATATCTCCAGAGCGCTTTCAGTTACATTCCCTTTCTCATCTGTAAAGCCCTGTTCCATCAGAATTCTGGAAGATCTGCTTATTTCGGTTTGCAGTGCTCCTTCTTTATCCCACTTTCCGATTAACCTAGAGGGATCCCCTGTGACTCCGGCCGCCTTGAGGTTTAAGAGTACATCGTCGAGCGGACTTCTCAGCAGCTCAGGAGCAGTTTGTCTTCTGAAGAGTTGTTCGTTTTCAAATTGTTCTAGGGTGTATAGGCAATACACATACCCTCTTTGATTTCTTCCCACCCTTCCATATCTCTGACGACATCCTGCCTGACTGTGACGGTCCACAGGTAAGGAAGATGTTTCAGTTTGAGGATCCCACCGCGATTCCTTGATGTAGCCAGAATCTATGACATAGACTAGGTCTTCTAAGGTGTGTGAAGTCTCAGCAATATCCGTAGTGAGTAAGACCCTTCTTTCTTTACCTTTCAGGTCGAATCTTTTCGTGACTTCGTCCTCTCCCAGTCGGCTATAGATGGTGATAACCGGTATCTCTTCTTTTGGATCTATCCCCCTTTTTTTAAGATCTATTAGCTTCTTAGTCTTCTCTATAACGGCTTCCCCCGGAAGAAAAGCTAGGATGCTTCCTTTCTTCGTTTCTTTGAGGATTTCTATCACAAAGTCAGCAACAGCATCGGGTAGTTCAGATTGCTGCGGTGGTTCCTCCCTTCTGTCCCAGAATCTCTTTCTTTTTTCAGCGTCTCGACAAAGCCAGCAATCGCATCCTCTTTCCACTTTGTTTTCCCAGTAATGAACGTGGTAGTTTGCATCTTCCTTAAGGCTTTCTGAAAGGTCAAATACTCCGACGGAGATCCCTTCCTGGCCAAAGGCTTCTTTGAATTCGTCAATATTTATGGTGGCCGAGGAAATTATGACTTTGAGGTGCGGATAAAGAGAGAGTTGATATTTCAGAAAAAGTAAGAGGGTGTCAATATTTAAGGTTCTCTTATGGGCCTCGTCTATCATAATCAAGCTATATTGGCCCAGATGTCCTTCTCTTACCCAGTTCCTTAAGGAGCCATCAGTAACCACCACCCCTAAGTTGTGTCGATCGTACTTTTCGTTTCCTCTATGCCGGAGGCCGAGGGTTTGCATAGCTCCTACCTCAGGCTCTCCCAGCAGTTTATCGATAGCTTTAGGGATCCTATTGACTGCCTCACTGAGAGGTTGGGTCTGGATTATCTGTCCCTGATGAACTAGGCGGTCAACAAAGTCTCCGGAATAGTCTTCAGGTTTATCAACTAATCTATAAAGTGTGTAGATTGACTTCCCAGTTCCCGTCGGGCTTGCCAGGACTATTATCTGGTTCTTTTCGAGCAGGTTGTAAAGCTGCTCCATATGTTGATCGGTTATTCTAATCTTCATCTCGTGTGGAATAGGCTCAACCTTGCCCGGGCGGCGCTGCCTGTCTCCATGAGAGGTGTAAGCAGATTCGTAGTAATCGAAGGTAGTAAGATTGTCTTCTGACTCAAGCTCAACTTGAAAATATGGAGCTTTAATCTCGGCTATTCCTTCCAAATGCTTCTTACGACAGTGTTCACACCGTTCTGGTAAGCTTTCGCCCCGTTGGAGCATCAGCTCGTATACCGGTTTAGGAATAACGATTTCTCTTTGACAATCCTTCTCTTTCTGCCAATCCTTACATGTATATGTGATTACCTCTCTCATTCTCGCCCCCGCTTTAATACCACTTTTCTACTTCGCGATATCCATCACTGAACTTCAGTACCGGCACAGCCACCAACTGCCCCCGATATTTCTTAAGCAATTCGATAATCGCCCTATAAGCTCCAACACATGCTGGTTCTAAGCCTGTAGACTGGAAGATATGCAATTCTAAGCCTTCCCATTGAGTATCTCTCAGTTTATTTTTTCTTATCAGTAGCGCTCGGAGCCCGATACTGAGTTCGCTTTCTCTAAGGTCACCTTTGATAAACCTGATAAGTTCATCCACATGCTCATAAGTTCTTCTGAAGGCTAAATTTTCCTGATCGGCTGATGTTTCTTTGATTTGAATTTCCCGATTCCTGATCAGGGACCTTTCAATGTGCCTGTCAAATTGCATGTGTCGGAGAGAGACTAATCCCACGGGATAAGGAAACAATCTCCCCCTTGGCTCCTCAATTCTTGGCAAAGAGAAAACGGGGAAAGGCATTCCTTCGGTCCCATCGCCATAGGCTATTTTCATCTCGTGAGGTTCAATTACGGGGAGGCGGTAAACATAATCTCTACTCACCTGTACAAACACGTGCGATCTAATAGAAGCCAAGCTTAAAGGGACTCTGTTCTTGAGGGCGTTTCTGAAGTGCTCATGAGCCCTATCGATTTCGTCGCGATTGCCAATATACCGTTTTCGCTTTCTTTCGGTATCTATGTTTTCAATTACGGTGGGCGGAAGCTCAAGAGCCTTCCCTATTTCGTTGGTTTTCACTTCGTCAATTGAGGTCTTTTGAGGTGAAAGCAGTTGAATTTGCCAAGGTTTAACCACTACGACCAGTCCTCCCCGAACATTTTCTAATAGCGGGACTAGGTCATTACTCGTACGGTTAAGACCTTGCTGAGTCTTGAAAGCGATTCGAACTCTTTCCACAAATTGAGACATCTTTTCCGGCCTGATATAGGGAAAGGTTAGACCTTCACACCCATTACTGTCACATCTCAAGGCTTCCGTAATAAGATCAGTATTGTCACCTTCAATCTCAGCTATTATTCTGTGGTTTTGCAAAGCTTCCCTCTCAACAACCTCGCACATGAGTGAGAATCTCATCCTGTAATGGTCAGTATCCCTGCTTTGAACTATCTGCTCAGCAAATACTTCGGCACTTTTGGAGGCGTTCTGAATCCCCCTGCGTGCGGCCGAACTCTCGGGCACGTCCCAACATTCTTTCGGAACCTCAATAAATTGTAGCTTCAACTGGCCTCTTCTTTGGCGAAAATGCTTTAGCCCCCTTGCTCTCCTCATCCTCTTGTGAATTTCTTCGTCGAAGAACAGGTACATTCTTGAAGGCGCAAATAAAATAGTCAAACCTCTTTCATTGGCTTCCCTCGCAATCTCTTCTATTTGGCCTACATCCTTGCTGTAGTCTAGGCTGGTAAACTCGTGGCTCAAAAGAAGGCACCGGACCCGCGTCTCAACATCTGCATCGAGCAAAACCTTAAGCTGTTCTTTGATCCAATCTGTGTCATATTCAGAAGTGGATGGGAAACGAGGCCTACAGAGCAAAAGAACAGGCTCCCCAGCTTCAACAGGCTTCTCCACTTTATCGACTATCCAGGACTGAGGAAGCTGAAAATTCCTGCTACACCTGGACACCCAGAATGTCCTGTCCGGCTCTAGAGTGCACCTCAACTTTTCCTTTTCTATTTCTTCTATAGAGACACCCTTGGTTAAGTCGGCGATAATCGCCTCTTTGAACCTGGTAGCCAGCAAGACTGCCCTTCCATAACTTAACGATTCTGAATAGAAAAGCCGATCCTCTGGAAGATCAGTCCCTAAAAGTAATGCTTCGGGTCTTGGAGCGTTGAGGAAAATCCAAGTTAATTCTTCTTTAGTCCAAATCCCCTTAGAAATAACTTCAGCAACTATCTCTCTGCTTGCATATCCGGCCTTCTCAAGCTGATAAATTGTCTCTCCAATTTCAGCAGGTAGCTCAAGGGATGCAAACCAAAGCTTGACTCCTTCTTCGTTAGAAATCAGCCCTCTACCTGCTCCCTCGAAAGTGACCCCATACTTTCTAGCGAAATCAGCCAACTCTTCAGGGACTGGCCTATCTCTTCTCTGCTCCCCTCTCCCCTTAAGTTCTTCCGGAATTCTTCCCGATTCATCTTCTCTTATATCCCGCGTAAATCCCACCTGCAAAGAGCCACCATAGTCTCTTGCTCTGGCAAAAATTTCGTTCATCAGAATCTTGATCGGTTCATCTTTCTTAACATGTGGCTGATTAAGCGGATAGAGTTCATCTACCTCTAAGTAGTTCAGAACAGGATTATATCTGAAAGCAGCCAGCCCTATTACATAGTCCTTAACCCTATTGATGATCGTGTCCCACTGCCAGATAGCGGTTTCTTTCCTCCGAGTGTTTACCCGGTTCCAAGCGATGGCGAACCGTTTGGCCATCGCCTCATGTTCTTCAATCCACTCGCGGAAAGTTTTACCGAGAGGCTTTGGTTCTACAAAATCTCTCTTGGTCAGGTCTACCTCCACCAGAGGAGCATCATCTTCGTTTCCTTGTCCCAAATCTAAACACAGAGCTTTGGTGACAGCTACATCAATACAGATAGCAACTAGGCTATTTGGAAGGTCATCTCGTTTCAATCGTAAAATCGATGTCAACTCAAGAATCGACTGTGGCACTTCTTCTGTTGACAAACCCGCTACACTATATCCATCCACCACTAAAGAGCCTCTTTCTGAAAGAAAATCTTGGTAGGCAGAGGGAAATTCTATCCCGAGTAAACTTTCCAATAGGGTAATTACGTTCCTTCGTTCCACTTTAGCTTTCCTTGTTTCTGAATCTACGTTATTTGATCATCTTTGCTTTAAGTTCCCGTCTTTCCTTTCTTCTACAATTTCACCGCTGTTTTGAAATCCTCCAATCTATCTCCAAGATAGGCTCTGGCAGCCATTTTGTAAATATTTTCCCTCTGCATATTGTATGTGTCACGTTCTTCCTGTGTTAAGCCCTCTTTAGGATGGGGTACCTCGTGGTGCAACTCTGTTTCCACCTTCATAAGTGGGCCTTTGGGGTCCTGCTCATAGTGATGGAGTTCGACTTTCTGATGCCATGGTGAAAGAGGGGCATCACCGTTTAGCATTCTCTTCAAATTGTCTGTTGTCGGAAGGACGGGAGTATAAACCCTCACTTCAGGATAATCCTTTGGATAATCCTTAATATGTTTGCTTAGTTCTTCTCCTGAATCCTTAAAGTCCGTAGCAAAAAGAGGAATTTTTCTCTCTGTTGTAACTACAATTGTTTTGTAAGGATCACCATTTTTAATCTTTTCAATATCCTTTGAGATGTCTGACCTAAAATATTCTCTACATGTCGGAGGAATGTGAGGAAGTACTAATGTTATAACCTTTGTATCCTTTTCTTTTGGATCTGGAGAAACTTCTGGAGAAATTAGAGATTTGATTCTGTCTACCCTTTCTATTACCCTGTTCACTTTGTCAAACTCCTCCGTTCTATGAGGCAAAAATTCTTTAGCGATATTTCTATTTGCTTCCTCTATAAACGCAATTTTTCTCTGGACGTCTGCTGCTATCTTCACATCCACTACAGGCGTATGTTGTGCTAAGATCGTAGGGTCAGGAATATACTTTGCGCCTTTTGCTGATTCCGCACGCATCCTGTCATCCCACTCATTCAGTTTATTAGCGCATCCCATCGTACGTGATCCTCCTACTCCCAATCCGAAGCCACGCTTCAGCAAATTGACCTTAACACTATTATAGCAAATCAAGAAATAAATGGCCTTAACATGTCCTGTATGGTGAAGTGGTGGTAATTTAGCCATTCTGTTGAAATTTTATGGCTTCCTGCTCAATGCATGAAAATTGCACAATAGTCAGAATTGTTGGGTTGGGTGCACGCCGACAATATCAGTCTCGGTTGACACTTTGTTAGGCGACCTTGCGAGGAAATCTAGGCACCTACGATAACAACAAACAGTCTAGCGAGATTGTTGTCCACCTCCTAGACCAACTATGCTTCACGGGGGCTGACTCTTGAATTCGTGCCTGTGTCAAACTGTGGCCGGTGGAGCCCTCCGTCTTCCGGCAAAGGATCGTTTTCACATCCGTCCCAAAGGATTCCGGGCCTAGCAATCTTATAGAAGCCAGATTCACGCGGTCTACATGATTTAGTATTTGCTGAATTGTGGGCTTTAATCTGAAATCTTGACAGGGCTCCCTCGAGATATTCCCTGACAATCTCCACACATATCCACTTTCGGCTAAGTCTTTCGCAAACCTCCCCTGTGACGCAACTGCCAGCAAATGGGTCTAGAACTAGGTCTCCTCGGTTTGTGAGCATCCGGACAAAATACTCAGGGATTGCCGAGGGGTATCGCGCCGGGTTTGGTTCTAGGCCATGCTGTTTACAGTACCTCAGATATTCGGAGTTACTTTCGGTGTTAGCTACTGCGATAAGATTCGGTGGTATCGAGGCCTTGTTGTCTTTGCTGAATTTCTCGCTGATGTCATGGCCACTCGGCCTCTTCATAGCTTTGTAGCCATTTCTGAGAAGCTCAAGCATACTGTCGCTGTAAGGCTGTAACACTCTACGGTTACTGGCCTTCGGCCATGGAGTTGGGGACAGCCACCAAATATGGTCTACTGCATCTTTAGCGCGGATTCTTCTGACAGTTACCCACTCCGCCGGCGTCGGGAGTCTTGAGGGATTCCACCAGTAAAACTCCTGGGCCAGATGAAAGCCAAGTTCACGGCAGAGCATTATTAGTAGCTCATAATCGTAAAGACTTCTAGTAGGCAGTCCGACCGTCCAAGAACCGCCAATATGCATTACCAGGGACCCATTCCGCTTCAGAACCCGCTGGAACTCAATAGCAAACGCTCTGAACCAATCAACGTACTTGTCTGCGTCAGCATTGCCGTATTCCTTCTTACGTACCAACCCAAACGGCGGACTGGTCATTATGAGATCCACCGTTCCCGTCCCGACATGATTACGCATTAGTTCCAATGAGTCGCCCAAATACATAGCTCCATTCTCTGTCTCAAAGAACCGGGGCGCCTGTGTCGAAATGTGCTCATCAATCATCGCTGGTTCTCGCTCATCCTTATGTTTCTTTCGAGAGGCAATGACAATTGCTGAATTTGACCCGACTGATGGTCAGCTATTAGTCGCTCTGCCGCGTATCTCATGACCCAGCTGATTGATACTGCGCTGGCTCGGGCGATCTCTACAATCTCGTTGTAGGTCTCGGGTGTTAACGAGATTGTTACGCGTTTTGCATCGTTGTTCATCACTTATCATCATAACATATTGGCGGGGTTTGTCAAGACTCTTGGCCTAGATCGAGGGCCTTCAATTTCATCGCTGTCTTTGCTTCGCGATAGAGCACATCAACGATATGCGTAGGTCTATCTTTGATAGCTTCCAAGTCATTCCGGTCCATGAGTACCACGTCTAGATTTGAGTCTTGCATGACCCTGTTCGCATATTGCCTTGCCTGAGGTCCGATCTTCCCGGTGCTTACCATTACGACAACGTTTGACTTGAGCATATGTGTTAACCCTACCTCTTTGGCAACATCATCCAAATTGACGCCGCCAGCAACATTCTTGCATTGAATCTGCCAACGTGAGAATACGAGCCTGGAACTTTCAAAAATAAGGTCAACTTCTGCTCCCCCGGTGACGGTGCCCCGGAGTCTAGTAGTTACATAGTCGAGGTCAATAAGACGCATAAGTTTGAAAGCTAGCGCTTCTAATGCGAGGCCACGGACATGCTTATCATCGACCTCTAGCTCTTGAAGGATTTCGTTTAATGGCTTCCGCAATAATGCGCGTATATCGCCTCCCACCTGACTCTCTATTTGTTCCAGAATGGGAACTATTAAGTCCGCTTCAAGCTTCTTTGTGGCTGATATGTAGAAAGGCTTGGCTCCGCGTCCTGGTGCCTTAGTTCCACGCTGTATTTCTATGTAGCCAGCGTCTTTCAGGGGGTAGAGCACTGTTTTTGGCAAGTTTTTCTCGTCAAACCTTGTCCCATAGGTCGCAGTTGCAAGTTTCTCTATGTCACTTGAGATGTGTGGTCCCGGACTACCCACGTTTGCGAGTGCTTTCAAAAATGCCTTCTGAGCCGGACTGAACTTGGCGATCTTGTCCACTTCTTGAATTGTGGTGCCCAGGATCTCCTCCAGTCTTTTCTCATTTACCCTCCAAGAGCCTGGCTCAAAAATGCCTGCCTTCTCTAGCCATAACCGCATGATGCTTGGGTGCTTGCCACCTCTTGGAAAATGTATTCCTCGCTCTTCCAGCCACAATCGCAGCTTTACCAAGTCTGTATGCTCTCCCGCCATCTGCATATCCTGAACGCACTGGATAAGCGTTACGCCGTGCAAGTTCAGTAGGATGTGACGTGCCAACGTTTTGTAGAGTTCGTCGGTTTGGTTCCGAATGTTGTAGAGTTGCTTCCCAAGTGACGTTAGTGACGCGTCTCTTTGTACGATTCCATAGGCAATCATGCCCAGTTTTGTATTATTCGCCAGCTTCCGGCGGTTATATTCTGAGGTCTTATAACTGTAAAAGTACTTCTCATATATCTTTGCCTCGAACGCTTTCCAGTCGCCACCCACTTCATTGGCAATCTCTAGCAAAGAAGCTAGGTCAACCTGAGATGGAGAGAATTTGCTACCAAAAGGAAGGTCGCTTTTTAACATGTCCTAAGCCCCCGATTTGCGTCTCAGAGCTATGACAAGACGTTATTCAGTAGCTTACAACTTCAATCCTGAAAAAGCAAGCATCTAGGGCTATAGTAAAACGAAGGAGTATCTTTTAGACCGATGAAGGTGGGTAACAGTCCGTCAAATTGTGACTTAACAAAAAGCCATCTTGTTTAGTCAATAATCAGGGTAAACCATCCGCTTGTAGTAAACAAAGAAACGCCGGTTCGCAATTAGCATTAAACCTTCAACACATCTAAGCTAGAATATTTTTATTTGACAAATGGCAAAATATTAGAACTTTACTACTTGACAAATGGCAAATATGTGATAGATAATAGTCTTAAATAGCCTTAGCTGGACTTTAATTCCCATAAGATGTCAGTACTGCCAGTAAAGACCAAAAATAAGATTAGTACGTGAACAATAGATAATCGATTTATGGGAGAGCGCGATGGCTAATAAAAAGCCAAGCGTCCTAATTGTCGATGACGAACAGGTGGTTTGTGATTTTCTGCACGACGAGCTGAGTGAACTAGGCTATCTCTGCGCTACAGCTTCAAATGGTAATGATGCCCTCACCGAATTGCTAGCACACGAATTTGATATAGCTTTGTTAGACATTAGGTTACCTGGCATATCTGGCATGAAGGTACTGGCTGAGATTCGGTCTAATCACCTCAATACTCCGGCTGTTATGATAACGGCTGTCGATGACGTTGATACAGCTGTTGAGGCAATAAAGCTAGGGGCTTCAGATTATATTGTCAAACCATTTGGCATTGATAGAATATGTACCAGTATACACAAGGCCTTGGAAGGCAGCAAGCACTCCGTGGGAGAAAAGGAGTGCAAACCACCACCCCATGTGGGTGGCAAAGAGGCTAAGGAAGAATCTACTCACCAAATAGATGCTATAGCCTTTGGCGTAGAGGCAAATCTTGACGCGCTTGATGGTCATTCAACCATGGTGACTGAAAGAACCATTGAGGTTGCCCGGGAGCTTGGTATAGCTGAGGCGGAAATCCAGCGGTGGGCAGATGTGAGGGCGAAGCTTGATTGCGAAGAGAAGAAGCGAATCAAATATTTACTGAGCAAATTGGAGAGAAGCCCCCTTGCCCAAGACATACTGGGCATGTTGTCTGAGGTATACCGGTATACACCAAAGTCCAGCGAGTCGGAGAATTGAGGGGAACAAGGCAACATGGCAGAGCTTATGACTGTTGAGGAAGTTGCTGATTACTTGCGG
>Ga0315280_10007040_pt1 | contig 15276 bp, 18 predicted proteins | sample YL17G06_40_MG_FD_203697 | JGI IMG/M metagenome (GOLD analysis project Ga0315280, IMG submission 203697) | Sediment microbial communities from Yellowstone Lake, YNP, Wyoming, USA - YL17G06_40 | ecosystem: Environmental > Aquatic > Freshwater > Lake > Sediment | place: USA: Wyoming | collected... | reverse complement strand
CGGCCTAAACCTAGACACCGTACGCCAATACATAATGACAGAACAAGAACCTTAACGCGCTAAAGAGCCCCCAGGCTCTGCCTGGGGGACATCTACTGACCTTCCCGAATACGAGTCCAAGAATATCTCGAGGTTGAAGCCAGCTAAGACTTCGGATGAAGCTTTGAAGATGGCTTTCGATATTGTCGGTAAGGATGCCGAGGTTTCAGTTCTACCGATGGGTTCTTTAAGCCTCCAGTTTCGTCGAAGGATCAGACTTGAGCTTTCGTACAGAGCAGATGGTGCAGTACCATCAACACTCCCACGCTGTCCTCGATGTTGTAGATGAGGCATTTCAAGTCTCCCCGACTTTGGAACCTCTCGTATGCGTAATGGTATCTGCTGCCGTCGATACTAGTTACTGTCCTCTTGATGCCGAGTTCTTTCTCTACTCTTTTTTGGCTGTAGCTTGGGAATTGAAAGCTTCTAGCGATATCGTAGGCGTCTATGTGCGTTAGCCTAGTTTCGATCTCGCGTAGATTGATTCCATGTATGTTTCCTCGGAATCGGAGGTAGGGTAGGTCGAATCTGGATCCGTAGTATGTTGTTAATGTTCCTTCTGGTAGTGTTGAGAGTATCTCTCTCGTTCTTATAAGTAGGTCTCTTTCTTTCTCTGGAGGAAATAGGATGGATACGACCACTACTCCGTTCTGTATCCTGCTTGTTTCTGAGATTGCGAGGGTTAGTGAGACTACCGGATCGCCTTTCTGTTCTGGGAAACCGTAGGGGCTGTATGTTTCTATGTCTAAGCTTATCAATGGCGGTCGTAGGATTCGCAATACATATCGAGTTCTTTTCTACAGTTATTTTCTGATAAATGAGGGAGAGTGGGAAAAGTAAACTACCTTGGAAGCTTGTGAATCACTTCATCGATAGAGTTGTAGATTTTTTCGGGCACGGTTTGGAGTAACTCTGACGCATGAACTCTTCTTTCAGGCGTTAGATCTATGATCTTCCATCCTTGATCCTCTATCAACTTCTGCTTCGTGGCTGGAAACTTCGCGTCTTCGCGGAGCACTTCTCTCAATGATTCTGTGCCTGTGCCTCCTGTTGCCATTGGAAACTTTCCTGATAGCTTGTATGTTTTGAGTCTAGCTGCGTCTTTGTACATCTTGACTCCATGGAACATGAGTGCAGCTCTCCTGTATTCGCTTCTATTCGATTTTTCATCGATCTCTTCGAGCTCTTCATCTGTGAACTGGTAGATGTTGTGGCTCCCTTTCCCGAATAGTCTTGTGTAGAGTATTTCCGATTTGACTTCTGGTTCTTCTCTTGATAGGTCGACGCAGTGGATTATCTCGTGTTCTCGCATCAATTCGAGAAGTTGAGAGGGTACCGGCGCGTTCTCAGGTCTTCTTATCTCCCACGCTATCTCTATTCCTTCATGATCTGCCCTTTTGAAGAAGTTGTCTATCGACTGTATCTTTGCTCCATCATATCTTAGATCGGGTGGTGTCTGTGTGTGTAGGATTGTTGCTCTCAGGATTCTGCATATCATTATCATCCTTTCGAATGTTCGGAAGGCTTCGTCTATCGGTTCGAGCTGGTACTTGTGGGTTAGATCTCTGTGGCATCTTACTGAGAATTCGAAGCCTTCTGGCACCCGTTTCCTCCATGATTTGACCTGCGGTATATCTGGGTGCTCGTAGAAGGTTGAGTTGACTTCGACGAAGTTGAATGCTTTCGAGTAGGCTTCAAGGCTGTCGAGTCCTGGGATTTGGAAGTATACCCATCCGCCTGCGCCGATCAAGGTCTCCGTCATTTCTTTGGCCCACGGTTTATATTGATTTGGGAGTCAGCTATATCTTGTGTTCATCGCGGTGTGGCTGCATGGGCAAGATTCTTCTCGGGACTTCAGGTTGGTCTTACGATAACTGGGTCGGGGTCTTCTACCGTGACCGGAAGGAGAGTAAGCTCAGTGCTTATGCCAGGGTGTTTCCGACAGCTGAGATCGATTCAACCTTCTACGCTTATCCTTCTAAGGGTACGGTGATGGGTTGGTCTAGGTATACTGGTTCTGAATTCGTTTTCACTGCGAAGCTTCCTCAATTGATAACTCATGAGAAGGTTCTTGACTTGAAGAGTGGGGTTAAGGATGACGTTAAACGGTTCTGCGATTTGATTTCCCCTTTACAACTGAATGGTAAGCTCGGCTGTATTCTGATTCAGCTTCCTCCGGGTTTCAAATTTGATTTGGAGAGGCTCGAAGGCTTCTTCGACATTCTTCCGAGCGACTTCAAGTTCGCTGTTGAGTTTAGGCATTTGTCCTGGTTGAAGGCTGAGACGTGGAGGCTTCTTGAGAAGTATAATATCGCATACACGATCGTTGATGAACCTCTGCTTCCACCCGAAATTAGGGTCACTTCCGACTTCACTTATTTCAGGTGGCACGGTCGAGGCAGTAGACCTTGGTACAACTACCGTTATAGTGAGGAGGAGTTGTCTCCTTGGGTTCCGAGGGTCAAGGAGACCGTGAAGAATGTTAAGGTTGCGTACGGCTACTTCAACAATCATTATCACGGCTATGCTGTTGAGAATTGCTTGCAGATTCTTGAGATGCTTGGTGTTCTAACTCCGAATCAGGCTGAGACTAAGAAGCGCGTTGAAAAGTTTAGGGTTTCCGGTCTTGGTGTTCCAAGTGAGGAGAGCGTTGCTAGGCTCACAGCTTTTATGCCTGAAGCAAAGCTTGTTGAAATGGGTTTCGGCGATCTTCTAGGCGCGTTTATCGACAAGCCTAGGTTGGAGAGGGCCAAAGCGATCGGTGATGATGAGTTGAAAGTTGAAGAAGCTTCTGAGGCGCGTTTGATTGCCTCTATCCGCGAGTACCATATTTCGATCGATTTTGGTGAGCGAGTTATTCGTCATGATTGTGCTGATTGGAGTCGATCTCTATCCTTGAAACAGTTTTGTAAGCATTTTGGAAAACTGTTCTTATATCTTCCCAAAGATAGAGCGGTCAGTATTCTTCGTAAGATCTATTCTGAACGCGATGATTGGGAGTTTCAGCCTTACGTAGGCTAATCCAATAAAATTTGGTTTGAAAAAGATGATTGCTGTTGTTTCAGTCCCTTCCATGAGCTGATCGCCCTCTCGAGTCTTCCTCACAGTCTTCTTGTCCTTTGTCATTTTGTTTGTCTTCGTCTCTTCCTAGTATTCAGCCTTGGTTCTATATGGCACAGGTACCTTTTTCGCCTTAGGATGACTAAACTTAAGAACGAGGTTCTCATATTACTCAATTTACTCTAAAACGTAGTGGATGTGCCAAGTTTTGTCCGATAAGACCGCAATACCGGTTGGACTCTTCATAGGGTTTATTCTCTCTTTCTTCTATGAGCTCTTTCTCCCGATATTTGAGTTTGATCTCAAGAGCCTCATTGTGTTTCTGACCGTTCCGAGTTTGGCTGGGTTTGTTACTGGTGCGCTCGATAAGCGGAGTGCGCTTGAGAACGGTTTCTTGATAGGCGTATTCTCAGGCGTCGTTAACGTCCTCTTAGCTTTAATGCGGACGATTCCGACGAGGGGAACGGTCTCTTACTCTTTCCTCTCTAGCTTCGGGGTGTTCATGCTTATCTCCATCTTCACTTGGGGCTTTATAAGTGCGGCTGCAGCTGTTCTTGCGAGGCAGTCTGCCCTGCCAACTGTTGCTGCTCCAGCCGCGAAGCCTCTTCAGGAAAAGTCTTGTTCTGGCTGTGGAACAAGGAATCCTACCGAGGCTCTGTTCTGCTATTATTGTGGGAAGAAGCTTTAGAACCGCTTAGAGTTTTGTTCCGCACTTTATGCAGAATCTTGCGATCGGGAAGTTCTCGAAACCGCAGGTTGCGCAGTCTGTTTCTCTAACTTCCTCCAGCGTGGGCCCCGCTCTTTCTATCGGTGCTTCTGATCTCAAGGATTCGAATGGTTCTGATAGTTGTATGAAGTGGCCCACCACTGAGACTTTCGAAAGCGGTAGAGTTGTCTCAACGACTAGCATCGGGCCCTTCGTTGTGTCGAAGGTTACTTCTCTTACTCTGCCGATGAGTGTTGCTTTCGAGTCTACGACGCTCATGCCTTTCAGGTTGTCGTACATCGCTTGTTTTGTTTCTGCTGTTTCTCTTGTTTCTGTTTCTGGGGCTGGTGTTGTGAATTTCTCGCATGCGTAGCAGTACCATTTCTTGTGGTGGTCTCTTGTCCTTATATAGGTCAATGGTTCCCCGCATAGGGAGCATTTCGGTCTTTCTGGGGTTGTGGTCAAAATCTTTTACCTTAATTTAGGGTAGCTGTTTGGTTGTATTTAGCTTTGATTTGCCTATTTATGATCTGCTGGTTTGCGTATCCATGGAGATGTTGATTCTTCAGCGACTGGAAAACTTTGTCTTCTCACGCATGGGTAAATCTGTTTCGAGATTAAAAATAGAGCCAACCAATACGTGAAATACACTGATAACTGAAGTTGCAGCTTCTTTTATTCGATGTGAGCTAGAATGTCAGTGATCGATGACGTATGTTCGTTTCTAGATGATGGAAACTGGCACACCTTCGATGAGATCGCAAAAGAAGTCGGGTTGAGCCCAATCTCTGTGGGATTCGTGCTGAGCTTCTTGCGCAAATATGAATTCGTTGAGATGAGCATGAAAAGCGAGGGCAAAGCGAGAATGAAGAAAGGTACGCCTACGTTGAAACTAGCAGTGTGCATCCTGAAGGCTTTGCTCGAAAGACCGAGGCGATCGTCTCAGATTTTTGCCAAAACACTAGAAACTCATTCCGCTCTTCTTTAGCTCTTTGACCCAGTACAACAAAGCAGTCAGCCATGATCTGATCTCCAGGAGCCGCAATCTCATGTGGAGTCATCCAAAAAGGCTCTCCAAGGCGAGTTTCAACATTGGAAAGGTATCCTCGGAACGATTGAATATCGGCTTATTACCAAGTAAACTCAATAAAGTAGCATGCGAAGCCAAGACATGTCGTACAAACGCAAATACGGGGATGAAGATGTCTCAACTGAAATGTAGGATATGCGACTCCAGCAAGCAAGTCAAATGCACGGTAGTCAATGGAAGGAAGCTCTGCATCTGCGAAGACTGCCTCCTCTTGATCTCAGGGATAGTCAAAGACAACTTCCCATGTAGCGATAAGATACTTCCAGACGAGTGCAGAAGTATCGCAAACTGGCATATTCAAAACTCACACACCTATTGAAAATGGGTAGCTTACATAACGATTCCTGCAAGAATTTCTTAATTGAGCCTGAATAGAAATGATCTCTTCAGCGATACTGAATGGTAGGACAATAGGCGAATCCAACTCAAGCCTAGGCAGTTCTTCTTAGTCACTTTAGGCTGCTAGGTATGCCTACAGTAGGGGTAGACCTGAACAACTAACCTGAAACAAACGCCTCTAACGATGTACCAAGAGTCGTTCTACTTTCTGCGCATGAAAAGAGGTGACGTAAGTCTGCCTTCTGGAAGTCGTATGGGGTTCTATTGCTAGTCAGCTGTTGCGACAAGCTTTATATTTCCTCATTTTACTAAAAAAGGTTGATTGCTCTTCCTAACGCCCAGAGGAGAAACACGTGGCGAAGATAGACGAGAATATTCACAGAGTACTGAGGGACTACGGATTAACAGAGTACGAGATCAAAGCCTACGTGAAACTCGTCTTCGACGGACCAGCCACACCCTACGAAATAAGCGAGACAGCGGGCATACCTTACGCAAGGGTCTACGGAACTCTAGAGGACCTAGAGAAACGAGGTTGGATAGAAACTCAACCTGGAAGGCCCGTTGTTTACAGAGCAAAGCCGCCAAGATTCGTAGCTGAGCTCGCTGTTGAGACCTCGAAGACCTTCATGGATGGCTTCGTCAGCATAATGGTGAGAGACCTTCAATCGATATATGAGAAGAGAGAAACCGTGAAGCACGTAGGTCTCTGGGTCATTCACGGGGGAGACAAGATTCTAGATAAGCATGAGGAAATGATCTCAAGAGCTAGGAGTCACATCTACTTCATCGCTTCGACTCTGGTGTTGAAAGAAGCGGATGAGTTGAGAAAGACGGTCGCAGATGCTGAGACACGAGGCGTTGACATAAAGATAATCTTCTTCTCAAATCCGAAATACGTCGAAGAAGAAGCGATACGGCTACTCGCTAGACTCTCAGACGTGGGAGTAATAGACGAAGTAGAGCAAGCAGCGAAACCCTTCAATATAGTTGTCGTTGACGGCAGAGATGTACTCTTAACGTTCCTCTGGAACCTTGAGGTGCCAAGCGACATAGGGTCCAAGATAGCTTTCAGAATAACAGACGAAGATCTCGCAGGAGTCTTAGAGAGGTACTGCGAACATTATTGGATCAAAGCCAGAAAGTTCTATAGATCGGAGAGAATCATGTAGATGACGCGGGGCTTCCTTTCCTACAGCTCCCTCAAACGAACCCTAGCGAAAGCTCCTGAAGGACCATTGAAATTCACAGCCCTAAGCAGACAGCTTCTCAGGAGACTGGGCGTCCCTCAAGAGACAAGATCGAGAATAATCAATCTAATGTGCAATCGTAGAACAGACTTGAAAGAATACAAGAAGATCAGCCGAGAGATAGGAAGCTTCAGCGATGAAACTGGCGAGGAAGCATCCGCAGACTATTTCAAATCTATCTTAGCCAAAGCCCTTTTCAACGTCTTCCGGAGGCTCACGCCAAAATATAGGAACGAGGCGGCTAGAAAGAAGTTCTTCGAGACAATAACCTCGCTGGCCGAGAATCTCCATCTGACAAACTCGATCGATGGAATAAAAGAGCTCTTTGAGTCACAAACAACCGACAAAATCATCGGCTACCTGATGAAGGAAGCAGCAGAACTAGTTGAATCAGGATACTCGCCAGATCTGGAATTGAATGACAAGTTGATAATGGCGAGTCAAGAATTCCAAAAGTACATAATGAAGATGGAAGCTCTAACAGGGGTCAAGTGGGAGGAATCAGACGGATATATCGAAGGCTTAAGGATCACATCTTTCTACGATCCTTGGATGGTTGAAACCGAAAAGACCGCAGTCTGGGGCGTACAGTACTATCCAGATGAACATTTCATGAATATATCACCGCCCTTCATATTCTTCGACACCTTAAGGAAAGCTATAATCGCGAGGGAAGCAGCGAGACTTTACATCCCGGGTATACTCAGCAACGTAGAGTACATCTATGAGCAAGCTGAATACTTGGCGTACAAATTCCTAGAAGACAAATATGAAAAGGAGTTCTGGTACACAGCGAGACATGGACTCCGTCAAGAGACAAGAAAATGGTCAGAGAGGATACGCGACTTCTTCGCCTACTATGAGGGGCTTGTCGGAGATGACCTCTATAAGGACATCTACTCTAGACTGGCAGAATTCAAGTCGCTCTCGATCCCGTTGAAATCGCAAGCTGAATACTCATTCATCTTCGAGACCCTCGCCGCTAGACCTGCAATGGTGAAGTTTGACGAGAAGGAGTTGGAGCTACTCAAGATACTATCCATAAGACCTCAAGCACCAGTCAGTGAGATAAGTAGAGACATCGGATTGAGCATACCTACAACTATGAAGCTCATCCGAGACTTGACGAAGAAGGCCAACCTAGGATCAATGATAATGGCGAATATGGAGAAGCTGGGGCTACAGGAATACCTGCTGTTTATAGAGACGAATAGAGAATGGGACACGAGAAGGCTCTTCTGGGCGATCCCATACTGCCGAGACGCATACAGGCTCTACGGCCCGACAGACCTGTTCATAGTGCTAGATATTCCATTCAAGAACGAAAATTTCGTCCCCAGCTTTCTAAAGCTTATCGATGAGAAGAATATCATCTCAAGCTGTGTAGTATGTAAACCGAAAGCGAACTTCTATAACATCAACTTTAGCCGGTACGACGTGAAGACTAATGTGTGGAATGTACGATGGGACAGTTGGGCTCTAGGATTAAGAGAGGAGCTTCTAAAGAAGAGTCAAGAGCCGAATCAACCAGTCGATAGAGGGACTCCATGTGAACAGAAGCCAATAGGAATAGACAAGATCGACCTCCAAATAATGGACGATCTAGTCTTCGGCTGGCGAAGATCATTCTCAGACATAGGGAGCAGTATCGGGGTTTCAGGAGCTTATGTCGGAAAGAAGATTAGAAGACTAGTCAAGAATGATGTCTTCAAGCCAATGTTGATCGCAGACAAGATGGGCGCGGAGAACTGCGGATACATTCTAGTCGACTGTGATCAAACTTCAGTAAGTATAGTAACAAAGTATCTCGATGAACTTCCAGCGTGGAGAGGTTGCCGAACTGAAGGAGATGTAAACGGCATCGCAGCGATGGTTTGGGTTCCGATGGGGGAGCTCGAGCAGCTCTTCAAAACGATCGATGATCAACTATGCCGTAGAAAGCTAATCGATGAATGTCTGTTCCACACCGTTGGAAAATGGTCGAGCCTGAGAAGATGGTTACCTATAAATCTATACGTGAGCAAAGAAGGATGGGCTTTTGATGAAAAGAAGTACTTCGCCTTCGTAGACAAGATAGCCTAACGAAAAGAAAAAAAAAGGAAAGATAGAAAATTTTTATTTACCAGCAGCGAGCCGGCGGATCCCATGGACCTATTTCCAGAGACTCATCTTTCTCTTTAGTGTTCAACCTTATCACCGAAATGTAAATTTCGGCATCACTTCTCTCATAAGTTTGCTGTTACAATTGCAACGCTATAGAGTAAATTAAGCAAAAAAAGTACTTTCGACATTACGCTCTATAAGGCTCGACAACGAAAATCTCGAAACAAAATGGAAGATCTTCTCTAGAATTCAATTCCTTCTCTTGCTCGGACTCCATGAGAAAATGGGTGCTTCACCTCTCTCATTTCAGTTACCAGATCGGCAATATCTATCAGTCTCTGATCTGCTGCTCTGCCAGTCAAAACTATCTCAACCATTGAAGGCTTCCTCTGAATTAGCTTGATAACTTCGTCGACGTCAATAAGACCTAGATTCACAGCATGAGTTATCTCATCTAACACAACAACCTCGTACTTACCTTTCATAATAGCATCTTTGGCATGTTCAAAAGCTCTTGAAGCCTCCTGAAAATCTCTGCGGGAAGGCTTGCCTATAACGAACTTGCCTGTTCCATAGGAGGCGTGCTCAAAATTTCGAATGCGCTTCAAAGCGAGAAAGGCCCCATCATTAAGCTTCATTCGACCTTTCAAGAACTGTATAAAGCAGACTTTGAAACCTCGACCGAGAGCTCTCAAACTTAATCCCAGAGCGGCAGTAGTCTTCCCTTTCCCATTCCCAGTGTAGATATGGACGAGCCCTCTCTCCAACCTCTTCTTCAAGGCTTACTCCTCGATCGATGTCTTTCTCTAATGTACTCCGAAACCAGACGATCCGCGGCTGAGTAAGGATCAATCTTCTTCGCTGCAACTCTCTCAACTAATTTGGCGAAATTCGAGTCTTTCTTCAGTTCAGCAATCAGCCGGTCAGTCAACCTGTACTTCAAAGCTTCAGAAAGCTGGATCTCACCTCTACGAACAAGCTTCTCCTTCGCGCTCGTTCTATTCAGATACTCTTCATGCTCCTCAATCATCTTGACAGCATTCTGCACGCCTCTGTCCGAGATCGCCGTAGTTTTGATGACCGGAGGTCTCCAACGCCCTTCTTGAGCTCCCAACTCTATCATCGCTTGTATCTCTTCGACAGCTCTGTCAGCATTATCTCTATCAGCCTTGTTGACAATGAATATGTCACCTATCTCCATCATTCCTGCCTTGCTAGCTTGAATATCATCGCCCAGCCCAGGCGCCATTACAACTAAAATTGTATGTGCAACTTTAATGACATCAACTTCAGACTGCCCTCCTCCTGAAGTCTCAACGAAAATCACATCCTTTCCTGAGGCATCAAGAACTCTAACAGCATCAGCTGTGGCTTTCGCTAAACCTCCAAGAGTTCCCCTAGTCGCCATACTCCTTATGTACACCCCTTCATCAGTAGAGAGGTTCTGCATGCGAATCCTGTCGCCAAGCAAAGCTCCTCCTGAGAACGGACTAGTAGGATCAATGGCGACAACACCAACAGTCTTGCCTTTCTTCCGGAACTCTGACGCCAGCCTGTAGATCAAGGTACTCTTGCCGCATCCTGCGGGCCCAGTCACACCGATCACGTATGCCCTACCTGTATGCGGGTAGAGAAGCTTAACAGCCCTCAACCCTTCGGGCGAATCGTTCTCGATAAGGGTTATGAGCCTAGCTATCGCTCTACGATCGTCATTAAGTACGCCTTCAACTAGCTGGTCTACCTTAATGACGGAAGCCTCCACGTTAAGAGAGATCTGTTTTGAATAGCCCTATCTTCTTCGCACATGTTGCACCACGTAATTGACAACTACGCTGGTCGGGGTCCCCGGTCCGAAGAACTCTGAAAGGCCTATCTTCTTCAATTCAGGAAGATCCTCATTGGGGATTATGCCACCGCCGATGACGAGGACATCACCAATGCCCTCCTTTCTTATCAACTCAAGAATCCTCGGAAACAAGGTCATATGCGCGCCTGAAAGAATACTTAAAGCGATAGCGTCAACATCCTCTTGAACAGCCGTCTTCACAATCTGTTCAGGAGTCTGCCTGAGACCAGTATAGATGACTTCTATCCCCGCGTCTCTGAAAGCTCTAGCGATAACCTTCGCCCCTCTATCATGGTCATCCAGCCCAGGCTTGGCGACTAGGACTCTAAGCTTACCTCTAGAACTCAAAACTTCGCAGCCTCCTAGAAAACAATCAGCTCCTGATACTCGCCGTAAACTTCCCTTAGCACACGGCAGATCTCGCCGAGCGTTGCATAAGCTTTCACAGCTTCAAGCATTATTGGCATTAAATTCTCATCGGTATCCGCTGAATTTCGAAGCCGCTCAAGCGCTCGTTGAACTCTCTTCGAATCGCGAGTATTCTTTAGCGCATTCAACCTCTCAAGTTGAGTTTTTTCAAGATCGGGGGAGATCCTCAATAGCGGAATCAGCTGCTTGTCCTCACTGGTATACTCATTAACGCCAACGATTATTCGCTCCTTATTGTCGATCTCTCTCTGATATTTGTAAGCACTATTTGCAATCTCTCTTTGGAAGTAGCCTTTCTCTATTGCGGGAATGACCCCGCCCATCTTCTCAATTCTATCGATATATCTCAATGCTTCCTCCTCCATCTCCGCTGTCAAAGCCTCCACATAGTAAGACCCGCCGAGAGGATCGATCGTATTCGCAACCTCGCTCTCATGAGCGATTATCTGCTGGGTCCTCAAAGCAATTCTAACAGCCTCTTCAGAAGGCAAAGCTAGTGCCTCATCGAAAGAATTCGTGTGCAAAGACTGTGTCCCGCCAAGAACAGCGGCCAAAGCCTGTAAGGTAACCCTGATGATGTTATTCATCGGTTGTTGCGCCGTTAAAGTGCAGCCTGAAGTTTGAACGTGCATCCTCATCCACATGGACCTAGGATCTCTGGCTCGAAACTTTTCCTTCATAATTCTCGCTCAAATCTTGCGAGCTGCGCGAAACTTCGCAACCTCTTCGAAGAGATCATTGTGGCAAGCGAAGAAGAATGACAGCCTAGGCGCAAATTCATCGACTTTCAAACCTCGATCCAATGCCTCTTGAACGTAGGTAATCCCATCTGCCAAAGTGAAAGCCAACTCTTGAACAGCGTTGGATCCAGCTTCACGAATATGGTAGCCGCTTATGCTGACTGGGTTCCACTTAGGCATGAACTTCGAACAATACTCTATAGTGTCAACAACAAGCTTCACGGAAGGTCTCGGAGGAAATATCACCAGCTTCTGAGCGAAGAACTCTTTCAATATATCGTTCTGAGTTGTCCCGGACAATTGAGATTGTGGCACATTTTGCTTCTCTCCAACGGCGATATACATTGAGAGAAGCACGTTTGCTGGACCGTTGATAGTCATCGACGTGCTAACTCTATCAAGTGGGACTCCATCGAGGAGGATCTCCATATCCTTGAGCGTCGATATCGCTACGCCGCACCTTCCAACCTCACCCTTAGCCATGGAATGGTCAGAATCATAACCCCAGATGGTCGGCATATCAAAAGCTACGCTCAGCCCGGTCTCGCCCTCCTTCAGAAGGTACTTGAACCTTGCATTAGTCTCCTCAGCTGTGCCGAAGCCGGCGAATTGACGCATCGTCCATAAACGCCCTCTGTGCATAGTTGCGTGGACGCCTCGAGTGAAAGGATACTCTCCTGGAAACCCAAGGTCCTCAACATAATCGATGTCTCGCACATCATCAGGCGTGTACAATCGTTTAACCAAGAATTCTGAAGAAGTAGTGAATTTCCCTCTCCTCTCTGGGACCACTCTAACCCATTTCGGCACAGCGGTCTTCTCCCATTTCCTCTTCTCCTTCTGAATCTCAGTCACCTTACACTTCTCAAACAACGCAATATCCTCCGCCAACCCATTTATCCATCCCTATCGTAGGCGGCCCTAAAAAGTGTTTGAGGAAACGTTTTTCAACGACAGGGAAATTGGGGCAGGATAGTAGACGGAAACTATTTCCGTCCGAATTTCTTCTTCACCCACTCCTCTATGACTTCGAGTTGACCGACCAGACGTTTCCTCTGCTCCGCGGTCCTCTTTGACATTGGCCTCTCAGCGGGCACAAAATAGAAGTCCAGAGGGCTTCCTTTCGGCTTCGCAACGAACTTAACCCTGACCTTAATGTCACATTCAACTTCTTCCGGTTCTATCTCTCTCAGCCTTCCAGCTATCAACGTGTTCGCTCCATCGACCCTCACATATGCTAGGATGAAAGGCAGATCTCTAAGGAAGGCTTCGGTTGCAAAGCCTAGAATTGTGTAGCTATGTAGAACTCCCGTCAAGGGCAGTTCAATCGACTCAGTCTCCTGTAAAGCGCATTCATTCCTCCAGCAATGGGCTCTCGGAGGGCAGAAGACATCGCCGCACTTCGGACAACGAGTTCCGAAAATCTTCTTCCTAAGCAAACCAGTGAAAAATTTGGAGACAATCCCGTAGCTGTGCCTATACATAATGTCATAAGGTCTGTAAGCATACATGAACTCGCCAGTCTCTAAAGCATCAAGCCTAGGTCCATCTAGAGATTCAACTATCTCATGACCCACAACATCCATTGAGCCTAAACTTCCCCAGCCTTTCCAAGGTTTTCCAGGCTTCAACTCTTCCTTAACCTTACTCATAGTTTCACCTCGACAATATGTTGACGGTAATAGTTGTACCCGTGCCTGCGTGACTATGCGCCAAACCGATCTCAGCGTTCGAAACCTGAACGCGGTCCGTTCCATGCTTCTTCGATATCTCCTGCCTCAACTGCCAGAATATTTCAACTATCTGAGCGATCCCTGTTGCGCCGACAGGATGCCCCATCCCCTCGAGCCCTCCACTAGGGTTAACAGCGACCTTTCCATCGATCTCAGTCTGCTCCTCGCGAATCAGGAGCTTCCCCTCACCCCGCTTGCAGAACAGCAGGTCCTCGTAGGTCTGGAGTTCGCTCGAATCGTATGCGTCATGCATCTCAGCCACATCGATATCGCTGGGCTCTATGCCAGCCATTCGGTACGCTTGCTTCGCAGCCTCGATGCAAGCTCCGAAATTCGCTATCTCAGGGTACGGCTGCCTTGGCTTCTTTGCGTAGTCTGGATAGACGCTCTCGAGCTCAGGGTTCCTCCCGCGCCAACCAGGGTTATCAGGTCTATCTCCAGGCCGCATGGCATCGCTACCCAACCCCAGCCCCTTGACCCAGATTGGATTATCAGTGAGTTGCTTCGCCTTCTCTTCAGAAGCTAGCACCACAGCAGCTCCACCGTCAGATATCAGGCAGCAGTCAAGGATCTTCAAAGGCCAAGCGATCAATCTGGAGTCAAGCACGTCTTCCACGGTAATCTTCTTGCCATACTGCTTCCGCCACTGTGAGTACGGGTTGTCAAGCCCATTGTTCCTATTCTTAACAGCGATCATGGCCAGATCCTCCTCAGTCTCTCCGTACAAGTACATGTGGCGGACAGCCATAGCAGCATAATAGCCAGTGTAATAGCCACCCACTGGAAACTCGAAGTCGGTGTCCGACGCCAACGCTATAAATTCATTGGCTTTCGCTGTGGCAACCTCGGACATCTTCTCCCAACCGCAGACGAGACAGATGTCAGAGAGCCCAGAAGCAACAAGCGACCAAGCTCCTCGGAAAGCTGCTCCACCGGTTGCACCGCCGGTCTCGATACGGAAGACAGGTTTCGGCGTCAAGCCGAGATAATCATGGACGATCCATTCTTGAGCGAGCTGCTGGTTAAAATGATCGGAGAAATATGAAGCAACCATAGTATCGATGTTCTTCATCGAAAGATTCGGAGTATCGTTCAGAATCTCTCTAACCGCCTCAGCGATCATCTCCTCTTGATTCTCATAGCGGGGAAGATCGAATCTGGAGATCCCTCCCGCCACGACAGCTACTCTTCTCATTCTCGCACCTCACAAACGCTTGTATAGGTTTTTGCGGCGATTATCTATAAGACTTAGGATTTCTCAGCGCATTTCGAGAAAGCCAAAAATAGTTGACGAATCTATCTAGCGAACTGAGGGATCACTATGGATTGCGAGGCAAGATTCGAGACGAACATGTTCAAGATCTACTGTAGAGAGGTCTCCGATTTCACATCAGAACTTGTTGAACGCGGCAAATTCATAGACAGATTGGGAAGAGGAGAAGAACAGATGGTCTCAATAGTTCCCAACATCGGCGTGACCGGAACAGGTTTGCTTCTCACAAGGGCTTCAGGCGTAAACGGCCTAGCCGTAACCGCCCGCAAAAGCTAATCTCATTCATCAAGATGATTCGGTGAAAGAACTATGTCTGGTAAACCGCTGGCAGCCATAGTATCAGCTGGGCTGTCGAAATTCGGAAATCTTGAAGGGCTCTATTCTAGAGAGATCTTCGCGGAGGCTGCGAGAGAAGCCTTCGAGAAATGCCCAAAGCTTGATCCGAAGAAGGATATTAAAGCTCTCTACGTCGGGATGATGAGCGAATCCTACGAGCATCAGGGCCATATAGCCCCGATGATGCTCGACTGGGTCGGCCTTATACCGATTCCAGCTGTAAGAACTGAAAACGCTTGCGCCTCATCAGGAGTAGCGTTGAGAAGCGGAATCTTAGCGATCATGTCAGGTATGTACGATGTCGTCATGGTCGGAGGCGCTGAGAAGATGAG
>Ga0315280_10007039_pt1 | contig 15279 bp, 9 predicted proteins | sample YL17G06_40_MG_FD_203697 | JGI IMG/M metagenome (GOLD analysis project Ga0315280, IMG submission 203697) | Sediment microbial communities from Yellowstone Lake, YNP, Wyoming, USA - YL17G06_40 | ecosystem: Environmental > Aquatic > Freshwater > Lake > Sediment | place: USA: Wyoming | collected... | reverse complement strand
AAAGATGCTAAAAATGACAAAGCAAAGCCACCAAGTTATTGAAAATAAAAGGCGAGGCCTCAAAAAATGAACCCAAAACGAACCCATTTTTCAGCCACACGAAGCCATTCTTTCGGGCAATAAGCCCGAATGAATCGCTTTCGGAGGCCGAGGAATCGTATCGGGGCTGCTCTCCAGCGTGCTTGAAGCCCAGAGAAGCCTTTGCTATAGTCTCCCGCCTGTCGGATGGCTATACGTACTCGGCTCGCCCATGCTTCTTAGTCTCACCTTAGCGGGCTTAATGGGGGAATGTGATTATGGCTCCACCAAAGGTCTATAAGAATTTCATCGCTGGAGAGTGGGTTGAATCTGTCAGCGGGCGCGCTTTTGAGAACATCAACCCTGCCAACACGGACGAACTGGTTGGCATCTTCCAAAAATCCAACCACCAGGACATTGATAACGCCATCGCCGCGGCCAGGGAGGCGCACAAGAGCTGGCGGCTTGTGCCGCCGCCTAAGCGCGGCGAAATCCTCTTTCGCGCGGCGCGGCTTCTGGTCGAGCACAAGGAAATGTTCGCGGAGCAGATGACCCGCGAGATGGGGAAGATCCTCACGGAAACCCGCGGCGACGTCCAGGAAGCCATTGACATGACGTTCTACATGGCAGGCGAAGGGCGGCGGCTGTTCGGGCAAACCACCACCTCGGAGCTGCCCAACAAGTTCTGCATGTCGGTGCGCAGCCCCATTGGGGTGTGCTCGCTGATCACGCCGTGGAATTTTCCCATGGCCATTCCCTCCTGGAAGGTGATGCCGGCCCTCATCTGCGGCAATACCGTGGTGATGAAGCCTGCCACCGATACGCCGCTGTCCATGTATTACCTGGTAAAGACTCTCGAGGATGCCGGTGTGCCGCGCGGCGTGGTGAATTACGTCACGGGCGGCGGCGGTGAGGTCGGCAACCGGCTGATGACCCACGAAGACGTCCGCGTTGTTTCCTTCACGGGTTCGACCGAGGTGGGGCGGAAGGTCTCGGAAGCTTGTTCGCACACCTTCAAGCACTGCTGCCTGGAAATGGGCGGGAAAAACATCATCATGGTGATGGAGGATGCCAACCTCGATTTGGCGGTGGACGGCGCCATTTGGGGTGGTTTCGGGACGACGGGGCAGCGCTGCACGGCGGCGAGCCGCGTGACTGTTCACAAGGCAGTCTACAAAGAATTCATGGAGAAATTCGTGGGGCGCGCGCGTGCCATGAGAGTCGGCAACGGCCTCGACCCGGTCGTACAGATGGGCCCGCTCATCAACGAGGGCCAGTTGAAGACGGTGGAGGAGTACGTCCAGATCGGCAAGAACGAGGGCGCCAAGCTGCTATGCGGTGGCGAGCGGCTCACCGGCAGCGAGTGCAGCAAGGGGTGGTTCTATAGCCCCACGATCTTCGGCGACTGCGACCCGAAGATGCGCATCTCCCAAGAGGAGATCTTCGGCCCCGTGGTCTCCGTTATCCCCTGTGACAACCTGGACCACGCCATCGAGATCGGCAACGGGGTGGTTTACGGGCTTTCATCTTCGATTTACACGCGGAATCTCAACCGCGCCTTCAAGGCCATGCGCGATATGGAGACCGGGATCTTCTATGTGAACGCCCCCACCATCGGTGCGGAGACCCACCTACCCTTCGGAGGTACAAAGCAGACCGGCAACGGCCACCGCGAGGCTGCGACGGCGGCGCTGGATTTCTATTCCGAGTGGAAAGCGGTTTACGTGGACTACAGCGACAAGCTGCAGCGCGCGCAGATCGACACGTAAGCGGGCGGTGCTTAGTGCGTCGTTAGTTGTCCGTGGTTCCGACGTGTCCGCCCCAAGGCGGGGCTGGTCGCGCAGCATCGAGCCGCTGACTATCTCTTGGGGCGGGATCCGGAGCCGGGAGAACCCGGGGGAGTGGTTTGGTCGCGTGCAGAGTTGTTCTCTCCCAGGGCTGAGGCGCTGGCACGGGCCGTCGCGCCGGGACCAACGTCCTCGGGCAAGGGGTGGGGACCGAGACCCAGCTTCATCAGGGACTTGGCTTCCGGCAGGCCGGTTACTGGGAAGCCGTGATCTGTCTGGTAGCGCCGCATAGCCTCGCGCGTCTGGTCATCCCACTTACCGGTCGGTTCCGCGGGCAAGTAACCTGCCCGAATGAGGGCGCGCTGAATCTCTTGCACGCGCTCGGGTTCCAGGTGAAGTTGCGCGAGACGCCGCCGGTACGACATCCGTCGCCTGCCTCTTGACGACGCCCGCTTGGTTTTCCCCGCTGCCTTCGTCGGTACAGATCGCTGTATGGTCGACTGGGCGGCGGGCTGAGACGTGCCTTGTGAGCCGGGCTTTCCTTTGGTCGCCGAGTTGACCTCCGCGGAGAGGCAGAGGTGGGTCAGGAGCAATCCCGCCACGAGGGTCGCTACCCCAACGGAGAGTTTTCTGTTCCAGGAATTCAACCTATTCGTCCCTCAGTCCTCACGGGAGCCGGTCCGCAAGGAACAAGGTAGTAAAAGTGCGTGTCGGGCCGCGCCGCGCGATAAGAAGCAACACATCGTTCCCAGACTTGAGTTGCGCTTGCAGGCGGTTGAACTCCTCCACCGAAGTCACGGGGCGGCGGTTGATGCTCAGGATCACATCGCCGTGCTGCACACCGAGATCGGCGGCGAATCCACCCACCTGCACATCGCTCACAAAGACGCCCATTCTGCTATCCAGATGGAGTTGGTCAGCGAGCTCCTGCGCTTGGTCGCGGCTGAGGTTCCTCACCGCAACGCCCAGGATTCCGCTACCTTGCTCGTCGGGATTCTCCTCGCCTTCCTCACCCGGGCCGCCCCGCCGATCGCCAACAATCCTGTTCCGGTCGCCGACTTCAACGTCGGTGGTGAGGCGTTGCCCATCGCGCAGATATTCGATCTGGAGCTTTCTGCCAATCTCGGTGTCCGAAACAATTGCCACCAGCTCATCGCCTTTCTGGATGGGCTTCCCGTTCACGGAGAGGATCACGTCGCCGCGCTTCAAGCCTGCGCGGTCGGCGGGGCTGTCAGGCTGCACGCTGTCGATGACTATGCCGTGGTCCGTTCCGAAACTGCGCAGCAACGCCGGGTTGCTCTGGCTCCGAAACTGCACGCCAATCGCGCCGCGGCGCACGCTGCCAGTGGAGATCAAGGAGTTGTAAATCTTTCGGGCGGCATTGGACGGGATCGCGAAGCCCACGCCATCATAGGCGCCGCGACTGGTGGCGATAGCCGTATTGATCCCGATGACCTGACCGCCCAGGTTCACCAGTGGCCCGCCGCTGTTGCCGGGGTTGATGGCTGCATCGGTCTGGATGAAGCGCTTGAACTGACCTTCCGGCCCGCCCTCAATGTCCCGTCCTTTCGCGCTGATGATCCCAGCCGTCACCGTGGAGTCCAGGCCGAACGGGCTTCCAATCGCCAGAACCCAGTCCCCTACGCGCATGGCATCCGAATCGCCGAGCTGGGCGGTTGCCAACGGCCTGCCTGCATCGATCTTGATCACCGCCAGATCTGTCCACCTGTCCTTGCCGATGATCTTCGCCTCGTAGCCCTTCAGGTTGTCTTCCTCACCCTGAATCCGCACCCGGATGCGGTCCACGGGCTTTTCCTCACCGCTCTGCATGATGACGTGGTAGTTGGTGAGGATGTAGCCGTTCTTGTCCAGGATGACGCCGGAGCCGAGGTTACGTTGCGGAAACAAGTCCGCCGGTCCCTCTGGGCCGAACTGGAAGAAGCGGTCGAAGAAATCGCCGAAGGGAGAATCTTCGGGGATGCGAAAACGGCGCCGGGCAACCCGCACATTGGATTCTGTGTTGATGTTGACTACGGCCGGTTCAATGGCGTCGGCAATCTTGGCAAAGGAGTTGGAGAGCTCGACGGCCGAAGGAGGCGGTAAGGGATGGGCGTCCGGAGCACCACCCACCACCTTGGCAGCTCGAACCCCGTTCGAAACCAGGGTTCCGATCAGAATCCCCACTCCCAGCGTCACCACGACGGCCAACGCTGGCAAAATCCGACGTCCGTTCACGTTCATTCCCACCTCTCCCCGAGGGCCCGCGTCCTTCTTGGCGGCCCGAGATGACTATTATACACGACTACCCCGCTTCGCCGCCGCGCTTGCTCCACTCTTTTAGATGCTGGGGAGACAAGCTGGTTACCGTCCGGCAAGTGCCATCTAACCCTCGACGGGAGAAGGGGCTGTCCCACCCCAGATCTCCGAGACCATCATTCCGCCCAGGATCAGTACAGACCCCAGCAGAACTCTGCCGCCCAAGCGTTCCCCGATCACCAGGCGCGAAGTGAGGGCGGCAAAGACCGGTTCGAGGGCAAAGATCAGCGCGGTGTGTGCAGGAGGTGTATATTGCTGCGCCCAGTTCTGGACGGAGAAGGCAAAACCGGTGGCCAGCACCGCAGTCACGACCAGCGCAAAGACCAGCCGGCCCGTCATATGAAGCGTACGGGCCGGGTCAAGCGGCAACGCCAGAGCAGCTAGCAAGCCGACCACCAGTATCTGCACGGGGACCAGATGCAGGAAGGAAAAACGCCGCGTGTAACTCCCCACCAGAACTATATGGATCGCAAATGAGATCGCGCCCAATAGGGTAAGGATATCACCGTGGTTCACCGCGTTGACTCCTGAGGGCAGCACCAAAAAGTAGATACCGCCAAGCCCCAGAAGCCCTCCGATGACATTCGCGGCGCGCATTCGAAACCCAGAAAAGAGCAGGATGATTGGCACCAGAATCACGCTGAAGCCAGTGATGAACGCCGACTTCGTGGGCGTGGTCATGGTCAGCCCCCAAGTTTGAAACAGGTAGCCACCAAAGAGGAACACACCCAGCACAAGACCACCCCCGATCGCTTGAGGGTCCATCCGGCTTCGGCCGAGCAGCGCCAACAGCAGAAGCCCCGCCAGCGTGAAGCGCACGGCAAGAAAAGGCAGGGGTGAAGCATCCGCAAGTGCGCCCTTGACAATGACGAACGTCGATCCCCAGATGAAGGTCACGACCACTAATAGCACTTCAGCTTTCGCTCGTTGACTCAAGGTAAGTCTCTCCGGGAGCAAAGGCCGGCAATCCCCTCTTGAGGTTGGGGTGAGGATGGCATAGGCAAAAGGTTGCGGGAAGGCCGCGGCTCATCCGCCCGGCCGACCGCACAGCTCCAAGATTTCCGCGTCCGTCAACAAGCGATCGGCCTGCTTGGCCCGCGCAAAGATTTTCCGCACCAGTTCGTCGCTGGGCCGGATGCCTCGTTTCTCCAGCCAGAAGAGCACGTTCGACTTCCCGCTCATGGGGCCGATCTCAATCTTCTGTTCCAGGCCAAACCAGTGCGAAGGGACGCCGGAGTATACCTGATTGGCCAGCTCCACGTCGTTTTTCTTGAAGGCCTTGATAACGGCGGCAGCGTGGACGCCCGTGGCAGTCCGGAAAGCGTCCGAACCCACCACGGGGTAGTTGGGTGGAATGGGCACGCCCACGGCTTCGGAAACCACCTCACAATACTCTTTCAGTTTCGTCAGGTCCCGGTCGATGGCCCCCATCAACTTCAGGTTCACTAGCATCTGATCCATCGGGGTATTCCCCACGCGTTCGCCGATGCCGAGCGCTACGCCGTGCACCTGGTCTACGCCGGCCGCAAACGCCGCCAGGGAATTCGCCACCGCCAACCCGCGGTCCGAGTGGCCGTGCCAATCCACGCGGATGTCTTCGCCAGTGGGCTTTACCACCTCTTCGCGGACGAATCGGATGAGCGCTTGGACACCTCGCGGTGTAATGTGGCCCACCGTGTCGCAAACCACGATCGCACGCGCGCCGCACTCGATGGCCGTGGTGTAAAGCTTCTTGATGACTTCGGGACGAGCCCGCGTGGTGTCTTCGGTCACGTACATGACCGGCAAGCCCAAGCTCAGGGCGAACTTTACGGCCTGTTCCGTGGTCCGAAGCAGGAAGTCGAGCGTCCAGTCTTCCGCGTATTGCCGGATAGGACTCGAGCCAAGGAAAGTTGCAGCCTCGATGGCGACGCCCGTGGCCTCACCTACCTCGGCAATCGGACGGATATCAGACTCCACGGTGCGCGCCGCGCAATTCGGCCGGATGCGGAGTTTAGCCCCGGCAATTTCCTGCGCCAGGCGGAGAACGTCTTCTTTTGCCCGCGGCCCTGTGCCGGGCAAACCCAAGTCAACGGAATCGATACCCAGATCCTCCATGAGGTGGAGGATGCGAATCTTCTTCTCGATCGAGGGATCAAGGACCGAAGGTGACTGTAACCCGTCCCGCAACGTCTCATCGTCGAGCATCGCACGGCCGCGGAGCTCTAACTCCGGTCCCTCGACCCTGTTCCAGTCGTAGATGAGATCGCTCTGGAGCGCCATGTCGAAGCCCACGCGGAGGGACAAGCTTCGGGATTGCTCTATGTCCATCGCCGGGGAGGAGGGCGGACACCCGGCGCGGCAGGTTTACCCCTAAGGGTCTTGCCCGCCAAACGCCCCCAAGAGGTTGACGGGACGTGGTTGGAACTTCTGGCCAGCTGTCGAACGATCGCCCGCAACGGGACGATAAATCGTGTGGCACCGCTCGCAGCGGTAAATCTCTGCACCTCTACCGAATTCCTTTAGGACCTCTTCGTCCGGAGTATACCAGCGCTTGAGGTGCCCACAGCACAAGTTCCCCTTTTCGTCCTTTTCGTTACATGCCCGCTGGCCGGGCTTCTTTTCTTTCACCTTGAATGGTAATGTGCTCACTCTTTGCTTCCCTTTCGTTTCCTGAGGCAGGCACAGGATCAGTTTCCAAGCTTCTCGTACGCGGCGCGGTATTTTACCTGACCCACTCCGAGATGTCCAAGCTCGCAGCGTGTTTGATCGATCCGCTTGTCACGGCCCAATGACAAGCGACTGGCCGAGCTGCCACCCTGGCGGTCAGTATTCCACACTCACCAGGCACAGGCCCCTCGCGGGGACAGTGGGCCCGGCGAGGGTACGGTCGCGCGCCTCCAGGATTCGCCGTACGTCGTGGGGAGCGAGCTTTCCCTTCCCTACTTCCATCAAAGTACCCACGATATTCCGGGCCATATGGTGGAGGAAGCCGCTGCCCCGCACCTCATAGATCAACATCGCGGTCTGCGGGCGCCAAAGGATGCGCGACAGGAAGATCTTCCGTGCCATCGACTTCGGCTCTTCGGCCTCCTCGGCGAGTCCCTCCGATCCCGCAAAAGAAGTGAAGTCGTGTTCCCCTTCCAGTGACCGCGCTGCTTCCGCCATGCACCGGCGATCGAGCGGGTAAGGATGGTGGTAAACGAATCTCCAGAGAAACGGGGAACAAATCGGAGCTTGCAATATCCGATAGCGGTACGTTTTCGAACGCACGTCGTAACGCGCGTGGAACTTTTGCGAGACTTCGTGGGCGTCTTTCACGCGCACCGTGGGCGGCAGCACGTCGTTGAGCGCTTTCACCAAGTTCTCGCAGGGGATCGGCCGGTCAGTCTGGAAGTTCGCCACCTGGTTCAAGGCGTGGACCCCGGCATCCGTCCGGCCGGAACCCCAGACGTGGACCTGTTCCCCTAGGATTCTCTCAATCGCCGCTTCGAGCGAAGCTTGAATGGTCGGCGCGTTGGGCTGCCGCTGCCAACCGTGAAAGTCGGTTCCATCGTAGGCAACTATCAAGCGAATGTTGCGCATGCGCGACCCTGCAGCCAGTTTTCACCTTTGTGCAGGCAGCAGGCTGTTACCTTATAACGGATAGGCGGCAAGAGACAACTGCCGCCGTCCCCCGAAGTGTTGGAATCCGGGCGGTGGATTCCCAACAACGGACACTGGAGATGAAGGGCGACGCTGCCGGAGACAGCAACTCCTTGATTTCTAAAGGATTAGGTACCAGGCACCCTGGAGAACCAGTTGCTGTCTGAAACGCGGGAGCTGTTTGTAGGCAACAAATGGACGCCGAAGGCATGTGGAGCAGACCGTCATGTGCGCGGGATTTCCCTCTACGTTCGACTGGCCCCTGGGAACCCATAGCTGAGCCCTGGCCTACAGGCAAACCATGGAAGCTTTATCCCAAGACCCTATAGCAATTCAATCCTTGTCCACTCCGCGTGTACTAATCGCTGACGATCAGCCGGATGTACTAGAGGCCCTTCGGCTGCTACTCAAGGGGGAGGGCCACCAAGTGGAGGCAGTCACTTCCCCAGCGGCAATCCTACAAATGCTTGAGACCCAGCATTTTGATCTCTTGCTCATGGATCTCAACTACACGCGGGACACCACCTCCGGCCAGGAAGGTCTGGACCTGCTCGCCCGCATTCAAGCCCTCGACAGCACACTCCCCATCGTGGTGATGACTGCGTGGGGAAGCATTGAGCTGGCTTTGGAAGCCGTCCACAGGGGCGTGGGAGACTTTGTCCAGAAGCCCTGGGACAACAAGCGCCTCCTAACCATCCTGCGAACGCAGATCAAGCAAGGTCAATCCCGGCGGAAGGCCGAACGCCTGCAAGCGGATAAGAAAAATCTCGGCAGAGAACTCATCGAAGCTCCTGATCTCCCGATCCTGCTGAAGCTCTTGGCCGAGCACCTCCACAAAGCATCGCAGAGCTCCGCCGTGGTAGTCTTCATCAAAGCACCAGGCAAGCAGACATTCTGGGCCGCGGCAAAAGTAGGAATTCCAGATGAACATCTCACCAGGCTGAAGTTTGAGTCCGACAGCCGGCTTCTCACCCTCCTCGACACGGTCGTCGATGTGCACGAGATGGACCTGCCAGAAGCGGACAGGCTGAAACTGCAGAGAGCGAACGCCAGATTGCTTGTCCCCATCCGACTTAAAGGTGAGTTGATTGCCTTCCTCAGCCTGGGCAGCAAACTCTCGGGTGAAGAATACGACACTGAAGACCTGGAATACCTGGTAGCAGTTGCTGATCAGAAGGCCGTGGTTATCGACAACGTGCGAATGCGCGAGCAGGAGGAGGAGTTCGAAGCAGCCAGAGATATTCAACGGGGCCTTTTACCGAAGGAGATTCCGCAAGTTCCGGGCTACGAGATTGCTGGTGCCTGGCAGCCAGCGCGCCTCGTCGGGGGCGACTATTTTGACGTTCTCAAGTTTGGCGAGCGGCACGTTGCCCTGTGCGTCGCGGATGTTATGGGCAAGGGGATGCCAGCCGCGCTGTTGATGTCGAACGTGCAAGCTGCCATCAAAGCCGTAGCATCCCCACTGGCCCAGCCCAGGCAGCTTTGCTCCAAGGTGAATCGAATTGTTTCCGGCAATACGGATCCGGACAAGTTCATCACGTTCTTCTACGGGCTGCTCGATGCTGAAAGCAAACGCCTGACTTACAGGAATGCAGGACACAACGCCCCGATTCTTCTGCACCGGGATGGGTCGCACCTGCGGCTTCGTGTGGGAGGAACGCCGCTTGGTCTAGTTCCCAACTGGAGTTACGAACAGGGTGGCGTCGAGCTCGCCACCGACGATCGGTTGGTATTGTTCACTGACGGGGTCACAGAAGCGGCAAACTCGCAAGGCGAAGAGTTTGGGGAGGAGCGTTTGACCCGGCTGTTGAAGGCGAACCGGGAACTCGGCACCAGGGAACTGCAGAAGGCCGTCCTGGAAGCAGTGGCTGAGTTCACGGGCGGAGATTTACAGGACGATGCGACCTTAGTGGTGATGGCTGTGCAATAGGTATGATAATCGAGTGCTTCTCCGGAAGACCTGAGTCCGGAGCGAATAGTCAGTAGTGCTGGAGGCGGCCTTATGAGCACTTTCCTCCATGACCTGCGCTACGATATACACATCCTCACCAAGAAGCCAGCCCACCCCTGCGAGCCATCATGGCAGCCTTGCGTTGCGAATAGGCTGCGGGTGTCACGCGCCCGGTTTCAGACCCGGGCGGTTAGAAAGCCTGAAGTCTGATGTTTGAAGTATGAGGATAAGGACGAGGCCACACGCTGCTTATTCTTGGCAACTCGAACCTGAACCACCCCGTTTGTCACTTTTGAATTGGGGGCGTCGTTGTCAAGGTGAGAGGGGGATGCTAGACTGTTTAGTTTCGTACGTCGTGCCGGAAACCTAGCAAGCGGGCGCGCGCCTCGGGACAGAGAGCATCTGCCGACGATATACTGTTCGCCCAGGGCGGTCTCCCAAGTCGTGACGGCTTCCGGCAAGGCTAGGAATTTCTGGCGGCAGACAGCGGGTACTGCGGTCGTTGAGCATCGGACGACAGTTCCCTGCTGACGTTTCCTGAAACCCCGCGTCCAAGTGTTACGTAAGTATATTTGATGCTTATGCTTTCGCGAATCCTACTGTACAGGGAGAAGGACACTCCATGAAGCCTAAAAGCCCATGCTGGTTGGCGGTCGTCATAACCCTTGGCATACTTCTGGGGCAATCAAACCTCAGCGCCCAGGAGGCCAAACCCGACAAGTCATTCACAATGCAATACGGGAATACCCGTTGGTTCCCTGACTTCTGGGGGCCGTATGTCTCGCCTTATGTCCCCAAGCCCAAGATGAGCAATTCCGAGCGTCTGCATGCCCTGATTCGCGACGGCAAGCTGCATCTGTCCCTTGAAGATGCCATCGCATTGGCGCTTGAGAATAACCTGGATATTGCGGTGTCGCGTTACAACGTCGCGTTCGCCCACACAGACGTCCTCCGTACCAAGGGTGGCGGTGCGGCCCGTGGATTCGCCGGGTCCTTCCAATCGGCGGCTCTCTTTGCCGGCGCCATCGGCGGCGGCGTCAGTGCCGGGGGTGGCGGAGGTGGCGGGCGGGCCGGCGGCGTATCGGGCGGCGCGGGAGCGACACAGTTGGGCGGTGGCAACTTCGACCCTTCCGCCTTCTTCTCGTTTGGTTGGGATCGCAACACCTCGCCCCTCGGGACCACAGCCATCACGGGCGTTCCCTTCGTGACTTCCCAGGGCACGAACTACTCGTCGGGTATTTCCCAACTCTTTCAGACCGGCACCAGCTACACGGTTGCGATGGGAGGCTCGCGAGGGACGACGACATCCTTAACCCCGGTATTCAATCCTCAGGTGAATACCTTTATGGCTGTCGGATTTACCCAACCCTTGCTGAACGGTTTCGGCCGCCGAGCCAATGCTACTCAGATTCGCATCGCCAGGAACGACCTGAAATTGGCCAGCTCCGGTTTCCGCCAACAGGTGATTACGATCGTGTCCCAGGTTCTGACTCTGTACTGGGATCTGTTGGCTTTCCGAGAGAATGTGAGAGTGGCGGAGCAAGCGCTGACCCTGGCCCAAAAGCTCCTGTCCGACAACAAACGTCAGGTGGAAATCGGCACCTTGGCGCCCATTGAGGTCGTCCGTGCGGAATCGGAAGTGGCGGCCCGGCAGCAGGACTTGATCGTCGCCCAAACCAACCTTCAGCAGCAGGCTGAAATAATTAAGACGGCCCTCTCCAAACAGGTGGATCCAGAGTTGGCCAGTGCACAAATTGCTCCTGCGGATCAGCTTCCCGAACCCAAACCCGACGACGTACCTCCTCTGGAAGAGGCCCTGCGTCTGGCCGCCGCGAACCGGCCGGAACTCGAGCAACTCGATGCGAAGTTGCTCGATCAGCGGTACACCATCCAGGCCAAGCGTAATTCGCTGCTGCCATCGCTCAACGTATTTGCCACTTACATCGCCACCGGCTTGTCAGGGAACAGAGCGGATTGCCCTCCGGGAGCCGTTGCATTCGGCCTGAGGTGCGCAGTGCCGAACGACGGGACGGTTCCGCCGCTGGGCATCACGTCCGGGGGCGCCTCGCAGGCCCTGTCCCAGACGTGGAAAGGACAGTTCCCCGACTATTCTTTCGGTCTCAATCTCTCCATTCCAATTCGGAACCGTTCTGCCCAGGCTGACGCGGCGCGCGCCCTGCTGGAACAAAGGCAGCTCGAAACCCAGGTGCAGCAAACCAAGAACAAGGTGGCGCAAGACGTTCGCAATGCCGAGATCGCGCTTATCCAGGCCAATGCGCAAATTGAAGCCGCGCGCAAAGCTGTCATGCTGGCCAAGCAGACGCTGGACGCCGAACAGAAGAAGTTCCAGTTGGGTGAATCCACCGTCTTCATGGTGATTCAGGCCCAGCGCGATTTGGCCACGGCGGAAGGCAACGAAGTCCGGGCGCGCTCAACCTACGCCAAGGCCCTTACCACCTTCGGGCAGGTGACGGGGACAACCCTCAGGAAATACAACATTGAATTAGACGACGCACTGCGCGGCGAGGTCTCGCGCGTGCCCAACATCCCCGGCACTCGAGAGCAGCCCGCCAGCGGGAAGCCAGCGTCACCGGGGTGGTAGGTTCGCTTGGGCCCGCAGAGGGGGAGCGGGCCATGCGTCCCAGGATTCTCACCTTCCCCAGGATTAGCCAATTTCCCAGGGGGGATGGTGAGGGCTTTTGCCTACCGACCAGTCGGTAGCTCCGCCGACTACGCTCCCCCGCCCACGCCAGTCTTTCGCCCTCGCGTCCTAGAGCCTCTCGCGATAACTGATTGAAACCACACTGAATTCTTCGGTGGGGACGGGAAGATTGCAGACTTCCGTAGCTCACCCGGCCGCGCGGCGGGCAGCACCAGACGGCGATGCCGATGGCCTGCCCGTACCGGCCGTGCGCGCGTGCCAGCCGAGGTTCCATCGGCTTGCCGCCGCAGACGAGGCTCGCCGCAGCATCACGGTGGGCTCTCCCTGCCGCAGGATCAGGAAGAGCCACACCCTGACCGGCGACAGATGATTTCTCAATTTCTCTCCACCTACTCGCCTCGCCCCAGCGAGCAGCCCCGACGACCAAAAAGTTACCGGCTTCTGCCCTGAAAACATGGGCCAACTCTTTTGTTTACAACGAACAGCTTGATCGCCGCGTTAATGTTCTCTGGGTGCCGCAAAGCAGCGTGATGACTATCTACTGACTACTGACTGCTGCCCTGAAAACAGGGGCTAAGTCTTTTGTTTACAACGAACAGCTTGATCGCCGTGTTCATGTTCTCTGCGTGCCGCAAGGCGGCGTTATGACTGACTACTGGCTTCCACCTGAAAACAAGGGTGTGTCGCCACCGCGCCACGGGTGAGGGCCATCCCCTCGCGTCCAGCCTTCATCCCCTAGCTCCTGACTTCTGACTCCTGACTCCTGCTCTTCACTTGTCACTTGTCACTCGCCACTGCTCTTAACCGGCCCCCGGCACACAGTCCCTGGACTGCTGTCCCCTGCTCCCTGCTCTTCGCCTTTCCCGAATCCCTACTCCCCAACTCCTAACACCTGCACTGTTGCCCTGCGTTACCTTAATAGGGGCCGACTGCCCCAATGAAGTAGTGAGAAGTGTCCTCTTTACTTGTCGCCGTGAGCACTTTATGCGAGAATAACTGTCCATACGAAGTCCTTGGCACGTTATGGGCCTCAGCGAATCAGACACTCGCGCCAAGCTAATTGATCCTGCAATTCATGCCCGTGGCTGGACGGAAGACCTGATCCGGCGTGAGGAGACCGCCGGTGCCGTCGAGATTATCGACGGCAGGCCACGCAAACGAGCCAAAGGCCGGATAGATTACACCCTGCGCATCAAGGTCAACCCAGAGACACAGCCCGTCGCCGTTGCGCTTATCGAGGCCAAGGCGGAGAGCCTTCCACCCACTCACGGCCTAGAGCAGGCCAAGCTCTATGGTTCCTGCAAGAGGCTGAATGTTTCCTTTGTCTTTTCGACGAACGGGCATCTGTTTGTCGAGTTCGACCACACGACTGGAATAACCTCCAAACCGCGCCCACTTTCCGAGTTCCCCACGCCCGCCGATTTGCGCGCACGATACGAACGCATCGTGGGATTCTCCCTGGAGGAGCCCGCTGCCGCGCCTTTACTCGCCCGCTATCCCGGTGGCGAAGCCACGCGGCGTTATTATCAGGACGCTGCCATCCGCGCCGTCCTCGAAAAAATCACGCGGTGCGAGAAAACGGGGCAACCCAAACGCGCTTTGCTTTCGCTTGCCACCGGCTCGGGCAAGACGTTTATCGCTGTCCAGATTCTCAGGAAGATTGCCGACGCCGGCCAACTTCGCCGGGCGCTCTTTGTCTGTGACCGTGACGAGCTGCGCTCCCAAGCTTTAGGAGCCTTGCAGAACGCCTTCGGGACCGACGCAGCGGAGGTTTACAAAGACCCCGACGGCAGGAACCATGCACGCAACGCCCGCATCCACGTTGCGACATACCAGACTTTGGATGTGGACACCGAAGAGGGAACGGCCAACTTCCTGACTACTTATTACCCGGAAAACTACTTCAGCCATATTGTGATTGACGAGTGCCATCGTTCAGCTTGGGGCAAGTGGTCGCAGGTCCTCACTCGCAACCCAAACGCCGTGCAAATCGGCCTCACCGCCACACCTCGCCATCTGGATATCAGCGAGAAGACCAAAGAGGCCGAAGCGGACGCCCAGATCACTGCCGACAACATCCGGCACTTTGGCGAGCCGGTCTACGAATACGACATGAGCCAGGGCATTGAGGATGGCTACCTCCCCGCGTGCGAAATTCAGAAGGGGCGTGTGAACCTGGACGAAACCGGCATCACCATTGACGACATCCTCGCCCGCAACCCTGTGGACGCCAACACCGGCCAGTCCATCACCCGCGAGCAGTTGCAGGAGCTTTACGACAAAACTGAATTCGAGGACACCATCCTGCTTCCAGATCGGGTGCTCGCCATGACCCAAGACCTCTTCAAGTATCTGCTCGAAACAGGTGGCCCCGAACAGAAAACGATTATCTTCTGCGTTCGGGACCGCCATGCGGATGATGTGGCGATTGCCATGAACAACCTCTATGCCGGATGGTGCAAGGAAAACGGCAAGACTCCGGCTCAGGATTACGCTTTCAAGTGTACGGCTTCAGTGGGAGGCGCGAGCTACATCGCCGACCTGCGCGGCGGGTCACGCCATCATTTCATTGCCACAACCGTGGAGTTACTCACCACGGGCGTAGATGTTCCCGTGGTCCGCAACATTGTTTTCTTCAAATACGTGCGTTCGCCCATTGCCTTTTATCAGATGGTGGGACGCGGCAACCGCCTTGACGCGCCCACCAACAAACTCATGTTCCGGGTCTATGACTACACGGACGCGACGCGGCTCTTCGGGCAAGCCTTCGTCAGCAAGATGGTGACGCCACGCAAGCGCCGCGAAGGCCCTGAGCCTCCTCCCCCGCCCGAACCAACGATTCAGGTGGAAGGTTTTGACGTTCACATAACCGACGCGGGGCGCTATATTGTGACCAACGTGGACGGCCGGGCCGTGCCCGT
>Ga0315280_10007037_pt1 | contig 15281 bp, 15 predicted proteins | sample YL17G06_40_MG_FD_203697 | JGI IMG/M metagenome (GOLD analysis project Ga0315280, IMG submission 203697) | Sediment microbial communities from Yellowstone Lake, YNP, Wyoming, USA - YL17G06_40 | ecosystem: Environmental > Aquatic > Freshwater > Lake > Sediment | place: USA: Wyoming | collected... | reverse complement strand
CCCATAAATAGCCTCATTCTCATTTCTTGGCTACTGACTGTCCAGACCAAAATCCACAAAGTGACCGTAGAATAACTCCCTGCCCAGGCAGGGAGTTTCTTTTTAGCCAAAAGCCTCCTGAGCCTCTGGGGAGGAAGGATAATTTAGCTAATTTTTTGAATTTTACTTAATGTTCTTTTGTGAGATGCTGTTATTGTGCGAAAGCACAAAAGCACCTTAACAAAAGGCGGCAAACCGATACCGATAAACCATATCAGTATCGGGTAAAATGATTGACCGTCAAACGGTAGCCGATTAGTTTGACCTCTACCTATAATGTAGGTAGCTACGAAAGGCGACAATCAGCCGTCAATACAATAGCTTTGAGTGTGGCTAGGTGTGCCATACGCTAAATCTAAAACAAAGGAAGTGATTTAGCTATGTATGACACCCCAAACTACATCAAAACCCTGCTAATCCCTAATGGTAAAAAGCCTGCGGGTAGGCGTGTGTGGTCAATTGACCTAGAGTCTATTTGGCTACCCTTCTTTACCGCTACCAACACAATGGGCGACACCGCTATCCCTAGTGATGCGCTAGGCGCACCCCTGCGCCTTGCCTACAATCAGGATGGCTCCGTCAAGTTTAGCAAAACAGGGCGTGTCGTTCTGAAAGTGGCAAAGGACATAGCCGATAGTGTCCGCTTAATCCGTGAAAACTTTGCTGTTGGGCTACAAGCCTATGCTACCCAAGTTAGTGCTGATAACCCCGATGGCTACAAGGCGCAACTGGATATGGCAAACGAAGCTGGCGAACCTATCCGCACCAAAGACAATACCAACCTAAACAAGGCTATGACAGAGCAAGTAGCTCAAGCTATGGCTGAAGCTGGCAAGCACAAAGGCAGAAGGCGGGAAGCCGTTACTGCCTAAAAATACTAGCGTATGGCACACCTACCCACACTCAAAGCAGAAGGGAGAAGGTATGGCGTTACCTAAATGGGCAACGCTTGACCGTCAAACTCAACTTGTGTCAATCTTCCTACGCAGTAGGGGCTTTTGTGTCTTTGGACACCCTCAATGCTCTATTCCAGAGCATTATTACGAAGTCTACATTGAGGGCTTAATAGCCGACTGGCAAGCCGATGACCGCCAACAGGACACAGCCGACTGGCAAGAGGAACGCAAGCGGTTACACAGCCTAGCCGAAAGGCGATACCCAATTAGAGGGCAATTCAGCAGTATTGCCAAAGACATCTACTTTGCCGAGCAACCTCTATTTTACTTACTAGGCTATGGCATAAGTGGACTAACCTTCAAGCCTTTTGCTAGGGTGAGGTTAGCCAGTAGTTTTGTCAACCTCTATGTAGACTTGGGTGATAGGCTGAGAAGCGTTAGCAAAAACAAAAGGCGCAAGGCGATTAGATATGGCAAGGCATTACCACTAGAGCTACAACGGGAAGTAGAGCAAGTTATAAGATTAGCGGTTAAGCACTACCTAAACCACTAAAACAAAAAGGCATCCCGATTACTGGGGTGTCTTTTTGTGTTTAGATTGCTATTTTTAAGAGGGGCTACCGCCCCTCTTTTTATTATCCCCCTCTCCTTTGAAGGAGAGGGGGCTTTTTATTACTCCCCTTCCCCTCTAGGGGAAGGGGGTCAGGGGGATAGGTTGCTAAACAACCTCGTTAAGCAATAGCTACCGACTGGTCAAAGTGACCGGCGCTGCCACCGTGAAAGGAGGGTAACATGCCCATTGACCTTGGTTCCGCTAACCACCACGCAGGCGTGTGCATCTCAAGGCTTCGCTGGCTCTCCTCACTATTGAAAGAGATTTTAAGGAAGGAGGGCATATGGGAAGACCTAATCCAGGAGATGTATGCCGCAGCCTTTTTCGCATGGAAGCAGGGCATGGATGATGTTGAGACCCGCCGCTATGCTATGAGATGTCTTCATGCCTTCCTAAAAGCCTATGGTTTCCAAAGGTACCGGAGCGGGTACTTCAAGTTTGAGAAAGGGCTGCCTGATAACCTCTCGGGAGACATAAATGGAGACATACCTGATGTTGTTCCTTATTCCTCCGCTATATTCCGCTTTGACACCGACCACTTTGAAGAGAAGATTTTGGACTTGCTCAAGGAACACCCTGAAGGACTGTCAAGGCGCAAAGTCAGCATGAGGTTTCAGATTCCTGTCAATGAAGCCAGTATGTATCTGGGTTACCTGATAAAGAAAGGATTTGTTGTAGAAATAGCACGGGAAAACACTCGAGGGCGCCCTCCAACCCCGCTGCTGGTAGCGCTTGAGCCAGGTCAGACATTGCCGGAGCCGAAGATGGTCAAGTCGGCACAAACAGAGCGGATAAGACATGCTTATTTCGCCGAGGGAAAGAGCATCAAGCAGATAGCGAGGGAGTTTCACCACGACCGGCGGACAGTACGCAAGGCAATTCATGAGTCGAAACTAGAGGCGGTCGCCTCTGTTTAGAAAGGGGGCCAGAGTTCAAGGGTCTGTTGAAAAAGGGTAGGGTCAAAGCTAACAGAACACAGGCCTCAGCTTTGCGGAAAGCGTTCCAAGAGGGTTTTTCAACAAGCCCTCAATCTCCGGCCTTTTTGCCACCGGGAAGAGTAAGCGTGGACAGGGAGGTATAAACCCATTGACCACCCCCCCAAAACGCCTAGATTTTGATTACAGGGCGTCTCTCGCTGTAAAGTAGAGGACTCCGGGCAAAGTCAGCAGCTCGGAGTCCCCCTTTTTGTACTGTGACTAAACAAGCAAAAGTACAACCAGTCACGTGGGTAGGGCTTCTTTGACCAGTTTGTGCGACGCTAGCAAAAATGGCACACATTTAGGGTAAGAGTTGATGGACACTTTGGGGCTTGCTTCTACTCTGTGATGGCGGTAAAGTATCTCCTGAAGAAAGGAGGAGGACAATTGGGAAAGGTGAAACAACGTCAGCCGAGTAAATGGCTGCAACACACAAGGAACGCGTTCCTAGCTGGAATCCTTGCAGCCGTACCCTTAGTGGTAACCTATCTCGTATTCAGGTGGCTTTTCGAGGCCCTCGACGGCATTTTCCAACCCGCCATCATTTTCATTATTGGCCGTTCGCTGCCTGGAATGGGGCTAGTGGCGGTCATACTATTAGTCTATCTACTTGGTCTGATAACGACCAAGGTGATTGGCCGACGACTGATCCATTGGGTCGACGCTATGATGTGCCGGGCGCCTGTGATCCATTATGTTTACACGGCCGCCAGGCAGGTGGTGGATGCCGTGCGTGGTCTTAGGCAAGTGCCATTCAAGAAGGTAGTAATCGTAGAGTTCCCTAAGGAAGGGATGTACTCCCTAGGTTTTGTCACAGGTAAACCCCTCGATCTCAGGGGACAGAAGAAAATCCCCCTATTTATTCCTCACACTCCCAACCCGATGACTGGGTTCCTTGTTCTTCTGTCGGCTGAAGACATACTAGACACTGATTTGACTATCGATGACGCCATGCGCATGGTGCTGTCAGGCGGGCTCTTATCTCCCGAGGCAATCCCACAGCCTACGGCGGAATAACGCAAGCGGAGAGTGACCTCACCTTGGGTCAGCCTAGGCTAGATCGACTATGCGGCTGCTCTCCGACTACACTTCATACCGTACTGCGCTTCGGGACAAGCCTCGTGCCCGCGTACTATCAGAAAATTTAGCCACTTAAAGTGAAGCGAGGGGCGCTCTTGACATCACTCCAGCGAACGTAATATGCTTCATACTCAAAAAGGAGGTGAACCAATGCAAGCATACTGCGTCAAATGTCGTGCCAAGAGGGAGATGAGGAACGCCAGAGCTATAACCATGAAGAATGGTAGGCCGGCAACTCAGGGTGTGTGCCCTGTATGTGGCACTAAGATGTTCAGGATAGGTAAGGCCTAAGAGTACGGGCTTGAGAATGTCAGAAAAGGTTGGGTATCTGCGCAGATACCCAACCTTTTTATTGGGGTCACACAATCTGGACAAATGTACAATGTCAGCCAAAGGGGATAAAGTTCAGCCCCCTTTTAAGCAGGAACTGGATGTAACCGGTATAAAGTCGCACGACTCAATAAGAGTTAAAGGACACGATCTCATCTATCGGCTCCCTACCATGTTCTGGTCCTAGCTTTTCCCTATCGTAATAGCCCAGTGCTATCAAAATATCTATCTTTTTGTTCTCTGGTATATTCAATATTAATTTTACTGCCCGTTCATTGAACCAGCCTATCCAGCAAGTTCCAAGGCCTAGGTCTTCAGCCTCGAGTACGAAATGCTCACAAGCTATTCCTATATCTATAAGGTAGTATTTTGTGCCTCGAAACATCCCCCCGATTCTGGCTACAAACTTGGATTTCTCCGATATGACGACAATCATTACTGGTGCCGTTTTGCAAAAGGAATTTATCCAGTATATGCTACTGAAAGCAGCATCGCAGAGCTTGTCCTTCAACTGTTTATCGTCCACTACTATGAATCTCCACGGTTGTGAATTGCTTTCGGAGGGAGCTAGTCTTGCCGCTTCAAGACACATCATTATCTTTTCTCGCTCAACTGGCTTATCTAAGAAATCCCTGACGCTTTTTCTGTGCTTTATAAGGTCTAGAAGAGCCATAATCCTGCTGCTCTATGCTTGATTTTGGTAGCTATATTCTGATGACAAATCCTAGTTCTAACGGGCGTCTTTGTCAATAACCTATGTCTCCAATGGTACGCTGAGATTGCCACACCTTCGAAACTATCTCAAATGTCGTCCGCGTGAAAATGAGAGCTGTATTGCTGTTAGGTATAGGCAGGGGCAATAGAGCTAACATTTCGCCCAATTGTTGAATCTTCGTTCTCAAGACAACAGCCTTAAGATGCTATGGTAGCACCGAGGTTATTCGCGTAGCTTGGTGTACATTGCTTCCAGATCCTCAAGCCAAAGCCTGGTCTCAGCATCCGAGGGCATCCTCCAGTCCCCCCGAGGGGACAGGCTTACTGAGCCAACCTTCGGTCCTTCGGGAAGGCACGTTCTCTTGAACTGATTGGCGAAGAACCGCTCAATAAAACTGTTGAGCCACCTATATAAGTCATCGAGCGTGTATTGGCCTTCAAAGAGCCCCTGTTTTCTCACCTCGTTGGCCAAATAAAGAATTCTGCCTGGTCGCATTCCAAAGCGAATAAAAGGATAAAGGTAGAAGTCGGCTAGCTCAACTGGTCCGATGATTTCCTCGCTCTTTTGAGTAATCTTGCCATTCTCCGGCCGCAGCAATTCCGGAGAAATGGGGGTTTGAAGAATACTGTACAAAACCTTTTGTGCTGGGGAATCAGCCAACTCTTCGTCGGCGACCCACCGCACGAGAAAACGGACGAGCGTCTTGGGTACAGATACGTTGACATGGTAATGAGAGATGTGGTCTCCAGCAAACGTGCACCAGCCCAGGGCAACTTCAGTGAGGTCACCTGTTCCCAGAGCCATTCCATTAAGCTCGTTGGCTTTGTTGAAGAAGAATTCGGTGCGATATCGAGCCTGCACGTTTTCAAAAACCACGTCTTCTTGGCCTTCGTGCCTAAGATCTCTTAAGTGTGACCTGCAGGTTCTGGTGATGTCCACTTGTCCGAAACTCACTCCCAGTGCTTGGCACAATTTCGTAGCGTTAATTCGGGTTTTTCGGGTAGTGCCAAAACCGGGAAGGGTGTAAGCATGAACGTTGCTTCGAGGCAAGCCAAGAAAATCCATAGTTTTTACCGCAACTAGGAGTGCCAGTGTGGAGTCAAGCCCTCCAGAAACTCCCAATACCACATGGCTTCTGTTAGCCCCGGAGAGCTTCTTGGCGAGGGCTGCTACCTGCATGGAAAAGATTTCTTTGCATCTCTCTGCCCGTCTAGCGGGGTCTGCCGGAACAAAGGGGCGGGGGTCGAGTGCTCGCCACAACTTACTAGGGGCCAAGTCTTGGACTTCTGTTTCGACGATTCTAAATGTTCTTGATTGTCTGGAGATGTCATGGAAACTTGTGCTAACACGACGGTCGTGGGCAAGCCGGTCAAGGTCGATGTCAGAGATAATAAGCTGAGAACCCGATGACAGGCGGTTTGATTCCTGGAGTATGACTCCATTTTCGGCGATGATGGCATGCCCACCATAGATGACATCATTTGATGACTCCCCGATACCGGACGATACATAACAGTAGGCGGCTATGCATCGGCCAGACTCAGAAGATACCATTATCCTGCGCCAGTCTGCCTTCCCAAGCACCTCGTTACTAGCTGAAAGGTTAAGAAGTACTGTTGCCCCTGCCATTGCCTGGTATTCATGAGGCGAGAGTGGAACCCATAAATCTTCACAAACCTCTACCCCAACGATTGCTGAAGCAGTCCCTCGCAATTCAAAGAGGATATCTGTACCAAAGGGGACGTGTTGTCCGGCTAATTCGATAGTATCTGAGCGAGCATCTGTGCTGGGTGAAAACCAGCGGTCTTCGTAGAATTCTTTGTATGAAGGCAAAAGAGTTTTAGGTATCACTCCGAGAATACGCCCGGAGTTTAATACTACAGCACAGTTAAATATCTTCTGCTCAACAGATAGCGGCATCCCCACTACCACGACCATGGCACTCCCCGAGCACTCGTTCAGAATATCACCCAAACCCCTTTTCACCCGCGACAGTAACGCCTGCTGTTGTACTAAATCCCCAAGGGTATAACCAGTCAGAGCCATCTCGGGGAAAGTTATTATTTGCACACCCTCGTTTCTGGCTTTTCTCAAGAGTTCGATAATGGCGTCAACATTGAAATCAACGTCGGCAACACGAAGCTCGGGGACTGCCGCGCCGACACGCAGAAATCCAAGGTCTTTGCTCAATTGGACATCACTCATCTCTCAATCCTTGTAGCACCTGATACGATTCGGGCATATCAAAGAGAGAAGTGGAGTCGAGTGAGCTAATCTGTTTCAGTAGATATTTAGTTACAGCTGCCAAAAGCTTTTCAGCCGCTCAAAATCAATTAGCCCACTTTCGGCGATATTTTCAACCTCAATCCCAGCCTCAAAGGCGGCTGCTACCGGGTTTAGTCCGCCGAGTAGCACCATGCCAACCCGATTTAGACCTGCCGCAATTTGACAAACTGGCTCGCTAGTATTGCCTAAGACTAGAACACCTCTAATACCGGCCTCCTTAAGCATAGCAATTTTCTCTTCAACAATTGCTCTTGATGGAGCTGGTATTTCACGGAAATTGGCTAGTATCTTGCCGTTGCCCGTTCTAGCGGCTTGGCTGACGCTGGTCATCCTGGCGCGAATATATTGCTCAGAGGGATCAAGGGAAGTACCGGAGTAGTTGATTACAGCGACAAAGCGCCTTGGCTTTGAATCCTTAACTTCAAGCACGCCGCCGAATCTGGATTCAATAGGCACGCCAGACTTCAGCAGTACCCCGTTTATGACCACGCTACAGACTGTGGCAAAGCCGATTTTCCCGTTTGGGATAACTACCGACCCGAGTTTTTCTCCTTCAGAGGCTATAGCCACCAAATCGCTGACGCACATCCCAGCCTTGAATACGTCACTCATAGCTGACGATGCCTTTTTGAACTTGTCTTTGTCAATGAGAGAAGTATTTATCGGAAGCTGGCCAGTTCGACTTTGCGGGTCAAAGGTAGTGTGGAAGGCTAGGAGCTCAAGCTTTTCAACTATGAAACCGACTTCCTCCGGTGCTAGAGCCATTTTGAGTTCTTCAAGACCTTGTGGAGTGAGCATTCTGCCATCACGACCCAGTGGCTGGGTATAACCACGCTCATCAGTTATTCTCAGGTGGTATCTAACCGCTCTTTCGCTCAGAAAAATCCCGTGTCGTTCAAGTTCACGAGCAATGGTAATTGAGCCCAGCGGCTCTGATGACTCGCTCAAGACCTTGAGAATAGCTACTACCTTTCTCTCTGTCTCAGAACCAGCACCTTGTACCATACGTATCTGTCTTAAGTTCCTAAGATAAACTGGAGCCATTATACCACCTTCGCCTCAAAAGCTAAATAGCTATTAAGTTTTTTCACCATCCCTTAAACCGATTGGTAATGGGTATCCCTCTTTTTCAACAATTGCCGGCCCTCTTCATAAAATAGGCAAGTACCTCTTTAATTCGTAGTCCGTCACCTGTGTCCGGTACTGATCCCACTCAATTTTCTTGTTCTTGATGAAGGCTTCAAAAACATGGTCGCCGAGGGCTTTGCGCACCACCTCGCTCTTTTCTGTCAACTGAACGGCTTCCCAGAGGCTGGCGGGCAGAGTGCCAATGCCTTTTTCCTTTCTTTCCTCTTCACTCATCTCGTAGACATTTTCTTCTACGGGCGGCGGCGGTTCATATCCCTTCTCAATCCCTTCCAGTCCTGCCGCCAGCATCACACTGAAACAAAGATAGGGATTGCAAGCTGGGTCAGGCGAACGAAACTCTATTCTGGTGGCATTCTCCTTGCCCGGCTTATATTCTGGGACGCGGATGAGGTCAGCCCGGTTCCGCCGTGCCCAAGAAAGATAGACCGGCGCCTCATAGCCTGGGACTAAGCGTTTATAGGAATTGACCCACTGGCTGGTGACGGAGGTGATTTCGGGAGCATGCTTGAGCAGCCCGGCAATAAAGCACTTGGCTATCTTGGACAGGTAGTATTTATCGTTTTTATCAAAAAAGGCGTTCTTTCCGTCCTTGAAGAGCGACTGGTGAACATGCATGCCACTGCCGTTGATACCGAAAACGGGCTTGGGCATAAAGGTGGCATAGACCCCTTGCTTTAGGGCGATTTCCTTGACGACTAGCCGGTAGGTCATCACATTATCCGCCATGGTTAAGGCATCGGTATACCTCATATCTATCTCATGCTGGCTGGGAGCCACTTCGTGGTGAGAATATTCAACACCGATGCCCATCTCCTCCAGAGTGAGGACTGTCTCTCGTCTTAAGTCAGTGGCAGCATCAAGGGGTGTCATATCGAAATAGCCCCCTGCGTCCAGGGGCTCAGTCCCGTTGGCGTCTTTGAAATAAAAGTACTCAAGCTCAGGTCCCACATAGTAGGTGTAGCCCATAGCCGCTGCCCGTTTCAGGTTTCTCTTTAAGACATACCTGGGGTCACCCTCAAAAGGCTCACCACCCGGTCTCAGAATGTCACAGAACATCCGCGCTACGGCGTGGTGTTCGCGTGGTCTCCAAGGTAATAGCTGAAAAGTGTTGGGGTCAGGTAAAGCTACCATATCGCTTTCATCAATGCGGGCAAACCCTTCAATCGAGGAGCCATCGAAACCCATCCCCTCCCCCAGAGCTCCTTCCAGTTCTTCTACCGTGATGGCAAAGCTTTTGAGCATACCCAGAATGTCACTAAACCACATCCTGATAAATTTAACATCATGCTCTTTAGCCATCTTTAGGACATATTCCTTACCTTCTTCTCTACTTCTGCTTGCCATATATCTCCTTTTCAATTTTACGAAGTTACTTACATCGCCCCCCTTTTAGTAAGCATAAAGCCTGCCATAAGGTCGGAGATAGAGAGGGAATAACTTAATAAACTTATGTCTTAAGATTTCTTCAGCATCGTAGCTAAAATGGGCTGCAAACTCACCAACGAGTTTCGTCAGGAGCCGACCATCCTCTTCAGTCAGCTCAGCGACGCCTACTTCCTTACCTAGTTGATAGTCTTCTACGCTTCCTCTCAAATAGATGACGCCTCCGTGCATTCCAGTGCCGATAAACTTTGCTTTATGATGTTCGCCCTTATTGAGATTTAGACCTAAGATAATCAGAACACCACCCGCCATGTATTCGCCGAGGAAATCCTGAGCCGTGCCACCGATGACTAGCACTGGCTTTTTATCTTGATACTCTTTCATATGTATTCCGGCTCGGTAGCCAACATCCTCTTTGATAAAAATCTTGCCTCCCCTTGCCGACAAACCAACAATATCCCCGGCATGACCGTGAACAATTATCTCACCGCTGTTCATGGTATTCCCGCAGCCATCCTGTGCGTTACCGTGGACAATGAGCCTAGGTCCATCCATAAATGCCCCCAGGTCATTGCCTGGGATACCGAATATCTCAATGTCAACTGGCTTGTCTAGGTCAGTGCCGATATACCTCTGCCCGTAGACATTATGGAGCTCAATCTTCTGAGCGCCATTCAACACCGCTTCTCTCAACCTGGCATTAAGCTCCCGATAAAAAACACCGCTGGCATCCACTTTTACTACATGGCTTGTCTCTTTCGTTACCATTTTTAGCTCCCTGCCATCCTTACTCCCAGAATTTCCAGTTCGGTGTCAGTAAGGTTGATACCCCTCAAGTGCAGACGGTTGCCACGCAGACTCTCTATAGCATTAATCCCCATACCCCCCAGCATATCCTTAAGCTCAAGACTCCAAGCGCGAAGAAGATTAGCCAGCCGCCGGGCACCAATGTCAGGATTGACCCTTTTGGTTAAGGTAAGGTCGCTGGTGCAGATGCCCCAGGCACATTTCCCGGTATAACATTGCTGACAAACGGTGCAACCTAAGGCAATTAGTGCCGCTGTGCCGATATTAACAGCGTCAGCACCGAGGGCGATTGCCTTAGCCACATCACCGCTATTTCTTATACCTCCTGAAACTACAATGGAGGCTTGGTTGCGTATGCCCTCCTGCCTCAGGCGGCTATCTACCGAGGCTAACGCCATCTCAATAGGGATGCCAACATTGTCACGAATAATCTTGGGGGCAGCACCGGTGGCTCCCCTAATCCCATCAAGGACAATAATGTCAGCCCCGGCACGCACCATACCGCTGGCAATTGCCGCTGAGTTATGGACAGCAGCAATCTTCACCGATATCGGCTTGGTATAGTTGGTTGCTTCCTTTAGTGCGTAAACCAGTTGGGCTAAGTCCTCGATGGAATAAATATCATGCTGTGGAGCCGGGGACAGCGCATCGGTTCCTTCGGGAATCATCCGAGTCATGGATACTTCAGCGGTCACCTTCTCTCCGGGGAGATGTCCGCCGATGCCCGGTTTTGCCCCCTGACCAATCTTGATCTCAATCACCCGAGCAACATCCAGGTATTCAGGATGAACTCCGAAGCGCCCTGATGCCACCTGGACAATAGTGTTATTGCCATATTTATATAACTTGGGGTGAAGTCCTCCCTCACCGGTGTTCCACAGGGTGCCCATTTCGGTAGCTGCCCGGGCTAGAGACTCATGCACATTAAGGCTTACCGCGCCATAGGACATCGCAGTGAACATGACCGGGACTTCCAGCTTGACCTGAGAAGCTAACTCTGTCTTTAGACTAAGGGAATCTCGGTCAAATTCAACTCTATTTGCCTTTCGTCCGAGGTAGGTAGTAAGCTCCATCGGCTCACGCAGTGGGTCGATGGATGGATTGGTCACCTGGCTGGCATTGAGCACCAGATGGTCCCAATAGATGCGGTGACCTTTGTCGCTCCCCATCCCGGTGAGAAGCATGCCACCAGTCTCAGCTTGCTTGATGATGTCCTCAATAACCTCGGGACGCCAGTTATAGTTCTCCCGGTAATCCAGCGGGTTTTTTCTAATAGTTAATGCCTGGGTGGGGCAGAAGAGAACACAGCGATGACAGCCAACGCAGTTGTCCTCTCGGCTTCTCACCTCGTCATCCTCAGCGTCATAGTAGTGGACATCAAAGGTGCACTGGTTAACGCACACCTGACACTGGATGCACCGCTCAGGGTCTCGCTCTACTAAGAATTGAGATGGTAGATAGGTCTTCATCAGCTTTTCCCGCAGACTCGTATTGGTATTCCTCTCTTAGCCAGGTATTCTTTCGTCTCACGGATAGAATGGACTCCATAATGGAAGATGCTGGCGGCAAGAACCGCATCTGCCTTACCTAAAACCAAAGCTTGGTAAAGGTCTTCCAGAGTGCCGGCACCACCGCTGGCAATAACTGGTACACTTACTGCTTCTGAGATGGCGCGGGTAAGCTCAATATCATACCCTGCCCGATGTCCGTCAGCATCTATGCTGGTAAGCACTATTTCTCCGGCTCCTAGGTCTACAACCCTTTTTGCCCAGTCAAGGGCATCAATACCGGTTGGTTTCTGACCACTATAGATATAAACTTCCCAACTAGCGTTTTTGTTGCTTCCCACCCGTTTGGCATCTATAGCGACTACAATACACTGGCTGCCGAATTTGTCGGCACTTTCTCTAATCAGATTAGGGTTGAGCACCGCTGCTGTATTTATCGAGACCTTATCTGCCCCAGCCATCAGCATACGCCTCATATTAGCGATACTGCGCAGCCCGCCGCCTACCATAAGCGGAATAAACACCTGCTCAGAGATGCTCACAACAACATCTGCCATAGTCTCACGTCTTTCAGGGGTGGCAGTTATATCAAGGAAAACCAGTTCATCAGCCCCCTCTCTAGAGTAGAAACCAGCCAGTTCTACCGGGTCACCGGCATCGCGCAGCATGGTAAAACTCATGCCCTTCACCACCCGTCCATTTTTCACATCAAGACAGGGAATAATCCTTTTAGTCAGCATCTGACAATACCTTCCCGCCAACAGTCACCGTCTGTAGCTGGAGCGGTGTCCCCATTCTGCCTATAATAGGTTCGCCGCCCATAGGAATCCACGCCCTATCCAAATCGGGACAGATGAGGCGTATAGCCGACTCTTCAGACGAAAGATAAAGCCTATTACCTTTTATTCCGGCAGTGAGCGGGCGCAGTCTAATACGGTCGGTAAGCCCAATCATCTCGCCTTGATGGGCAATAATAACAGTGAAAGGTCCGTTTAAGAGCAGGCTACCGTATACCTGACGCAGGGTCTGGAGTAGTTTTCGCTCGCCAGGGGAACGCCGCTCAATATCGCCCCAGAAGGGTGGGGCTAGCACCTTAGCCGCTATCTCTATCGGCAGGTTGTGCTTTCGCATCAGCAGGTCAATAGCATAAGCGATTGCCTCACTATCGGTCTGCATAGTGCAGTGGTAGCCAAATTCTTCCAGACAACGCCGATTTATTCCGTAGGATGAAATCTCGCCGTTATGAACTACAGTCCAATCCAGAATACAAAAGGGGTGAGCCCCACCCCACCAGCCAGGGGTGTTGGTGGGAAACCGACCATGGGCAGTCCACAGGTAACCCTCATATTGCTCAAGACAGAAGTAATTAGCTATTTCCTCAGGGTAGCCCACTCCTTTGAACACCCCCATATTCTTACCGCTGGAAAAGACAAAGCTGTCAGCTAACTTGGTATTTATTTCCATCACCCGGTCAACGACGTAATCATCTTCCGATTGACCATTAAGCTGGCGCTTATCCACCTCAACAAAGTAACGCCACACCAACGGTGGGTTTACAATTCCTACAGTTGGTCGTGTTGGTATCTCCTCAGCATAAGCAAGGTGAAACTTGTCTTTGAGGAATGCTTCTGTCTGCCTCTGCCCCTGCCGACTGAGGTACATGATGTGGAAAGCATAAAAATCAGCATATTCGGGATATAATCCGTAGATAGCAAACCCTCCACCCAGACCATTGCCGCGAACATGCATATTGGCAATAGCCTTGATGACATCTTCTCCAGAGAACCTCCTCCCCGACGTATCCATAACGCCAAACAAGGAGCAAGCGTCAATTACCTTATCCTCGCGGCAAGGGTTATTTATTTGCTGAATATCTTTCACAGTCCTCACTCCTGTTGAGGTCGCTTAAAATAACATCTCCAACCGTGGTCGCCAGATTTCTTCAGAGAGAGAGACGAGACCGAAATCTTGAGCGACAAGAGCTTGCTTGAAATCATCAACCTTTACCCTGTCCTTCATCAAACCGAAGACTATGCCCGATTTCTCAATATCACCGGCAAACACCATGCCGACCACAAGCCCATCTTTCAATATAACCTTCTTGTAGCTATGGTCGTACTTCTTACTAAGCAACTCGTAGCTATTATCGGGTGGGTTTACCATCCCGGCAGAGACAACAGCTAGCCCAAAATATTTGAGAGAATTCATAGCCGTCCCACCTTGATATTCCGTGCTAACACCAGCCATATTAAATCCGGCAATCCTTCCGCCTAAATAGGCATTGGGCCAGATGGGATTGAGCCGATTCTCACCATAGACGAAGTCAAAAGCCTCAGCCGCATCGCCACAGGCATAGACATCGGGACAGGACGTAGACATATAGCGGTCGACTACAATACCACGGCTTATCTTTATCCCGGTGCCAGAGGCAAGCTCAGTGCGCGGTTGGACTCCGATGGCCACTATCACCAGCCCACAGGGTATCGGAATGCCATCGGCCGTAGTTACGCTAGTGACGGTGTCTCCCAAATAGCTACCGATACTAGCTACAGTGCGACCAGTTACGACTCTAACCCCAGCCTGCTGCAATCTCTCTTCAGCTAGTGCCGATGCTTCTTCGTCGAGGATAGTGTTTAAAATCCGCTCCTTCATCTCCACTATGGTAACCTTAATCCCTCGTTTCACCAGTGCCTCAGCCGCACTTATGCCGATGAGACCGCCACCAACAACCACTGCCCGCTCTACCCGGTGGCTAAGATACTTGTCAAGAGCCTTAGCATCATCAAGCGTGCTAAAGGTAAAGACCCCACCCTGGTCAATCCCCTCTATCTGGGGGACAATGGGCAGACCACCAGTTGCCAGAAGCAGCTTCTCCCAGCCTATTTTTCTTCTGTTCTCTAGCCTGACGGCATGTTCACCAATATTAACTTGCTCTACTTTCTGCCCAAGGATAGTCTGGATGTGGTTCTTCTCGTAGAAGTCAATTGGCCGGAACAGCATCTTCTCCAGGGGACACCTACTGGCGAGATACTCCGAGATAAAGGGGCGGGAATAAGCGGGGTAGGGCTCAGCGGAGATTATGGTAATTACCCCCGCTTTATCCACCTCGCGAATGGCTTCAGCTGCCCCGATGCCCCCGGCGGAGTTACCGATAATCATATACTTTGTTTTTCCCATCCTTGCCATTCTGTCACCACCTGATTCGTTACCGTCAGCTTGCTTTGACCCCCAAAGCCAGCTTTATGAAATTGTCATAAAGCTTAAGTCCGACCTCCCCGCTCTTTTCTGGATGAAACTGAGTTGCTATCAGGTTACCTCTGGCAATCACACTGCATATGGGAATGCCATAGTCAGTCTCACCGATGACTAGCGACTTATCATCAGGCTCTACATAATAGCTATGAACAAAGTAGAAGTTAGCTTCATCCGGTATCCCTTCAAACACTGGGTGATAAACCCTCTGCTTTACCTGATTCCACCCCATATGGGGAATCTTTA
>Ga0315280_10007036_pt1 | contig 15288 bp, 16 predicted proteins | sample YL17G06_40_MG_FD_203697 | JGI IMG/M metagenome (GOLD analysis project Ga0315280, IMG submission 203697) | Sediment microbial communities from Yellowstone Lake, YNP, Wyoming, USA - YL17G06_40 | ecosystem: Environmental > Aquatic > Freshwater > Lake > Sediment | place: USA: Wyoming | collected... | reverse complement strand
GCAGGTGCCGCGACACCCTGTGGGCCGTCGTGCGGCATCCACGTCGGAGCCAGTCGAAAGTACGTCGCCCGGCCGTGCCTCGCCGCGGCCTCCACGCGCAAACCCTCGTTTCCCGCGACCGCGTCCCACGCGGCTCGGCTGTCGAAAACGTGGGCGGGCCCCCACGCGGGTTCCACCGGTGTCAGGCGTCCCGGCTGCAGGCCGGCCGCCGCAAGCAGAGGGGCCCAGTCGAACGTGGCCGGCAAGCTTCGGGGCGAGTCGCGCCTGGATGGGACGACGCGCAGTTCGACCAGGCGGCCATCCGCGTCCAACTCGAGATACGTGTCACCCGCCCGCGTCGGAGGAGGATCGTCCGCCGACACGCGACCGCTGAGGACAGTGAGAGCTGCCGGGCTCTGGCGATAGCAGAAGAGCAGCGCCGCAGGATCCGTCGTTGCGGCATCGAGCGCCCTGCCGCGGTCCCTCGTGTCTCGAAAGTGATCGAGGTATTCCATGTTGCGGCGCGTCCACCACGCATCATCAGCCGCCGGTTCGCCGTACCCGAGGTCGCGCAGGATCCGACGTGCCCGCTCTTTCTGCAATTCGGGATGAGGAAGCGCCACGCGGCCACCTGCGCGGCCGACGCAGGCCGGCGCGCCGGCTCTTTCTCCAGGCATCGCAGGATCGCGCGTTCGACGGCCGGATTGATCTCCGCAACCAGGGCCGACGGGCTGGTCGGCGTCGAATCGGTGTGCAGGCGTTGCCAGTCGACCGCGGTGGTTCCCTTGAACGCCGGCTTCCCGGTGCAGATCTCGTACAGGATCAGGCCGAGCGAGTAGAGGTCGCTCTGCACCGTCGCCGGGATGCCGTGGAATCGCTCGGGAGCCATGTAGGCGACGGTGCCCGCGAAGTCTGCGGGTGAGGTCGCGGGCCCGGCTTCGGCTGCCAGGCCGAAATCGGTGATGCGCGCCTGGCCGCGGCCGTCGATCATGACGTTGGCGGGCTTGAGGTCGCGGTGCAGCACGCCCTTGTCGTGCGCGGCGGCAAGTCCCGCCGAGAGCTGCCGCGCGACGTCCAGGGCCTTGTCGGGGGGCAGTCGCCCGATGCGCCGCAAGAGCGACGCCAGGTCCTCCCCGTCGATGTACTCCATCGTCATGAAGGACCGGCCGCGTAGCTCGCCGATGTCGTAGACCCGGCACACGTTCGGGTGCGACACGGTGCGCGCGTTGCGTACCTCCGCGAGCAGCCGGCCCCGCGCCGCCGGACCGCGCTCCAACGCGGCCGGCAGGAATTTGAGGGCGACGGTCTGGCCCAGCCGCAGGTCCTCGGCGCGGTACACCTCGCCCATCCCGCCGCGGCCGGCGAGCGCGACGATGCGATAGCGGTCCGCCAGCATGGTGCCGGGCGCGAACGCGCCCGCGTCCAGCGGGGGAGTGGGTGGTGGGGCGGGACGGGTCTCCGAGACGCCGTTGGTGCTCATGAGTCACCGCCGGGCGTCATTGTATCTCTGCCGGCCGCGCATTCCGGAGGTTCTTCCTGCGAATGTAAACGGGTTTGGACGCCAGGCCCTGACGCGCTAAACTGTGAGGTCCACGGCCTCGGGCACCCCGTCTGCGGCCCGCCGTGAGCGAGCGCAGCGAGTCGAACGGAGAGATGACCGAGAGGCTGAAGGTGCACGCTTGGAAAACGAATCGGCGGGTCGACGGTAAGTAGCTCCGAGAGACCGTATCGCACACTCGTTCAGCGACTTACCCTCAACAGATATCACCCGGTCTGCCGCCGTGAACCTCAGAGTTGCCGGCAGTTTTCTGGCCCATCCTACACAGTTTCTACACGTTCTCGGCCTCGAGTTGGCGAGAAGCTCCGCTTGGTGGTTTGCGCGGGGCGGGACTTGACGGTCGTCTCTCGTCGAGTCATATTACCTTCATGGCACTCTCGAGGAAGAAAGCGACGACCATCGCCCTGGATCCCGAGGACGACCGGCTGCTCTCCCGGGCGGCGCGCGAGCGTGGGGTCTCGCGTTCAGAGTTCATCCGACAGCAGCTCGCGCTTGTGCTCGAGCAGTACCGCCGCCATCCCAGGCCGCGAAGCGCCGGCATCGTGCGTGCGCTGACAGAGCGCGGCGACGAGCACGAGTTGTTCAGTGCCAGTCGGTAGCGCCGCTGCGCTCATTTGCGATACCGGGGCTCTCATCGACTATCTGGTCGAGAGCGCTCCCGACCACCGGCGGTTTCGCACCGCCATCGATCAGGCACGGACTCGCTACGTTCCTGGTCTCGTCCTCGCCGAGGTCGATTACTTCCTTCGCGACGAGCGCCGGGCGATGCACGTTTTCATGCAGGATCTCGCCCGCGGCGCCTTCACCTACGCGCCGCCCACCGTTGATCAGCTCTCACGTGCGATGGAAGTGGACCGACGCTTCGCTGATCTCGGCCTCGGTCTGGTGGATGGTTCGGTGGTGGCGCTCGCGGAGTCGCTTGGCATCCGCCGCCTCGCGACGCGCGACGTGCGTCACCTCGCCGCCGTTCGGCTCCGTGACGGCCGCGCATTCGACTTGGTGGTTCATCGGGCCGATCCCGACCAATCCTGAGGTGTACCGCCGAGAACCTTCGGGTTCACCTCTCGGCCCTGGAGATTTCCCGGGCTTCTCCGCGATATGATGCCCCCGTGGGTGAGACTCGAGTCGACCTTCAACACCTGCTCGAAGACCTGCGGGACGCCTACACCGGCTCCCTTGAAGAGACGATCCTCACCGAGGTCATCGCCAATGCGCTCGACTCCGGTGCGAGCCACATTCGTCTCCTGACCGACGCCCTCGACGCGACGCTGACGATCGTCGATGACGGCCGCGGCATGCAGCGCAGGGAACTGGCACGCTACCACGACATCGCGGCGAGCACGAAGAGGCGGGGCGAGAGCATCGGATTCGCCGGTGTCGGGATCAAGCTCGGGCTTCTCGTGTCGCGGGAGGTCATCACCGAGACGAGGCGGGGCGCGACCCAGGTGGCCACGCGATGGTACCTGGCCTCGCGACATCGGGCGCCGTGGAAGTGGATGCCGCCGCCGGGCCTGACGACGAGTCGTGGCACGGCAGTGCGGCTCGTGCTCGCGAATCAGCTGTCGCCGCTGCTCGATGCCGGCTATCTGGAGGAGACGCTCAGGCGTCATTTCGAGCCCCTGGTCGATACGGCTTTCCGCGACATGCTGCGGCGTCACTACCCGAACGGCGTCGGGTTCGAGGTCGACGGACGGGAGATGAGACCCTCGAGCAGTCCTGCATCCGAGCGCGTTCCGATCGCAATCAGGATCGGGAGGCGCCGGACGCCATCGGTTGTCGGCTTTCTCGAGCGGCGCCCGTTCGTGCCGTCCGACCGCGAAGGCATGGCGATCAGTACGTTCGGCAAGGTGATCAAGCGAGGCTGGGAGTGGCTTGGCGTCGTGCCGAAGATGCCGGCCCGCATCACTGGATTGATCGAAGCGCCCGACCTGGCCGCCTGTCTCACGCTGAGCAAGAACGATTTCATCCGCAGCGGCGCGCGGGGCGCCACGTACCTCGCCTATCGGAAGGCGATTCAGGAGGTCGTGTCCCGCCAGCTTGCCGCGTGGGGTGATCGCCGCGACGAAGAGACGCGCCCCCGAATGGCCCGTCTGGAACGAGACCTCGAGCGCGTGCTCGAAGATCTCGCCGATGACTTCCCGCTATTACGATCTCTCGTCGATCGCCGTGCCGGCGGCCAGAAACGTCTGCCACTGCCCGGCCGCGGTGACGAGCGCGTGCCGGCGCCACTGTTCGCGACTGTTGCCACGGGTCATGAATCGACCGAGCGGCAAGCAGAGTCGCCGCCGATCGGCGGTGTCGCGAAGACGCCAGAAGAGCCATCGGCATCGCCGCCAGAGCCGTCGCTCCCGGCGCCCGAGTCTCGGCCTTTGGAAGATCGACCCGCGGGTGAGAACGAGCCAGTCGCCCCCGAAGACGGTCAGTCACACCCGCATGCTGCCGCGGCAGGGGCGCTCGACACCGTCGCCGGTCGCCGGCGCCCGGCGCGGTACGGACTGCTCGTCCAGTTCGAATCGAGGTCCGGCGATGCGGAGCTCGGCCGGCTGGTCGACAACACGATCTGGATCAACGACGCCCATCCCGCCTACACGCGCGCTGTCGCGTCGCGATCGCTCGGCTATCACACCGCCATTGCGGTGGCACTCGCGCTGGCCCCGTTGGCTGTCGAGGCGGACCAGGAGCATGCGTTTGTCACGCAGTTCCTGGCGCAGTGGGGCGCCACACAGACGACGAAGCCGGGTGTGCGGCAGCGGCGCGGGCGGATGTAGCGTCGATGGCAGTTCCTCGCGACGTGCGGGAGATTAGGAGGTCTCACACGGTTCTGAGATAATGTGTCTTGCCGGCTCGTAAGTTGTTGATTTGAAAAGCGCGAGCGGAACGGAGCGACCCGGCGCGGCGGGAGCGAGTGAAGCGAGCTTAAGCGAGCCGCCGGAGGGAACCGCGGCGAAGCCGCGGCGGCGAGCGCCAAGAAACGGAGAGATGACCGAGAGGCTGAAGGTGCACGCTTGGAAAGCGTGTGTAGGGGAAACTCTACCGAGGGTTCGAATCCCTCTCTCTCCGCCAGCCTTCGCTCGCCTGCGGATCGATCCCACCTCCTCGGCGAGCTTCGGCTGGCAGGCCAGCGAAGGCTGTCCGCCGTAGTTCGGCGAGCACATCATCTCTCGCGCAGCCGAACGAAGGAGGACGCCCAGCTACGGTTGGCGAGCCATCAGCCTTCGCTCGCCTGCGGATCGATCCCACCTCCTCGGCGAGCTTCGGCTGGCAAGCCATCGCCCTTCGCTCGCTTCCGGTTCGAAGCGAGGCATTCCTCAGCGAGCTTCGGCTGGCAAGCCAAGCGCTTCGCTCGCTTGCGCATGAAGCGAGTCGCTGCTCAGCGAGCTTCGGCTGGCAAGCCAAGCGAAGGTTGTCCGCCGACGAACCGCGGCAGGACGCCGCCCCGTTGACAACGGTCACGTGACGCGTGCCGCGGCTGATGCCGGCACCGGACCATTTGGGAACGGCTTGACTGCCGTACCCAAAACGCGCACAATCGTGCGCTAAATGAGTACGACAGCCGGGAGGACCGACGCCACCGACGCTGGCGCGATTCTGTTCGGAAAGACCCGTCGCCAGTTGCTCGCCTGGCTCTACGGGCACGCCGACGAACGATTCTACCTGCGTCAGCTTGTTCGCCAGACAGGGGCCGCGCAGGGCGCGATGCAGCGTGAACTGGCTGCCCTTCTGCGGGCCGGTCTCATCACGCGGGAGGTCGAGGGCCGGCAAGTCTACATCCAGGCGAACCGGGAGTCGCCGATCTTCGCCGATCTGCAGCGGCTGCTTCTGAAGACAGCTGGCGCAACCGACGTCATTCGTTCGGCGCTGACGCCGTTGGCCCATCGGATCGATGTCGCATTCGTTTATGGCTCCGCGGCGAAAGGCACGCTGCGCGCTGCGAGCGATATCGACCTGTTGGTCGTCGGCCGGGTTTCATTCGGCGAGGTCGTGTCAGCGCTCGGCGATGCCCAGGAACGCCTCGGCCGCGACATCAACCCAACGGTCTACCCGGCGGAGGAATTCGCCCGCAAGCTGCGCAGCGGACACCATTTCCTGACCACTGTGCTGACCGAGCCCAAGACATTCATCATCGGAACCGACCATGAGCTTGGCCGACTGGCAGAAGAACGGCTGGCTGACCGCACACCGGACGAGCGCACGCGAGATCGCCGATCTGTTCGCCGTCGTCGAACGGGATCTCGCTGACAGCGCAACGGAACAGCTGAGTGCCGACTGGCGAATGAACATTGCGTACAACGCTGCTCTCCAGGCGGCGAATGGTGCGCTTGCAGCAGCCGGTTACCGGGCAGCCCGCGATCAGCACCATTTCCGGATCATTCAGTCGCTACGCGAGACGATTGGTGCGGCGCCAGAACTGGTGGGCACGTTCGACGCGTTCAGGAAGAAGCGGAACATCACAGGGTACGAACGAGTGGGTGCGGTATCGGACGCGGACGCAGCCGGGATGCGCGAGCTCGCGCTGTCGATTCGCGATGACATCTTGGATTGGCTTCGGCGAAACCACCCGCAGCTGGTCCCGCGATAGGCCGGCCGTCTCCCGTCTCCAGAATGTCTCCAGAACGGCGGTCGATCGGCGGGGACGCCGGAGAACGCCAGGAAACAGCGAGGGCCGCGAGAAAGGCCACTGTATCAAGCGTTTGGACCAGAAGCGCCAACGCCATCAACCAGTTAGCCGAATGTGAATTCTAGCGGTTGGGCCAGAGGCGCGCGACAGTACGCATGGCGATGAACAGCCGATGAGGGTTTCCAGACAGAGGGATGAAGCCGTACCGCGCGTAGAAACGGGCCGCCGTGTCGTCCTTGGCGTCCACGAAGACCGCGACGGAGGCGACGGTCCGGCTCGCGTCGGCGCTCCGCTTCAGAGCATCGACGAGGAGACGTTCTCCTATGCCCTGCCCGCGATGGTGCACGTCGACCGCCAATCGGCCGATGAGCGTCGCGGGAACCAGCGGATACCGCGGCAGCTTCCGGACGACCGAATCGGGGAAATCGTCCAGTCTCACTCCCGTGGAGGAGAGAGTGTAGAAGCCGAGGATCTCCCCTGGCGCCGATCGCCGGACGAGGACGTACGGCATTGCGACGCCTCGTTTGGCATCCTGGTGCGCGCGCTTCTTGAGGTACTCGTTGAGAGGTGCGACGCCACGGTCAAAACAGTCGCGATCGTGTTGAGTTCCCAGCAGCTCAACTCTCAGGTCGTCGACGGCCGCGGCGTCTCGAGACATGCGTTACGGTTTTCGGGAGCGCGTCGTCCTTCTCGCGTATCCCTGCCGACGCACGGCCTTGCGCAGGTTCTGGTTGGGTGGTTCAGGGTGCAGTAGCGCCTGGACGAATGTCTGCTGGTCTCGGCGGCCGAAGTTCATCGCATGCCTGGCTTCCAGGGTTCGGACGGCCGCCTCGTGGACGCTGCTGACGATGAAATCGGTCAGGCTGACACCCCTCACCGCTGCCGCTTCCTTGAAGATCTCCTTTTGCTCCGAGGTGATTCGAGCCTCGAGCCTTTCTGCCAACGCCGTCGTGGCCATGGTCCCTCCTCACCCTGTCTCAATTGTACGGCAGTATGCCGTACAATTCAACGATCGGGTGCGGTTGAGCCCGGGACGCGTCAGCATCGTCTCCAGAATGTCTCAGCAGCCCGAGAATCGCTCCGGGACGCGAGGCGGGAGCGGCGGGCGCCGCCAGCAGCCGGACGAGCGTCGGCACGTCATCGTCCATCGGCGCAGGGACGGGGCACAACGACTGCAGGTAGTACAGCACGCTCATCTTCTGCAGGACATGCGGGAGAATCCCGTTGGCTCCCTCCCAGACGAGCAGCACGGCCGCCGGAAGAATGGGACTGCCCACCACGACCCTGCGTGTCCCCGTAAATATGGTAATATGGTTTGGATGAAGACGACCATCGAGATCCCGGATCCGCTCTTCCGCAAGGCCAAGGCGAGAGCGGCCGAACGTGGCCAGTCGCTGAAGGAACTGGTGGCCGAGGCGCTGAGGGACAAGCTCGCGTCGGGCACCGGCCGGGTCGCTGAGGCCGAGCCGCCGTGGATGCGGGGCTTCGGGAAGCTTAGAGATCTGCACCGGGAGACGGAGCGCATCCAGGCGACGATCGACGAGGTGTTCGAGACCATCGAGCCGGAGGACCGCGTGTGATCCTCGATACCAACGCGCTGTCCGCCTTCGTGGACGGAGACGCGGGTGTGGGTGCCATCCTGCAGCGGGCACCGCGGGCGGCGATTCCCGTCATCGTCCTCGGCGAGTTCCGCTACGGCATCGCCGGGTCGCGCCACCGGGCCAGGTACGAACGCTGGCTGACGACGCACCTGGCGCACTTCGACGTGCTCGACGTCACGGGCGACACGGCGGTCTTCTTTGCTGCCATGCGCGTCGCGCTGAAGGAGGCCAGGCGTCCCATCCCGGCCAACGACGCCTGGATTGCCGCCCTCGCACTGCAGCACCGCCTGCCGTTGTTGAGCCGCGACGAGCACTTCGATGCCGTGCGCGGTCTCCAGCGCACCAGTTGGTAGGATCGGCAGTTGCGCGGCCGGCCGAAGCTCAGGCGCAACATCACTGCCCTCATTCCGCCCATCTTGATCCTCTCCCGCATCTGGGCTACTGTGCGCGGCACACCCGGAGGGTCTGCTCATGTCTCGCACGCTGTCGCTCGCCCGGTTCACGTGTCTTTTGCTCGCGGTCGCTGCGGCGGCCAGCGTGTACGCCGTGGTGCAGGCGCACAGCCCGCAGGTCAGTCCCAACCTGTACGCCGGGTTGCGATGGCGCAATATCGGCCCCTACCACGGCGGCCGAATTTCCGCCGTCACGGGCGTGATCGGCCAGGCCGGCACCTTTTATATGGGCACGCCGCAGGGCGGCGTCTGGAAGACGACGAGCGCCGGCGTCACCTGGTATCCGATCTTCGATGAGGTGACGGACGCCGATGGCATCGGCGCCGTTCAGGTCGCGCCGTCGGACCCGAACATCATCTACGTCGGCACAGGCGATTCGGTCGGGGGTCCCTCCGGCACCGGCATGTACAGGTCATCCGACGCCGGCAAGACCTGGAAGCATATCGGCCTCGAAGACGCGCTCAAGATCAACAAGCTCGTTGTCGATCCCACGGATCCGAATCTCGTGCTGGCGTCCGCCACCGGCGACGCCACGGGCCGGGGCGGCGGCGTGTTCCGCTCGACCGACGGCGGCGAGACGTGGCAGAACGTGCTCAAACCGGAAGGCACGAGCGGGACGCGCGATCTGGAATATGCGTTCGACATGCCGAACGTGATCTTCGCCGCGACACAGGGGGCGGCCGGACGCGGCGGCGGACCCGGACCTGCAGGCGGCGCGCCCGCGGGCGCGCCGGCGAAACTCTTCAAGTCCACAGACGAGGGCAAGACCTGGACGGAGATCAAGTCGCTGCCCGCGTATCCCGGTCGCATCAGCGTGGCGATCGCGATGCACACAAGCGGCCGGCGCGTCTACGTCGCCGGCAACGCAATCGAGAACGGGTCCGGTGTCTATCGATCCGACGATGGCGGCACGACGTGGAAGCACATGGGGAACGGCGAAGCGCGCGTGAGCAACGGACAGGGGAACTACGGCTCGGGCGTGTGGGTCGATTCGCAGGATCCCGACGTCGTGTACGTCGCCAGCGTGCCGCTGTATCGTTCGACGGACGGCGGCAACACGTTCACGGTGTTCAAAGGCGCGCCGGGCGGCGAAGACTATCACTGCATGTGGATCGATCCGACCAACGGCCAGCGCATGCTGCTCGGCGCCGATCAAGGCGCGTCCGTGACGCTCGACGGCGGAAAGGCGTGGAGCAACTGGTACAACCAGCCGGTCGGGCAGCTCTATCACGTCTCGACCGACACGCACTACCCGTACTGGGTGATGGGCGCGGAGCAGGATACCGGCGCGGTGATGACACGCAGCCGCGGCGACTTCGGGCAGGTCAACGTCTTCGACGCGTCGCCGCTCCCCTCGTCCGAATTCGGCACGATCACGGCCGATCCGCTGCACCCCGAGATCATCTACGGCGTCGGGTACGGCGCGGGACAGGGCGGGAGTGGCCTCATCAAGATCAACATGGCGACCGGGCAGTGGGGCAACGTCGCGCCGAATTTCGGCGCCGACTCATCGAAGTACCGCCAGTCGCGCGATTTCTGGAAGCGCTTCGACACCTCGTTCGAGCCGGCGGCCATGTACGTCGGGTACCAGTGTCTGCTCGTGACGCGTGACGGCGCGAAGACGTGGACCTCGTTCAGCCCCGATCTGACCACGCCGAAAGGTCAGCCGTTCGTCCCGTGCGGCACGCCACCACCGCCCGCCCCGGCTGCGGCGGTTGGCGGGCGTGGCGCCGCGCCAGCAGCTCCGGGCGCGCCGGCAGGTGGCGGCGGCGGTCGCGGCGGGGCCCGCGCGTCGATCGCCGATTTCTCGCTCTCCACCGTCAGGAAAGGCGTCGTGTGGACGGTGAGCAGCAACGGGCAAATCTACAACACGATGGACGGCGGACTGCACTGGAACAACGTGACCAACATCGCCGACGCGCCGGCGGCCGTGTCGTTCACCACGATCGAGGCCGGACACCACGACATCGGCACGGCGTACCTCGCCGGCCGGGCCGGCGGCGGGCGCGGCAGTGCCGGCGGTGGCCCGGCACCCGCCGACGCGGACGCTCCGCTCATCTGGCGCACGCACGATGGCGGCAAGACGTGGACGAAGATCGTCAACGGATTACCGACCGGCCAGCGCACCGGCAGCTGGGTGAACGTTGTCCGGGAAGATCCGAAACAGAAAGGGCTGCTCGTCGCCGGAACGGAGACGACGGTCCACGTATCGTTCGACGATGGCAACACCTGGCAGTCGCTGCGGCAGAACCTGCCGAGCACGTCGATCCGCGACATGGTCTTCCACACCGACCATCACATGAACGATCTGGTGATTGGCACCTACGGCCGCGGCTTCTGGGTGCTCGACGACATGAGTCCGCTGCGCGACCTCGCGACGAAGGCGCAGGCGATTGCGGCCGCGCCAGCCTATCTGTTCAAGCCTGGCGACGCGATTCGCGCGCGCATGAACGCGAACTGGGATCAGCCGATCAACCGTGAGGTGCCGTCCGCGCCGAATCCACCCTACGGCGCCATCATCTATTACCAGCTGAATCAGCCGCCGCGCGGCGAGATGACGCTGAAGGTCTTCGACGCGGCTGGCCATGTCGTTCGGGCTATCTCGAGCACGCCGCCGCCGCCGATTCAAGGCGCGTTGTACGCCGACTATTGGCTGGCGACGCCGGAAAGTCGCTCGCTGCCCACCAGTGTGGGGATGCATCGCATCAACTGGGATCTGCGATACGACGATCCGCCGGCGTTGAGCCACGACCTCCAGAACCAGATGAACAGTGTCCCCGGCGTGGTGACTCCCGGGCCGCACGGCCCGCAGGCGCTGCCGGGCACTTACACGCTCGAGCTGACGGTTGACGGCGCCGTGTACAGACAGACCCTCGTCGTGCACAACGATCCGCGCGTCGGCGAGGGTCCGGCGGTGACGGCCGCGCTGCGCGCGCAAAACAGGCTGACGCAGCTCGCCTATCAGGGTGCGAAAGACGCCTACAGCGGCAACGACGAAGTGGCCGCCATTCGCACCGAGCTCGCGACGCTCGGGCGCGGGCAACTCCCGCAGGATGTCGCGACCCAGGCGACGGCGCTCGACGCCACGCTCGGCACGTTTGGCGGCGCGGCCGCTGGACGTGGCGGCCGCGGCGGGGGAGGCGGCGGGTTCGGCGCAGGCGGACGCGCCGCACCGAACGGCGTGACGTCGTTCATCGCGCTCAACGGCACGTTCAACAGCCTGATCAGCATGATGCAGGTCGGCCTCGACATGGGGCCGACCAGGGCGCAGATCGACACGTGGGAGAGCGGCTGCAAGACCTACAACGCCACCGTTGCCGCGTGGAAGAAGGCGCAGGCGGCGGACCTTGCGGCCTTCAACGCCCTCCTGACGAAGAACCATGTGCCGGCGCTCTCCGTGGCGCCGACGAAGCTGACCGCCCAGCCCTGCACGTTTACGCGGCCCGCGACGATGCGGTGAACCGTGCCAGCAGCTGAGCGAGCGATCGATCTGGGGCCGGTTCGAACAATCCCGGATCGCCTGGTGGCAACGTCGGCCTGGTCAAGGAGGTTACGCGGTCCATGTGGGGATGGCAGTGGACCGAGCAGCTCTTGCGCGACTTACAGTACGCGGCACGGATGATGGTGCGTGCGCCCGCATTGTAGCCGTCGTTAACGGTATGGACTACCTGTTGACCTGGAACTGCGCTCACATCGCAAACGCCGCCGTTCGTGGCAGGATCGAGCAGGCGTGTCGCGGCGCCGAGCTTGAACCGGTCGTCATCTGTACGCCGGAAGAACTCATGGAGGCGTAGTGTGCCTACCGACTCGATCGTTGACGAAGTGCGTGGTATTCGCGAGGCTATCGCGCGAGAACACGGGGACAAGTTGGACGCGATCGTCGAGGCGTTGCGCCGGCATCAGACCGACAACAAGACAGTCGTTGTCTCTTTTCCGCCCAGGCGTCTCTCGGCCGGCGACGCCAAACGGAAAGCCGGGTAACCAGCCAAAGGCAGACTTGCATACCCGGGTACGGGACGAGGGGGGACGGACCTCGCCATCGACCCGATCGCCGTTGAAGGCCACGGCTCGCTCGGCTATATCGCCGCCAGCTTCAGCATGGTCTTTCGTCCGCCCGACGGGAGCGAGGTGCGGCACGATCGCGGGAAAATCATCTGGATCGTGCGGAAGCTCGGCGGGCACTGGAAGTTCGAGTACCAGATCATGAGCAGCGATCTCCCGCCCGTCGTCCCCGCCGCAAGATGAACCAATCGATCCCGCCTGCGTGAACGTGCATTGGCGGCCATTCCTGACAGGAGCATGTCAGGCAGACCCCCCGAACGGGGGGCTTGACAACTAATTTCCAATGTTGTAGAAATATCGATATGACACGGAACGTTGTCGACCAGGTTGCCAGGTACGCCGACATGATGTCGGCCATGGGCACGGAACCTCGCCTGCGCATCATGCGCCTGCTCCTCTCGGCACATCCCGAGGGGCTCGTGGCAGGCGAGATCGGGGAGGAACTGGGCATACCCGGCTCCACGCTGTCGCACCATCTCGAGAAGCTGAAGAACGAAGACCTCGTGAGCGTGCGCCGGGAGGGGACCTTTCTCCATTACTCGGCCAATTCCGAGGCGCTGAAAGAACTGCTGGCGTTCCTGTACGCCGAATGCTGCTCGCGCAGCAAGGCGGTCGAACCCGAATCCATCACCCGGCTCTGCAAGCGATGCTAGGAGCGTGACCATGTCGGACATCAAGGACGTTGTGAAGGAGAAATACGGGAAGGCGGCCCTGCGCGTCACATCCGGCGAGACGAGTTGCTGCGGGCCGGGCAGTTGCTGCTCGTCGGTTCCGGGTGCGGTCGATCCCATCACGGTCAATCTGTACGACCAGAAGCAGACCGAGGGGCTCCCCACCGAAGCCGTGCTGGCCTCGCTCGGCTGCGGGAACCCGACGGCGCTCGCCAGGCTCAATCCCGGCGAGGTCGTCCTCGACCTGGGATCGGGCGGTGGCATCGACGTCCTGTTGTCCGCCAGGCGGGTCGGCCCCACCGGCAAGGCCTACGGCCTCGACATGACCGACGAGATGCTGGCGCTGGCGCGGGAAAACCAGCAGAAGGCCGGCGTGGCAAACGTGGAGTTCCTCAAGGGCGAGATCGAGGACATCCCGCTGCCCGACAACAGCGTCGACGTCATCATCTCCAACTGCGTCATCAACCTCTCCGCGGACAAGGACAAGGTGCTTGCCGAAGCGTTCCGCGTGCTGAAGCCGGGCGGTCGCTTCGCCGTGTCGGATGTCGTCGTGCGCGGAGCGATCCCCGCCGAGATTCGGCGCAACGTGGAGTTGTGGGTCGGGTGCCTCTCCGGCGCTCTGGACGAGTCCGACTACGTTGCGCGCCTGAAGCGGGCCGGCTTCGAGGAGGTGTCCATCGAACCCACGCGCGTCTACACGGTGGAGGATGCGAGGGATTTCCTGTCGGGCCATGGCTTCGACGTGGACGTCATCGCTCCGCTCGTCGATGGCCGGTTCTTCAGCGGCTTCATTCGCGGCCGAAAGCCGGTTGTCGCCGGTCGCTCCGCTCAGTAACGGATTGGCCGGGCAGTTGTCTCCCGCGGCTGCCCGGCCTCTGCCGCCCCGCTCCCGCATCCGAATGCGCGCGCCCGCTCGGCCGGGTCGAAGCCGGGTCGCAGGCCCGCGCGGCTCACGACCCGCTCTCCGTTGCCGCGCTCCACGGCCGGCTGCCGCCCTCGTTGAGGTCGCACGCGCGCGCCAGCCCCACGAGAACGAGGTCGGGCAGCAGCGCATCGAACAGCTTCTCCTGTTCGAACAGCCGCGAGAAGCCGCCCGTTCCGATGACGAGAGCCGGCTCGCCCTCGAACGCCTGCTGGCGGATCTCCCGCGTCAACTCCCTGACCATCGCCCGGTTCCCGAAATACAGGCCCGACTGGATGCTCTCGACGGTCGATCTGCCGACCAGTGCCGGGGGCGGCGCGATCTCCACCGTGGGCAGGCGCGCGGTGTTCTGCTCCAGCGCCTCCATCGCGATGCGCAGTCCCGGCAGGATGATCCCGCCAAGATAGTCGCGCCCGGCGCGTATCACGTCGAAGGTGGTCGCGGTGCCGAAGTCGACGACGATCAGGTGTCGGCCGGGATAGAGGTGGGTCGCGCCGATTGCGTTCGCAATGCGATCGGGCCCGACCTCGAGCGGGTTTCGATAACCGATCTTCAGGCCCGTCTTCACGCCGGGCTGCAGGATGAACGGATCGATGCGGAAATACTTGCGGCAGCAGCTCCGAAGAGAGTAGATGACGTCGGGGACCGCCGAACACAGCGCGATCCGCGCGACAGAGGCCGGATCGCGTCCGTTCTCCCGAATCACGTTCCGCAGGAACAGCCCCATCTCGTCCGAAGACGTGGCAGGCCGGGACGGCTTTCGAAAGCGGACCGTCAGCTCGCCGGCCTCGAACAGGCCGCCGAAGATCTGGCTGTTGCCGACATCGAGCGTGAGGATCATTGGACGTCACCCAGTGTCACGTTGTCGATGAGTCGGACGCCGCCGAGGCGGACGGCACCCAGCCGCCGTCCATCGCGATCCTCGACGTAGTCCACCTCGAAACCCTCTGCCCTCAACTCGCGACACGCCTCGTCTGAGGTTGCCGCCGACGACAGCGCCTGGTGGAACCGCGGCGCGCGCTTCCGGTCGAGCGGGAGAAGGCGGCGGTTGCGGGAGCTCAGCGCCACGCCGTCGGCCTCGCGGACGGTCGCGCACGCGACGATGGCAGTCGGAAGGAAGAACGCCTCCGCCATTCCGCGAACGAGGATCAGCTGCTGCCAGTCCTTCTCGCCGAAATACGCGCGGTCGGCCGAGGCGATCTGCAGGAGCTTCAGGACGACCGTCAGGACGCCGTCGAAGTGGCCCGGCCGGTGGGCGCCCTCGAGCGCGCCCGAGAGCGGGCTCTCCGTAACCCGATAGCGGTAGCCGTCGGGGTACAGATCCGTCTCGCGCGGGTGGATGACGAAGTCGGTTCCTTCCGCTCGCAGCATCCCGAGATCTTGGTCCAACGTGCGCGGATAAGCGGCGAGATCCGCCGGATCGTC
>Ga0315280_10007034_pt1 | contig 15290 bp, 13 predicted proteins | sample YL17G06_40_MG_FD_203697 | JGI IMG/M metagenome (GOLD analysis project Ga0315280, IMG submission 203697) | Sediment microbial communities from Yellowstone Lake, YNP, Wyoming, USA - YL17G06_40 | ecosystem: Environmental > Aquatic > Freshwater > Lake > Sediment | place: USA: Wyoming | collected... | reverse complement strand
AACACATCCCTCTGTCAAGATAAAAGCCGTTCTCACAAGGCGTCCTTTTCTTTTATGAAAGGTCTTAAGAGATTCTCATCTCCCCAACCCACTGCCCGACGGATAGTTAAGACATCTTGAACAGGATAATTTAGTTTTTGCATCGTATAGTTAAAGCTACTAATTATTGCCGGATATGCATCAACCAGTGTCCCGTCTAAATCAAAGATAATAAGCTTAATGCGTCTCATTTTAAATCAAGCCCAAACTTATCCCCCCTTCTTGCTTTCGCAAGAAAGCAGGGGGGATTAATTCGCATATATAACTTACGTTGCACTAACGTGCTTCCGTAAGTTATGCGCTCATTAAAATAACAAAGGGGCAGGGAATCATCCCTGCCCCTCTGGGCATTATCAATAATTATCACTGTTTAATACAATTATTATTCTAAACCCGGTACTGCTTTTGGCTCTTCTTTAGGGGTCTCCTCTGGCAAAGTTTGTGCACCTTCAGGTTTTTCTACGCTGATATTCTTAGCTATATTCCTGCCATCCGGATTAATTATATAGTCAATGCTCAATGTGTCCTGAGGCTTTATCTCATCTACGGACTTAACGTTCTCATAGGTTGTCTTATCATCTACATCGATATTTATCTCTTTCTCAGTATCCGTTTCATAATCAAGATATTTAACTAATATCTTCTTGGCAGCCGTATCTACAGAAACTACCTCTCCCCAAATCCATTGTGTCTCTGGCTCAGACGGAATCTCTTGAGTAGGTTGAGTCATCTGAGTCGGCGGGTTCTGCTGCGCCTGCTCCTCGCTAAAAACTATACCCGTGCTTATTAAGATACAAGCGAACATAATTCCTAAAACTAAACTCATTTTTATTTTCATCTTATAGCCCTCCTTCACAGTAGTGAACACTTGCCCATCCGATAGGGCAAGGTGTCAAAGATAATCTATCACAGAATAGACGCTCTGTCAATACCACTATAGTTAAATGGTTAAGAGTAAATATTATCTATAAAAAGGTAAGAACAGAAGCGCCAACCATACCACTGCCGTTGTAATTAAACCCACAATAAGGCCTATCCAAAACCATCTCAAGAATGTTACGTGTATATTTTTCTCTTTCTCCAGTATCCCAAGAGCAACAATATTGGCAGTGGAGCCTACCATGGTGATGTTTCCGCCGAGGCAACCGCCAAAGAGCAAAGCCCACCAGAGGGGCTGAAGGTTTAAATTCAAACTCTGAAAACTCTGGATGACAGGAATAAATGCCGCAACCAGCACCACGTTATCCAGAATGCTTGAGCCTATAGTAGAAACCCAAAGGACTATGCCGATGAGGACCGGAGGGCTGTTACCTGCAATACTCACTAAGTGCTTGGCTAAAACATCAGTTGCTCCGGTATATTTTAAAGTTCCGGCCTGGGCAAATAAAAGCAGGAAAAAAAGCAATGTCCACCACTCTACATCCTTTTCAATGTAGTCACGTGCCCTCCTCCATTTCCAAATCATCACTAACCCTGCCGAGATTAAAGGAACAACCAAAAGAATGGTATTTGGCTCTACTCCCCAGAATAATTCCAGACGGTGGTGTAAGGATATAAAAAACAGGGTCATTCCGAATATACCTAAGCAAATTTTCAGCTGTTTTTCCAAGGGTACAGAAATAAGACGAATGAGTATCTCGTTTGCACCCAATTCTTTTATCTTGTTATCAAGTTCCCTTAATGTCTTACGATACCAAATACCTACGATACAAATCGTAGTCATAAGACACAAAAGCATCAAAGGAAAAGCCTTGGTAATAAAATCCTCAAAGCTCAAACCTGATTTAGTAGCAATCAATATGCCTATGGGATTGCCTAAAACAGTACCTGAAGACCCTATATTGGTGGTGAGCACAGAAGCGATGATAAAAGGAACTGGATTGACCTCAAAATAATCGCAGATCTCTAAGATCGCTGCTACCATAAAGATAATTGAAGTCACCTCATCCACTGCGCAGGCAAGTAAAGCTGAAATGACCGAAATGGCAATAAGAAATTTTTTCGCAGTGAGATTGCGAATTCTTAAAATAAGACTTACCAGCCACGCGAAGAGTCCTGCTTCTTTTAAAAGCCCAATCAAAACCATCATCCCTATCAAGAATAAGATTACTTCTAAGGATGAAAATTTTATTATATTCTCTAAATCAATAGTGCGGCTGATAAGTAATATGGATGTGCCCAAAAAAGCAAAGCTTAAGCGAAAATCCCAGAAAAATAATGTTCCTAATATGGAAACAGAGAATATAGATATCGCCAGTGCCTGCTGAGAGTTTAGGCCAATATGCTTGGTAAAAATTCCCAATCCCAAAGAGATAAAAATAAGCAAAATAAACTTCTTTAACATTCTATATCGTCATCTCCTAAGTGGAACCCCGTCGGCCTAAAGGCCGAGGTTCCCTCCCCGAAGCAAAAATATAATTCCTCAAACATTTATCCTCGGTCTAAAGCCATGGGATTTTTGCGGAGGGGATTAACTTATAGACTTTCCCGCTTCCTTAGCAAAGACCTTTAATATATCGCAACGTGCTACAATACCCACTACCTTGCCTGATTTGTCTACCACCGGTATGCGCCGCGCCTTTTGCGTCAACATAACCCTGGCTACTTCACAAAGGGTAGTATCTTCTGTGGCAGTAACCACATCTCTACGCATAAGCTGCCGGACTTTTATTTTACTTAATTCCATAAACTTTTTCTTAGTTGACTTGGGGTTCTCTTCATAAATAAACCTTCCTACCTTCTCTATATAACTTGGGAGTATATATGATAAAATATCTTTTTCGGTAAACATACCCACAAGCTTGCCGTTTTCGTCGATAACCGGCAAACCGCTAATCTGCATTTTCTGCAATAAATCCAATGCTTCATCAACGCCAGTTTCAGGAGAAATACTGGTTACATCTTTTACCATTATTTCTTTTACCTTCATTTATTCCTCCTTTTTATTTAGAAATTTCTCAAAAGAAAATCTCTTGTAGGCGGGATTTCAGTCTTATGTAAAGGCTGGCAGCAACCAATATCTTCAAGAAATCACCGGGGATAAAAGGTATAAATCCGATAAATAATAATTTTTTAAAAGGGAATCCTAAAATAATTTTAAGCCAAAAAGTACCACAGGACAGAAGGATTAAATCCGCCAGACATAATATAACGAGAAGAGAAAATAAATTAATTTTAATCTGCTTTATAAATTTACCTAAAAATAAAGTAGCAAAGATGAAACCAAATATATAGCCGGCAGTTGGCCCAAAAAGATAAAATAGGCCACTACCTGCTCCAGAAAATATAGGGAACCCTGCTATGCCCAACAAGACATAAATTACTTGACTTATTACACCTAAACTGCCCAAGAATAAACCTGAAAGCAAAACAAATAATGTCTGCAAGGTTATCGGCACAGGCGTAAATGGCAAGGGTATGCGCACAAATGCGCCCAAAGAAGTCAAAACCACAAATGTTATTACCCCGATTATACGAGAAGCTATCCTATTAACTACGATCTCTCTTTTAAAAATCGCTTCCATCATGAAAATCTCCTTTTATATGAAATAAATATCAAGAAAATCGCCTTCGGCGATTAGGCTCTTCCTTAAAAAGGTGTAGGAAGGCCTATCCTTTCTGGATTAGACCCTTCCTTTAAGAAGTTTAGGAAGGTCTACCCTTTAGGGTTATACTTTCCTACACCATCAAATAAAAAGGGTTAATAATCCTACCTTCTAACTATTTATTTTATTATATCCGCCGACACTTTCAAGAAAATCGCTTCGCGACGACCGAAGGAAGTCCCTTTTTAGGATAACTCCAATGTGATTTTCAGTGGTTAGGAAAGTGCTTTATACTTTCCTATACCATTAAAAAGGCGCCGGATATGTACTTAAAAGATGCGGAATATTAACCCTTTTTATATCTTAAGTTAATCCTTGAGAGCTTACTCTTTAGCTATTGCCAAGGTAATTATGCCAGCTAAAATCAAGAATAACCCAATGCATCCTGTGAATACTATCTTTAGGCTATCGAACCAACGGATAACCGCCCCAACACCTAAAACTAAAAACACCAAACCCAGAACAACCTTGAAGATAGTCCCAAATATCTTCTTTGCATCTACTTTCTTTTCCTCTTGTTTCAATTCTTCTACCATGTTATACACCTCCTTCTAAACTTGGCCTACTTTTCCATCTACGGTGGATCCATCCCCATTCCGTAGGATATCGACGGATGTAAGACTCAATTATACTGGTTAATTTTTGTATATTTATAATGATTGTCTCTTGATATGTTCGGCCTTCTTCTAAATTTAAAGGCTCTTCAAAAATAATTTTATGTGTGTCGTCTTTTTGCCTTACTATAAATGAGGGAATTACGGCTGCCTTTGTGCGTAGTGCCAACACCACAGGCCCTGTAGCAGTAGCCGCCTTCTTACCAAAAAAATCTACAAATACACTGCCTACGGCGCCAAAATTCTGGTCTATGGGTATAAAAACCAGTTCGTTATTCCGCAGTGTCTTTAGCGTTGTCTCCACGCACAAGCGACGGGGTTGGCTGTATATTGTCTTTATACCGAGCTTTGTACGTTTCTTCTGGAAAAAATTCTCTACCCGACTATCCCGCATCTGCCGCATTATACCTGAAGTCTCGTAGCCCTCAAGCCTTATCCTGGCTAACATTAATGGAAAATTGCCGAAATGCGCACTCACCAAGATAACACCTCTTCCTTTAGATAAAGCTGTATCTAGATTTTCCTTGTCTATAATCTCCACGCGCCTCTTAATGAGATTTGGCTTGTCCATTAGAAACATCATTTCAAGGCCGGCCTTTGCCATAAAGACAAAGCAATCTTTGGCAATTTGCTCTATTTCGCACTTTGTTTTATCTCGACCAAAGGCAATAGTCAGGCTTTCTAAAGCAATCTTTCTTTGCTTGCTTGCAATGATAAACCCGAGAGCAGCCATGTTTTTGGCAAAACTATACATCCAGCGCTCAGGGATAACCTTAATTATCAAAGAGCTAAAATTTAATCCTAACCAGCCAGATAAGCGGCTAATGCCTTTACGTATCTTTTTAGAATCCATTATGTCAGAAGTAAAGAAATTATAACAGAAAAAACAAAGTTTGCAAGTAAAAATTTAGAGTTTATAGCCAATCTTACGCAAGAAATCCTTACGCCAGGCAATATCTTCGCCGGACTCAATCCCTTTGGGCTTTGCGCCATCAATAACCCCTAATATCCCCCGGCCCATCTGGGTTTCTGCAATAATTACTTCCACCGGATTAGCTGAAGCGCAATATACTGCACAAACCTCAGGTATAACTTTAATCGCATTTAATACATTTATAGGAAAGGCATTTTTTATTAAAACAATAAAACTGTGGCCCGCTCCAATCTCTAAAGCATTATTTTGCGCCAGTTCTATTAAATCGGGGTCATTTCCTTCGGACCTTACTTTACAGGCACCTGATGACTCCACGAATGCCAAACCAAATTTTATAGCCGGCACACTGCCCACTAACGCCTCGTATAAATCCTCAACTGTCTTGATAAAGTGGCTCTGCCCTAATATCAGATTTACATCATCGGGTTTTTTAATTTTGACCGATTTAAACTCTAACATAATCTCATCCTCCTTCATTTTATATCTATCTCTCGGAAACTCGAAGTGTCTACATCCAAAGCACCAGCATACGTTTTAATGGAGGTCAAAATAAAATCCGGTTCTCCTAATATTTTAAATGGCACTTTTAGGACTGCCTCATTAGAATTCAGTTTTAAGTCTACTCCTTTGGGTTCAATATTTTTTCTCCCATCGAATACCTTTAATCCTTTATGCTTCGTTATGATGCGAATTTTGGGCATTAAGGCAAACGATGTTTTATTGCTATAGCCAAAAAGATAAAGTTGAATGCTAAATCTCCTGTTGAGTTCTTTTGTTTTATATATGCGAATTAAAAGATTATCATCTAAGATGCCATAACTGACCTGAACCTTGTCTTCAATAACATTGTCTACTTTATTTGATGTATTCGACGCACCTACATCACTAAACATATTAGAAAAACCAAAGAATGATACCGACTGTTTTTCCAAAGACCCCTGTTTTTTAACCTCGATTCCAGGGTAATTCCCGAACAATTCATTTTTGCGGACAAAAGATAAAAGATAAAAAGCGCTGGATGATGTCTGGCTTTTATAACAAAGGACTGCCTGGTGTTTTTTGTTTAATTGTTCCGGGGTCAATTGAAATTGAGACCATTCAATCTGAGAATCCAAGAATTTCCGAGGAGGCTGGAGATTTAATTCCGGATGATAATGGCGCGGTAAAGGCCAGCCTACGCAATGTATGAGATAAGGGTATATCTTGGGTTTAGGAATTTCTTTTTCCAAGTCCTGCAAGGCAATCTGCAAAAACAGATAGAATGCTTTATGGTCTACATTTACATCCGCAGGATGCGAAACGAATATCTTATTCGGCTTGTAATCTCTTAGTATATTCTCTAAATCAGTCAAAATACTCTCTCCTTTATAAGGCGCACCGAAAGAAAAATTCTCTTTATAAGGCACGCTGGATATCCTGGTTAATATGCTCTTGGAGGGTCTCCTGTTTGCCCAGACCTCTCTAAAAATCGTAAATGTGCCAAAATCAGGATAACCTAAGAAAATGAGCTTCTTGCTATCTACCCCCAAAAGTTTCATTGCCTCTATTGCTTCGATTCTACGCACTTCGCCCATATGGACAAATTCACCTGTTCTAATGGTTAGCCTTTTCTCATAAACAATAAAAGCGATTTGATTATGGTCACCGTTTGTCAGATATACTACCTTAAGATTTGCTCCTTTGCTAACTGCATCCTGGATTATACCAGCGCAACCTATAGTCTCATCATCCGGATGTGGAGCAAGAATAAGAATGCGGTCAGCCTTTTTTATCGGCTCGATAGTGCCTATGGCGGGTGATCGCGATGGAGGGATTACCGCTGCCGCATAAACATAGCCGATAGTCAGGAGAATAGATAATATAATAAAAATTACTTTTTTAACCATTTCGAACCAATCCTTTATTTTATGGTATAGGAAACTATAAAACACTTTCCTATACCACTCCAAAATCTTATGAAGTTATCCTAAAAAAGGACTTCCTTCGGTCGTCGCGAAGCGATTTTCTTGTCATCGGCGAGAATTTCTCATTATTTATGGGAGTTATATTATCATATAACCACCCCTAAATCAATATAGAATCTCTAGGCATGTGAATAAATTGTTTGAAACAGAAGTTAAATCAATATATAATGATTACTATGAAAATAAGCTTGCAAGAGCACTATAACCAGATAAAGCGTATATTGGTATGGATACTGATTCTTAACTGGGCTGTGGCAGGAGCAAAGATTCTTTATGGCCTGTTCACTCACTGCGCAAGCATGGCTGCTGACGGCTTCCATTCCTTAGCTGATGGCGCTTCTAATATCGTTGGCCTTATCGGTATAAGCCTTGCCTCCCAACCACGCGACGCAGACCATCCTTATGGCCACAGAAAATACGAAACCTTCTTTTCATTATGCATAGCTGGGTTACTGGCCATTGTCTGTTTTGAACTTATTCAAGAAGGCATAAAGCGCATATACAATCCTGTTATTCCCAAGATTGATGTCATAAGTTTTATAGTTATGGCGGTTACGCTAAGCATTAATCTTTTAGTAGTGAATTACGAATATAAAAAAGGTAAACTCTTGCAAAGCGATATACTTATCTCAGACTCAATGCACACCAGGGCTGATATTCTTACTTCGTTATCAGTTATAATTACGTTGGTAATGATAAAATTAGGCTATCCGATCTTAGACCCTATAGTCACTATAATCATTGCCTTTTTTATCGCCCGGGCTGCTTTTCGCATAGTACAGCAAAGCTCAAGGGTACTCTGCGATACAGCAGTAATAGTAGATGTTAGGAGAATAGTAGATATTGTATTAAGTATCGAGGGGGTAAAAACCTGCCATAAAATAAGGACGCGCGGCAGGCCTGACGATATATATATTGATTTACATGTCCAGGTAAATCCCGGGATGCATATCGATAAAGCACATAAAATAAGTTATATGATTGAGGAGGCGATCAAGAAAAATATTCCCGAAGTTACTGATGTAGTAGTACACATGGAGCCTGAAGAAAAAAGTTAGATGCCTTTCAAGATAAACCACAGTCCTATGCTTGCCACTATTCCCATAAACCCGCCAAAATAAAAAGTCCAGGCCGGCCCTAAAAATTTCCAAAGCATCCCTGCCAATAAAGAAGCGGGTAATAACCCTATACCGACGAGTGTAGCATGCAGGCCGATAGCTGTAGCTCGCAACTCTTGCGGCGCAATATCAGCTACCAGCGCTTTTTCTATACCTTCAGTAAATCCAATATATAGACCATAAACCCCGAATAAGAACCAAAAATTATTTATAGAATTATTCATGGCAAATCCTATATAAACCAGCCCGTAAAACAAGTATCCTAATACCAAGAGTTTCTTTCTTCCTATCTTATCAGATAGGCGCGATGCCGGATAAGCAACCAAGCCATAAATAATATTATAAACCAGATAAAAAAGTATTACTTGAGGTAAAGGGCTGCCCAAGGTTTTAGCGCGCAATAATAAGAATTGATTTGAAGAATTGCCCAGTGTGAATATAAAGGTAAATATAAAAAAGAGTTTTAATCTTTTATCTAGGGCCTGCCATATTCCCATTATGCGGGATCCCCCGCCTTTCCGCCTTTGGCGGAATCCGCCGTAGGCGTGATTGGCGGGGGAAAATTGAATCTTTGCATTCGTAGGAGAACTTTGTGTCTGGCTCTTTTTCTCTTTAACCAGGAATAAAAATAATATTCCTAAAAATGCTGGTATCAGCGAGAAGAGAAATATATTCTTAAAGGTGCCTTTATATTTTGTGATTAAAAGATACGCCCCCAAAACACCTATGGTTGCGCCCAGCGTATCCATAGCACGGTGCAAACCGAATGCCGCGCCTCTTTTCTTATCCATCGCACTATCTGCAATCAATGCATCGCGGGGGGCAGTGCGGATTCCCTTGCCAAAACGGTCAATTACGCGGCCTGCCAAAACAAACCACCAATTAACAGAAATATACAGAAAGAATTTCCCTACAGTTGAGCTGGCATAACCGAATATAGCAAAAGGTCTCCGGGACTTTAGCTTATCGGAAAAATATCCTGAAAATACCTTAAGCAGGCTGCTTAAGCTCTCGGCTATCCCTTCGATTAATCCTATTATCGCAGGACCTGCCCCGAGTTGAGTTACCAAATAAATCGGCAATATCGGGTAAATCATCTCGCTGGAGATATCGGTTAATAAGCTAGTTATACCTAGTAAAATGATATTTAACATAATAGCTTAATGACAAATTCCAAAGCACAAATGACAAAATAATAACAAAGCACAAATGACAAATGACAAAACATTTGTTTTAATATTTGACATTTAGATTTTGGATTTATTTTGAATTTTGTGCTTTGCCATTTGTCATTATTCTAAATAGTCCAGCGGGTCCTGCGGTACGCCGTCTTTTCTAACTTCAAAATGTAGGTGCGGCTGTATATCGGCATAGTTGGCATTGCCGGTTTTGCCCACGCTTCCAATAACCTCACCCTGCCGGACAAATTTATTCTGAAAAACATAGATCTGAGAAAGATGCCCATATATTGTTATAATATTACCCGGGTGGTGTATAATAATATAATTGCCCATACCCCTATTTTTTCTGGCAGCGATTATTATACCTGAACGGCAAGCTAATACGGGGCTGCCTATTTCAGCAAAAAGGTCAATGCCTTCGTGCATTCTATTGCCGTTACGTCTTGCGGCAAAGAATCCTTCGCCCCTTGTGTCACAGCGGATAACTGCGTCTCCTTTATATTCTATGGGACAGAGAAAAAAATCTTTATCGAGAAAATAAAGGCTCACCGAAAGATAAATTGGCATAATGAGGAGTAAAAATAATAATATCTTTCTCACGGCCTCTTTTTAAAAGTTATTATACTGTCTTGTAAACAAAACAAGAGTTACATTGATTATACAGATTTTTAAAACCGATTACACAGATTATCGGAGACATTTCAATCTGTGTAATCTAATCTTTAATCGGTGTAATCATAACCTTATTTTTTTGACAGAGCATTATACCGCCCAAAACAAAGAGAAGACAAATAGTAACGAAGATATCGCCGTAGCGGGTATAAAAACTATGACCCTGCTTTGAAACAGAAATTTCCTGACTCTTATAACCGGAAATAAAAATATTATTGCTAAATTTATCGCCCACCAAAGAAACAATTTCACCTGTTGGCGCGATGAATCCGGATACACCGGTATTGGCAGCACGCACTAGGAATACGCGGTTCTCCGTAGCCCTAAATACTGAGGCGCAAAGATGCTGATAAGGTGAAGAGGTCTTTTTAAACCAGGCATCATTGGTGATATTAATCAAAAAACCTGCTCCTCTTTTTACAAATTCCCTGGATAAATCAGGAAATAAATCCTCGAAGCAAATCAAAACAGAGAACTTAGTAGGTAGCGGGTAGCCACCGCCGAATGGCGGGGTGCCGCCAGAGGCGGCATAGGTAGTAGGTAGGTTGAAAACAGTGTACTCTCTGCCGCGGCTGAAATCTCCGATAGGTACAACTATCTCTAAGAACCTGAAGGCTCTTCTCAAAGGGATATATTCACCAAAAGGCACCAGATGCAACTTATCATATTTTCCAAGAAGCTTGGCTCTTGCGGAAATCAACAAAGCACTATTATAATAAATATTATCTCTTAAGGTAACTGCTCCAAGAAGTAAAGGCGCCTTAGCTTCTTTTACAAAATCTTTTGCCCTTTCATAATAAGAAGGCTCTTCTTCCAAGACTACCGGCAAAGCAGCCTCTGGCCAGACGATTAAATCAGGTTTATCTTTTAGCGCTTCTTTAGAGAGGCTAAAATATCTGTCTATGATAAAATCGCGTGAGCTTTTATTCCATTTTAACTCTTGTGATATGTTACCCTGAATGACAGAAATCTTAATAGGTGATAGGTGATAGGTGATAGGTGATAGGTGAAGTTTGTAAATACCATACCCCAAAGATAAAAATAATAACAAAATAGCTAATAAAAGGTTTTGTTTTTTACCTATGACCCATGACCTATGACCTATGACCTTATATACAAGAACATTTACCATCATTACTAAAAACGACACTCCCCAGGCACCTGTAATATCAGCTATTTGGATAAACGGCAAATTTAGGTATTGCGAGTAACCCAAAAGCGCCCAAGGAAAGCCGGTAAAGAGATGACTGCGGATGAATTCAAGCAAAACCCAAACTGAAGGAATAAATAATAAGTTAAAAGCGGATAGCGGATAGCGGATAGCGGATAGAATCCAGCCGAATACGCCGAAATATAATGCAAGATACAAGACCAAAATAATTAAACCCGGTAATGTCACATGCACTAGCCAATAGATAGTTCCCAACCAAAAGATAAGTCCTGTTAAATAAAAAAGTAAGAAAGTCTTGAATTTCGATTTGTTTTCAATGGTAAAAAACAAAGGCACAAATCCAAACCAAGCCAGAATCCAGAAGTTAGCGTTTGGGAAAGAAAGGATTAATAGAATTGCTGAAAGGATACAAAGAATGTAATCTTTGAATTTTAACGGGCAAACGGGCAAACGGGCAAACGGGCAAACGGAAATTATCTTCCGCAACATTTTTTATATTTCAGCGGCCTGCCGGTTATAGAATCTATTTTCCCGCAAGGGCAGGGGTCATTACGACCGACTTTGGGGCCGGATATCTGGGGAGATGACTTCATAACTTTTGGGGATTCCAGAGACATTCCTTCAGTCATTGCATTCTCTTGGGGCCTTTCAGGCCTGGTGACTTCAGGGTGTAATAATTCTTGAGAAACCGAACTGAATACACCTCTGAATTTTTCCGGTTTAGCTGCCTGTAACCGAAAGATTGTCTCTACTGCTTCTTCTTCGATGCCGGTAATCATCTGACTGAACATTTCAAATGCCTCGCGTTTATATTCCACTAAAGGATCACGTTGTCCATAAGCGCGCAGGCCAATGCCTTCCCTTAAATTATCCATAGCATAAAGATGGTCTTTCCATTTAATATCAATTATCTGTAAAAAAACCATGCGTTCCAAATGACGCATCATATCGCTGCCTATAGATCTTTCCTTTTCCTCATAAGCCTCGCTTATATCCTTACCTAATTCTTCTTTTAACTCATCCTTATTTAACTTTTGTATTTTAGAGGCGCCAATCTCTATATCAAATTTTAATTTTAAAGTGCTTATCAGACCGGCAATATCCCATTCCTCGCAACTCTGCTTATCGCCTGTATGTATTGCCATAATGTCGCCGACAATTTTATCAATAATACTCAGTATATCTTCTTTAAAAAATGTGCCCTCCAGGACAGAACGGCGCTGTCCATAGATTACCTCTCTTTGTTTATTCATTACGTTGTCATATTCCAAGAGCTGTTTTCTGATCTCGAAATTATACTGCTCAACGCGTCTCTGAGCAATCTCAATGGATTTTGTAACCCACGGGTGTTCGATTACCTGGCCTTCCTCTAAGCCCAATTTATCCATAATACCAATAAGCTTGCCGGAACCGAAGAGGCGCATCAAGTCATCTCCTAATGACACATAAAATCTTGATGAGCCAGGGTCTCCCTGACGGCCGGAACGGCCGCGCAGCTGATTATCAATGCGGCGCGCTTCATGACGCTCTGTGCCCAAAACATGCAGGCCGCCCAGTTCCACAACTTTCTTGTGTTCTGCGTCGGTTTCTTTTTTGTATTGCTCTAACAGTTTTCTATACTCTTCTTGATAATTAGGGTCATCGGATTTTAATTTCTGTTTAGCCAGATTCTTTGCCATGAATTCAGGGTTACCGCCCAGCAAAATATCTGTTCCGCGGCCTGCCATATTGGTAGCAATAGTTACTGCTTTGTATCTACCTGCCTGAGCAATAATCTGGGCTTCCATTTCATGGTATTTGGCGTTGAGCACCTGATGAGGCACGCCCCGCCTTTTAAGCAACTCCGCAAGCCGCTCGGATTTGTCTATAGTTATGGTGCCTACAAGAACGGGCCTACCCTGATTATGAAGTTCAGCGATGTCGTTTACTACCGCACTGAACTTTTCTTTCTCGGTCTTATGAACACAATCAGAATAATTTGTCCTTATAAGAGGCCTATTGGTTGGGATAGTCACTACATCCAGCTGGTATATGCTTTTAAATTCATTTGCCTCAGTCAAAGCAGTCCCGGTCATGCCTGCCAATTTCTCATACATGCGGAAATAATTCTGAAAAGTAATTGTAGCCAGAGTCTGATTCTCGCGTTCTATCTTAAGGCCCTCTTTTGCTTCTACTGCCTGATGTAAACCGTCTGACCAGCGCCTGCCGGGCATCATCCTACCAGTGAACTCATCCACAATAATAACCTGGCCTTCTTTTACTACATAATCTACGTCTTTTTTATACAGATTATGTGCACGCAGGGCCTGGATAATATGATGGCGCCATTCCATGGTCTCGATATCGTGCAGGTTATCGATATTGAGCATATTACAAACCTTGGATTCGCCTTCTTCGGTAAGATGCGCGGTATGCGCCTTTTCATCCACTATATAATCAAAACCACGAGAGAGATCCTCGCCCTTATATTTTGCATCAATCTCATCTCTCTCTAAGATTATTCGTCCTTTAAGTCGGGGGATAATTTTGTCAATTATATAGTATTTCTCAGTAGATTCTTCGGCCGGACCTGAGATAATCAAAGGCGTACGCGCTTCATCGATTAATATAGAATCAACCTCATCCACAATAGCATAATAAAAAGGCCTCTGCGCTAATTCCTGGAGGCTGTATTTCATATTATCGCGCAGGTAATCAAAACCGAATTCATTATTTGTCCCATAAGTTATATCGCAGGCATAAGCGACTTTACGCTGTTCGTCGGACATTTCATGCTGTATAACGCCCACAGTCAGCCCTAGGAATTCATAAATCGGTCCCATCCATTCGCGGTCACGGCGCGCCAGGTAATCATTAACAGTTACGATATGCACCCCGCGGCCTAATAATGCATTGAGGTATGCGGACAGGGTTGCTACCAAAGTTTTCCCTTCACCTGTAGCCATCTCGGAGATTTTACCTTCATGTAACACTATGCCGCCGGCTATCTGCACATCAAAATGCCGCATATTGACAGTGCGTTTAGCTGCCTCTCTTACCATAGCAAAACTTTCAGGCAGTATATCCTCAAAAATTTTATTTCTGGTAATCTTTAACTTCTCTTTTATTTTCTCTTTCTCCTCGGGGATAGCCACAGATAATAACGACTCTTCTAACTCTTGTATTTCAGACTCATAAACTTTAGATTTATTTGAAATATGCTCTTTAAGCTCTTGAGTCTTTTGCCTTAATTCCATATCAGAAAGAGCGCTAATCTTGGGCTCTAAACTGTTTACCGCATTGACGATTTTAGCCAAATTTACCGTCTTATTAATCGAAGGGCTGGACATATCCGGATGCAAAACAATATTGACACTTGGGAATCTGTGGTTGATCAGATTTTGTTTCCTGGTTAAAATTATTTTTTTAATAAATCCTAACATTTTAATGTTTGCTTTCAGCTTGCTGTTTCAAATACGCTTCAATAAATTCATCAAGGCCACCATCCATCACCTTGGATACATCCCCTGTTTCATAATCTGTGCGGTGGTCTTTTACCATATTGTAAGGGTGCATGACATAAGAACGTATCTGGCTTCCCCATTCGATTTTCTTCTTTTCCTGTCCGTATTGCTCCAATAATTGCTGCTCTTTCTTTTTCATTTCTGACTCATAAAGCCGTGCCTTTAATATCTTTAAGGCCACCTGTTTATTTTGGTATTGAGAGCGTTCATTCTGACACTGGGCCACGATGCCGCTGGGGATATGCGTAATTCTTACTGCTGAATCTGTGGTATTTACGCTTTGGCCTCCGGGACCCGAAGAGCGATACACATCAATGCGTAAGTCTTTTTCTTCTATCTTTAAATCTATGTCTTCTTCTATTTCAGGAATTACGTCTACTGAGGCAAAAGAGGTGTGCCTGCGTTTATTTGCATCAAAAGGTGAGATACGCACCAGCCGGTGTACGCCGCGCTCAGCCTTCAGATATCCATAAGCATAATCTCCTTCAA
>Ga0315280_10007033_pt1 | contig 15291 bp, 11 predicted proteins | sample YL17G06_40_MG_FD_203697 | JGI IMG/M metagenome (GOLD analysis project Ga0315280, IMG submission 203697) | Sediment microbial communities from Yellowstone Lake, YNP, Wyoming, USA - YL17G06_40 | ecosystem: Environmental > Aquatic > Freshwater > Lake > Sediment | place: USA: Wyoming | collected... | reverse complement strand
TATTGACGGCATCACTAAAATATCGATAGCCTTAAATAGACGTGGCACATCATTTCTTAGACCCGTAAAAACTATCTTCTCTGTGAGTTGTGAGCTGTAAGCTATAAGCTGAAGTTCTTTTTTTAATGGCCCTTCCCCTACTACCAACAACTTTAAGTTATATTTACCATCAAGCTGATGCAGGACCTCAAACAGATATCGGTGCCCTTTCTGCGGCACTAATCTTCCTATCACCGCTAAAATAATTTCATCATTTTTAATACCTAACTCTTCTTTAACCCGCAAACCCACAAACCCGCTAACCCGCAAACCATCAGCATCTATACCATTATATATCACCTCAATTTTCTCAGGCCTAATTCCCTTACTTACATAAAACTCCTTTACTTTATTAGAGACAGCAATAATTCTATCGCTCCATTTACTCAACCATCTGTCGCAAATAAAATTTAACGGTGTTTTCCATACGTCTTCATTATGCTCAGTCGCGATTATAACCGGAACACCTGCCTTCTTCGCCGCAATCCTTCCCCAGAAATTCGCCCCCCAAAGATGGGTATGGACAATTTGTATGTCGTATTTACGCATTATATCAGCAAGCCTACCTACAATACTAATATCAATCTTGCCCTTTTTATTTAGAATAAATACAGTAATACCGGCTTGCTCTAATTCATGCGTCAGCTTCCCTTTCCAATTCAAACAACAGACCATCGGGTTATAACGGGTTTTATCCAAGCCTTTCGCCAAATTCACGACTATTCTTTCGGCACCGCCTGTTTCTAACGACCAGATTACGTATAAGACATTTATTTTATCTTTGTAGCTCATAGCTCAATTTAAAATACCGTTTTCTTGAAAAATATTGATTAATTCTGTGGTATTCTTTCCGATATCAAATTTATCCTCTGCTAAGTTTCTTGCATTTATCACAAAAGTCCCCCTTAAAGAAAAATCTTTCCATAATTTTTCAATTGCATTTGCTAAGGCATAACTATCTTTTGCAGGAATTAATATGCCTGTTTTGCCATCAATCACCGCCTCGGGAATACCGGAAATCTCCGTTGCAATCACCGGAACCCCTAAGGCTATTGCCTCTATGATTACATTGGGAATCCCGTCTCTGTCGCCATTCTTTGCTATCACTGATGGTTGCACTAAAACAGTCGCCTCGCTATATAGTCTCTTAATTTCCCCCTGTGTCTTAATTCCTAAAAAATTGACTTTATCTGATAGCTGATGACTGATAGCTGATAGCTTAAGTCTATTCTCTAATGGCCCTATGCCTATAATATTGCACTCAAAATCAATTCCACGCTCATTTAAAATCCGACAGGCATCAGTTAAATATTCAAACCCCTTAGTTTCCACCAATCTTCCTATTGCCAGAATCTTCAGCTGAGAGCCGAAAGCTGACGAGTGATAGCTTCTTTTATTAGCAAAAGCATCTAAATCTATGCCATGATAATTCCGATAAATCTTATGGCGGCTTGCTGACCTGGTGGCCAATTGCGATAAATACTGCCGATTATATTCCGTGCAAGTAACCACAAACTTAGCTTCTCTTATTTTATTCGCCAGTCCGTTAGAATTTACAAAAATATCCCATGCATGCGCAGTAAAGCTAAACGGACGGCCCGTCAATTTAGAAAGTATCGCTGCTGCCGTAGTCGGCATCGTCGCCCAATGGCTATGTATGTGCGTTATTTTTTCTCTCTTTATAATCTGTGCAAAATAAAAACTCTCTAAAAATACATAGAATGCCTTCACTAATTCTTTGGGCTGCTTAAAATTAGACTTTATGACATAAATAAATGCCCTTAATGTTCTTATAGGGTGCTGAAAGCTGATAGCTGAAAGCTGATAGCTGAAAGCCTTACCATAAATAGTCTGCCCTAACAACTCTCTTGCTTCCGAATGCACTACTTTATCTTTACACCTCTTCAATGAAAAAATCCTAAAATCAACTCCTTTCTTCTTTAATGCCTCAAATTCACGTAGAATAAAGGTCTCGTGAGTTTCAGGAAATTGGGATAGTACATAAGCAATTTTATTTTTGCTCACTAATTCTAGATATGTTTTTTCAAATTCTGTAACCATAATCTTTGAAGAAAACTTTCTTTCTACTAATGCGCGGCTAGTGGACCCCATTCGCTTAACAAGTTCTTTGTCTCGCAATAATGTAATTATGGCGCTAGTCAAAGACAGTGAATCTTTAGGTGGCACCAAAATGCCATTTTCGCCATCTACCACAGATTCCGAATTTCCTCCTGCATTAGTCGCAATAATTGGCTTATTCATCGCCATGGCTTCCAGGATGGCATTGGAGAAACCCTCGGAAAGTGATGAGTTAACAAATATATCCATAATTTGCAAATAATCACGGACGTTTAATTGTCTTCCGGTAAAAATTATTTTATCTTGTATATATAATTTCTTAGCATAATCCTCTAAAGATTTGCGTAAATAACCATCACCGATAATCAAAAAAATTACATTGGGAATTTCTTTTATGACTGAAGCCGCAGCTTCCAATAGATACCTTTGCCCCTTGATGGGAATTAAGTTTCCAATATTTCCAACAACAAATATATCCCTATTTATATTCAATTTCTCTTTGATTTCCGTAGAGTTACTGTTTCCGGAAAAAAAATGCAAATTTACACCGTTATAAATTGTTTTTATTTTATGGGGAACAATTTGTTCTTGTCTTATAGCTAAAGTCATAATAGCCTGAGACGGAGTAATTATTTTCTTACAAAAATGATTCACGCACTTACTTGCAAATATATGATGCCATTCTTTCCAACTCTCCATCTCCCTCTTGCTGATTATTACCGGCACGTGGGTTAATATAGCTGCAAGGGTGCCAAAAATAGTTGAACTAAATAAATAAGTATGCACGATATCAGCTTGCTCTTCTTTTATTAAGTTTATTAACCTAAACAATGCAAAAAACGCCTTAAGATTATATATACGTCTTAATTTCAAGAAGTATGTCTTTATGCCAAAATTTTTCAATGCATCTATATGTTGCGAACCGTGATCATCTCCGCATAAAGCGCATACTGCAATATCAAAAGTATTCTTATTTAATCCACAGACTAATTCGACCAAACTAGTAGCGGAACCACCTTTCCCCGGAGCAAGTTTATCGATTATATAAAAAACTTTAATTTTCATATTCTATTTGTTATTTAAAATGTCTTCGTATTTCTTTATTAGCTTCTTTGTAATAACAGCCCAACTAAAATTTTCTTCCACAAAATTACGTGCGTTTATAGACATACTCTGTTTTCTCTTATTATCCTTAATAAGAGAAATGATTGTCTGCGCTAATTCGGCAACATCGTTTTGTTTTATTAAAACTCCTGTTTTTTTATCTATAAAGGTTTCTGGTAATCCTCCTACATCTGTCCCGATGACGGGGATGCCACATGCTTGAATCTCTAAAGCTACAAGCGGAAACCCTTCTGGAAATACCGATGGAATACATGCTATATCAGCCGCGGAAAATATCTTAGCTAGCTTATGAGTACTATATTCTGGCTTTAAGAATAATATGTCCTGTATTTGGCTTGCCTGTTTATGTATTCTCAAAGCATAATCCTGTGGCTTGTTATGCCAATAGGAACCCAGGGGGCCAATAATCAATAGCTTTACATTTTTTATCTCTTTTTTAACCTCTCGAAATGCTTCTAAAAGAATATGCACACCCTTCCTGGGGTCGATTCTGCCTGCAAACAATAAAAGTGGTTCATCGCATATTCCTAATTCTTGACGCATATCTTTCTTGGGATAAGGCTTGAATATATCTGTATCCACTCCATTATAAAGAGTTGAAATATTCTTATGGTGTATATAATCGGGATATTTCGTGAGTACGAAATTTTTTATAAAATCGGAGCAGGTGATAACTGCGTCGGTTTTTTTAAACCCGGATTTGAATAAAAATCTGTCCATCCTTTTAGCCAAAAAATTCCAACCATAATCCAAATTATGAATATGTAGAATATTTTTAATATGACCGCTGTATTGCTTTGAGGCAACCAAGACCGCGCCGGGATAGTTCTGGTAATGGATTATATCGGGATTGATATCATTAACAATTTCCCCTGCTTTTTTAAAATAACTCCATCCCTTTAGTAAGCGATTAATTGGATATTTTTTAACTATGCGCGGTATATTGACATAGTGATATCTTAAATGGTTATCCGTATTAAGAGGTAATCCACTTATCTTTTCATCATTTATAGATATAATATGTATCTGGATCCCGCTATTAATTAGATGCCCTGATACTTCTTGAATGCATTTCTCAATAGCGCCGCCTTTTACCGGTGGTATAGGCAAGGTCTCTAAACCAACAAAACATACCTTCATTTTATTGAATCTCTCCTTCTGCTTTCTCCAGTATAAAGCAGAATCCTACTGCCCATCTTTTCCACATCCTGCTGATTACTCTACCTAATCCTAATTTTGAAAGTATTCTTATATAAGGTAAACCGACAATTTTTACATCCTTTATGTGAAATACTCTCTCTAAACACTGCTTATATTGCTTAAACGTCATCATATTTATATGCGTATAATCAGGCGGAGGTGTTTTTTTGAAAAGCGAACCCAAAGTGTAGCTAATGCGATAGGACCATTTATTAGGGACGGCTAAAACTAAACACCCTTCTTTACTTAAGACTCTGTTTAATTCATTGCACATTTTATGAGTCTGGTTATTTGGCAAATGCTCAAATACATAAATCGCAGCAACGGCATCAAACGTATTCGCCTTAAAAGGTAAATCGGTAATGCTTGCCTGTATAAATTGTGCATTATTCACTCGGCCACGACATCTTTCTAATCTTTTAAAAGAAATATCTAATCCAATAATCTTTTCAAATTGACTGCCTGATTTTTTTAGGGGTTCTAAAAGTGCGCCATCCCCGCAAGCAGCGTCCAAAATTAATTTTTTATTTAGGATGTCTTTATAATAAAAGGCTTCCAGTTGTCCTAAAAGCTCTCTATCATCGGCATAACCTTCCCAATCTGCCATCGTTTTCTCCCGCTTTATGCTACTTTTTGCTACTTCTTTCTTTTTTCTATCTTTACCGCGGCCATAATTAAACCGGCGTAAATCCAAAAATATGCACTTACTTCTTCGGAATTGAGCCTCGAGCCAAACATATTCACAACAATTAATCCAAATAACCCGCCTAACATTCCTAAAGAAAATGCTTTTATAAATTTATCTTTTGTTTTTTTATAGAGCCATCGCGCATTCTTAATCATAATCAATAGAATTATCAGAAAGAGAATTAATGCAGGGATACCCATTTCCGCCGCTAAGATAAGATAGGTATTGTGTGCGTCCATATTGCCAATAGGCGCATAAGATGGTATGACAGAAGGAAATAAACCATAACCCACACCGAATAAAGGATTGTCCTTTATCATTTCAATAGCACCTTTCCAGATAATTATTCTACTTTGCGCGCTAGGGTCTCTGAGATCCTCGATATCGGTAGTTAAAACTTTATCGCTGAAAAAAGTTGATTCCATTCTATTTCTTATGCCCGGAGGCAAAATCATAGGGTTTAAAATTGAAAATATCAGCAAAAAGATAACTACAGCAAAAAGAATTTTATTTTTAAAAAAGGCTGCGGCAATCATGCCAAAAGCACAACCGATGTAAGCCCCCCTAGAAAAAGTAACCATTATACCCCTGAAACAGACTAAAAATGGTATTAACATAAGGTAGTATCGAAAATTTGGAAAATAGCTAAAAAAGAATCCCAAAAATAGAAACATATTGTAAACAAAAAAGCCACCCAAGGTATTCGACTGCTCAAAAACGCCTCCCACGCGAGCTTTTTCAATTGTTGAAGCATAGCGAACATCAAGATAATCTATAGCCGCCATAAAAGCCACAATTAAAATAACTAACATCATAGTTATGACTGTTTTCCTTAAAGTTTCTTTATCCTTAACCATATTAAATACAATAAAATATAAAATTATTGGGGTTAACCATCTTTTAAGAGGGATAATAAAAGTCTCAAAATAAACTGAGCCATAAGAAAAATATCCTTTTATTAAAGATAAAATTCCCCACATAATGAAAGCGCAAACAGGAAAATTTAAACTAGACTTTTTAAAAAAACTCTCTTGTTGCAATAATGTCCTACTAAACCAGCCAATAATTACTATAAGCATCAAAACATTGGTAAGATTAAAACCTGTGGTTTGAGTACCAAAATCCCCGACTAAGATTTTTGAAAAAGGCAAATATGCAATAAGAGTCAAAAAAGATATAAGAGGTTTATAAAACGCGGAATAAAAGATAAACATCATTACCAGAACGCCTATAGGCCTGATAACTGATTGAGGCAAACTGATGTGCTTTTGGACAATAACACCAAATAAGACTACCACAAAAAGAACAATAATATTGGGTAGGTATCCAGTCTTCTTAGGAACAACCTTTATCTTAGCTACCGTCTTATTGGTCGACATTGTTCAATTCCTTAATAGCTTAATACCTTATTCAGTAAATAAGCCTCAAAACCAAAAAGAGAAAATATAAAAATCAAATCTAAACTCCCGATTCCTGGTTCAAATTTATATGCCCCTGAATTCATAATAACTAAAAAGAATAATGCGCTAAAAAATACGGAAACCAAAACTAAGAAAAATATACACTTATTAATTTTGAAACTTTTTGATACTAAGACAACAAAGAAAATAAATAACCTCGAGATAGCTATGCCGAACAGGAAAGAAACAATATAAATAAAAAGCAAGAAAATTAGATACGTAAAAGATAATAAGAAGTTAACAGCATTTAAATAATTACTAAGCTTCTTGTAATACTGCGGATCAGTAACATCAAAACCTGACATAGAATATTTTTTCATTCTGAAAAAATTGAGTACTCTATTAATCTTTTTGGTCTTCTGATTGATATTATATTGCCACTTTGATTGATAAATCTTCTGTAAAAGTCCGGGATCTTCACTATAAATACCCGAAAGAGTCATCACCCTTACATTAGGCGCTTGTGCCAAAGTTCTAAGAGTATCCTCAAGAGCCACTAAATCCCGCTCTTTTAAAATCAGTGAATGGTAATAAACTGAGATTACTACAGGAAAATTGTTCTTTTTGATATATGCATAAGCAGCAAGGAGGTTTTTCTTAACATTACCAAAAGATAACGATACATCTGAAAGAACATCTGTAAGCAGCATATTTGGGTAGTTATTAAAATTGTTATAGGAACTATTGTTAAAAACACTTGAAAATATCTTTATCCCTGCATCTTGAGCAGCTTTTAAAGTATTGCCATCATGTGCATTGGAGGGCGCAATAAAAGTAATTATTGGTATATCTAACCATTTCTCAAGCATATCCTTACCGCTTTTTATTTTATTTAATTGCTCTTCATAACTTAAACCTTTAAACTCACCTAAGATATCTTTATTTTTAGTCAGTATTGGAAAAAACTTTATCTCTAACTGATTGACGGTTTCTTTTATGCCTTTACTATCTCTTTGGTGAGCATAACCGTGAAGAGCTATTTCAATAAGGCCTTTCTTCTGATATTTCCTTAGAAGTTCCACGATATCTGGATTTTCTATTAAAGGTTTATACTGGTCAGCTGCTTTCTGATTAAGCTCTGCAATACCCCTATTAGGAATAACTCCGAACGTTTGGGGAAAATTATATTTCTCAAAAATCTTCAATATTCTTTCTTCTGTTTTGAAATCACTCAAAGCGCTTAAATCATCATTTCTAAAAATAACAAAAATACACGCATTGGCTTCTTGATTTTGTGCACAAAATGCAACATTACATAGAAAAAGATTAATTATAAAAGTTGCTAAAATAATCCAAATTTTATCTAAAAATAAATTTTTTGTGATTTCTCTCATTTTATTTATGTATTTTTAATACAGTCTCATATATATTTTCAATATTATCCACTGTTTTTCTTATATCAAATAGCTCCCCTGCCCTTTTCCTTCCTGCCTCACCCATTCTTTTAGCAGCTGAAGGATTATCTAAAAGGAAAATAATTCTCTCGGCTAATGACTTTATATCTCCCGGAGGCACTAAAAAGCCTGTTTCGCCATCAACCACAATTTCAGATGGCCCTGGGATATTTGTAGCAATTACAGGTTTTTTTAAGGCCATTGCTTCAACACAGGTAAGCCCAAAACCTTCGGGGGAGGTAGAAGCTTGAATTAGTATATCTAAATCTAAAATAATATTTTTCACATCATTTCTCCAGCCAATAAAGATCAAATTTTCTTCTAAATTTTCATTTTCAACTAATTGTTTTACTTCGCTAAGATATTTGTCATCACTACCTTTTGCATCTCCAATTATAAAAAACTTTACTTCGGGCTTTACTTTTAGAATTTCCTTTGCTGATAAAACAAATTCTTTATGGCCCTTACCATTAACTATCCTTCCTACTATTCCTACAATAGAGGAAGAGTCTAAACTGTATTCTTTTCTAAATTCACCGTTTTGACTTTGGCTGAATCTTTCCAAGTCCACACCATCATATATAAGACTTATTTTTTCTTCGGGTAGCTCTTCTTTTAGCATTTCCAAAACATTTCTATTTAAGACAATAAATCTATCTACCCATTTGGCAAAGAACCTCTCCCTCTTTATTAATTGTCTTGTTTGTCGAATGTGGCAAATACAGGGTATTCCGGCAATTTTAGAGGCAATTATTGCTGGTATACCGGAAATTATATTGGTATTAATATGAACTAATGAAATTTTGTTTTTTTTAATATTAAAATAAATTTTAACGGCCTCGGGGAGTACTTTTAAAATGAAATAAATAAAAAAGCTAAAACTTGTCAGTTTTTCAGATTCTTTATAATCTGTTAATTTCAATATTTCGGCATTCTTTATCTTTTTAATCTGAGGACCGTAATTCTTGATTACGACAACTGGTTTAAATCTTTGGTTATTCAATCCATTAACTAAATTTGCCAAGGAGTTAGCTGAACCCCCAAAGCCTGAAGATGGTTCGTAAAATAAAATGCTCCTCATTTCCAATAGTCTTTTTCTATTTCTCAATAAGGAAATTAAATAGTATTTAAAAAAAATCAAAAAATATTTTATAAAATTTATTTGTTTTAGACTAATCTTGCTTAGCAATAAAGAGTATTTTTTTATTTTGTTTATCAAAATTTTTTGATTCTTTCTTGATGAACACTTTAATAACCATTTTTTTGAGAATATAATTTGCTCTTGGTATACTCTATAATCATTGCTACTCATGTTTGTCGAATGTACTCTGTAGGCACCTAAAGATTTGTTTATGGTTTTTACACTATATTTTTCTGTTATTCTTAAAAATAAATCTAAATCCGCGAACATACTTTGTTTCTCATCGAAATTTCCGATTTCATCAATACATGCTTTTCTTAATACAAATGTCGAAGGCGCCGGACTACCATAAAAAAGTGTGCTTTCAAAAGAATCGCCAGGGTCAATTTTAGGTTTTAATACACCTAACTTATTTCCTTTTTCGTCAATTGTATCCATAAATGAACCAACTAATCCTAACTTGTAATTATTTTCTAGTTCGTTTATTTGTAAATTAATCTTTTCAGAATACCAAATATCATCTGCATCTAAAAAAGCAACATATTCTCCATTTACTTCTTCAATGCCCTTATTCCTTGCTGAAGAAACACCTTTATTTTCTTGATATAAATATCTGATTTTTTTATCCTTGATATATTGCTTTAAAATCTCTCTTGTATTATCTGTTGAGCCATCATCAACTACAATAATTTCGAAATCTTGATAGGTTTGATTTAACACGCTATCAATGGCATCACAGATATAGTTCGCTCGGTTGTATGTTGGAATGATTACACTAACTTTTGGCATAGAATATTTTTAATCTTTTTCACGAGTCTTACGAAATTTACTGGCAAAAATGAAATTAAAATATATAAATACAGTTTAGGCTGAAAACCATAGTAACAAAGTGATTTGAAGGCCATTTCTCTTGTTTTATCAAGATTGAGGTTATTGAGATAACTCCAGCAGCTTGTTCTGTATAATAAGCTTATTCTTTTGGCTAAGATATTCTTTTTATTTGGATATTTTTTTAATACTTTTTCTATTGCTTTTGCACCAAATTCGTTGTACCTTGCGCTTCTCAAACTATTTTTTCCAGACAAACTGTTTTCTCGATATCTATACCTAGTTGTAATTTTATTAAGATATATAATAGGGAATTTTTCACTAATTCTTATCCAATAATCATAATCGTCTATAGCAAGATGAGAATCAAAATTTCCTACATCACTAAGACAATTTTTCCTCATAACAACTGAAAGGGTAACGATTAAATTTCCAAACAGCAATTCGTCGAATAAACTTTCTTTTAATATTGTACCGTCGTTAAATTGACACTGCTGTATTTTCTTTCGAAAACCATCGATTTTCTGATTCGCATGAGTTGAATGACACAATGAAGCCCTAATTAAATGATCTCCCTCAAACATTTCTGCATCTGTATATACCATTGCTGCATCAGAGTTCTCATTGAGTATTTTTACTTGCATTCTAATTTTTTCTGGTAACCACACATCATCCGCTTCCAATATTGCTATGTATTCCCCTTTAGATTCCATTATACCTTTGTTCCTCGCCGATGCTACTCCTTGGTTACTCTGGTAAAAATATTTAATTATTTTAGGATGTTTCTCAATATATTCTTGCACTATTTCTTTTGTATTATCTGTTGAGCCATCATCCACAATTATAATTTCAAAGTCTTTAAAAGTCTGATTGAGTGCGCTATCAATACCCTCGCTAATGTAACTACCACAGTTAAAAGTTGGGATAATTACACTGACTTTTGGCATTTGTTCATAAACTTTATTTTTTAAATTTGCTAGATTCATTAAAATATCGTCTCCTTTATTTCCTTTAAAAGCACCTTTTCAATCTTAAGCAGCGATAAACTATATACTGCTCCAGCAAAAATAGTCAGCGTGGCAAGATTATAATAAAACAGGATACCCATGTTGCATTTGGGTAAGGCGTACTTTAACAAAAATATTCCAAGCCCCATCAATAAAGAAGAAATTAGCCCAGGCTTTAGGCTAAGATAAATATCTTTCATTCTTAATGAAATAAGATTTTTTGTAAAAGGTATATATACAATAATTGCTACCAAGGATGCTAAAGCAACGACTATTCCAACACCAATGAGTCCGTAAAGCTTAGCTAAAGGCGATATAAGCAAAAAGAATAAGACAACCTGGATTACAGTAAACCAGAAACTCGCTCTAGGATGACCTGTGGCATTAAATAAGGACCACATCGCTACAGGCAAAGTATTAAACAAACCTGCAAGAGCCAGAACCTTTAATACGGGGATCGCTGCAATCCACTTTGAGCCGTAGATTACTCTTATAAGCTCATCTCCCATTAAAAACATAACCGCACAGAATGGAAACGCGAAAATACTTACAAGTTTAGTAGTTTTTAGAAAGGCTTGTTTTAAGTCATATCTATCATCTTGAATTTTTGAAAAAGCCGGAAATATTACCCTATGTACCTTGCTACCAAAATAATCCGCTCCAAAATTAGCTATATTAAAAGCGATGGCATAAAGCCCTAACGCCATAACTCCCAAAAGTTTCCCTACCAACATATTATCCAAATTCATCTTTAAAAACCAAACCGCTCCCCCTAAGAACAAAAACTTCCCAAAATGAAACATCTCCAGAGCTATTTTTTTATCAAATTCAAAACGCGGGCGCCATTTGCTAAAAACCCAAAAGAGAATATTGTTATTAAGTGTTTTTAGAATATAAGCTATAACTAAACTCCAAACGCCCATTTTTGAAAATGCTAAGACAATTGCAGTTAACGAGTAGATAATGGCACTACTAATTTCTATCACGGAGACTTTCTTAAATTGTATATTTTTTTCTAATAAAGCTGCTGGAACTTTACCAAAACAACCAATCACAAAGATAATTCCCAACGCCCGGATAATCCCTACTACTCCTTGATTATTTAAAAACTTTCCAATCCAAGGTGCTAAGATGCTTAAAACAAGGTAAAGCGCTATCCCTAATACCGGAATAATAAAAAAAGCAGTATTTGCCGCCTGCTCAATATTATCTTTTCTTTGGATTAAGGCTGAATCAAAACCCATGCTCTTAAAAAGACCGAGCGCATCAATGGCAATAAATGCCAAAGCAAATAAGCCGAAATCAGCTGGGCCTAAGATGCGGGCTAAGATGACCATTGTGCCTACGGACATGGCTTTCTGCAAGAAGCTTGAGCCGACTAACCACTTAATTCCCGAAACGGTTTGTTTTTTTAGTTCGCCCATTTTAGTATTTCGTATTTCGTATGTCGTATTTCGTATTTCGTTACGATATACGAGATACGCTGTACGCTGTGCGAAAATACGCGACTGTTCTACGCAATCCCTCTTCAAAACCAATCTTTGGTTCGTAGCCTAATTTATCTTTAATCTTGGAGATATCCGCGCAGGTGCGAAAGACATCGCCGGCACGAACGGGCAGAAATTTAGGTTTGAGGTTCTTGCCGATGATTTTGTTTAAAGAAGCGACGAGTTGAAGCACGGTATTATCTTTTCCGTTAGCGACGTTAAAAACCGCATGAAAAACTGCGGTTTTGTTGTCAGTTATCAGTTGTCGGTTGTCAGAAAAGTTTGTTGTGGCAGCCAAGATATTAGCGTCTACAACGTTGTCAATATAGGTAAAGTCGCGAGATTGTTTGCCGGTGCCAAAAATGGGCGGCTGCTCATCGTGCAAAATGCAGTGGATAAACTTAGGAATTACCACAGCGTATTCGTCATCTAAGGCTTGGCGGGGGCCAAAGACGTTAAAATATCTTAAGCAGACAGTCTCCAGCTTAAAGTGTTCGGAAAAAATACGGCAATAATACTCTCCTGCCAGTTTAGTTAAGGCATAAGGAGAAATTAAAAGCGGATAGGCATCTTCTTTCTCAGGAAACTTGTCTGTATCACCGTAGACCGAACTTGAGGAGGCAAAGACAAAACGTTTTACCTTGTTTTTGGCTGCTGCCTGAAGCAGAAAAACTGTGCCGTTAATATTGACATCGTTGTAACTTTGGGGGTCATTCATAGATTTAGGAACTGAACGCAGGGCGGCCTGGTGCAGGACAAAATCGATTTCCTGACAAACCTTACTGCAGGTATCAAAATGCCTTATATCTCCTTTAATGAAATCGATTTTGTCAGTTGTCAGTTGTCTGTTATCAGTTGTCAAATCAAAATCTTTTGAATTAAAGCCTAAATTCTCAAGTTTTCCACTGGATAAATTATCTAATACGCGGACGAAGTGGCCTTCTTTGAGTAAACGTTCTACGATGTGGGAGCCGATAAAACCTGCTCCCCCAGTTACGAGATAGCGCATTGCTCCTCCATTCGTTATAAATAACGGTAAATATAGCCGGGGATGTGATATTGAATATTGGTCAAGATGTAGCCGAGTAGTTTGGCTTGTGCCTGCTTGAGTAGCCCTTCGCCGTGTTCAACTACACCCTTTTGGGTCCTCTCTGCTTGCACTACCATAATCACTCCGTCTGTTTGAGCGCCTACCAAGCCGGCATCAGTTACAGGGATAACCGGTGGCGTATCTAAGATGATGTAATCATATTTAGACTTAAGCAGAGTAATAAGGTTTTTCATCTTCATTGAGCCCAAAAGTTCAGCAGGATTATGAGGAATCTTGCCGACAGGCAAGATAGTGAGGTTGTCTATACCTATATTAATGAGCGCCTCATCGATGTTTGAGCCGTTGGCGATTAAATCGGATAAACCCAACTCACAATCAAAGCCTAAGTACTTGCTAATTCGGGCGCGCCGCAAATCCGCATCCACCAGAAGAATATTCTTCTTGCTTAAGTCGTGCGCCATAGATATCGCCAAGTTTATTGCGGTAATGGTCTTGCCTTCTCCGTGAATTGAGCTGGTAATGGTAATTGCCTTTACGGGGGTTTTTGTGTTTAATGCCTGAATATTGGTGCGTAAGATGCGGTATTGTTCGGCAACCGGTGATTTTGGGTCGTAGAAAGAAACAATGCGAGGGTCAATCTTGGAATCAGCTGTCTTTTTGGCGATAAATTCATACTTTACGCCGGGTTTCTGGTCCAGCTTCTCTAATCTGGAAAGTCGTTCTTGCGCTGCTTTCTTGAGTGCATCGGTAATTTTGCCCATGTTATATCTCTCCTTTTTAGATTCTTAAGGGACAGACCCTTTTACTGTCGGGGAGAATCCCTGCTCTGTTGAATATTTAAATTCGATTCCTCTTATAACTTCGCTAACAATATTTTCACTTATTTTCCTGGTGTCGCAAATATAACCTGAAAGCAATGCGCTGTCGCAAATAAGATTTATCAGCCGCGGGATGCCTCTTGAATGCTCATAAACTAAACCCATCACCTCTGTGGAAAATATATCGCATCCATTCTGGCTCACCAGTTTTAACCTGTGCAAAATATAATCCTGCGTTTCGCTATTACTTAAAGAATTCAGGTGATAATAGACGGCTATACGCTGCTTAAGCTGCTCAAGTTTAGGGTTCTCTAATTTTGCCTTTAGCTGCGGCTGGCCTACGAGTATAATCTGAATCAGCTTTTCTCTTTCTGTCTCAAGGTTAGAAAGCATCCTTACCTCTTCTAAAACCTTAGGGGTTAAATTCTGTGCTTCATCAATGATTAAAACCACATTAATATCCTGCGCAAGTTGTTTGATAAGATAGTTATTCAGTTGAGATAAAAGTTTTTGCTTTGTTCCGGCTTTATAATCAACCTCTAATTCTTCAAGAATTTCTGCGATTAATTCTTTACAGGTTAAGTGGGTATTGGTAATTGTGGCTACCTTGGTATTTAGGTCGAGTTTATTAAGTAAGGTCCTGCATACCGTAGTTTTGCCTGCGCCAATCTCGCCTGTAATAACCACAAATCCCTTTCTTTCATTGATGGCGTAAATCAGGCTATTCAATGCCTCTGTGTGTTTTTCACTAGGGAAAAAGAACCGGGAATCAGGAGTGGTATTAAAGGGTTTTTCGGTAAACTCGTAAAATTTCTCGTACATATGTTTTACTCCTCAAAAAATATGTGGTTCTCCAGTTATCCAGTGCTCCAGTTGCTACCGTTTAAAGAATGAGATAAGCATCACGGCAATAATCAGCACAACGGAAGATATTACGGAAACGCTGATTAACTTTTGCTTACGGTATTTTTCCT
>Ga0315280_10007030_pt1 | contig 15295 bp, 16 predicted proteins | sample YL17G06_40_MG_FD_203697 | JGI IMG/M metagenome (GOLD analysis project Ga0315280, IMG submission 203697) | Sediment microbial communities from Yellowstone Lake, YNP, Wyoming, USA - YL17G06_40 | ecosystem: Environmental > Aquatic > Freshwater > Lake > Sediment | place: USA: Wyoming | collected... | reverse complement strand
CATATGAACGTTCCGGGAAGCTGAAAAGATGAAAGTGGAAAATAAAACGACCCTTCCTTTACAGCTTGACGACTTACTAAGCAAGCAGAGCTGGGAACTCGAGTATGGAAGCCTCAACCTGCCAATAAAACTTGCACAGCCATTAGAAGACTGGAAAGTCGAAATTAGATGGCTAAACGGCAAACACCCGTTCCACGGAAGATGCCAGCCTTCCCAAAGGCTAATCACAATCGCCATAAACAAAAACATCAACTATCCATTCACACAGAAATTTGCTGTCGGAACAAAGCAGATCTTCCACCCGTTCCACGGCTACGAATATGTCATGGAAACAGTCGCCTTCAACAGTCCAAACGAGCTCATCCACTTCATTTTCCTCCACGAGTTCAGCCACTTGTTAGACTATCTGCGAGGACTTAACATGCACAGAAAACAGACAAAGGCAAACCGCTTCGCCCTAAAACACTTCAAAAGGTGAAAACAATGCCCAAATTTTTAGTGGAATTAATCCTCATCGTAGAAGCAGAAACCACAGAAGAAGCCCGAAAAATCGCAGATTACATCGTAAACCTTCCCATTCCAGACAGCAAAATCGAAAATGCAATAGAAACCCTGAGGTATGAAGAAATTGCTGAAATCCGAACCTAAGATTTGCCCCAACTGTCCCCTCATTTCTTTTCTACCAATAATAATGGCTGCACGAGTCTGCTACACCCGACAAAAGGAACCATTAAACACACATAAAATCTGTCAAATGCTCCGAGCCTTCGCCAAACAACACCAGCTAACATCCGAAGTCTGCCCCTACTTTTCTCAGACAGAAACGATGGAGCGTTATCTACGTGCCGAAGCAGAGGTAGCCTGGTAAATTTTTGCCTCTGGTAAGACCTATGATTTGGGAGAAAGCCCAACAGCTTTACCAGATGGAGCAAGCTAAAACGATGGGCGAGGATTTTAAAGGCTTAACGGCAACCCGAAAAGAGCTGCGGGAAGGCGGCTACTTTTACACAGCCAAGCTGATTGTTTTGCGGAACCTTTGGCGTGAAAAGAAGGGCTTGCACGTTTAATCAAAGTCTGCGGCTTCCTAATGCAGACAAAAGTTTACCTCTTCTGGACCAAGCTACTACAAAGAAAAACAATAGCATTGCCTTGAATCTCTCTTTTCATTCATCATTTAATCAGGAGCACCTCAAAGGTTAATCACAAATTTGTTCTTCAGGTCATTATGCAACTTGGAGCTTGTCTGCCTTTCAACAAAAGTTCTGTGAGCACAATTTTTTATAAGAGTTTAGTGTTTCTATTTTCGCGTTCCGTTTGTCGAATTAGAAGTGCAGCACAAATACTTAAATAAAAAGTCCGCAAATTCTTTAGGAGGAGGCATTAACTTGAAGGTCGTTTCCTTTACCAACTATAAAGGAGGCGTCGGTAAATCCACGACAGCTTACCATATAGGGTGTTCACTAGCAATGGATCATGAGATGAAAGTCCTTCTAGTAGACGTAGATCCTCAAACAAATCTGACATTTCTGTGTGCAATATATGAGCGTTGGGAACAGTTCAAAAATGCACACGGGACCTTGGCATCATTGTACCAAGCGTACCTGAACAATCAACCATTCAATACGGCTGATATCGTTTGGGAAGAGCCTATAGAAAAAGCCGGTAGCAGGGTTGTCGGCGGACTGGACTTGATTCCATCTGATGTTGAACTGCTTGGAATAGATCTGGATTTGATGCAGAAAACAGCCAACTCTAATGACTTGCATGCAGTAGCTAACCATTACGTAAAACAGCGAACTATCTTGCGTGAAGGCCTCGAATCCATCTCTGACCCATATGATTATGTTCTGATAGACTGCCCACCAAACTTATACTTAGTAACGCAAAACGCATTAGCAGCAAGTGATTGCTATGTTGTCACCGCTTTGCCAGACCACCTTTCTACAATAGGTCTTAGTATCCTGGAAGAGAGAGTTAATGATAACAACAGACAGCTAGGTTACGCAGCAGGCATTGTTGAAAAAAATGTGGAAACGCCGGGATTTGCTGGAATAATCTTTGTTAAAGTGCGACTCGGCGGTAGTGTTATAACGAATGTGCATGATAGAAAAATGCGTGAAATTACTGAAAGATATGCTGGCAAGACTTTCCAGAACTACACTACTGAAGGAATAGGATACAGCGAGGCCGCAGAAAGCGCTTTACCTGTATTCTTGCTGGATGGACCCAATCCTAGACGCGTGGCTGATCAATATCGGGAAATCACGGCTGAATTCATTCGGAGAATACCACCATGACAGAAACAAAAAAAAAGAAAGAATTTTCGATTCTCGATTTTATGAATCAAGCCGTAAGCAAATTCCCGACTGATACAGAACGCGAGGAACTCATAAAAAGCCTTGACGTACTTATCAAATACTTCCAAAATCTACAAGGAAAAATAAGATCCCTTCCCGACGATATCGAGCAAAAAGAGGTTCTGTCGGCTATTGGCACAATAAAGAATTTTTTAGAATCGGCTAAGGACAAACCATTAATAGCGGCTGCATTTGGCCTTCCCTACAAGAGAACTGCTCTTACGAGAGAAGCAAAAGAAGAAATGTCTCCTGTAATGGCCGAAAAGATTTTCAATGAACTAAAGATGCTTTCCACAGAGGAGATCCAGCAAAGACTTCTGGACTATAAGAAAATATCAATGGAAGAATTGCATGCACTAGCAACCTACCTTGGTATCAAGCATCCACAGAGGATGAGACGGCAAGACCTTGTTGACAAGGTTGTAAAAATTGGCTTTGCTAACATAAGAGGGTATGAAACGCTTCGCACTGCAAGGGATTAGCAGAGCCTGCATTTCTCGGAGTCTCCCTTTTCATGACCGAGGCTTTCGCAGGTTTAGAAGCGACATATGCGGTATCAATAGGAAGAAGTCTTAGACGCGAATTCCCGAACAAGAGACCATACTAACGGAGATGAGATAGTGGGATTTCAGTTTAAGCCGAAACTGTCCGCAGTCTTAGCCGTTCTCAACGGGGTTTCAGTGGGCTTGGCCTACGTAGTGAGCCAAGGAAACATAACGGCAACAATCATATGGTTCGCCATAACAACAGGCGTAACAGCAGGACTAAGCTACTACAAAGAAAAAGAATGACTTTGGCATGCCCCCAGATAACTCGGACCATAGTCGCAAATAGCGAGTAATGGACAAATTGAGCATTTGGGTTTCTTGGGTAAACATATAGTAGCTGCAAAATCTAGCACTGCTAAGTTGAAGTTTCGTGCTCTGTTTTTTGGGATCAGCGAGGAAACAAATTCCCACATTTTCGGGTCATCACGGACGCGTTTTCGAGTTGACATCAAGGAAAAAACTCTCTTCAGGACTCTCACTGTGTTTGTGTCAAGTAAAGGAACATTCTTTCCATAGGCTAGGCAAAGCACAGCATTTGCAATGTACGCTCCTACACCGGGTAATTTTTCCAGCAAGCGCCTTTCCTCAGGAATCTTTTTATCATATTCTTTAACAACAATTTCAGCTAGTTCCTTTAGCGCTACCGCTTTGAAGTGCTCCATTCCAAGCGATCGTATCGTGTTTTTGATAGATTCTACATCAGCTCCATGAAGTGCTTTGATGCTGGGATATTTGCGGAAAAAATCCTCGTATATTCGCTTTACTTGATTTCTTGTGGTTTTTCTTAGCATGAACTCTGAGATGAGGATTTTATATGGGTCTGACGTTTTTCTCCAAGGATAATCAAAACTGGAGGGATCCCACCAAGCTAGGAGCTTTAAAGTAAACTTTCGCAACTTGTTTATCTTTGATCTCTCCAGAATCAAACGCTGTTCAGACAAGGTGCCTCCAAAAAACTTTGGCGAGCGCTTCTGCAAAGACCGGAGATACTGCATTCGCAACCTGTTGATATTGGCTGTGAATGCCACCGAAAAAGCGAAAGGTGTCTGGAAAGCTCTGAAGCCTAGCTGCTTCTCTTACCGAGATTATTCGATTAACGCGTGGGTGAAGTAACATCGCACGTCTTGCATGCACGATCGTTGGTGATTGTTCCCTCCAAGATAGCCTCCTGTATATATTATTATGTAGTGCTGTGGGATTCTTGTATCTTTTTTTCACGCCTTGTGGAAAAATGTTCCACGACCTCTTGAGGTTTGAGCCTTTTTTTATGTATTTTATTGTTTCAACCACAGCTTCACTGTTTTTGCTGCACCAATGGTTATAGAGCTTATCAGCCCCTGCTCTAGCTTTTCTTTGATAAGGACTGAGTTTTCTCTTTTTTGGATAATCCATCTCGTCCCTTCCACCTCCGCCCTCTTTAAGGAGTGGGAGATCAGAAATAGCGTCCTTTACTGTGAGTTTTAGTCCATTAATCGGCGTTGGAGATAGCTTAAACTCTTTCGAATGACTTTTCCTTAGACCTCCAATGAACAGTCTTTTTCGTCGCTGAGGAACACCAAACTTGTCAAAATCAAAAACCGCGACATCAGTTTCGAAACCTATCTCTTCAAGTCTTTTTTTAAGAAATTCCATTGATTTCCCTTCATTCATATAACCGAAGCTAACAACGTTTTCAAAGAGAAAAGCATCAGGCATGATCTTTTCGACGAAAACTGCAAACCAATCCACTGCAGAAGCCTGAGGGTTGCTGCTTCCGTTTGTCTTACGGTTTGCTGATGAAAACGGTTGACATGGAGGGCCTCCTATTAAAATGACTTTTTGATAGGACTCTTTTGAGAGAGCATCGAGCAATCTCTCAGGATCAACATTCTCAATTTTCTCTTTAAACAATTCGCTTTCTGGAAAGTTTTTTTCATAAGTTATTCCTGCATACTGATCACATTCAACTGCAGTAACGATGTTGAACCCCACGTTCCTAAAACCGAGACTTAGACCTCCTGGACCCGCAAATAAATCTATTGTTGCGATAGTTTTCGTGACCAGCAAACGTGAATGGTTCATCGTTTTATCAGAGCCCACCAAGGAGTTGTCTCAACATCTAAGACTCTTTCTACTGTTATCTCGATATTGTTTGTAGAATAACTGTTTCCAAACGCATCTTTTCTTTCGTAAATCGGACGTGTAAATGCAGACATGGAAAAAAGGTCAGTATACGCGGTGGCGGGTTGAAGTTTTTGTCTAGCTATCTCACTTTTGATATGCCTCAACGCTAATCCTAAATCGCTTACGTTTACTTGAGTAGCGCCACTTCTTCTTACTGTTTTGTCAAAAAACACCCGGATGTTGTGAAGATACCGCTCTTGTTTTTCATGCTTTTGAGCAGCCCACAAAAATGAGATTTCATCGTTGATTTTTCTTTCTTTAACTGGGAAAATATTTGAATCCATGTCATTCAATTCAGAAACCTTGTACGCATAAAATGTCATCCTTGATTGATCCCATATGAAAACATTCTTCGATAACTTGGATAACTCGGATACAGTTGAATTAGTAGTTATTATTCCACTAGTCACATCATATCCGTATTCCTTGACACACTCAATTTTGTCTAATATTTCTTTAGCGGCGTTTCTTCTATCCCTCGTCGTGGCTGGCTTTGTAAACGAGGTTTGGCTTTCGATTAGAGGCCTGTTCGTCGAGCACCAAGGCTTCAAGAACAGGTTCCTTTCAAATTTCAATAAAAGGTCAATTTCATGCGCGCTTTTCCTATGCTTGCTCCGATGTTTGCATGGAAACTCTTCGTTTTCGAATATAGGTGTGTAACCAAGTGACTCAAACAAGTCCTGGCACGCCACTTCGAATCGCGTTCCCTTACGCAAACCTCCTGGTCTCGGCCTCGACATAAATGTTCAATCCTCTATTTGACTAGCATATTCATCAATCCTCGCCAGGATCTTCTCTTTTACTTCGTCAGGAACACTGATATGCGATACACGTCCTTCCATGTCTTCAAAAAATACAACTTTGCCATAGAACTTCTTCGAGAGAAATTTTTCGATTTTTTCAACGTCTTCCGGGAGAATTATATGTTTTCTAGATACAATGCTGTCTATGCATATGTAGTCTCGAAGAACCTCAGTAGGAACAACTTTCAGTGGGAGTTCTGCCAGAGCATCGAACCCTATCAAAGTTTTCTCTAAGACGGTACTATTGCTAGCTCTTTTTGGGATCCCATAAATGCTAGCAAGATTGTAGAATATATCGTCATCCTTGAGGTTTTTACCTTGTATTAATGGCTGACAAATACGCTCATATATCGCCACAGTCTTGTCTGAACACATGTAAATTGGTCCATCTTTTTTGGAAATGATTTCGAGATCGACAATATTCTCTAGCCGTGGAGCCACCATGTGTTTGACTCTGTCGTAACCTTGCCGTCTTGTTCTTGGTTCTTCGCTTTCATAACATCTCAACGTAGACGAGAAACGTTCAACCAACTTAGCATCAAGATTTTCCCGCATTTGAGCAAGGATATTTTTAATGCGAGTATTGACAAACCAGTTGAATATTTCATTCGTTGAGGTTGCCTTTGACTTAACAATATGTTCAATTAATTCAGGAAAAACTAAGTCGTCTTTCTTTAGAAACTCTTTAATCAAAATTACCTGTTGGCCCACATTCGAGTCTATGAAAAACTGTGTTTTCCTGAAAAGCCTAAACAACCTGCCAACATCAGTTAGCGTCTTAAGCGGGCCTTCTGTAAGTAATCCGAATTCTGTTGCAAGCTTAACAAATCTTCCTGCAATCCGTTGTGTAATTTTTCCAACCTCGGCGCCTTCAAGTTTTCTTCTCCTGCCCAATTCCTTAAGCCATTCGTCTTGATTTTCCCTAGCAAAGTTCCAAAGCATACTACCAATGGTCTCCGTGGCTATACGGGTTGAACCTGTCCAGTCGCCCACCAGAATTTCAAGAAATCCGAGTCTTCTCATACCACTGTCATAGTTACGTAAAAAATGCAACTCTGTTCATCCCTGATTATTGACTAAAAACACCAACATCTTCGACGACTTTTTCATCAATTGCTGTCTTGCCTGATAGCACTGCTTCAGCACAACAATCGTTTACATAGGACAAAACGCTTCGTGGCAATAATGCTCTTCCTTTCTCAGATTCTGAAAGGAATTTTTGAACATTCCTTTCGAAGGATTTGAAGCCTTTATTGGTGAATGGAAACAATTCTGCATCAATCTCTTCTTTTCCAAAGTCCTTAACAGCACGCGCCAAAGCGTTCTTAAAATCGTCTCCTCTTAATCTTTGATTGACTTCTGCTATAAAGGTTCGTAATTCAGAGATGCGCATTGTTTCGGGGGCTATCATATAGTTTCTGCTACCGATCCTTGTGACAACGCCAGTATCTTTAAGAGGAGAAGGAAGTACTTCTATGGATAATTTCTCTTCAGGCGCAACATTGAAAATAAACATAATACTCAACTTAGATATCTCTGCGATTTGCCGGAACGCTTCTTTAAAATCTCTAGCTCCTAACGTTACCTCTTTTAGGTTATCCACCTCATCGATGATTAGCATAATCATCTTGCCATCAATGTTCCAGAACAAATCGGCAATCATTTGAAGAAGTTTCAATGCCTCATGAGTGTCGAGTGTACCCGTGACGTTAAGCTTTTCCAATACGGCTGAAGTGAGTTTATCTCCGGAAATGTATCTAATTAGTTCGGTCTCCGTCGCTTTCTTGCTTTGGTATGCTTCGAAGGCGTTCAGCACATTTCTTGAGCTTGATATGTCACTCATTCCTTTGGTCCGTTTTGCAAAGGCCTTATTAAAAATGTTTAAAATAATATTATTGTCTCTCAGAGCTTTAATTATTACTTTATGCAGTTCTATGTATCTGGACCCTCGGGACATTGCTGGATTTACTAAATATATTTTCTTCACAAGGTCTCTTTGTGAAAGAGTATTTGCGACATAATTTGCCATGTGGGTTTTGCCATCTCCCCTTTTGTGAAGAAGCACCAATTTAAGGCCTTTTCCGGTTATCAGTCCTCTTTCTGCTCGTCTTAACAAATTTTTTGCGAGGTCCTTGTTGAATGCGACAAAATCCGCTGTAATTTCATTAACGTTGTAGTCTTCTCTATTAAATCCGAACTGTCGTTTAATGTCCTTCCCCTTTGGCAGATTTTTCTCGTCGCTCAACCTGTATCAACTTCCAACTTCCCACTTCCCATTTTACTCAGATTCGCTATGCTTATAACAATTACTCTGTAGAAAGTAGCGCACTGGAAGAAAGAGTTTAAAACATGCATGCATGCGAATTTTCCATGGATTCTGGACCCGAGTTGGATAGAGGTTTATGACGAAGTGCATTATTCCGACCTTTTGAGAGCGAATTTTCCTGATGGTCACCTTGATGAACCTGATCGCAGAATCGATTTCGTGTGCATGGGTGTTGGTGACACTGTCCATGTTGTCGAATTAAAGAGACCAAGCCATAGAATTAATTGGGCTGACCTCGATCAGCTTGAAAAATACGTTGCCTTCGTGAGGGGAAAGCTCGGCACCTCTCCACGTGGAAGAAGCGATCGTTCAGTAGCGGGATATATAGTAGCTGAAGATGTCGTGGATAAGGAGGAAGTTCGACAAAAAATAGACAATCTGGAGCGCTCGAGGATGTACGTTTTGAAATATGCGGATTGCTTAAAGAGCGCCCGAAGGCTTCATCAAATATTTAGTGAGAAACTTGAAGAATTTGAGAAAAGCAAGAAAAGGATTTGAGTCGTCGGCGATAGAAATATTTCGTGAAAGTGGTGACCTGCCAGTTTCCGAGTTTCCTACAATCGTAAAGTTCGCCGAGAGAGTCGGAGAAATCCTTAATATGGAACAAAATGAAGGCGCTGCTTGCGTTAAAACTGCTTCTCTTTTTAAGGATAACGAAAAAATCCAAGTTTCAGCAAAGTCTAGCAAATGAAAACAAACCATGGTGATACATTTGAAGAAGCGCAAAAAAAGGCAAAATAGCGCTCCAGCTAAAGATGAAAATGAGGAGAAGTTTTATTGTTCTGTTTGTGGTCGCGAGATTGATGAGGAAGAATATGAAAGTTATGATAGTATGTGTTGGGAGTGCTGGGATGACCAGCTAACTGAAGAATCAGATGACATGTTTGGAGACTTGATGTAAAAATGGACGAGAAAAAAGTTTACGAGTGTATGAGGTGCGGCAGAAAAATCACAGAAGAAGAATATGAAACCTATAGTGGCTTGTGTGAAGAATGCTACGAAATCGAAATAGACGAACTAGACTATGACGAGTAAAGTTTAGTCTGCAACAGAAAACCACACACCTTGATTAAAAGCCTAAATTTCCGCACTCTTTACAATCTTTATACGCTCTTTTGGCTGAGCGATGACTTCGCCACATTTCTCACATTTAGAAAACTGCAAAGGCAAATACATGGGAATGAAAACTTTAACCTTAGGCTCTGGAGAATCTTGCTCAACGAAAACCTTGTTTACTGGAACTCTGTTCCAATAACCGCAGAATTTACAACGCATTTTTAGGATTCTCATAAAACACTTTCCCTAAAAGAATGATGTCGATGCCACAAATAAAGCTAATTGAAGCAAGCGTAAAAATGCCCATAAGAAAACTCTTGCAGAATCTCTGGGAAGGTACTACAATTTTGTCGATGCCATGATTGAAAGCGGATGGGCGCGCGCAAGGAAACATAACGGCAACCATCATATGGTTCGCCATAACAACGGGCGTAACAGCAGGACTAAGCTACTACAAAGAAAAAGAATAGTCGTTATTTCGGAAATGTTAGAGCTAGACCTTAACGAATCCGCAGTGTCCCTCTCTTGGATGTCTGTAAAGGGCATTTGCAGCACAAAGATTTCGGGTATTTGCACAACGTAGCTCCCAAGTCTAGTAAACCCAAGTTGTATTCCTTGATTCTTTTATCCGGAAGCAGCTCTGCTGCAAAAGCCCAGAGATCTTCATCCAAGTATGCTGGCTTAGTCGACTTGAAATTGAAGCACCGCATGAACACTCGTCTGACGCTCTCATCGACTAAGGGAACTTTTCGCCCATATCCTAGACAAAGAACAGCATTTGCCGTGTAACGCCCAACCCCTCTCAGACTCATGAGTTCTGTGAAGTCGTTGGGAATCTGCCCATCAAAACGATCAATTATGTCCTTTGAGACATCTATCAGCAATTTGGCCCTTTGAAGAAGGCCGAGTGGACGTATCATATCTTTTAACTCATTAATGTTGGCTTTCGACATTGATTCTACATTTCCATACTTGCTGATGACCTTCTGATAAACAGCTTCTGCTTTCCATGCACCGGTAAGTCTAAGGAGTATTTCTGCAACGAGAATTCTAAATGGGTCTTCCGTTTTCCTCCAAGGGTATCTTCGGCCATTCTCTAAATAGAACTTGATAACTCGTTCTTGAAATTCCTTTTTCAATCGATCTTCAACTGGAGATTTGGGGTTCATATGTTCTGTCCAAACCTTGGAGTATTGCGCATATGACACATATTCTGTCTTGAAGACGCTTTGTCCAAACAATATATATATAATTGCCTTCAAATAAAATAGTTGACAATCCATGAGACCAGTTAATACTCTAAGCTTGTTTACTGGTGCGGGAGGGCTCGACATAGGTTTTGCCAAGGCTGGTTTCAGGATTCTGACATGCGTAGAAATAGACAAAACGGCGTGTAAGACCTTAGAGTTGAACAAGGGAAAATATTTCGAAAATTCATGCAAGATTATCAATGAGGACATTCGGACTATTGAGCCCGCCAACCTAGAACTTGGTGAGATAGATTTTATAATAGGTGGACCACCCTGCCAAAGTTTCTCTGCTGCAGGCAGAAGGGCAGGAGGCACATTGGGTACTGCAGATTCGAGAGGCAGTCTTTTCTTACATTATTGCGATTTCATTAGATATTTTCAACCTAAGGGTTTTTTGTTTGAAAACGTTCGGGGCATACTTTACTCAAACAAACGACATGATTGGGATCTAATACTTTCCACGTTTTCCAGCTTAGGATATCAAATGTCTTACAGAGTACTCGATTCTGCGGATTATGGAGTTCCGCAACATAGAGAGAGACTTATACTTGTTGGATCAAGGGACAAGGAATTTCGGTTTCCTTGGCCGACGCACGGACCTGATTCGCCCTCGGGAAAATATGCGTCGGCATCAGAGGCAATAAAAGATCTACAGCCTTTGAACGAACCGGAACACCGTTACGATGGCAAATATGGGAAACTTCTGTCTGAAATTCCGCCTGGAATGAACTACCGTTACTTCACAAAAGAGATGGGATGCCCTCAACCGATTTTCGCGTGGCGATCGAGATTTTCGCATTTTCTCTACAAAGCAGACCCAAATGAGCCCGTTCCAACGATTGTGGCTAGACAAAGCAAGTTTTGCGGTCCTTTTCATTGGAAGAACAGGCGGTTCACAATTGAAGAACTGAAAAGGCTGCAGACATTCCCAGATGACTACTTGCTGGTCGATAGTTATGCAAAGGCGCTGAATCAAATTGGCAATTCTGTTCCCCCAAGATTTGCAGAGCAACTGGCTCTCGCGGTGATTCAGCAAATATTCGATATTGACAAAGGGATAAGACTACTTCCCAAGAATTATACTCTGTCGTTTGACAGACAGAAAGGAAAAAAGGCAAGAAGAACGCGCAAGATAGTCGCGTCAACGAAGCTCACGACGCCCTCTTTGGCTTTCTTTGAATCAGTTGTAGACAAGCGGGAAGAAATAGGTAAGACCGAGAGGACTCAGATAGACTTCTATGAGTATCTCTCTCCTAATAAGAGAATTGAGAGCGATGGCAAAAAGCTGCATGAGCAAAGCTCTTTATTCAGAATTTCAAAAAGCAGAAGCGGAGGAAAGTGCGAAATTGTAGTGAGTAAATGGGTTGAAAATGATTTTCTTTCCACGCCAATCATTAGATACCACCTGACTTTTCATCAACCTATAGGTAATGGGTTATCCGAGATTGCTTCAATACTGGCCTCGAATGATGACAGTGATGTTACAGTGATTTGGGATGCCATCGAATCATGTGTATGCAGCAATTCAAATTACTTGTCCCTAATGGATGTATTTGGTCATTTTACGGAACCTCACCCGATTTTTGATCTAAAATGTGAGCTGTATAGGCATAACATGAATACATTCCTGCTGAATTTCGCCCAGTACTTTAGCGATTTTTCGAAAATTGCGAAAATCTTTCCTGAATCGCTTCTTAGAGAAATATGGAAGAAGAGCGGTGAAATCAGTGAGTTCAATTTCATCAAGATTGTCAAAAGTCTTCGTGCTCTGAGATTTGACATACGTGTTTACGAGACGAACAAAACCATCCCGCCTGGGATGTTTAAGGTCTGTTACCCTTTCACCCTGCAATATAATAAACCAATTGGAGTAACGTGGAACGATTCTGTAGGCGGTAACAATGTTACAGAAAGAGAATAGCTCGTATGAAGAGATACTCGAAAAGGCCTTCCAGAAAGCAAAGGCGCTTGTTGATCATAACGAAGTCGACAGTGAACTTAGTAAGCTTAAGCCCGAGATTGCACGATGGATCCGGACGATAGTCCACAATATAAAAAGCTGCAAGTACCTGTATAGCATTCTAATCACAAGCTTAGCTACGAAAATTGCCATGCCAGGACAAGATATTAGAAAGCATCAACATCGAATGCAAGGAGGATATTCTAATCGTGGAACCGACCAAAGGTATGTCACTCCATTTCTGAAAAATCATGGTTTGACAGCTTGTGCGGCAAGTGGAGCAGAAAGCGGCCGAAATTTCGAGAGACCTATCCCATACACACTTGATTTTCCAGGATTTCCAAAGGGGCAGGGCAACAAGGAAGCATTTCTTCATCTAATACATGCGGTACAAGAAGAAAAACATGATCCTTTCATAATCATTGTTCTACTTTTTGCCCTCGACTTGCGGAGTCGGACCAAAGTGAAATATGACTACCCTGAACCCAAAGGACTTACTATCCAGATCATAGTTGACGCCTTAACCAATCATTTCGAAAAGTCTCATGGCCACAATAGGTCGCGTCTTCCAGTTCTCGCGATCTACGCAGTGTATTTATCGCTTGTGAAAGAGCTTGAGCGTTTCAAAGGAAAAGTCCTAGCGCCACTTGAATTCCATACAACAGCTGATATGCGATCAAAAAAGATAGGAGATATTCAGGTAAACAGGCAAGATGGAACAGCATTCGAGGGCGTTGAGATAAAGGCGGATCTAAGTTTCGAGGAGCGTCATATCTCTTCTTTGCTTGAGAAGTTTTTAGGGCGGCCTGTCGACCGATACTACTTGTTAACCACAGCTGAGGAATATATCAAAAAAGGCCATGAACGCTTGGTCCAACAGAAACTAGGAGAAGTTCGGCGCGAAACGGGTTGCCAAATAATTGTCAACGGGATAATCCCATCATTAAAATACTATCTTAGATTGTTAAACGACCCAGAGAAGGTCATCAAGGATTACACTAGGCTAATTGAAGAGGATGAATCTGTTCAGGAAGAGCATAGGCGGATATGGTTTGAGATAGTGAAAGCTCTGATGGAAAAGACTGCTACATAGTCGCAGCGTCGCAAACCTTACGCTACATAATCTGTTTTCTCAGAGCAGTTCTTCACACTTATCTTTCCTTCTAAGGCCTTGATACGTTCAGGCATCAATAAATAATCTACGGCTCCTTCTAGCGTGAAATGGGCAATCTGACAAAGCGCTCAGGGACAAATTCCACATACGCTTTTTAAGGGAGAAAACCTACAATATAAATGATGAAGGTGGCGGCGAGGGTGGGATTCGAACCCACGGGGCTGGCTAGCCACTCGCTTGATTAGGGCGATTGCCCATGCCAACAGGCGACCTCGCCTTTGCCCCTGATTTTCCATTATCACTTTGTTTTTGTTGCTTAAGTGCGTTATGTAATAGTTTTATGGAAACTATCATTAGTTTTCAAAAAACCGAAATGTTTATACGCTAAGCCGATTATTAAGGATCCTTAGGAGTGAGGACGGGCTCCGAACCGTGCCTTGGAGTCGCTCTCCTAAACAGGTTAGAAAAAGCCCAACCAAAAGAAAAATCAGGAGGTGAATAGTTGATGCCCAAAATAACCGTGATGGGTGTACCAAGAGAGACTGAGATAGAAAGGATACCGCTTGATAAGATTCGATTAGATCTTTCGAATGTTCGCTTTGACCATCTGAAAGGTCCTCTTGATGAACAAAAGATTGAGGAGTGGATTTGGGACGAAGAGGATACAAGAGCACTGATGCGCGCTATCATAGCGTCGAAGGGACTCACGAACCGGCCGGTGATAATACCAAACGGAGGGGGAACCTATGTTGTCAAAGAGGGAAATAGAAGAATTGTTGCGCTGAGGAAAATAAAAGAAGCAATGAACAAGGGGAAAATCACAGAAAGCGACTTCCCCGAAGACTACCTAAATGAAGTTGAGTGTGAAGTACTGCCTGCTGATATGCCAGAAATAGAAGTGGACATATACCTTGCAAGGGAGCACGTAACCGGGAAAAGAGAATGGGCTGCTCTAAATCAAGCAAGCCACTTCTACAGTTTGTACCTCGACCATAGTTTACCATACGACAAAATAGTTGATCTCTTAGAAGTTAGCAAAGCTACAGTAGTGCGTGCGATTAACGCTTTAAAGGCCAGCAAGGAGTACTTGGGCCAGAATCCAGATGACGCTCTCGGAATAAGGCGCTACACGTATTTCGATGAATTCTTCAAGAAAAAAGACATACGCGAAGCCTACAAGATGGACCCAACTCTACTGAACAAATTCTACAAGTGGATTTCTGAAGACAAGTTCAGAGAACATCGCCAAGTGAGGCGACTTCCCGAGGTATTGGAAAATCCAAAAGCTATAGAGGCGTTAGAAAACGCCAATATGGACGAAGCAATAAAGGTCGTCGAGGCTGGCGTCCCCCCTCATATGAGAGAGCCTTCGTATGCGTTGATCCAGAGTACCATAGAAGTCATGCAAAGTATGCCGAGAAGCGAGATTGCAGCTATACGACAGGACCAGACAAAATACAGCCTAATAAAGACTCTACAATCAGAAGTTGAAGCGTTGGTAGAAGAAATAGAAGAGAAAAAAGCCTGAGAGTTTTTACTCTCTGGCACCCTTTTTTTCTGCGAGGCCTTTATTAAATAATTTGAGTAACCCGTAAAGCAACATGCATGCAACCAGTCGATTTCACCCATGCCTTCGCTGCGGTCAATCTTACCCACATCATCACTAACCTCAAACCGCCTACTCAACAACTCAGCAACAGGATCATAAACGCCAACAT
>Ga0315280_10007029_pt1 | contig 15295 bp, 16 predicted proteins | sample YL17G06_40_MG_FD_203697 | JGI IMG/M metagenome (GOLD analysis project Ga0315280, IMG submission 203697) | Sediment microbial communities from Yellowstone Lake, YNP, Wyoming, USA - YL17G06_40 | ecosystem: Environmental > Aquatic > Freshwater > Lake > Sediment | place: USA: Wyoming | collected... | reverse complement strand
GTTCACTTTCCCCTCTGAGCACTGGCAATGGCGCGAATCATCGGTATAGCCAACCAAAAAGGCGGGGTGGGCAAGACCACCACCGCCGTCAATCTCGCCGCCTGTCTCGCCGCCGCCGGCCGACGCGCTCTTCTGGTGGACATGGATCCTCAGGCCAACGCCACCAGCGGCCTGGGCTTCGGAAGGTCCTCCGTCACCACTTCGATCTATGACATTCTCCTCGATGACGTCGCCATCGAGCGAGCGTTCTATCCTTGCGCGATTGACCGACTGATCCTGGTTCCTTCGACCCCACAGCTGTTTGGCGCCGACATCGAGCTGCTCGAAATGCCCAACAAGGAGCGGCGGCTGGCCCTGGCGCTCGCCTCTGTGGCCGACCGCTTCGACTATGTCCTCATTGACTCGCCGCCGGCCCTGGATTTCCTGACCATCAACGTCCTGACCGCAGCGGAGAAGTTGATCATCCCGGTCCAGTGCGAGTACTACGCGCTCGAAGGACTGACGCAACTGGTCGAGACCATCCGGCGGGTGAAAGCCTCGCTCAACCCCCGGCTCGACATCCTCGGTGTGGTCATGACCATGCATGACGGCCGGACCAATCTCTCGCAGCAGGTGGTCGAAGAGGTCAGGCGCCATTTCGGGGACCGTGTGTTTCAGACTCTGATCGGCCGGTCCGTCCGTCTCAGCGAAGCGCCGAGTTATGGCCAACCGATCATTCTTTATGACTTTCGGTCGGCTGGTGCGGCGGCTTATGTCTCATTGTGCCAGGAGGTGACGAATGCCTGCGAAACGCAAAGCTCTGGGACGGGGGCTTGATGCCCTGCTGCCGTCCGCCGAGCCCGAGCCAGTCGTCGGCGCTGAAGGCAATACGGTAACGGAGATTGACGTAACTTCAATAGTTCCAAACCCCTATCAGCCGAGGACGAGCTTCAGCGACGAAGCGCTCGGCGAACTGGTCGAGTCCATTCGCGTACAGGGTGTGATCCAGCCGGTTTTGGTTCGGCGCGTGGCCCGGAAGTTTCAGCTGGTGGCGGGAGAGCGGCGTTGGCGCGCGGCCAAGCTGGCCGAGAAGACCCATATCCCCGCGATCGTCGTGGATCCTTCCGAGCACGAGATGCTGGAGTGGGCGCTGCTGGAGAACATCCAGCGCGAGGACTTGAACGCCATCGAGGAGGCGCGGGCCTACCAAACTTTGCTGCAGGAATTTGGTCTGTCTCAAGAGGAGGTCGCGCGACGGGTGGGGAAGAAGCGCTCGTCTGTGGCTAACTCATTGAGATTATTGAAGTTATCACCAGACCTTCAGCGGGATATCAGGGAGGGGCTCCTGACGGCCGGCCATGGCAGAGCGCTCTTGGCGGTGGCCGACCTTGGCCAACAGAGGCTTCTGCGTGAAGAAATCCTGAAGCGCAGCCTTTCGGTCAGGCAGGCAGAGAACCGCGCCAATCGGCTCAGCAGGCAGAAATCGGCCGGCAGCCGCAAGAAAGCCGACGTTGGCGCGCAATTAACCCAATTGGGTGAGCGCCTCGCCGAACGGTTTGGAACGAAAGTCGCTGTCAAGCCAAAAAGCATGACACACGGACGGATCGAGATCTACTATCACAGCCTCGAAGACCTCGATCGAATCTTGGAAAAACTTGGAGACGTGCCCACCGCACAATCCATCTAGTAGCGCTCAGTATACGGAGGAGAAGGCCTTCTATTATGACTGATCTGTTCTCGCTGCTAAACGCCCTCGTGAGCGATCCCTTGTCGCTGGGCCATCTGGCCATGGAGGCACCGATCAAATCCCACAGCATGATCGAAGCGAGTCTGATCCGCGCGATTCGCGATTCGGATATGATCGGAATGGTCTGCTATGTGGTGCTCACGTTCTTCTCGATCGTCTCCTGGGCGGTGATTGGATATAAGTTTCTCCACATCTATCACGCCAATAAGCAGACCGACCAATTCGTGGACCTGTGCATGTCGGGGAGCGGCAGCCTCGACGAAGCGTACAAGCATGCCAGCGAATATCCCGACAGCCCGCTGGCGCAAGTGTTGCGCGAGACCTATCTCGAGCTTCAGATCGAAAACTGGTATCGCGAAGCGGACAAGCTCGGGTTCACAAACCGTTTGGAGCTGGCCAAGGTCTCCATTGAAAGAATACTTCAGCGAACCTGTGAGAACGAAATGCGCCATCTGGAAAGCTATCTGATCTTTCTGGCGACCACCGCGGCCGTGACCCCGTTCATCGGTCTGCTGGGAACCGTGTGGGGCATTCTGGGCGGGTTCCAGGCGCTCGCGGTTCAAGGGGCAACGGCCATCCAGGCGTTGGCGCCGTTTGTCTCGACCGCGCTGGGTGCGACCGTCTTCGGCCTGATCGCCGCAATCCCTGCGGTGGTCAGCTACAATTACCTCGCCAACAAGATTCAGACGCTTGTCACCCGGATGGACTCGTTTGCGCTGGAGCTGTCGAACGTGATCCAGAAGCGGATCTTGCAGGAAGGGCACTGAGCCATGCCAACCATTCGTCGCAGCGCCGCCGTGCGTCCTCTGGCGGCCATCAATCTGACGCCGCTGCTGGACGTGATGTGCAACCTGCTGATCGTTTTCATGATTGTTGCTCCAACCTTGAAGAGCGGGCTGAAGATAGATTTGCCCAAGGTCGAGAACGCCCCGAAAATGCCCACACGCAAGAGTTTCACGATCAGCATTTCCAAGCCCCTCGTCGAGGGAGGCAACCCGCGCATGTACCTCGAAGATCGGTTCATGAATCTGGATGAACTGAGAACGGCCCTGACGGATATCCGGAACCGTTTTGCGCCCGAGCTGGACATCCTGATCGAGAGCGATCGGCTGGTTCCTTGCGAGGCAATGCTCCAGGTGCTTGCGGTCACCAAAGAAGTCGGGCTGGAAAGTGTGGGCGTGGTGACCCAGCAGCCGCCGGAGCCTGAGAAGGCAAAGAAATGATCCGGATGACCTTCCTCTCTTTTCTGGGTCATTTTGTGGCCGCACTGGTCTTGCTTTTTATTTCCTGGTACCAGCCGATACCCAAACTGAAACGCGGCGATGTGCAGAAGGTGTTTGTCCTGCCCGGCGGCGGGGGGACGCAGGTGAATTTGCCGCCGGGTCTGCCCGCCCCACCAACGCCGGCGCCGGCGAAATCCACGCCCGCACCGAAGGCGGCCACGGCTGCACCCAAAGCCACGCCCGAACCGCCGAAGCCTTCGCCCAGACCGGAAAAGACGATCGCGATTCAGAAGAAGACTCCCACTCCTGAAGCAACCAAGAAGGCTGAGCCGAAAAAGCCGACGCCCAAGAAACCTACTCCGGCGCCCACGCCAACACCAACGCCCAAAGTCAAAACGCCCACGCCGGCACCCACCTCGGCGCGAAAGACCCCGTCGGTGACGCCCGGGGCGGACACCAAGGGCACGTCCGCCAAAGCGACTCCCGGCGCGGCTGCCACTGCCAAGTCCGGTCCATCGGCCGCACCGACGCCTGGGGCAGGTACGACTCCCAATGCACCCTCGCCGGGGTTGCTCATCGGAGGGGGAGGCAAGCCCGATGCGAGCGGTCTGCCGGGATTCGGAGGAACCGGCCCGCCGACTGCATTATCGGGCTACGACTATTATCGCCTGGCCGTCCTGATGCGGATCAAGGCGAACTTCAACCCGCCGCGTTACTTGTGCTCGCCGGGCGTGACGTCCTTGATCCGCTTCACGATCATGCGCGACGGGCGGATCGTGAACCCGCAAGTGGTGAGGAGCGCCGGCGACCAGGTCCTCGACGGGATTGCTCTGCGCGCTTTGGAGGCCACGGCCCAGCTGCCTCCGCTGCCCGACACAATCAAGGAAGAGCAGATCGAGGAGCTGGCTCAGTTCGACTTTACGCCCCCGGAAACCGCCACACCGTAAGAGCCGCCGACCCTATCTCTCACCAAGAATTGTAGCCGCCGACGTAAGGAGGCGGACTGGTTCTGCACCGCAAGGGTCCGCCTCCTTACGTCGGCGGCTACACAGGCTAACAACCTCACCGCCCTGCCCGCCGTCGGTTTTTTGCTTTACACGCGCGCGGGCCGGGGTTTATCGCTACAGCCAATCGTCGGGAGAGAACCCTATGCGCATCGGCTTTTTTGGTGGCAGCTTCGATCCGCCGCACATCTGCCACGCCATGGTGTGTCTTTATGTGCTTGAGATGACGGATGTGGAAAAGATTCTCTGGGTGCCGTGCGTGGACCATCCCTTCGCTAAGACGGCGGCGTCGTTCGACCACCGCCTGGCCATGTCACGTTTGGCGGCGAGCGCGCTCACCCCGCGCGTCGAGGTCTCGGACATCGAAAGCACGCTGCCGCTCCCCAGCTACACCATCAACACGGTGGAGACCCTCTACTGCCGCATCCCCGACGCGCGCATCTCCGTCATTCTTGGCTCGGACATCACGGACGAGCTTGACCGCTGGACACGGATCGAGGATCTGCGGCGCCTGGCCAATTTCATCGTGGTGCCCCGCGGGGGATTCCCGGCTCCCATGGGTGACCTGGGCATTGCCTTGCCGCGCCTGAGCAGCACGGCGATCCGCGAGGCCTTGCAGGAGGGCCGCTCCGTCGAGACCGTGGTGACCCGGGACGTGCTGGACTATATCAACCAGCATAGATTGTATCGGAAAGAGTGAAGCGATTTTGGATTTTGGCTTTACGCTTTTCGATTGCACTGAGATAGAAAGCCCACCGCAGGTTTCGCGGATTAGCCATTTTGCGAAGATTATCTCCCGTGGACGAAGTGGACGACATGGACGGGATGGACTTCTTCCGGTGCATGAGTGGATGTCCACGACCCTCACCCCTCTTTGGTTGCGGCCAAAGGCCGCCTTAACAACAATTCTTCATTTTGAGCGCTATTCACAGGCTAACAGCCTGCGCCACAGGAGTTCTGCAAAAGCCTCTCCGAACTAAAAAAAGACGGCCAAATGGGCGCATACGAAATTGATCCGCGAATGATCGAGCGGCTGGAGCTGGAGGTGGACCAGATTCGGCGCGGCCATTACACGGATCAGTATTTCAACCATACGCTGCGAGTCCTCGAGTGTTTGGCCAAAGAAGGCTATCGCTATGTCGGCACAGCGCCGGCGGTCGAGCTGGCCGGGTGCGATGTGCGCGGTGTGGCGGTCGGCGACATCGAGGCGGACCTTCAGATTTTTCACCGCCGCCGGCCGTTCAGCATCGCGGCCGGGGTGGACTGTGCGCTGGCGATCGTGGCTTCGTGCACGGGTTACTTTGACAACGCGGGCCAGTTCGTCAACACGGCCGGGAATCTGGAACTGAGGGCGGTGCGCGAGGGAACACGCGTCGAGCCCTGGCTCCCGCTGATGCGCATTGCGGGGCGCTATCGGGATTTTGCGATTCTCGAAACCGTGCTGCTCGGTTTTCTGACGCGAATGAGCCTGATCGCCACGAACACCTATGAATTGCTTTGTGCCAGCGGCGGCAAGCCGATTTTCTTTTTTCCCGCGCGGTTCGACGTCTATCACACCCAGATGTTCGACGGGTTGGCTTACAAGGTCGGCGTCGAGGCCTACAACCGCGATCACGGCGCACAGGTGCCGATGCTGATCTCCTCGGACGCACAGGGCGTGCTGTGGGGAAAGCCGGGGTCGGGCACGATCCCGCATTCGCTGCTGCTGTGTTTTCTGCGCGACACGGCCGAAGCGGTGGTGCAATTCGCGCGATTCCTGCCGCCCGAGATCAAGCGCGTGGCGCTGATTGACGTGAACAACGATTGCGTGGGCGAATCGTTCAGGGTCGCTCGCGCGATGTTCGAGCAGTATCGGCGCGCTTTTGATGCCGGACGGCCCGAGGAGGCCGAGAAGTTCGTCCTGTTTGGCGTGAGAGCGGACACCGCCGGCGAGATTCGCGACGTGAGCATCGAGCCGCTGGGCGATGACCGCCTGGATTGCGGCGTTTGTGCGCGCCTGGTCTGGCGGATGCGCGAGGCGCTCGACGCCCTGGCCGACGATCCGGCGATCGCTCCCGCGTGGCGAGACCGCGCGCGCGAGTATTTCCGCAACATCAAAATCGTCGTGTCGGGAGGGTTCACCGCGGCCAAGACGGCGATGTTCACACGGCTGAATGTGCCGGCCGATTTCTACGGCATCGGCTCCTCCTTTTTCCGCAGCGGGAATAATGATTGCACCGCCGACATCGTCCGGGTAAAAATTGGCGGGCAATGGCACGATCTGGCCAAGGTAGGCCGGCGTGCGCTGGAGAATCCCGATCTCCAGACAGTCGTCGTGAAAAGATAGCGGTGGAGAGACAGATCATGGCTCAATCCGTTCATTCCTCGGCATTCGTGGTCGAAGCGACTCGAAACCGTGCGGACGGGAACAAGACGGTCATTTCCGTTGAGGCCCTGACGGTCGAATATAAGAAGGGATTCCGCCGCACAGCGGTCCGGGCGGTGCGCAATCTGAGTCTCACGGTCAAGGAAGGCGAGGTGGTCGGTTTTCTGGGTCCCAATGGCGCGGGCAAGACCTCGACCATCAAGGCGATGATGGGCTTCCTGTTTCCGAGCGCGGGACGGATCGAAGTGTTGGGACACCCGGCGGGATCGTCGGCCGCAAAGAAGTACCTGGGCTATCTGCCCGAAGTGGCGCTCTACTATCCGTTCATGAAGCCGCGCGAGTTGCTGTGGCTCTATGGCGGACTGTCGGAGGTTCGGCGCGAGGATCTCGAACAGCGCATTCCCCAGGTGATCGAGATGGTCGGGCTGCGCGGTCGCGAAAACGCGCTGCTGAAAACGTTTTCGAAGGGGATGCAGCAAAGGCTGGGGATCGCGCAGGCGCTGATCGGCGACCCCAAGCTGCTCGTCCTCGATGAACTGTCGTCGGGATTGGATCCGCTCGGGCGGCGCGATTTGCGTCAGATTCTGCGGCAGCTCAAGCAGGAGGGAAAGACCATCTTCTTTTCGTCACACGAGCTGTCGGAAGTCGAGATGTTGTGCGACCGAATCATCATCATCAACTGCGGGCGCAAGATTCTCGAAAGCCCGCTGGAGGACCTCATCCGGCCGTGGGGCGGGTTTGAGATCATCTTCAAGGAAGGGGGAAATCCCCCGCCGCTGCCGCACGAACCCGAACGACTCGAGGATGGAACGCTGCGGGTCCGCCTGACCCAAGAAGACCACCCGGCCCAGCTGCTGCGGCAGATGGTGCTGTCGGATTGTGAGATCGTGCAGTTCCACAGCGCGCGCGCCTCGCTCGAAGATCATTTCATTCGAATCATCCAGGAAGACAACGCCCACAGCGCGTGAAGCGACGGACGCGGAACCCGTAGCCGCCGACGTGAGGAGGCGGAGGCGCGGCCCGCTGGTTTGGGTTTCCGCCTTGGACGTCGGACAAGGCGACCACACCTATTGGATCGCCGACCTCGGCTGGAGCCGCGACCTCGCCGATCTTCGCATCGAAGCCACGCCGCCCGAGCTCGAGATTCTGTCGCCGTGGTATAAGACCTATGTGACAGATCGCGCTCGAAAACTGACGCGTGACGAAGAGCAATGGCCGGCGCCGGCACGAATTGTCTTTCCTGTTGCGCGCACAACCGGCATCGGCTTCTCACCGTCACGCACCTATCGCTGGATTCCGCTGGTCAGAGGAGTTGAGGAATGGGCGGCGAAGGTGGCGGCGATTCGAGTAGGACAGGTTGGTAACCTGTCCCACACGATCACAGTTGACCGCGACCTTCATCCGCGCGGCTATTCGCCGCTTCGCGCCCGGCACGAAAAGGAATATCTCGCGGCGGGCGAGGCCGGAAAGTCGGTCACGCTGGTGACCTCCGGCACGGGAACCCATTCGGCCAACCCGCCGCTGGTGGCCGTGGGGAATCGGCCTTACAATGGCGCCAACCCGCCGAAGTATCTCAATGCCGAGTTTGAACAGCTTTGGATCAAGATCGGCGATGGTGAATGGCGGGAAGTGAAAGCAGGACAGATTGTCAATTTGTCTGACCCGTCCGACCTGTCTGACCCGTCTGACCCGTCTGACCCGTCTGACTCGTCCGACTTGTCCGACCCGTCTGATCCGTCTGACCCGTCCGATCGGTCCCACCCAAAAATCCTCGGCTGCTGGAAGTCGCCAACACCGCCGAAGCCGCGTGGTTGCCGCCGAGCGATCCGCGCGCGACAAAGCAGGTGGCGGGGCGCTCGAAGACTTCGTCGGCGGTGCCGATCTGTTCGACACGGCCGTCGCGCAAGACAGCGATGCGGTCGGCCAGCGCGCGCGCCTCGACATGGTCGTGCGTGATGTGAAACGTCATGGTGCCCAGTTCGCGATGGATTTGGATGAAGTTCGTCGCGGAGGCGGTCCTGGGTCGTGGGGTCGAGGCCACGCAGGGGTTCGTCGAGAAGGAGGACGCGCGGTTCGAGCGCCAGCGCCCGCGCGAGCATGACGCGCTGGGCCTCGCCGCCGCTGAGGTTGTGAGGCAAGCGGTTGAGCAGAGGCCCGAGGTCGAGCAGTTCGATCAGGCGCGCGGCGCGTTGGTCGAAGCGTTCGTGTGGGACAGGTTGGCAAGCTGTCGGGGCGTTTTGTTCCGCTACGGCAGGCGGACAGTCTATCCCACTCATGGAGACAGGTTGCCAACCTGTCCTACGATAGCGCCTGCCAAAGCGAATGTTCTGCGCAACCGTGAGATGCGGAAACAGCGTGTTGGATTGTGAGACCCAGCCGACCGAGCGGCGTTCGGGGGGCAGCTCCGTGACGTCGCGGTCGGCGAACCAAATGCGACCCGCGTCGGGCCGGCTGAGGCCCGCCAGACAGGAGAGCAGGACGGTTTTGCCCGCGCCGCTGGGCCCGAGCACGACGAAATACTCGCCCGCGCCGATTTCGAGCTGCTCGATCTCGAGCGCGAACCCCGGCCATCTTTTGCGCAGTCCTTCTACAAAAATCATCAAGCTTCCCTCAAGGACTCAACAAAGCTCTCACCGCGGAGACCGCGGAGGAACACCGAGATGATTGAAAAGGCGAATCCGAAAGGAACCGCATTTCTCCGCGACTCTCTGCGTTTTCTGCGGTGAGAGCTTTGCTTTAAGCACCCCATAACACGTCGCTCACACGTCCTGCTTTGCCCCAAGGCGAACACCTGGCCCGCCACCGTCGCCGCGATGAACAATGCCAGCAGGATCAAGCCCAGCGGCAGTCGAAACAGACTGATATTCGGACCTCGATTCCGTCGCGCCGGCGAAACATCTCGGACCATCGCTCGAGCGCGCCTTCGAGGCTGCCGGCGTAGAAAACCGTGAGCGGTTCGGAGCGTTTGCCCGCCCCGCCGCAGCCGAATAACGCGAGCGCCAGGAGAACAAATGCGAGATAACGGATCATAGTCTGATTACAACGCGATTCTTTGGCCGCCGGCCAGCTCCAGCTCGAGCGGTTTCAGGACCGGGTGATTGAATTTCAAATAGAGATACTCCCCCCACAGGGGCGAGGGGATAAAATTCTCGGGCCGCGCGGTGAATTCCAGACGATACTCCCCACCTCGCCGCTCGACCGCGTGGTTGGGCAGCGAAAGAGACTGGTTGATGCCGAATCGAGCGGGGGCCGATTCGGGATTCTTCTTTCCACCCCGTTCTTTGAGGATTAGAGAGGCCTTTCCGGGAGGGAGCCATTGCTTTTCCACATAGACCAACCAGCACGAATCGCTCACTCGCGCCCGGCCCGCGTGTTTTCGGTTGCGGAGATAATAGGCAACGTCGGCGTGAAGAGCATTTTCGAAAAAAAACTCGGGTTCGGGATTGTAGAGGGCAGGGATCGCGCGAAAAACGGCGCGAATCCCCACGTAGGCGCCGTTGTTGATGGTATAATAGAAGCTCTCGGCCTCCTTCTGTTTGAAGACAAAGGGCGTCCCGACCCAGAGACAGAAGACGGCATAGAGCGCCAACAGCAGGCGCCCCGTCGCGCATCGCGGAAAAGAAAACGGGAGGAACAAGAAAGCCGGGTAGACAAAGAGCAGGTAGCGCAGTCCGACCATATGGCTGTTGAGATTGATCATCGCCACACAGACGGCGGCAACGGGAATCGAGACCGCCAGGCGCGTCAGAAAGGGCCGCCACGTTCCGCGCGCGAAAAGCCCGAGGAAGATCCACGGGCAGAACCAGATCAGGCCGAAAAAAGGGTCGAGATAGAACCGCAGCACTCGTGTGGCCGTCAGAAGGGGAAGGTACCCGTTGCCATAGTTCCGCAAGACCGACAGGGCGCCAAACTCGTGATAGCTATAGAGCGCGTAGGCGACGGCGGGGAAAGGAAAAAGGACCGCTGCGGCGACGTAAGGCCAAAGACGAGACGGCTGCTCGCTCACGACGCGTCGGCGCCGCCAGACGGCATAGGCCTTTCCCACAAGAAGCAGCCCCCAGAAGATGACTGCGGGGTTCTGGGCGGTGGCAAGACCCAACGCGCCGGCGGCCGGAATCGGGCGATTTCGGTCGAGCCAGTAGAAGAAGAGACACAGCAAAAGAAAAACGCCGACCTCGGGGTGAACCCAGTGAGAATAGATGAGGATTGGCGTGAAAGAGATCGCGAGGAGCGCAAGGCCGCGCAAAGCCCAGCGTTCGACCGCGCCAGCGGCCGGGTCGGCCTTGTTTTCCCAGAACCGCGCCAGCAAATACCAGCTGACCAGTAAGGCCCACAGTCCGAACACGGAATAGCAGTGAAACGCCCCCTGTTCGGGGGCAAGCCGGCTGCACAGATAGTAGAAGGGAACAACCAAGGCGGGCACGATGAACGGATGAATGCCCCGTTTGCGGTCGTCGTGGCCTTCGATCAGGGGGCCATAATTCCACTGGAGGACCACATTCTGCCAGGGGCTGTTCGGCTGGCGATAGACCTCGGCCTCATCGGGTTCGATCACCAGGTCGCCTTGCCGGGCCAGACTGCGCGTGACGACAAAGTACTCGGCCCCATCGCCGCGCTGGCGCGGAAACTGGCCGATCCGCAGTGCGAGCGCCAAGAGGAGGAAGATCAGCACGACCAGAAAAGGCCGCCGCGTCCAGATGCGGTTGATCTCGCGGCAAGTCGCGCGGCAGATGCCCTTCCAGGCCGCCCGCCCCTGTTGCGCAAAGCTGCCGGTTGCTGGCAACGGAGGGTTCATTCCCGATGGTGTGTCTCCCGGCTCTCGTTTCCCCGCTCAAGTCGCCACAACAGGGACATGGTGCAGTCCCCTGGAGGTCTGCGAGTTGACGCGCACCCAACTCTAGTGGCGGGGCCAAGACAGTCAACGGTTCTTTGGGCTTGCCCGCTCGCTGAAAAAGCAATAGTGGTCACCATCAGGGGGCGTGACACGATGACGCAACGAGGGCGAACCGATTTGCTGACCGGCGTGATTTCCGCCGTCATGGGCGTTTCTCTTCTCGTGCTCCTTCTGGCCGGCGCCCCACCGCGACAGCTCGAATCGCCGCGGCTTCTCATCGGCGGGCCGGGCGATCAGCGTTCGCCCTCGTGGATGCCCGACGGCAAAAGGATCGTGTGCAGTTCGGCCGCCGAGAGATTTCCCGCCGGTCTTTATCTGTTCGATCTGGCGAGCGGCACGAGCCGACCTCTGACGCGCGATCCTTCGGGCCACAACAGCCCCGCCGTCTCGCCCGACGGCCGCCGAATCCTGTTTCACTCCGACCGCGGCGGCCAAAGCGACATTTACGGTCTCGACCTTGCGACGTCGGAGGTGGTGCAGCTGACGACGAATCGGGCCAATGATAGTTTCGCGGCCTGGTCGCCCGACGGACGACAGATCGCCTATTGCGGCGGGCCGATGAAGGAGGGACATGCAAATCTCTGGATCATGAACGCCGACGGGACCGGGCAGCGGCCCCTGACCGAGCGCGGCAAGTGGGACGATTTTGATCCGGCGTTTTCTCCTGACGGCAAGCGAATCGCGTTTGAGTCGAACGGGAATGGGACCTTTGGTATTTGGGTGATAAAAAGCGAATTTTGAATGTTGAGTTTTGAATTCTGAATTCTGAATTCTGACGAGCTGAGACCGCTGATCCATGACGCCGAAGAATTGGTCCGCATACTCACGTCCATCGTGAAAACAGGTCGGAGCAGCCCATAAAGGTCTGCCGTGGGTTTTTAATTCAGAATTCAACATTGATCTCGGATTCTTGTGAAACCAGTCCTTATAACAGATGGCTTATGGCGCAAAACACTGGCGGCGGTGAGGTCGCTGGGAAAGCGCGGTGTGCCGGTGATCGTTGGGGAACGAACGCGCCTGGCACCGGCCCTGTGGTCGCGCTATGCGTCGAGGCGGTATCTCTATCCGTCGGCGCGGCTTCAGGCCGAGAGTTTTCTTGCGAGGTTGAGCCAGATTCTCGCGCGCGAACGGGTGCGCGTCCTCTTGCCGATGGAGGAGGAGACGCTGCTGATCATCCTTCGGCACCGCGATGCGATCGGCCGGGACGTGGCCATTCCTTTCACCGAGCCGGAGAAAATCGAGCGCATCCGCGACAAAGCCCAACTGTTCCGCCGGGCCGAATCGTTGGGAATCCCGATGCCGAAAACCTGGTATCCCGAATCAGCCGAAGAGGTCGAGAGGATCGGTCGCGAGGCCGCCTTTCCCGTCGTGATCAAGCCGCGCGTGAGCACGGGCGCGGTGGGATTGCGCTATGCGGCCGACGCCACGGAGCTCACGACCGCCTGGAACGAGGTCGCGGCGCGTTTCCCCCAGCCGATTGTTCAGGACTACATTCCCGAAGGCGGCGGGGCGTTTGGGGCGTCGGTGCTGGTGGGGCCGCAGGGCGAGCGACTGGCCTCTTTCGTCCATCGCAGGTTGCGCGAGTATCCGGTCAAGGGCGGGGCGAGCACGCTTCGCGTCAGCGTTCGCGATCCTCAACTCGTCGAGATCACATTTCGCATTCTGGAATCGGTCGGGTGGCTGGGCGTGGCGATGGCCGAGTTCCGCTATGACCCGCGCGACGGACTGCCCAAGCTGATCGAGTTGAATCCCCGTTTCTGGGGGGCGCTCAATCTGGCCATCCAGGCGGGCGTGGATTTTCCCTGGCTGCTCTATCGCATGGCGCTGGGCGAGCCGATCGAGCCGGTTCACGACTATCGCCAGGGTGTCGTGGGGCGGTGGGTTCTGCATGGCGACCTGATGCACTACCTGACCAACCCCAACCGCCGCCGCATGCAGCCGAGTTTCTGGCAATTCCGCGGTCCCGACTGGCACTATGACATCAGTTCGTGGAGCGACCCGCTGCCGACGGTGGCCACAATCCTCTCGTTTTTGCTCCTTCTTTATGACAAGGAGATTCGCGCGTTCTTGAAGCGCTAGTTTTAGGTCGGAACACCGGCGGCTCCCCGGTGCTGCCACCAGTCCGACAAATCCGACCAGTCCGACGGGTCCGATCGCTCTGACAGGTCTGACGAGTCTGACATCTCCGATAGGTTCAAATGACAAGGCAATCGGATTTTCCCAACATCCTCTCTTTCGACGTTGAGGAGTGGTTTCACATCCGGCGGACCGAAGACCACTTGCCCGTCGAGCGGTGGGCGCAGTTGCCTTCGCGGCTCGATTTCTCGCTGGGCCAGATTCTCGACCTCCTGGCGCAGACCGGCAACCGGGCAACGTTTTTCTGGCTGGGGTGGTGCGCCGAGCAACATCCTGACTGGGTCAGGCGGATCGCCGCGGCCGGCCATGAGATCGCCTGCCACGGCTATACACACCGCGCGTTGGACAGGTTGACACCCGATGGCTTCCGCGCCGAGCTTCGCCGGGCGCGCGCCGTGTTGGAGGACCTCGCGGGCCGACCTGTTCGCGGCTTCCGCGCCCCGTCGCTCAGTCTCGGCCCGACCACCGCCTGGGCACTGGACGTGCTGGCGGAAGAGGGATTTGCCTATGATTCGAGTCTGCTGGTGACGGCGCTGCGTTTCAACCGGCCCCACCGCCCGCACGACCGGTCGGCCAAGCTTCCTCTCAGCCACTCCCGCACCGATCTGTTGCGCCTTTTGCACCAGACGGAACTCTGGCGCTGGGAAACGCCCGCCGGCGCGATCCTCGAATTGCCGGTCTCGGTGCGCCGGTGGGGACCCATTCATCTACCGTTTGCCGGCGGGCTGTTCTTCCGGGTGGCGCCCTATTGGGCCGTTGCGGCGACCATTCGGCAATTCAACTCCCGGGGGATCGCGGCCATCATGTACGCCCACCCCTGGGAATTCGATGCCGCCTCGCCGCCCCCTCCCGGCCGCGCCATCGAGCACTTCTCCCACCGCTTTCGTCTGGCCGCCGGTCGCGAGAAGTACCTGCGGTTGACCAAAGAGTTTTCGTTCATCCCCGCGGGCGAAGCCGTCCGCTGAATTGGCGCTGCTGAAGCAGGCGTTTCAAGTTTCAGGTTTCAGGTTTCACGGCTGACGACAGCTGGCGGGAGCCGCGGCCCTCACCGTCGGCAAAGGTGGCGGGCGAATCGTCGAACCATACCAGATGCACGTCTCCCGGTTCAGAGGGAATCATAGGCGGCATCCTCGTCGTTGCCCCACACAGCAGCGAAACTCTTTTCCTGGGCTTTCATCCAGGCGCTGATCTCGCCGGGGTGGTCTTCCACTTCCTCGAACACGACGATTACTTCCCCCGGAGGAACATCGGAGACGATGGGAGGAAGAATGATCTTTTCACCGTCGAACCGAGCCTTGATCGCTCGCATATCGGCTCTCCAGAGGCAGAGACTTGGAACGGGGCATGACCTGCCCGAGAATCTTAGTTCAGTGTCGTTCGCGCGGCCATGAGGGGCAAGCTCTTTCTGATTCGCGCGGTCCCGGGATCAAGCGTCCAGCCCCGGGCACATCCCGATCGCTCTCACGCCGTTTTCGCGAGAAGCTGTTCGAGGATTTCCTTGCCGTGGCGGAGGGCGTATTTCATGTCGGGGACGCCGTCCTGTTCGAACGTGAGGAAGCCCGAAAAGCCGATGTCGCGCAGCGCCGCCACGACCCCTTCGAAGTCCATGCACCCGGATCCCGGCGGGACGAAGCGATAGCCGAAGCCGTCAATGTCGCGCAGGTGGACATTCATCAGGTGGCCGCGCGATTTGTAGATGGCCACCACCGGATACTCGCGCTGCAACTGGTCCCAGCCGATGTCGAGGTTGAAGCCCAGCGTGGGATCGCGTACCTCGTCCCACAGGTGCAGGAAGGCATCGGGCCCGGGAACGAGGGTGTGGGTGTGGTGCTCGAGCGAGAAGAGGACGCCGGCGCCCTTGGCCATGGCGGCGGCCTCTTTGATCACGGCGACGAGATCGTTCCAGGTCTTCTGCCAGTCGAAGCCCTTCGGGACGTTGAAGCTGAA
>Ga0315280_10007026_pt1 | contig 15305 bp, 12 predicted proteins | sample YL17G06_40_MG_FD_203697 | JGI IMG/M metagenome (GOLD analysis project Ga0315280, IMG submission 203697) | Sediment microbial communities from Yellowstone Lake, YNP, Wyoming, USA - YL17G06_40 | ecosystem: Environmental > Aquatic > Freshwater > Lake > Sediment | place: USA: Wyoming | collected... | reverse complement strand
GACCGCGTGGCGCTCGCTCCAGATTCCCGCCCCGGCCGTTTGGAGCTTGGCTTCTTGGTACTTGGTCCTTGTTTGCTGCTTGGTGCTTGTGGTTTGGTGCTTCTCGCCGCTTACTTGTTTCGAATTTCTTGGGTGGCCTGATGTTCGTCAATTCTGAATCGCCACACTAACGGCAGGACGCCAGCGCCTTTTTGAGCCTGGCGATCTCATCCTTGCTTGCCGGCAGGAGTGGTTGGCGCGGCGGGCCTACGGGGCGGCCCATTATTCCGCAGCCGGCCTTGACCCACTGCGTGTACTTCCCGCCGCCTTCCATCAGTTCGAGCGTCGGGCGCATGCGGTTGTAGCACTCGCGGGCCGCCTTGGCGTCCTTTCGCCTGACGGCCAGGTCAAACAACTCGACGTGCTGTCTCGGCAGCACGTTGGCCGCTCCGGCGACCCATCCGACCGCGCCCATCTGGAAGCTCTCGATCGCCAGCGTGTCGCAGCCGCAGAACAGGGAGATCCGATTGCCGCAGCGGCGGACGATCTCGCTCATGCGTGACGCGTCGCCGGTGCTCTCCTTGATGTACCGCACGTTGTCCAGGTCGGCCAGCCGCTCGACCACGTCCGGCGTCATGTCCACGCCCGTCCGCGCGGGGTAGTTGTAGAGCATGATCGGCACGCCGATGGCCTTATCGACGGCGCGGACGTGCTCGACCAGCTCGCCGCTCGTCGGCAGGGAGTAGTAGGGCGCCGCCAGCAGAACGCCCGCCGCCCCGAGCTTCTGGGCCTGGAGGGCATAGTTGATCACGTCGCGCGTGGCCCCGGCGTTCGTGCCGGCAACCACGGGCACGCGCCCGCCGGCGGTTTCGACGGCGGCGGCCAGGACGCCCTTTCGCTCCGACGCGCTCAGGGCGTAGTACTCGCCCGTGCTGCCCAGCGGGACGATCCCGTGAACGCCCTGGCCGACCAGGTAGTTCACCAGCGAGCGGAGAGTGTCGTAGTCCACTTCCTGCCCGGCCGTCATGGGCGTCGCCAACGCGACAAAGATGCCTTCGAACGTGCCTTTAACCTTGCTTGCCATCGGACACTCCCTTCGCCCGTTCGGCGCCCGCGGGCGCCGGCGGCGTCCTGCCGGCCTGTCAAATCAGCCGTTTACCGTTTCAGCCCCAGCCGCGCCAGCGTCGCGTCCGTCGGCACGCCGGATGAATCCCAGCCGCGGACCTCGTAATAGTCCCGCAGCATGTCCGCAAGGGGCGGGACCTGCCCGGCCCGCTTGCCTTCCTTGGCCGCCTTGTACATCTTCTTCGGCAGCACGTCCGTGGCGGCGCCGTAGCCGTCGCGGATGTTCATCAGCCGCTGCGACACAAAGCCGCGCTCACCCGCCAGCAGCATGTCCTCGACGGAGCAGTCCCAGCCCGTAATGGCGTTGAAGAGGTCCCGGACTCCCGCCAGCGGCCAGCCGCCGCCGTCGATGGTGAACAGGCAGACCACCAGCGAGTTGGCAAGCGAGCCGAGGTCCTGGCAGCGCGACGCCATCATCCCCTGGTTGTCCTTGTGGAACATCGTGGTGGTCTTGCCGGTTATGCCGACTTCCGGCATGGCAAAGCCGCCCATCTCGATGTCCTCGCACGGCCCGCGGAAGTGGCAGGCCCCGCGGGTGCTCGTGGCGTAGCTGGGCGCCAGCGAGAAGCACGACCGCGGATCGTGGGCCGGCAGGTCCAGGCCCTTCACGTGCACGACGCTCTCGAGGGCCTTTGGGCCGATCTTCCCGGCCGCGCCAAGCGTGCCCTCGGCAAAGATCGCCCCGAAGCCCTCTCGCTTGCCGATAAGCTCCGTCAGCTTTATCAGCGCCTCGTGACTGCCCCAGTCCAGCTTCAGCCCGCCGGTGTCCTTGGCGGTGATCCAGCCCTTCTCGTAGCACTCCATCGCGAAGCCGATCATCGCGCCGGTGGAGATCGTGTCCACGCCGAGGCGGTTGGCGACCTCGTTGGCCATCGCGACGGCCTTGGGATCGTCGATCATCAGGTTCGTGCCCATCATGCCCAGCGTCTCGTACTCCGGGCCGATGGTCTTGAGGGCGTACTTGGCGGGCTGCTCGATGGTGATCCGGCGGTGGCAGCCGATCGGGCAGTTGCGGCACGGCAGCGGCTTGGCCTGGAGGCCCTCGGTGTAGCTCGCCCCGCCGAGCTTCTTGGCCCCCTCCGGCCAGACGTCGCCGTCCCAGTACTTGATGGGCATGTCGCCTATCGCCTCGGCCGACTCGCAAAGCCCCGGCGTGCCGTGCAGGCGGAAATTGTTGCCACGCACGAACTGGGCGATATCGGCCTGGAACTTCTTTATCAGCGAGCGGACCGCCTCGCCGTCGTGCGTCTCGACTGTGCGGGTGCCCTGCACGGCGACGGCCTTGAGGTTCTTGCCGCCCATGACCGCGCCAAGCCCGCACCGCCCGGCAAAACTGTGCTTGTCAAAGACGATGCACGCCGTGGCGACTTTCCTCTCTCCGGCCGGGCCGATGGCGGCGATGCTGGCCTTGGGACCGGCGAGCTTGCCGACGGCGTCGACGGTCTGGAAACTGTCCAGGCCCCACAGGCCGGCGGCGTCGAGGATCTCGACCTTGTCATCGGCGATGCTGACGTACACCGGCTTGGCCGCGGCGCCCTGGAAAACCAGCACGTCGTAGCCGGCGTCCTTGAGCGACGGGCCCCAACTGGCCCCCGCGGCTGAGTCGCCGAACGTGCCGGTCACCGGCGAGACGCTCACCACGCTGAACTTCGCCCCACCGGGCACCGGCGGGCCCTGGAACGCCCCGGTGGCGAAGATCAGCCGGTTGCCGGGCGCGTAGGGGTCCTGCCGGGCGGGAGTCTCGCGGCGCAGGATCTCCGCCGCCAGCCCGGCCCCGCCGATGAACGCCTTAAGCTCCTCCAGCGGGATCGGCTCGACGGCGCTCTTGCCCGTGGTAAGGTCGATCCGAAGCAGCTTCTGCCAGTAACCGTTCTTCATAGCCCGCTCCTTTGTTGGATAACCGCGGCGGCTGCCGCCATTTTTCGGCTCCACGCGGGCAATGTCAAGCGATTCGTAAGCAGGCGATTTGTAAGCAGGGATGCAGGGGATGCAGGGGATGCAGGGGATAAGAAAAGCATTCATAGCAAAGATGAACGCAGATAAACGCGGATGAAGAGTTGTTGATCTTCTTCTATCTGCGTTGATCTGCGTTCATCTTTGCTATCATCTTCTTTGCTTCTTGTTTCCCCTGCGAAAAAGAATCCTCGGACAGGACAATGCCTTGACTGTTTTCGTATAATCCTCGGTCCGGGCTGAAGTCCAGGCCCGGTGGTTACCGAACCCGAGGACACGATGCCGGAAAGCCGCATGCAGAAATTCCGCCGGGGCCTGCGAAACGCGTTTTCGCTCGAGAGCCCCCACGGCCCGCTGACCGACGCGGACCGCGAACTCCTTGCCAGGCTGGCGCAGAAGATCGTCGCGCGCCAGATGGCCGCGCCGGCTATCCTGTTCCTGGGCTCCGTCCGCCCGCTGAACTCCATCTCCAGCCAGGCGATGGTCTTCCTTCGCCCATTCCTTTCCGGGCTGCTGAACCCCCCGGACTACGACCGAATGACGGAGATCATGGACCGGCGCGAGGGCATCGGCGCGCTGATGGACGCCATCGAGGCCCAGCAGGCACTCGCGGAGGACCCGAGCAGGTGAAGCCCGACGAGCTCAACGTAATCCTCGCCACCGACTGCGGCAGCACGACCACGAAGGCCATCCTGATCGAGCGGACGCCCGACGGGTACCGCCAGAGCTTCCGCGGCGAGGCCCCGACCACCGTCGAGGCGCCGTACGAGGACGTGACGCGCGGCGTGCTCAACTCGTTCGCGGAGCTCGAGGAGCTTTCAGGCCGGCGCATACTCGACGGCGAGCGGATAATCACGCCCGCCCGCGGAAACGAGGGCGTGGACATCTACATCTCCACCAGCTCCGCCGGCGGGGGCCTTCAGATGATGGTCGCCGGAGTGGTCAAGTCCATGACGGCAGAGAGCGCCGAGAGGGCCGCCCTGGGCGCCGGGGCGATAGTCATGGACGTGATCGCCGGCAACGACCAGCGCGCCCCGCACGAGAAGATCGAGCGGATCCGCACGCTGCGCCCGGACATGGTCCTGCTTTCCGGCGGGACCGACGGCGGGACCGTCCGCCACGTCGTCGAACTGGCCGAGTTCCTCGCCGCCGCCAACCCCCGGCCGCGACTCGGCGCGTCGTACAAGCTGCCCGTCGTCTACGCCGGCAATACCGACGCCCGCGACGCCGTCCAGGCCGCACTGGGCGAAAAGGCCGAACTGCACCTTACCGAGAACATCCGCCCGGTCCTCGAGCGCGAGAACCTCGGCCCGGCGCGCGACGAGATACACGAGCTTTTCCTCAAGCACGTCATGGCGCAGGCGCCGGGCTACCAGAAGCTCATGTCGTGGGTCGGCGCGCCGATCATGCCGACCCCCGCGGCCGTGGGAAACATCATCCAGCAGGCGGCGACGGCAGAGGGGATCAACATCGTCGGCGTGGACATCGGCGGGGCGACGACGGACGTCTTCAGCGACTTTCGCGTCATGCCGCGCAAGGGCTCGGCCACCGGCCAGGTTTCTCAGCGGGTTTTCAACCGTTCGGTCAGCGCGAACCTTGGCATGAGCTACAGCATATCCAACGTTCTGGCCGAGGCGGGCCTGGCGAACATCATGCGGTGGGTCCCGTTTGAGATCGACGAGGGCGCCCTCCGCGACCGCATCAAGAACAAGATGATCCGCCCGACGACCGTGCCTTGCCTGCTGGAGGACCTCAAGATCGAGCAGGCCATCGCCCGCGAGGCGCTTCGCCTGGCGTTCATCCAGCACAAACAGCTCGCCGTCGGGCTAAAGGGCGTCCAGCGAGGCAGGACCATCTCCGAGTCGTTCGACGAGTCCGTCACCGGCGAGAGCATCATCAACATGATGGACCTCAACCTGCTCATCGGCTCGGGCGGGGTGCTCTCGCACGCCCCGCGGCGCTGCCAGGCGATGATGATGCTCATCGACGCCTTCGGGCCCGAGGGCGTCACGAGGATCGCCGTCGACAGCATCTTCATGATGCCGCACCTCGGCGTTCTGGCGCAGGTCAACGAGCGGGCCGCGACGGAGGTCTTCAACCACGACTGCCTCATCCATCTCGGCACGTGCGTCGCCGCCGCCAACCGGATCAAGCCCGGCCACAAGTGCTTCGACTACCGCATCAACGTCCGGGGCAAGACCAGGCAGGGCTCCGTCGATGGCGGGCAGATAGTGCTGGAGCCGCTGGGCCCCGACGAAGTGGCCGAGGTGCTGATCGAGCCCGCCCGAGGCGCCGACGTCGGCGCGGGGGCGGGAAAGACTCTCGAGGCCAAGGTCCACGGCGGCATCGTGGGCCTCGCCCTCGACGGCCGGGGCAGGCCGGTGGAAGTGCCCAAGGCCGGCAGCGACCAAACCGTCGCACGCTGGGCCAAGGCCTTCGAAGCGTACCCGGCTTGAAGAAGAAAGGTCCTAGGTCTTAGGTCATAGGTCCTAGGGCGCTCCAACAAACGATGCTGGCTGTGGACAAGAGATGGACTAAGGCTCTGCCACCCTAAGACCTAAGAGCTAGGACCTAGGACCTGCTTTTCAGAGAAGAGCATGGCGCACGCATATACACCGGGCCTGAGAGTGACCGACCGCGCGACCGTGCTCAAGCAGCGGCGCCTGCCGATTGCCGGCAAGGTGCTCGTCGGCCGGGGCGATCGCGTCTCGGCCGAGGATATCGTCGCCCACGCCGAGCTGCCGGGCGACGTCTCGGCCGTCAACGTGGTAAACCAGCTCGGCATAGCCCCGGGCGACTTGCCGGGCCTCATGCTCAAGAAGGAAGGCGACGCGGTCGCCCGCGACGAGGTGATCGCCGCGACCAGGCCGCTGATCAAGTGGTTCCGCGGCGTCTCGCGCTCGCCGATCGCCGGGACAATCGAGACCGTCTCGCACGTGACGGGGCAGGTGATGATCCGCACGGCCCCCAAGCCCGTGGACGTGCGGGCGTACATCGACGGGACGGTCGTCGAGGTCTTCCCCGGCGAGGGCGTGGCCGTCGAGACCACCGGCGCGCTGGTGCAGGGGATACTGGGGATCGGCGGGGAGGTCGTCGGCGAGATCGCCGTCGCCGGCGCCGGCCCCGCAGCCGTGCTGGAGCCGAAAGACATCACCGCCGGCCTGGCCGGGAAAATCGTCGTCGCCGGGGCGCTGATCACCCGCGCGGCGTTCGACCGGGCAGCTCAAATCGGCGTCGCGGCCCTGGTCTGCGGGGGCTTCCACGACCGCGACCTGCGGGACCTTCTGGGCTACGACCTCGGCGTGGCGATCACCGGCCACGAGTCCATCCGCCCGGTGCTGATAATCACCGAGGGCTTCGGCAGCATCGCGATGGCGGCCGGGACGCACAAGCTGCTGGCGGCCCACGCGGGCCGGCGGGCGTCAGCCAACGGGGCCACGCAGATCCGCGCCGGGGTGCTTCGGCCGGAGATCATCATCCCCGGCGACGGGGCCGCCGCGGGCAAGGCCGGTGCAAAAGCCCCCGCCGCCAGCGGCTTGACCGCCGGCTCGCCGGTCCGTATCATCCGTGAGCCTGGCTTCGGCCGATTGGGCAGCGTCAAGAGCCTGCCGCCCGAAGCCAGGGCCGTCGAGTCTGAAGCCAAGGTCCGCGTCGTGGAACTGGAATTCCCCGAGGGCGACACCATGATCGTCCCGAGGGCCAACGTCGAGGCGATCGAGTCTTGAGAGAGTCCCATACCGTGACTGTCCGACCGCTGACGACCTGGGCCGCCGTCGCCCTCGCGGCGACGCCTTTTGCATTTGCATTGGCATTGGCATTTGAATTTGCCTGCCCGGCCGGCGCGGCTGAGACCAATCCGGCGACGATTGCCGAGCCCGCCACCAGCCAGGCCGCGACCCAGCCGGCGCTTACCGCCTCTTGCGTCCCCGACCCGGCAAGCTTCCGCGCCATGGACCGGCCCAGCGACAACGGATCGGGAATCCTGGTTGTCTGGGCAAAGCCCGCCGAAGAGCCCAATGGCGTGATGTACGTTGTCCAGGTCGCCCGCACGAAGGAGGACTTCAAGACCGGGAACTTCAAGACGGCGGAGGTCTCCCCATCACCGAAGATCCTGGCCTCGACGAAGCCCAATTACTTCGGCTATTCCGACGAAGCCGAGAAGCTCTGCTACACCGTTATCACCCCGGCTGAGCTGTTCGAGCCCGCCGAGCCTGGACCGCTGACCGAGCGGCGGCTGAGGGAATTAGCCGATCAGGGCGTCATCACGCCCGAGCAGCTTGCCCGTGCCCTGGCGGTGGTGGCAGTCCTGGCCAAGGAGAAGCCGGCGACACAACCCGCGACAGTCCCGGCCACACGTACTGTGGCAGTCCCGGCCACACGTACCGCGGCAGCCCCGGCCATGAAGGCCGCCTCCGCGGCCGCCCAGCAGGCCAAGCTCACGCCCGATCAGCAGGCCGCCCTGAAGGCGGAGCGGAAATGGTTTGACAAGATTGAGGCGTACCTGGCTAAACGGGACGCCGAAGACATCGAGGCCCGCAAGCGAGAAATCAACGCCGAACAGTATTTCTTCCGCCTGGGCGTGAAACTCGGCGACCAGACACTCCTGGTCGCCCGCGACGGCGAGCCGGTGGTCGTCCAGGGCGCCGCGGAGCCAAACCTGTTCAAGTGGGGCAAACTGAACAACCTTGTGCTCTCGCTGATCTTCTGCGCTATTGTCGTGACGTTCATCGAGATAGCCAAGCGGAAGCCCGGCATGTTCATCCGCAAGATTGCCGGCCTGGAGGCCATTAACGAGGCCATCGGGCGATCCACGGAAATGGACCGCCCCGTGTACTTCATTCACGGCAGCGGCCTTGTCAGCGACCTCTCGGCGATCGCGTCGTTGAACATCCTTTCGCACATCGCGTATCGCACGGCCGAACACGACAGCCGGATCCACGTGATGAACCAGGACCCGATCGTCACCGCCGTCAGCCAGGAGGTCGTCCAGCAGGCGTGCACCCGGGCGGGCCGGCCCGACGCGTACAACCCCGACGACGTCTCGCTGGTGGCATACGAGCAGTTTGCCTTCGTCGCGGCGGTCTCGGGCATGATGGTCCGCCGGCAGCCCGGGGCGATCTTCATCCTGGGCTACTTCGGGGCCGAGTCGCTTCTGCTGGCCGAGACGGGCTCCTCGACGGGCGCCATCCAGGTCGCCGGGACCGACGCATACACGCAGTTGCCGTTCTTCATCACGACGTGCGACTACACGCTGATGGGCGAGGAGCTCTACGCGGCGTCGGCGTACCTCGCGCGCGAGCCGCGCCTGCTGGGCAGCCTCCGCGGGCAGGACGTGGGCAAGGCGTTCATCATGATAGCCCTGCTGATCGGGACGATCGTGTTGACCGTCGCCGTGGCGAGAGGTTGGGACGTGGCTTGGCTGCGAGGGCTCCTGAAAGCGGGCAACGGCTGATACCATGATCCTCAAACGCACCATACCGCTTCTGATAGTCTTCGGCATAGGCGTGCTCGCCTTCATGCAGGACTACGTCCCCCACCCCTGGTCCACCGCGTTCCGCGACGAGATGACCACCTGGACCATGGTCATCGGCGGCTTCGCGATGTTCCTGGGCCTCTACAGCCTCTCGCACATGCACATCACCAAGATCCGCCGAAAGATGCCCGGCTGGGGCTACAGCATATTCGTCTTCATCGGCGCCGTCGGAATGATCGCCGTCTACATCCTCGGCGACACCATCGGCCCCCTGTACGCCGGGACGGCAAACAAAAAGTCCCTCTTCGACTGGGGCTACGAGTATATTCTTGTGCCCTGCTCGGCGACGGTCTTTTCCATCCTGGCGTTCTTCATGGCCTCGGCGGCGTTCCGCACCTTCCGGGCGCGAAACCTTGCCGCCGGGCTGCTGCTGGCGGCGGCGATCATCGTCATGTTCGGGCGCGTGCCGGTCAGCGAGAACGTCAGCCTGCGGCTCTTCGGCGACGGGATGGTCATTCCCAACTTGTCCAAGGCCATCATGGATTACCCCAACCTGGCCGCCAAGCGCGGCATCATGCTGGGCATCGCCCTGGGTATGATATCCCAGTCGATGAGAATCCTCCTGGGCATCGAGCGGTCCTACATGGGAGGCGGCGACTGATGACCACCAACCCAGGCAGGCCGCGACACTACGAGCTTACCAGGCGGATCATCTTCGTCCTGGTTGCACTGGCTGTGATCCTGCCGTACTTCAGCGGGAGGCAACAGCCCTTCACGCCTTCACCGGAGGTTCGCAAGGTCTTCGAAAAGGTCGATGGCCTCAGCCCCGGCGACCACCTGTTTATTCCCATCGACTACGATCCGTCCAGCGAGGCTGAACTGTACCCCATGTGCCTTTCCCTGCTGAGGCACTGCTTCAAGAAGGGCGTGATTCCCATCGTCATGACTCTCTGGCCCACATCGGTCGGAATTGCCAAACAAGGCTGCGACGAGGCCGCCGCCGACGCCAACTCCATGTTCGGCAAGAAAGTGGTCTCGGGCAAGGATTACGTCTTCCTGGGCTTTCGCCCGGGGGTGCAGAACCTCATCCTCAAGATGGGCGACAACCTCAAGGGCGCGTTCGACAAGGACTACTACAACCAGCCCACTCAGGGCATGAAGGCCCTGGCGGGCGTCAACAGCCTCAAGGACATCAAGCTCCTGGTGGACCTGGCGGCCATGGGAACCGTCGAATGGTGGATTGCATACGGCACCGACCGGGCGGGCATCCCGATGGCGACCGGCACGACCGCCGTCATGGCGCCGGACCTCTACCCGTTCTACCAGTCCAACCAACTCATCGGCTTTTTGGGCGGTCTTCGCGGCGCGGCCGACTATGAGAAGCTTCTGAAGATCCCCGGCCGGGGAGAGCGGGGCATGCTGGCGCAGTCCGCCACGCACGTGCTGATTATCCTGCTGATCCTCGGCGCCAACATCCGCATATTCGCCGGCCGACTGCTCCGCAAGAAAGAGGGACTATCCTGATGAGCGACTACCCGCAAGCCGACGACATCCAGGCCGGCGCGACAAAGCGGCGCAAGGCCATCGAGATGGGCGCCCTGGCGCTGCTGGTGGTGGCGTTCATGATCGTCAGCCTGATCCGGCAGAACCCGTTCGCCAAAGGCGCCGACCCCGCCAAGGCCATCGGCGTCATCGTGGCGGCGGGGCTGACGCTCATCATGTACAGCTTTCTCTACCGCGACAACCCGCTGTTCAAAATCGGCGAGAACCTCTACGTCGGCGTGTCGCTGGGCTATACCGCGGTGATCACCTGGCGGGACTTCCTCCGCCCGCTGGTCTACCAGCCGCTGTTCGAGGCCCCCACCGCCGCGGCGCTGCGGAACTCGCTGCTGCACCTGACCGTGCCGGTCATCCTCGGCATCGTGCTGCTCGCGCGGATATCCCGCAAGCACGGCTGGGTAAGCCGGTACTCCTACGCGCTGATGATCGGCTGGGGCGCCGGCGTGGCCATACCCCTTTTCACGAACAGCTACATCCTCCAGCAGCTTACCGCGGCCGTCAAACCGTTGCAGGAAGCCGCCGGCGCACAGGCGGTTGCCGCGCCACCGGCATTCTCCCAGGCCTGGCTGTTCGGCGTGGCCGGGCCAATCTTCGGCGCGCTGGTCGCCATGATCGGCACGGTGGCCGTGCTGTTCTACTTCTTCTTCTCCGTCGAGCACAAGAGGTTCGGCTCGGCGGTCTCGAAACTCGGAATCTGGTTCCTCATGGTCTCGTTCGGGGCGTCGTTCGGCTTCACCGTCATGGGCCGGCTCTCGCTGCTGATCGGGCGAGTGAACTTTCTGCTGCACGATTGGCTTAATATACCCGTCAAGTAATCAAGGAGCTTGCCTGTGATTAAGGATTTGGAAACACGCTTCCGGCAGGTCGCACCCGCGGTGGACTTCTGCTCGATGCGCTTCTCGCGCTGGCGCAGCGAGAGCGTGTCCGTCCGCCAGCTCGTGCCGGACCCCGTCCACCGCAGCGAGAACGTCGGGGTAATGATCACCGTTCACGACGGCGGGGGGTTCGGCTACGCCGCCACGAGCGACCTGACGGCCTCGGGCCTAAAACAGGCCGCCGACCGCGCCGCCGCGTGGGCCCGGCGATCGCCCGGGGCGTGCGTGATAGACTTCCGCAAAGTCGCCATGCCCCAGAACACCGGCCAGTACGAGGGCCCGAACGAGCAGCCCTGGGAATCCATGAGCCTGGCCGACAAGTTCGAGCTGCTGCTGTCGATCTCGAAGCAGCTCAAGGCCGGCGAGAAGATCGTCGACTGGTCGGCCGGGCTGTGGCACAATGAGATTGAGTCGCTCTACCTGACCGCCGGCGGCGGGCGAATATACCAGCGTTTCCACATGGTCGGCCCGAAGATGCGGGCCACCGCCAGCAGCGGCGGGCAGTCCCAGTCACGAAACCTCGGCGGGTTCAACTACGCCCAGCAGGGCGGCCTGGAGGTGCTCGACCGCTACAACATGCGCCAGGCCGCGCCCCAACTCGCGCAAGAGGCGCTGGATCTCCTGGCCGCGCCGGACTGCCCGGCCGGGACGATGGACGTGCTTCTGGCGCCCGACCAGATGGTGCTCCAGATCCACGAGTCCATCGGCCATCCGCTCGAGCTCGACCGCATCCTCGGCGACGAGCGCAACTACGCCGGCACGAGCTTCGTCACTCTGGACATGCTCGGCAGCTACCGATACGGCTCGGACCTGCTGAACATAACGTTCGACCCGACCCTGCCGCGGCAAGTGGCCAGCTACGGATACGACGACGAGGGCGCCAAGGCCGCCAAGCAATACCTCATCAGGAACGGCATCCTCCAGCGGGCCTTGGGCGCGACGGTCTCGCAGGCCCGCACCGGCCTGCCGGGAGTCTCCGACGCACGCGCCGACACGTGGAACCGCCCGCCGATCGACCGCATGGCCAACCTCAACCTCGAACCCGGCACGAGCAGCCTCGACGAGATGGTCGCGGCCGTCAGGCGCGGAGTCTACATGCGGACCGTCAACTGCTGGTCCATCGACGACAGCCGCAACAAGTTCCAGTTCGGCTGCGAGTGGGGCCGGCTCATCGAGAACGGCAAGCTTACGAAACTCGTCAAGAACCCCAACTACCGCGGCATCTCGGCCACGTTCTGGCGGAGCCTCAAGGCGGTCGGCGGGCCTGAGACGATAGTGATGGGCACGCCCAACTGCGGCAAGGGCGAGCCGAACCAGAGCATGATCGTCGGCCATTCCAGCCCGGCGTGCCTGTTCGAGAACGTGGACGTCTTCGGCGGCGCCTGAGCCGCGAGTAAGGGAACCTAATATGCAGCAGCCATTCTTTGACCTCGTCGATCACCTCACCGCCCAGCTTTCCGGGCGGGAAGTCCTGTTGGCGTACTTCTCCGGCGAGCAGAGCGATTTCGTGCGGTTCAACAAGTCTCTCATCCGCCAGGCCGGCAGCGTGAGCCAGGGCTGGCTGAGCCTGGACCTAATCGACGGGCGGCGTCACGTGGCCGGGTCGTGCACGCTGAGCGGCCAGCCCGACGCCGACCGCCGGGGCGGAAGCGCGCTGCTTGCCGACCTGCGGTCGCAACTGCCCGGCGTGCCGGAAGACCCGTACCTGCTCTACTCGACGACGCCAACAAGCACCGAGCAGGTCCGACCCAACCAACTGCCCGACAGCGGCGAGATTGTCGACGCCGTCCTGGCCGCCGGCAAGGGCCTGGACCTAGTGGGGATCCTCGCCGCCGGCGGGATCGCCGACGGCTTCGCCAACTCCCTCGGCCAGCGGAACTGGTTCTCGACTCACAGCTTCCACTTCGACTGGAGCTTCTATCACGCCACGGACAAGGCCGTGAAGACCAGCCACGCCGGCTTCGCGTGGGACCAGGGGGTCTTCGACCGCAAGGTGGCCGACGCACGCCAGCAGCTCGCCGTCCTGGCCCGCGAGCCAAAGACGATCCGGCCCGGCAAGTACCGCGTGTACCTCGCCCCCGCGGCCCTGAAGGAGATCACCAACTCGATGTGCTGGGGCGGGTTCTCCCTCAAGGCGCATCGGACCAAGACCACCTGCCTGCTGAAGATGATCGAGGAAGGCCGCATCCTGGCGCCATCGGTGACCATCCGCGAGAACACGGCCGAGGGGCTCGCGCCGAACTTCCTGTCCGGCGGGTTTATCCGCCCGGAATCGGTTACCCTGATCCAGGCCGGCCGGCTCAAGGACGCCCTGGCCTCGCCGCGGTCGGCAAAGGAGTTTGGCGTCCAGCCAAACAGCAACGAGTACCCCGAGTCGCTGGACATGTCCGCCGGGCGGATCGAGCCGGAATCGGTGCTCAAGGAGCTTGGCACGGGCGTGTACGTCAATCGGCTGTGGTACCTCAACTTCTCCGACCGGCCGGCAAGCCGGCTGACCGGCATGACCCGGTTCGCCACGTTCTGGGTCGAGGGCGGCAAGGTGGCCGCGCCGCTCAACGTCATGCGTTTCGACGAGACGATCTACAACATGCTCGGGGAAAACCTCGTCGGGCTGACCACCGGGCGCGACCTCATGCCCAGTTCCGAGACCTACCGCTCGCGGTCGACCCGTTCGTCCCGCCTGCCCGGCGCGCTGATTAACGACTTCGCCTTCACGCTGTAAGAAGAAGCAGGATTTCAACGCGGAGCACGCGGAGAAAGAGATAAGAAGATAATAGATATGACTCTATTCTCTCTGCGTTTTCCGCGTGCTCCCGCAGGGACCGTTGGTCTGCGATGAAATATCTTCTCGAGGGCGAGCGCGTAAGGCCCCCCGCTAGGGGCCCAAGGCCCGAGGGGATGCCCGCGCAGGAATCACGTGTCAGAGCCAATGCCTGCTCCGAGAGGTGCCTCTCTCTCAGCGACACGCTAATGGTCCTGTGCGGCTCCCCTCGGCGGCTCCTTGCGGCTCGCCCTTTGTGTTCGACCCGTCCACGCAGTACTTTGTGGCGTGAAGCCTTCCTTGCTCAACCCTTCAGCCCGGAGTGATACGCCTTGGTCCACATCTATCAAACGCGTCTCCGAACCATAGCCTACCCGTGCCGTAAGCAGAACGAACCGTCTAGAGGGCGATACGTAATTCCCCCAGAGCACGCCTTGGGCAGAATGGACCTGCTCGGCAGCCAAATCATCCGGCGCGTCCAGTTTGACCTTGACTACCTCGAAGCGAGCATCCCTGCCGGTGGCAAGTTCCCGTGAGTAGATCAGATGCGCGCCCTTCACCGTCAGAACAGCAACAGCGCGAGAAAACGGCAACTTAGTACAATCCCGTGTCCTCAAGTTGACCACCATCACGTGCCGATCCACTGACACATAATAGAGCCAGTTGCCGTCCTCGCTGTATACAGGCCGCCTTGGCCTGATGGAACTGTCGCCCTCCTGTGGATCGTCGCGGTTCCCGAAGGCCTCACCGGTAACCTCTTCAAGCCGGTCGGCGTCCAAATCGTATTGCACGACGAGGGCCGCCGGCGAACCACGCGTGGAAGCCACAAAGGCCACTTTGTTCCCGTCGGGAGACCAAGCGAAGCCCCGTGTCTTGTTCCATTTGCCCTTCGCGATCCAGCGGCTTTGCCCTGTAGCCAAGTCGTGACGCCAAACATCCTCGCAGGTGTGCGGGCCCGGGAGTTCTTGGGTCGAGCAAATCAGGACCCGCTTGGGCTCGTTGTATGTCACCCTCGGGAAAAGAACGGTCCCGCCATCGGGCGTTTTCATCGGGACGTCGACAAGGCTGGCAAGAGATCCTTTCGGGAGTTCGAGGGTCCCTATCCAGTTCTCTTCAGGAGGACCCTTCACACGAGGTGTTGCGTACTCCCCGACCAGTATCCATCGTTCTCCCGACTCCACCAGCTTCGCATCAGGCTTACTGCCCGAACTGCAAGAGCACACGCCAACAGTTATGCACACGGCCAGAACCGTAACAATCCACTGGTGTCCGGCCATGAGGCTTCTCCGCCAGTATCTGGCGTGCGAGGTCGTGCCGACAGAATAGGCCTTATCAGTCGCTACATTTGTCGAGGCAACACTCGGACTCGGCCGCCTGCACAAAATGGCGGCAATCGTGGCCTCGCTTCCACGTTGTGCCGTTCCACGCTTTCGCAACGTTCTCAATGCAGGCCTTTATTTGGTCTTCGGTAGCACACTTTCATTCGATGTAATTGTTTAGCGGGTTAGCCGCCCCGTTGGCGATAGCTCCGCATGTGTTGCACCATTCTCGCCCCGACGGCCCTTGGCGTCAATTCATT
>Ga0315280_10007024_pt1 | contig 15311 bp, 8 predicted proteins | sample YL17G06_40_MG_FD_203697 | JGI IMG/M metagenome (GOLD analysis project Ga0315280, IMG submission 203697) | Sediment microbial communities from Yellowstone Lake, YNP, Wyoming, USA - YL17G06_40 | ecosystem: Environmental > Aquatic > Freshwater > Lake > Sediment | place: USA: Wyoming | collected... | reverse complement strand
AGCTCATCGAACGCGGCTACGTCCGTTACGTTTGCGTCGAGAGGTTGCACAGACTTACACGGTCGCCGAAGCTGTGGCTCGAGTTCAAAGAGAAGTACCTCGACCGTTACGATGTGCAACTTCTGTCAGCCGCGGAGCCAGTTGAGGTTGCGAAGGGTGATTACAACTCGTTCGTCGAGTTGCTCGTGAGTGATGGCAGCTGTATTCGCTGTCAGATCAGCCAAGCCGCCCACCATGGTCTGCACAACCGCCTGGCTGATGGCTACCCACTCGGTAAGCCTCCCTACGGATGGCAGTGCCAGGATCGACGCAAACTCAAGAGCGGCCAGCGAATAGGCATTGAGCCGGTCCACAAGCAGGCAGCTGTTGTCCGGCAGATATGGGACAGATTCCTTGCTGGGCAAAACACCGCCGACATTGCCGAAGAACTCAACCAGATGCGCGTCTGCTCGCCTTCTGGCAAGCACAAGTGGAGCGTCCGTACCATCCTCCGGATTCTCAAAAACCCGCTGCACTGCGGTCTCATCCTAGGCTCGAAGGGTGAGTATGTCCGAGGTGAGCATTTCGAGCGTCGGATTATCGACGAATCCCTTTTCGCCAGGGCGCTGGATCGTCTGAGTCGCATGCGCAGAAGACGCACGATGTGACAGCGTTTTGCTCTGCAGATGCAGCCTGGATGCGGCCACGGGCCGTGTTCAGGCTGCACAAGGTCGACATTGACCGTGGCAAACCCGGGCCTGAAAGCCCAACACCCTCATCTATCACGTCTACGACCCGCTTTGAGCGCGTCGCTTTCTGGCGTATTTCCTTGCGTGCACCCGATGAGCCTGCGCGTGGCACTCCTCGTTCTCGCACAGTCGTTGTCGGTCTGCTCGGGGCTTTCTGCACCGCGGCGCGAATGGTTTGCCGCACACATCGCACCTGTGCACTCCAAAGGGCGATGAGATGACTGCCACCAGCTGAAGCACTATCACGTTGAACAGCCTGCTGGGACGAAGCCTGTGGAGGTAGTAGTCAGTCAGGCAGTCCAGCCTGAAGGGCAGGTCTCGCGTCTTCTGGGAATCCTCAACGACTCGCGATCTGGTGCCATGTCGCTTCGCAAGCCTGCCGTAGGGTCTTTCGTCCGGCTGGCAGTTGACGTCGAGGTGCAGCCGCGGCAGGGTCTCGTCCTTGTTCCAGCGGAACACTGGTGTCACGCACACCTGGTCCAGCCACTGCATGATACAGCGTGCCAGAAGCTCGCGTTGTCCGTCGGCGCCGACGCTTGCGAGGACGTCCGGTCCCGTTGCCCTTGGAGCTACCGAGTAGCCGTTTCGTCTGGCCCAGCCGGCAAGGTGCCGCGGCTTGAGAACCTTCGCCCAGTCGCCGGGACTGGCAGGGGCATCGTCGAACAGTGCTACTGCTATCAGTAGCATTCCTTCAGCCCTTCTAGCGGTAGCTTGCCAGAGCTCGGTGGGTTCGGAGTAGACCGCGCGCGGCATGTGGGCCTTGGATCCGGGGATGGGCATCTGCTCGTAGTGTATCCTCGGCCATATCCCCAAGACGCCCCAGCGCTGTGCAAACCTCTCTATCTGCTCGTCTGTCGCCTCTGCTAACCTGGTGAATGCCTGAAGGCAGCCTGCCACCGGTCTGTCCACAGGCTTTGCGAGTTGGTCGCGAGGATGCTCCCGCCATTCTATTGAGGGCTCATCACCCCTTACGAGCCGGACATCTTCCCAGTTCACCAGAACCGGATCGATGAGCGGCTTTGCGAAGTTCAGGGCCGAGCCGTCCAACTCCACGCCGCCGAGTTGCATGCGCGCCAGTTTCCCTCTGAAAGTGCCACCTGCTGCCATAGAGCCACCTGCGTTGATTCATAACATGATATTCAAAGTCTACCATAGTCCCCGAATCTTGTCTACACTGAAAGTGTAGGACATTCTAGCGACCGGCGCGTTGCAGCCGGTCGTGCACAGAGGCTTTGGCGGAGCGGGAAACGTGAGGCCGAGGGGTGGTCCAGATTCCCCGCCTGCGGCGAAGCTCTGTGAAGCGAGGTAGGTATGGACCCGAACGAACACCTGGCCCGGCTTATACCGGGGACACGAGAGAGGCTCGAGACAGCAGCCCGGATACTGGCGGCTGGTGCCATCCGGGCAGCTGCAAAGGAGGCTAAGCTACGCAAGGAAGCTCAGCTCGAGCCGGATATCGAATCGAACAAGAACGCTGACCACAGCCGATCGGTATCGTCCGCGGTCGGCACAGGAGGAGCAAGCGAGCGATGAGGAGACGGTTGCACACAAACGAGCGCGCCTTTGAAGTCTGCGCAACACCTGGGGCATCTCCGTGCGCGGCAGCGCTAGCGAACAGGGCATCCCGACCTGCTTCGCCGGCGACAACGCCGCGGCACGGATCAGGCATGAGGCCGTGGTATACCACACAGCCAGCTGAAGAGCGAGAGCCAACCGCTGTAACGATTGGCCCTCTGGAAGCTCTTTGTTATCCCTCGGAACTTCCGGAATCAGTTATACCTCCGGGTGAGACCAAAGTCAACGCCGCCGGGGTCAGTAATCGCCCGCATTGCGGTCGCGGGGGACGTCTCTGATGGCCAGACGGAACCGCGTTTGCGGCTCGCCACGTGATCGCGTCCCTGGAAACGGATCTGTCCTGCCCGTCGACGCAGGGGCGCAGGGCCAGGCGGCGTTGGATCCATACGACCGGCTGGCGAAGTTTCTGGACCTCATGGCAAGCATCGTGGCGCGCGCGACTGCGCCAGACCCCGAGTCAGATAGGCCTGACGAGAGCTGCGGCGCGCAAACTGGGGTGGAAGATGAGTAGCTTCGTGCACCTGGTACTCTTACCAGGTGCCTACTCTCTACCAGGCACGTACCTTCGTACATATTCCTTCGGCTATGCACGTTCATGCACGGGAGCGGAAGTGGTGATCCACCCGAGCTCAGATACCGGCTGCGGCGACGGTCTGGACAGGGGCAGCCTCGAACAGCACTGGCAGACGCGCGCCAAAGCCAGACGGGGTCTCGAAGAGAGGTGTTTTGCCGAATCCGCACTCTGCAGGGGAGCCGTGTTGCTGAGATCTTGCCCCACAATGGGGCTTCGGAGAGGATGCAGAGGTGCATTGCTGGGCACGAATCGAGTTACGGCAGTCGGCGGGGCCCCGTTTTCGAAGAGTAAAGTCTCTGAAAGATGACGCGCGCCATAGTAACCCGCCGACACCTCCGGCGCCGCGCGCCGAATAACGGAGGATAGCGCCATGAGCGCATCAAGAGAGATACGTATCAATAGATATGACCTAGAGTACTATAGGCATAAGTTCAGGTTCCCGAACGAACTACCTACTGTACTAATGTACCTACGTGTGTCCAGCCTGGATCAGGTCATTGAGGGCCACGGGCTGGAGACACAAGAGGCCCGCGTGCGCGAGGCCCTGGATCACAAGTATGGAGTCGACAGCTACAACCGCATCGTGGTCGCCGACGAGGGCGTCACGGGCAGGAAGTCCTACCTCAGAGATGGACTCAAGTCCCGAGACGCACGGCCGGGCCTGACCTTCGTGACCCAGGTGATCCAGAGCTGCAATGTGCACTGTGTTGCAGTTTACAAGATAAGCCGCATTGCCCGAGACGCCAGGATCTTCTTCGACTTCGTTGGAGACTGCCTCAAGCCCTATGGCGTCGGGTTCATTTCCGCTGCCGAGCAGATAGATTTCAGCACCCGCACGGGCGAGGCATTCGCCAGCCTGCTTGCGGTGTTGGCAGGCATCGAGTGGGGCGGCATCCGCGAACAGTGCTACGACGGCATTCAGGCAAGGATAGCCCTCGGCTACCCCCACGGGACGCTGGGCTACGGCTGGCAATCACAGGATAGGCGCACTTTGCCCCACGGTGCGCGCGTCGGGATAGAGCCGTGTGAAGACGAGGCAGAGGTAGTCAAGCTCATCTTCCATTGGTACAAGTCCGGCAGGCACGTGTGCTGGATCGTGCGCGAGCTGGAGAGCCGAAAGATACCTGCGCCGAAGGGCGGCCCGCGCTGGTCGCCGTGCACAGCGGGCAAGATACTGCGCAATCCGCTGCACTGTGGCTACGTGCGGCGCGGGGAGACGTTGATTAAGGGCGCCCACTATGACAGGAGGCTGGTGAGCGAGGGCGACTTCGTCCTTGTGCAGCGCAGGCTGGAGGAGCGGTCCCACTGCGGGCCGGTCGGTATGGCCTGGGAGCACCTGGTCGGGGGCATCGCCCGTTGCGCAGTGTGCGGGCGGAAGATGCGTGTCAGGGAGGGCGCGCGCAACAGGCCGCGCTACGTCTGTCCGGGCGGACGCAATGGAGAGGAACATGCCCAGTTCAGCGTCGACGTCGGGTTGGTCGACGAACGCATCGTCGATGCGATTCGCCGTGTAGCGACCGCGCCGGATGTGCTCGAGGGCGCCGCGGAAACGTTGGAGCTCTATCTCTTCAAGCAGGCAGACGACTTCGCGCAGAAGACGGATGAACTGACGGCGAAGCAGGCCGCGCTCCAGGAGACATTCGGCAAGACGCTTCGGCTCTACCACGATGGGAAGCTCGACGAAGAGGAGTTCGCGCTTGCACAGGACTCTTACAGGGGTGAAAGAGACAGGCTCCAGATAGAGCTCGACGAAGCTCGGAGGAACTCGGAGAACACCGAGGGAGCGCAGGCGCGGTTTGAGACGGGTCTTCAGATGCTGAGAAGGTTCTCCTTCTGGGATGCTGCCCAGACGCACGAGAAGCAGGCGATGGCGTTTGAGATCATCGAGGGACTCACATTTCATCCAGAGGACAGGGAGGTCCGCATCGAGCTAAAGCTCATCGTGGGTAGAGAGGAGATCTTTGCCCTGCCAACACATGGGCGCCGCAGAGATGACTCCACCGGACTCTCGTCATTGTCACCGACCGAGCTGACCACAGGTCTCTACTACCTGGACGGTCATGGCGAGCGCCAGATAGCCGACAAGCGCGACATGCTCGTCGACACAATCTACCTGCACAAGGCCAGGATCATCAAGTGCACCGGCGCGCCTGATCTGCACGAAGCATTGAAGGCACTAGCGCCCGTCGTCGAGGAACGCAAGAGTGAGCTCCTCATCGAAAGGCGAAGACCCCGAGGCCTTGCAGCGATGTTCTCGAAGAGCGACACGGATATCCTCAGCTGCCTTGCCAGGGGGATGTCCAAGCCCGAGATAGCACGAGCCAGGAGCAGATCGCCTTTCACGGTCGCCAAGCAGGTGAGTCGGATCTACGGGAAACTGCGTGTGCACAACGCCCGTCAGGCCCTGCGCAAAGCCCGGATCCTACGGCTCATAGACGGCGCTGCGCCCTGGAGCGATAGGCCGACAGCAAGACAGCTCGTGGTCCTGCAAGAGCTTCACACGGGCTGCTCACAGCCTGTTGCCGCCAAGCGGCTGAGAATGACCCTCGCAGCTCTCAAGGAGCGGATCAGGTGCATGTTCCACAAGTTCGGGGTGAACCGAATTGCCGACCTGCTCCGGCTCGCAAGGGAGCGCGGGTGGCTGGAGGCCTGAGATGAGAGAGATACGACTCACCGACAGCGATTTCTCTGAATGCCTCGACAAGATTCCGTCGACCGGCGATGTCGTCGTGGTTGTCGCTTACCTGCGTGTGTCTTCGAGACACCAGGCAGAGGACGGCAACTCTCTGGAGGCGCAGGAGTATCACATTCGAAACGCGTGCCTACTGAGATTGGGCGAAGACTGCGCCATCATCTGGGTTGCCGACGAGGGCATGCCAGGTTGGATTCCTTATGCCAAGCCTGGCCAGACGGAAGGGCGCTTCAGGAAGGGCTTGACGACAGTCTGCGAGCTTGTAGAGCGGGGGATCGGGCACTACGTGATGGTCAACAGGTGTTCCCGACTGTGCCGCGACACGGGCATCTGGTATCGGTTCTACCAGGACTACCTGCATCCGCACGCCGTCCACTTCATCGCAGCCGCCGAGGGCTGCGACACTCTCACGGAGAGCGGCAGGAAGTTCATCGACCTTCTCATGGCGCTGGCGCAGCTTGAGGCAGGCAACATCCGCGGTCATCTCAAAGACGCCTGGGCCGAGCGGAAGAAGCTCCTTCTTGCTGGCACTCCTGCCTTCGGGTGGCGGCGCGAGGACCGGCGTCGGATCGAGAAGGGATCCAGAGTGAACATCGAGCCCCATCCCGAGCAAGCGCCGGTTGTCCGCAGGATATTCGACCTCGCCCTGCCGGGACGCAGCAACACGGAGATAGCGTCCGAGCTGAACAGCCTGGGCTTAGCAAACCCAAGCGGAAGGCCTGGCTGGACCAAGGACCAAGTCCACAGCGTGCTCCGTAACGCCATGCATTGCGGTCGCGTGAAGGACGCCCAGGGCGATTGGCAGAGGGGCCGGCACTATGACAAGAGGATCGTCGAGGAGTCGGAGTTCGACGAGGTCCAGCGGATGCTGAATGCCAGGAGCGCCCGTCTCCGCTACGCACGTCCCCCGGAAGACATGCTCCTCAATGGCCTGATCCGCTGTGGTCTCTGTGGACGGATGGTGAGCATATCAAGGAAGCAGCTGAAGGGGGAGATCACGTTCAGGTACTGGTGTTACGGAGCGGGGCACCTCAAACATCGTGGCTACTCCGTCTCCGTTGAGTCTGTTGCCGAACGCGTGACGCGCGCTATCAAGGAGCTATCTGGCTCAACCCGGCTGGCAGACGTGGCGGCCACGCGGGCCAGGGAAGACATCGAGGACCAGCGACATCGGCTCTCAAAGCATGAGAGTCGATTGATGGCGGTTCTTGCCCGCCGGAAACGGCAGTTTGCAGTCCAGCTGAGGAGAGCTCTCTCGGCGGGGATGGGCGACGAGCAGGTCGTGTCGGTTCGGGATGCCTTCAGGCGGGACAAGGCGGACATCCAAGCCCAGCTCCAACAGACTCGAGATGACCTGGCGCGACTGGAAGCTCTCGCCGACCAGGGGAGCCCGGCCATCCAGAGTCTCTCGCGAGTGGGTGAGCTCTGGGATGAGATGAGCTGGGAAGAGAGACGCGAGCTGGCCTCGCATCTCATTGAGGAACTGACTCTGCAGCCGGATCGGACACACGTAATCCTGCATTTGAAGCTCATCTTCTCCGAGCGCCTCATTCTTCGTATCCACACCCACCCCAGGAGCGGCAAGTCACCCGGCCTCGACGGAGCCACTCCGTCTGAGTTGACGACGGCCTTCTACATGATGGATGGCAACAGGGCATCGCAGATAGCGAAGATCCGACGGGTAACCAGGGGACAGGTGGACTGGGAGAAGCGAGAACTGATGAAGCGAGTCGGGACAGAGGACGTGAACACGATGCTCGCGACGGTTGCTCCCATCATCGAGGAGAGGCGGGCGGAGCTCCTCATCGGAAAGAAGCAGACGAGCGTGCAGCCCAGGCCGATGAGCGAGGTCGAGAAAGAGTTCATCAGGCTGGTCTGCCGCGGGCTGACCGGGAAGCAGGCGTGCGAATCTTTGGGGCTATCCCCAAGCAAGGCCACGGGAATCAGATCCCGGATCTACTATCTGTGGAACGTGATGAGTCAGGAACAGATGGTAGAAGAGGCCATCCGCCGGGGCATGGTGCCGGAGGATTCACGGTTGCTTGCTCGACACGGGTCGAGACCAGTCAAGGCCCCAACAGGTGCTTATGCGAGCACCAACACTACTAAACAAGAGGAGACGAAACAATGAAGAGCACACAACACACCCTGAACGAGAAACTGGCGTGGGTAGTCGACAAGATCGCTGCCACGCGCGCGCTGCTCGACGTATCGGAGGAGAAGATACGTGAGATAGTGCACGACTACGCAAGCGAAGGGGCGCTGCAACAGGCCGTTCACGCGGATCCCCCCGGTCAAGGAGGTCAACGGCGGTCGGTCGGCCATTCAGACCAACACCACGACGAAGCCCTCGGCCAGGGAGACCAGGGACCCACGGAGGAGGGACCCTCCGGGCAGCCGCGTTCTGTCGCTCCAAATCGGCAAGAAGATGTCGGCACAGCTCGCCCGACAAGGACGCTGTCCCCACGGCAGGTCCAGATGATCCAGCTGATGCACAAGGGGATCAAGGACAGCGAGGTGGCCGCCCAGATGGGGGTCAAACTCACAACAGTGAAACAGACCAAGCAAGCCCTGTATCGCAGACTCGGAGTTCACAGTGCGATAGCCGCGCTGAACCAGGCCCGTCAGCTCGGGTTGCTGGATCCCCAGACCGACGACGGCAATAACGTGGGGGCCGCCAGGGAGAGCACTCTTGCGTCGGCCGAGGTCGCCGGCGAGGTCCCGGAACCCGAATGGCCGGGCAAAGTGAAGGTGCTCTTCCATCCGAGGACGGGGAAGTTTGCACTCGCCACCACTTCTGAAGAACAAGGCAATGTCCAAGGCCTGGCGTGTTTCCAGACTGACGACTCGGCACTGCTCTTCAGCAGGTACAATCAGCACGCGGGCGGACACGTGGTAATGGAGTTGAGCCTTGGCGATGCTCGGGAGGTAGTCCGAGCGGAGGGCATGCCAGAGGTGTCCGCTCTGCTGCTTCTGGATGATCCAGCGAGTCCAATCATAAGACAGGTCGCGTAACGGCGCAACACGTGCGCGCCGGCCCGCCGCTCACTTGCCGTAGTCTCTTGAGGGACAGGCGGGCTAGCAACTGCCTGGCCGCCAAGACTACGCCCGGACTCATGGTTCCCGTGACCGGGACTTCAGACTCAGATGGAAGGAGAGACAAGACATGGACATACAGCATAGTGATACCGGGCGGATCGCCCGCCGTCAGAAAGTGGCTGTGGCGTACATGCGTATCGACCTCGACGGTGAGAGCGTTCGCATCGAGGTGCAGATGCAGGCCATCCAGGAGGCCTGCGAACGGAAGATACGCTCGCCACGCGACATCCTCTGGATTACCGATACAGGCGCGTCGGCCGGCCGGACGACCGTGCCACCGAGTCAGGCGGCCGGCGACTCGATGCCCGGCCTCATGCTGGTCCGCGACCTCATAAGTCGCGGCACAGTGAAGTCTCTTGTGGTCCACGACTGCAGGCGCTTGGCCGCGACCCCAAAAGTCGCGCAGGATCTGCTGGACAACTACCTGGCTCCGATGAACGTCCAGTTCATCTCGGTCGTGCAGCGAATCAACAACCGGCGCGATCTGGCCAGGTTCATCGAGCAGACAACGAACGGCGTCTGCGAAGCGCTTGCAGCCCAGTGGCGCCGCAACTGTAGTAGCCAGCCGCGACCCCGAAAGTCGCAGCTTAGCCCAAGGCAGACACTCCTGCTGCAGCTTAAGGCGCAGGGAATGACGACGCGAGAAGTCGCGCATAGGATGGATATCAGCCCAGGTTCGGTTCACGCCTTGCTGTCGAGGATATGCAAGCGGCTTGGCGTTGCTAGCGTTCGAGATGCCATTGCTGCCGCGAAGGACTCGCAGTGGCCGGTCTCGAGCATTACCGAGTCGAAGACGTCGGCAGAGCCGATTGCCTCCGCCGCCGAGCCCTCGATCTCGCAGGAGCGGCCCGCGTCAGAACCCGTAGCGCCACTGACGCCGGAGCACGTCCGGCTTCTGGAGTTGCTGTCGACCGGCCTGACGACTTCTCAGGTCGCCGTGCACCTGGAGATAGAGCCGGAACGCGCGGAGGCATTGAGGCGGCAGGCGTACCTCAGGCTCGGCGTCACCAACCTCAATGATGCCGTCGCGGCATCGGGCGTGAAGATCCCCGAACAGAGGCCGATACGCCCCAACCGGGCACGCCGACGACAGAGGCTGAACAAGCAGGAGCGCCGGGACAAGACGCATCAGCTGCTCGATGAGCTCTTCGGCCCCCTCCGTGCCGCCTGGGCGGACGAAGATGACCAGGACTGTTTCCCCGACGAGCTGTGGATTCTCAGCTATCCGGAAAGCGAAACCTACTATCAGGTCAGACTGAAAGACCATCCGTGGGCACTCGTGTGCTTCTCCTCATCTGACATCGCGGACGCGTTCGTTGAAGCGCTATCGGCCGAGTCAGATCCCATAGGCCGCTGTGTCCCCGTGCGAGTGTTCTTCGACGAGGCCAGGTGGATCGCCAAGACCAAAGACGACGTGCATGCGCTGGTGCTCCTGGACGACCCTAACAAGCCGCAGTTCTACTACGCGGGGTAACCGTCTGCTCCGTGCCGGCACAGCCGTATCGGCTTTGCCCGCCGTCCTAAGGCGACGCGGGGCTGCCAACGGAGACTCAACTGGCTGAACGCATCCGCGCAGTGCTCAGTGGTCGGTCGTCTCGAACCTCCGCACCGGCGACGGATAGCTTCCGCCGGCCCTGGCGAGCTCGGATCTGCTTGCCCGCGAGCTTGTGGCCCTTCTCATACGCCCTGATCTGGACGGTCGGGTCGCCGCCCGCTCCGGTGTGTCTCATGAGAAACCTCTCCCAATGATCACTTACCGGAGGAATCGCGGAAGTGTCGGGGCGTCTGTGATGTGGCCCGGGGGTGAACCGTTGATGTGCTCATAGCGCAGTGGTAGAATTGGGAACCAAGCAGGTGCTCCTCAAGTCAGGCCTGTGCCGTGAGAGGATGTAGTACACATTGCCTTCCGACTTCACGAGGTCCGGCGCAAGAAGAGCTGGAGATGACTACCAAGACATCGTGGCTCTGGATGTCCTTGTCGAGATGCTGGAGCATCCCGACAGGTACAGCTACGTTGAAGTGGAGGCTTGTCAAGACGCACTCTCGCTAGACGATGTGGTCGCAGTTGACTCAGACGGGGCCATAGTGGCCAAGCAGGTCAAGTTCTCCACTGACCCTTCTTCAGAATCCGATCCCTGGACTTGGACGGACCTACTCAGTCGGCAACAAGGAAAGAGTGGGCCACTCGACTCTCTACTACAGAAATGGCACAAGTCCACGATCAGGCTCCGTGCAGCCAATGAGTCGTTTGTAGCACAGGTGGTCAGTAATCGCCTTCCGGGAGACGATCTGAGGACGTCACTGATGTCAGATGGTCGCGTCGACTTCGACCGTATCCCGGACACGGCAAAGGCTGAGGTACTGCTGCAAATTGGAGAAGAGTCGGAAGCGCGGCTGTTCCTCTCAACGCTGTTTTTCGAGCTAGACAAGCCTGGCCTCGATGTCCTGGAGGAATCGGTCCATCGGCGATTCCGCCACCTTGGCGGCACGGACAAGGGCTGGCTGAGCCTCAAGAACGAGATTCGGCACTGGGTGTGTCGAAAAAGGTCGCCGGCGCCAGATGGTCGGATACGGCTTGATGACGTGAAGGCGGCCGCAGAATGGCGGAGGCTCGAGGGATTGCTGCAAGACTTCGGGGTGCCAGACGACTACGTGCTCCCTTCTCAGACATTCCTCGACGAGATCATCAGCATAGTGGGAAGCGGCAGGGAATCCTGCACTGTCATAACTGGCCGCCCCGGCGTGGGCAAAAGCACGTTTCTGAGCTACCTATACAGATATCTGCGGGACAAGGGTGTTCCTGTCGTGAGGCACCACTATTTCCTGTCACTCTCTCGCCAGAGCATCGGACGTTTCGACTACCGCAGAATAGCATCCTCTCTCATGCATGATCTGAGCACAGACTATAGGGAATCGCTGGGCGGTCTCAACAGCGAGAATCCCAACGTACTGGACCTCGGCAAACGGGTGAAGCAATGTGGAGCGCATTTCAGACAGCAGGGCAAGTGCCTAGTTGTCATTATTGACGGGCTGGACCACCTATGGCGTGAGCAAGAGTCTCTGGATGAGCTGAATGCTCTGCTTGAGCACCTCTTACCTGTGCAGGAAGGCGTCGTGTTGTTGCTAGGCACTCAGCCTTTGAACAAGGAACCGGACAGACTAGTGGCTGCGTCTCCTGAACACCTTGAACTCCCTTCGCTGGACAAGGAAGCAGTGCGCCGGTGGGTTGAGCATCATGTGGCGGACGTGCGCCTTCCTTCCAATGAGTATGCAGCCAGCTCGGTGCTTCAAAAGGTCGTTGACGCCCTCTATGCCAGATCCGAGGGACATCCACTACATCTGACTTACACACTGCGTGCCTTGCTAGAGCAGGGCATGCCGGTCACGCCAGACAGCATCGAGACACTGCCTGGTTGCACTCACCAAGATATTACGACTTACTACAGCCAGCTGTGGAACGCCCTTGACGAGGCGGGGCGAGAGATCCTGCATCTCATCGCAACAGCGCAGTTTCCTTGGCAACAACCTTGGATCATCGACTGCTTGGACCCGGACGGGCAGAATACTACAGCGAAGGCTGCAGCCCTGAAACAGACTCGCCATCTATTGGTAGATCGTGGTCTTGGCCTGCTTCCATTTCACAGCAGCCTCCTTGTCTACGTTCAGGGGCTGGATGACCACAACCTGTACTCGACCAGATTGAGAAGCCGAGCAGCCGACTGGCTGGACGCAAAGGCTCCGGAATACTGGAGATGGGCATACTCATGGATTCTGAGAGCCGAAGGCGGCGACACGGCGGCATTAGTCTCTGGTCCCAGCAGAGAATGGGCTGTGCAGTCGATTGAGAAGTACTACCCCGAAGATCGTGCTGCTGAGATTCTGGCACGAAGTGCCTGGACAACACTGAAAGACGATCTGCCAAGGAGCGTCGAAATAGGGCTGCTGAATGACTACCTCTACAACACCTATCACTTCAGGGAAGAAGTGCTCGACGAGCTGCTCTACGCTCAGCTCTTCGTCGAGGAAGACCCGTATCTGATGCGAAGGCTCGATTCTTCCATCAAAGATGTTTCTGATTCTGCCCTCGTCATTGCAGCAGAGAGAGCTCGCATCAGCCGGGACCGGAGACTTGCACGAAGGTGCTGCGATGAGCTCTACCATCGTATATTCGCTTCTTCCAGTGAAGACGACGGTTATCCTCAGAGAGACCAATGGAGCACAGTTGATGCATTTCTGAGAGCATCGGCCAACGATCAGAGTGCCGATTTCGAAGAGATAACCGGGTTCATTGCAGCGAACCGTGCTAACGGCTACTCCGCCAGAATGCTCGACGCATATTCGGCAGCGCTGAAGAGTACCAGAAATGCAGCAGGGCTCAGGCGCCTATTGGCCGCAGACATGCCGGACGAAGAACGTAGCACATTACTCGAACACGCTACCGAACTGGCCTTAATGGAATCCCTCGATTTCACCGACCTAATGATTAGGGACACAGACCGAGCGAATGCCTTTGTCTCTGTCTATCAGTGGCTCCGCAACAACTCGGAGTTTGTGGCTGACACATCCCGGTTTCCCGACATTGCCTGGCTGGAGCTGAAGGAGCACGAGCAGTTCGATCAGACAGGAACGATAGAGAGAAACTACCGCGGGCTCTTCTGGATGTTCCTCAACGACCACCTGAGGGATCGGGGAGCAAACGACCTCAAGTGGACAGCACAAGTTGGCCAGGACACGTGGCCCAAAGCGTTCTTGTCTATGCTTGAGCCTGTGGCAAGCGAACTCGCGAAGCTCCTGGGGGCGGGCAACCCTCCGTCCTTCCGATGGCTATATGACCAGTTTGCAGGATTCGCCAGACCCACGTGGCCTGAAGACAGGGACGTTCACAGGTACGGGAACTGCGCGGTGAATGTCATTAGTCGCCTTGCCTTGGATATTCTCTACCTCAACGCTGACCATGGCGAACGAAGAATCGGGCGGGACGACCTAGAGGCAGCTTTCCAGTCGCGATATCTTGTTCCAGTGCTCTGGAAGAAGATGTACCTTGACGAGCGCAATCCTTTGCTGGACGGTGCGGCAGTGGACTGGCTGCTTTCTACCTCGGAGGCAGAGCTACAATCCTCCATTTCTGAGTTCAACGAAACGGCAGAGGAGTACTCCGTGCTGGCAGGGATAGCGGCGCTCCACAATCGGATCGATCAGGCTAAGCACCTCATTCATCGCACTGCTGATAATATCCTGACATACGGCCACCACAAGGACGTGTTGCTGTTCGGACTACTCGATGCCATAGAGGCTTGCTACAACGCGCGAGTGCCGGAGGCGAGGACTTGGCTGATCAGCCTTGCTCCGGTCATTGCGAATGTAGACCAGTTCACGGACGGTGACGAGACGGGGCATCTGCCCGCGCAGCTCGGCGCAGCTCTGGTGCGCACGGCTGCCGACTTAGTGCCCAGCTACCACAAGTGGCTTATCGGCAAAGAGGAGCACCACGATGCATTGTCGGTCATTCACTCCTTCGTGCGCTACGCGGATCTGACTGACCCGATAAGCAAAGCCGTGGCCACCACCGCGATAGATGACGATAGTATCATCATCTTGGTTGACCGAGCGGCTGGCGGCGATCCTCACGCTGAGGAAGTCGTTAGTGGGCTCAAAGCACGACTTGGTCATAGCGATGAGTCAATAGCGCGCGTGCGTGCATCGCTTGATCGTTCGAGCAGGAGTGGTCTTCCAGAGAAGGTGTTCCCACCACCAGATGATTTCCCTCCCGGAATGCTGCAGGAATACATCGAGGCATGCAAACCGGAGTACGACTTCAGGCAGAAGGAATGCGTAGAGCATTGGTTGACGTATTGGATAGACCAGAATCGCGCATCTGACGTCTACAATGACGCCCGGCTGGTGATGGCGGCGGGTGTTGAGTTGGGGAACGAGGACACCGTGCATGATCTGGTTCTTCAGCTGTTTGGGCGGGATGCCGCGTACCCGTGGCTTGTGAAGGCCCACAAGGAAGGCTACGGGTGGAATCGATACTGGACGAGCAAAGACAAAGCAACCAGACGTTGGGAGATAGTAAAGCGGCACTACCCCGACAAGTGGTCTGACTTCATCGTGGACACAAGTGTCTCTGACAGAGATGTGCCGTGGCAGCGATTGGGCTTCTACGAACGCTTTGAGCGTCTGATAGAGTATTGTCTCGTCATGGGGCAGACCGAACTCGCGAGGCAGATCACAATGAAGGTGATGGATGTAATGTCTGGTCTGGTGTCTCCGCTGGCCTTGCCGATGCCGGAATGGGTGCAGTCAGTATGACTGGAGATCATCAACAACTGACGCTCCTGTTATCCAGACTGCTGTGGCCGTCCGGCATGGTTAGGGAACGCGCATGCGATGCTATGGCCGAGCTGATCACCAACGACGAACCCAGCAGCGTGGCGACCAGCGCACTCCTTGATTGGATGGCCGCTCAGAATCTGGAGAGCGTCGCCGCTACGGGCTTGTTGATACTTCTCAGGGCACAAGCCAGGAATCCTGACTGGGAGTCTCCTTCCGCCCAAGAGGCGGCCTCATCGCTGAAGAAGCCCTCGCTCCTGTCAGATCTGCTGATGGCTGAGGTATACGGCGGATCGGCTGGCCCGACTGA
>Ga0315280_10007023_pt1 | contig 15314 bp, 20 predicted proteins | sample YL17G06_40_MG_FD_203697 | JGI IMG/M metagenome (GOLD analysis project Ga0315280, IMG submission 203697) | Sediment microbial communities from Yellowstone Lake, YNP, Wyoming, USA - YL17G06_40 | ecosystem: Environmental > Aquatic > Freshwater > Lake > Sediment | place: USA: Wyoming | collected... | reverse complement strand
CCGGCGCCATGTCGTGGAAATGGTTCGCCACCGCCTTGATGATTTCGCGCGGTATCACGAACTGGCCACCGGGCATGCTGCCCATGCGCGAGCCGCGCGCCACGTTGCACGAGTCGTGGAAGGTGACGATGCGATCGTCGTTCTTCTCCTTGTCGAACTTGAGCGCGCCTTGCTGGATCAGGTCATACGTGAATTCGCAGATGTGCTGCGGCACCGGGTAGCGCGAATCGAGCCAGTCGAACGGGCCGATCAACGTGTTCCAGAAGCTGTACGCGACGCGCCAGGCGTGGCCGCATTCGCCGACCACGATGCGCCGCACGCCCAGGGCGATCGCAGCCTCTTTCACGCGCAGCGAGATGGTGCGCATCTGCTCGTAGTTGCCGATGAACAGGCCGAAGTTGCCGGCCTCGCTGGCCGAGGTGCTGAGCGTCCAGGAAATTCCCGCGGCGTGGAACACCTTGGCGTAGCCGATCAGGCTTTCGACATGCGGCTCGGAGAAGAAGTCGGCCGACGGCGTGATCAGCAGCACCTCGGCGCCGGGCTCGTCGAGCGGGAAGCGCACGTTGATGCCGGTCTCTTCCAGCGTGTCTTCTTCCAGCCCCAGCAGCGTGTCTTTCAGCGCCGGCCCGGGAATTCCCAGGTTATTGCCGATGCGGTGCACCTTGCCGATGATCTCGTTCGAGTACTTCTGGCCCAGGCCCACCGAGTCCATGATCTCGCGCGCGGCCATCGTCACTTCGGCGGTGTCGATGCCGTAGGGGCAGAACACCGAGCAGCGCCGGCACTCGGAACATTGGTTGAAGTAGGTCCACCAGTCGTCGAGCACGCTCTTCGTCATGTCGGTCGCGCCGACGAGCTTCGGGAAATGTTTGCCGGCGAACGTGAAGTAGCGTCGGTACACGCCGCGCATCAGGTCTTGCCGCGCCACCGGCATGTTCTTCGGGTCGCCGGTGCCGAGGTAGTAGTGGCACTTGTCGGAGCACGCACCGCAGTGCACGCAGGCGTCCATGTAGACCTGCAGCGAGCGGTACTTGCCGAGCAGCTCTCCCATCTTGTTCACGGCGCGCTGCTCCCAGCCGTCTTCCAGTTCGCCGGGAAAGCCGATCCTGGCCTGGATGATGGGCGAGGCGACGTAGGGCTTGCTGTGCGCCATCGCCCCTTCGGCGAGCAGCGGGATCACAGGGTAGCGGTTGAGCGTCGGCGTCTTGAAGGCGGCGGTGGCCATGGCGTCGGTCTTTCGCGCTTCACTTCTTCGGCAGCGCTGCGGCCCAGGCGGCGACGTGGCGTTGCTCGCGCGACGTGTCGGCCTGGTTCCGCCCGGGGCTGAAGAACAGGCCCGGTGCGTGCATCAATTTGCTGATCGGGAACACGATCATCAGCAGCGCCACCAACGCCAGGTGCAGCAGCAGCAGCGGGTCGGAAGGCAGGGGCTGAATTTCGAAGCGCATGAGGCCGAGCATGAAGGCCTTGACCGCGACGATGTCGGTGTGCGCGACGAAGCGCATGCCCAGGCCCGTGATTCCGATCGCGAGCAACAGCGCCAGGTGCAGATGGTCGGAGGGCGTGGAGATGTAGCGCACGCGGTCGACGAGGAAACGCCGTGCCCACAGGCCCGCGAGGCCGGCGACCATGGCGAACCCGGCGTAGGTGCCGACGGCCTGGACCCAGACGATGACGCTCCACACCGGATGCTGGAAGTAGCGCAGATGGCGCAGCAGCACGAGCAACAGCGCGGCGTGGAACAGCCAGCCGAAGACCCAGGTCCACTTGCTGGCCTTGAACAGGCTCTCGAAGAACACGACTTCGCGCGTCAGGCGCAGCACCACGCCGCCGGTCGTCGTCGGTGCCGGCGTGGTCGGAATCTTCAGCGGCGCCGGAACGACGCTGTAGCGGCGGACCTTCGCGCCGACGCCGATCAGCAGGATGGCGGTTGCCAGGTAAAACAGCGCCGCATAAACAATCGACAACGCTGTCATCGCGCAGCCGATCTGAATCGCCTTACACGCAGCCGGTGGGCTTGGGCAGGCCGGCGATCTTGCACGCCTGTTTCGCCGGGCCGTACGGGAACAACTCGTAGAGGTACTTGCTGTTGCCCTTTTCCGCCCCGAGTTGCTTGCCGATGGCTTTGGTCAGCACGCGCACCGCGGGGGCGATCTGGTATTCGTTGTAGTAGTCGCGCAGGAAGTTCACGACTTCCCAATGGCTGGGGCTCATCTCGACGTTCTCGGTCTTCGCGATGACGTTGGCGATGTCCTCGTTCCAGTCGGCGAGGTTGACCAGGTAGCCCTCTTCGTCGGTCTCGAAGGTGGTGCCGTTGACTTCTATGCCCATGATGAGTCTCCTTGTGCGCGATGATGGGGTGAGCGGGCTGCCGCGGGGTTCAGAGCCAGGATTGATTCGTGGGGTGTTCGGCGACCAGGTCGACGAAACCTGCGTAGTCGATCGGCGTCACGCCTTCGAGCAGCTTGCCGGCCATGCCGCGTGCCTCGACGTCGGGCTGCAGCGCGTAGACCTTCAACCGCTTCAGCGCCTGGGCCAGGCCCGACGAGGCGGCGCCGCCAACACTGGCCGCATAGACGGCATCCTCGATCAGCAGCAGCGCCTGCCCCGGGGTTGCCAGCCGCAGGCAGCTTTGCAACGACGACGTCTGCGCGTGCGATTTGTTGACGATGTGCAGCATCAGAGTCTCAGAAGGAAAAGATCACGTCCTGCTCGGCCATGAGCTCGGCCATTGCGGCGCTGGACAGCACTTCCACCGGCACCAGCAGGTCGGCCGCGGACAGGCCGCGTGCGTCGAGCGACTCGCGCTCGACGTAGAGCTTCTCGACGTCGTAGCCCTCGAGCGCACGGTAGGTCGGCGAGAAGTTCTTGATGCCGATGCCCTTGCTGTTCTGCCCCTTGATCAGTTCATACACGCCATCGTCGAGGAAGACCAGGCTAACGTCCTGGTCGAAGGTGGCGGCGATCAACACCACTTCCAGGCTCTCCAGCGCGTGGATCGTGCCGTACGGCGGCTTGCGGTTGACGAACATGAACTTCTTCATGGCTTGTGCATTCCGTCAATCGCCGAAGGTGACCATGCGGTCGGCCTTGATGCCGCTGTCGACGAGTTGGCCCAGCCCCGAAATGCGGAAGCCCGGCGCCAGCACTTCGTCCTTGATGCCGCGGCGCAGTGCCGCGGCAACGCAAACCACCAGATCCACCTTGTGTTGCTCGGCCAGCGCCGACCAGCGATTCACGATATGGCGGTCGTCTCGCGGCGGCTCGGTCAGGCGCGTCGCGTTGTACACCCCATCGTGATAGAAGAACACACGCTGAATCTCGTGCCCCTTGGCCAGCGCAGCCGCGGCGAACTGGTACGCCGTGTCACTGGCCTGGTGCGTGTAAGGCCCTTCGCTGACAAGCAATCCGAATTTCATAATCTCGTGCCAGTCGCGAAAGACGGCGTGAAAGAAACCGTAGCGAGCGGCCCGAGGTTGCGACGAGCACCGCAGCCGTACTCCTGTACGGCGAGGAGCGCAAGCGCAAGATCGGGACGCGCAGTAGGTTTATTCACGTCGTCTCAGAAGCGGATGTGGGTGGAGGCGTTCAAGCTCGCGCGCGAACCGCGCCAGTCGTCGATCAGGTACTTGGTGAACGGCAGGTCGCACTTTTCGAAGAAGCGCGGCCAGCCGATGCGCTCGACCCAGTCGGCGACTCGCTCCCACGAGCGCGCGTCGTCCTTGTAGGTGTAGAGGATCTTCTTCACCACGGCCGAAACCTCGGGCCAGCGCGGCGGGTTGTTCGGCAGGCCCGACATCACCATCTTCATGAAGGTGGGTTTGCCGCGCGCATTCGAGTTCTTGCCGCCGACCCAGATCGCCAGTTTGGTGTGCTCGGGGTCGTTGATCTGCATCGGCGGACAAGGCGGGTAGCACGCGCCGCAGCACATGCATTTCTTCTCGTCGATCTCGAGCGAAGGCTTGCCGTTCACGAGTGCCGGGCGGATCGCGGCGACCGGGCAGCGCGCGACCACCGCCGGGCGCTCACAGACGTTGGCCACCAGGTCGTGGTTGATCTTCGGCGGCTTGGTGTGCTGCACGATGATCGCGATGTCGGCCTGGCCGCCGCAGTTGATCTCGCAGCAAGACGTGGACAGGTGCACGCGATTGGGCATGTCCTCGCGGATGAACTCGGCGTAGAGGTCGTCCATCAGCGCCTTCACCGCACCCGACGCGTCGGTGCCGGGGATGTCGCAGTGCAGCCAGCCCTGCGTGTGCGCGATCATCGACACCGAATTGCCGGTGCCGCCGACGGGGAAGCCGCTGCTCGTCAGCGACTCGATCAGCGGCGCCACCTTGCGTTCGTCGGCGACCATGAACTCGATGTTGGAGCGGATCGTGAAACGCACATGGCCGTCGGCAAAGGTGTCGGCGATGTCGCACAGCTTGCGGATCGTGTAGACGTCCATCTGGCGCTGCGTGCCGGCACGCACCGTCCAGACCTCGTCGCCGCTGTGCGACACATGGTGCAGCACTCCCGGGCGCGGCCGGTCGTGCCACTTCCAGTTGCCGTAATTCTTCAGCAACGTCGGGTGCATGAACGGCTTCGGGTCGGGGCAGCCGCTTTCGATGGGGGCGCGTTGGGCCATGCGTGTTCTCCGGTTCGATCAGGCCGCAGCCTTTTGGCCCTGCTCGGCCTTCCTGGCATTGATCTTCGCCACTTCTTCGTCCCAGCCGTCGGCTCGCACATAGGGGTTGGTGCGCGGCGTGGCGACCATGTTGGCGTCGATCTCGACACCGATGCCTTCGAGGAAGTTGACGAGTCCGATGCGCTCGATCATCTCGCCGGTGCGCTCGTGCTCGAGCGCGTTCTCGGCGAAGAAGTCGATCACCTTCTGCCCGAGGTCGACCAACGCTTCGTAGTCTTCATCGGTCTTGAGCGGCATGAACGGCATGACGACGGTGCCCATCAGGTCGCCGATCTTCAGCGTGCGTTTGCCGCCGATCAGGATCGTGGCGCCGGTGTCCTTGCCGTGCGCCAAAGCGCCCGTCATGACGTTGATGCAGTGCATGCAGCGCACGCAGTTGCTGTTGTCGATCTCCAGGCAATGCGTGTCGCTCACGGCCACGCTCGAGATCTTGTCGCCCTTCGCCACGTCCTTGACTTCCTTCAGCATGATCGTCTTCGTCGGGCAGCGCGCGATGACGTCGTTCACGAGTTCGTTCATGCCGTGTTTGGCGAACCACTTGCGTGCCAGCGGCTCGTCGACGCGGATGTTGTCGCGCCAGGTGCCGATGACGGCCATGTCGGAGCGCTGGATCGAGTTCATGCAGTCGTTCGGGCAGCCCGAAAACTTGAACTTGAACTTGTAGGGCAGGGCCGGGCGGTGGATGTCGTCGAGGAAGGTGTTGATCACCTGCCGGTGCGCGCGCGATTCGTCGTAGCAGCTCTGCTCGCAGCGCGCGGCTCCGACGCAACTCATCGACGTGCGCACCGCCGGGCCGGCGCCGCCGAGGTCGAAGCCCAGCTCGTTCAACGCGTCAAACGCAGGCTGCACGTTCGCCGTGGTGGCGCCCTGGAACATGATGTCGCCCGACTGGCCGTGGAAGGCGATCAGGCCCGAGCCGTGCTTCTCCCAGATGTCGGCCATCTTGCGCAGCACGTCGGTGGTGTAGTGCATTCCCGCCGGCGGTTGCACGCGCAGCGTGTGGAACTCGGCCGCGTCAGGGAACACGGGCTTGTTGTTCGCGTCCTTCAACTCGGTGAAGCGCGGGATCACGCCGCCGCCATAGCCGAACACTCCGACCGTTCCGCCCTTCCAGTAACCCTTGCGCGTGCGGTACGAGGTTTCGAGCTGACCCATCAGGTCGACCATGTAGTCCTTGTCGTTCGCCAGACGCTTCAGGCCGGTGACGAAGCTCGGCCAGGGGCCGCTCTCGAGCTGGTCGAGCATGGGAGTGTCGTGTTGCTTCTTGGCCATGCGTTTTCTCTCCTGGTTCAAGCCGGGCGAGGCGCGATAGTGACCGGGCACGGTTCGGCCTGCTATCCCTCTCGTTGGGTAGCCGAAGATAGACCGGAACGGGAGTTGCGCCACTACCCGTTTGGGTTATCCGCCGCTCACCCGTACCGGGTATGGACGCGGGAGCGCCGCGGCGCGCTCAATGCCGGCTTGCCGATTCCCCCATGACGCCCCTATGCCGCGCCTGACGTCCCTGCTCAAGCTGCGCGTACCGCTGGGCGGGCAGGAGATCGAATTGCAGCAGGTCGATTTTGAAGCGGCAGGCGGCGTGCCGACCTTCGCCGGCGAGTTGCCCGACGAAACGGCCACGGCGAGCCAAGCTCAAGGCACGCCCGCAACGACGATCCCGATGAACATGCTGCGCACCCGAATTCGCGAGAAGAGCCGCTTCACGGTCTTCGACGTCGACCCGCTCACCGCCGAAAAGTGGGGCAATGCGCTGCTGGCTTGGGCCCGCGCCCAGCCACGGCGCTGACGGCGATGCCCGACCGCGCTGCATCGATGGTCGATGTCGGCTTCGCGCTGGACGGCGGGACGCTGCCGCGCGACCACCGCTGTGCACTCGCCGACGCGCTGGAACGCTCGCTGCCCTGGCTCGCAGGGCTGCCCGGCGCCGGCATGCACCGGCTCAATTTTCCGGCGGGCGAAGGGCCAGACCTGCTGCTTTCGCGCCGCACGCGCCTGAGGCTGCGCGTGCCGCGCGAGCGCGCCGCCGACGCTGCCGCGCTCGCTGGAAGCGAGCTTCAGGTCGGCAACCGGCGCTTGCACGTCGACTCGCCGCGCCAGCGCGAACTGCTGCCGCACGGCACGCTCTATGCCCACCTGGTGGCGAGCGACGACGCCGACGAGGGCGCCGACGAGAGCGCCTTCCTGGACGCGATGCAGGCCGGGCTGAAGCGGCTGGGGGTGACGTGTCGCCCGATCTGCGGCCGGCGCCAGGTCTGCGAAGGGGGCCTGGTGCAAGGCTTCAGCCTGATGCTCGATGGCTTGACGGTCGAGGACTCGCTGCGCGTGCTGGAGTCGGGCCTTGGCGCACACCGGCGGCTCGGCTGCGGCGTGTTTGTCGCGCACCGCTCGGCGGCAGCGGTGGGCGCGCGGCAATGACCCAAAACCCAATTGCAAATGACGTGAGGGGGCAGCGACGATGAGCCTTGTGGTCAACGGCATCGAACTCGAGACCGACAACGAGGGCTACCTGTTGGAGCCCGACTATGGCGACGAAGTGGTGCGCGTGATCGCCGCCGCCGAAGGCATCACGCTCACCGACGCCCACTGGAAGGTCGTGAACTACCTGCGCGACGAATACCGCGAGCACGGCCACACGCCGAACTTCCGCAACCTGCTCAAGGGCGTGGCCGCGCTCATGCCGGGCACCGACAGCAAGGCGCTGTACGACCTGTTTCCCACCGGCCCGGCGAAACAAGGCGCCAAGGTCGCCGGTTTGCCGCAACCGCTGGGCAAGGGTGGGTATTGATGTTGGCTCTGCGCGCGCGTCAGGAGCGAGCCGAGCGCCGGGCTGCCAAGGGGCGCGTCGCGGACTCTGGGGATAGTCGAATGGTCCCATTCGACGAGGGGCTCCATTGAGCACCCTGCCGACAATGCGCCTCAAGACCCGCTGGTTCAAATCCGGCGCGACGAAGAGCGACGCCGAACAGGCCGGCGCGATGGCGTTCATCGTCTGGCGTGTCGCACAGCAGATGCTCAAGCGCATGCGCGGCGCGCAGTTCGACATCGATGCCGGCCCGCAGTACTTTGCCTTCATGCGCGAGGTGCTCGTGTTCCTGGTGGCCGTGACCGATCGCATTGCGCATTCCCGGCTCAGCGCCGCGGGGCGCGGCGAATTCACGGTGGCGCTGGTGCGCCACCTTGCGCGAACCTTGCAGGAAAGCGAAGACGAATGGCTGGGTGCCCCGGCCGCGGGTGCGCCGAGCCACTCCGACAGGTTCATCGACCTCGTCAACGAAGTGACGCAGCACTACGCCGAATTCGGCGCCGAGCCGGGCCTGCCCGACGCCGCAGCAGGGTTTCACCCCGACTTCGGCTTCGTGCGTTACCTCGGCAAGCGCCTGGAGCCGACGCTGCCCGAAAAAGACCGGCGCTGGGTCATCGAACAGGTGATGGCGGCCGAGGCGCCCGAGGCCCTGGGAATCGTGCAGAGCTCGATGCGCAACCTCTATGAGCCCGCGCCGGCCCGGCCAACGCGCAGCGCGATGAGTGGCGACTGAAGACGATGAATGCGCCCGTCGCCCAAGGCCTGATCGAACGTCCCGCGAGTCCGTTCGACCTCGACGACGATGCCGCCTACCGGCGCTGGCGCAGCTGGAAGCTCGGCTCGCACCCGAAGGGAATCGAAGGCCTGATCGTCGACGTTGCCGATCCGCGTGTGCTGAGCGATTCGGAATGCGCCGCGCTGCGCGACCGGATCGCGCGCGCGAACTTCGCCGTCTACCGCTCGCGCGTGCGGGACGCAGACCCGAACCTCGCGCGCGCACTCGGCGCCCGGCTCGGCTTGACGCGGCTCGACGCGAACTGGCTCGCCGACGAAGACGGGATTTCGAGAGTCGAGGTATCGGCGAAGTCAGACGGCCGCGGCGGCTTCATCCCGTACACGAACCTGCCCATCGGCTGGCACACCGACGGCTACTACCACCCGCCGCAGCGTCGCATCGAGGCCATGATCCTGCACTGCGTGCGGCCGGCGCGGCAAGGCGGCGTGAATTCCCTGCTCGACCACGAGATGGCCTATATCGCACTGCGCGATGCGGGCAAACACCATGTGCGCGCGCTGATGCAGCCCGACGCGTTCGTGATCCCTGCCCGCACCGAGGAAGACGGCGTCGCACGCGAAGCGCAGGCCGGCCCGGTGTTCAGCGTCGATGCGACGCGTGGCAGCCTGCACCTGCGCTACACCGCGCGCCAACGCAGCATTGAGTGGAAGCGCGACGCGGCCACCCGCGCCGCGCGGCTCTGTCTCGAAGGTGTTCTGGCCTGCGCCTCGCCGTGGATCTTTCGCGTGCAGCTGCAAGCCGGGATGGGCATCGTCGGCCACAACATCCTGCACGAGCGCACGGGCTTCGACGATGACCCGCAGCAGCCGCGCCTGCTGTACCGCGCACGTTACCTCGACCGTGTCGAGCTGCCGGAGCCCGCAGCATGGCGCAATGGGTGACGATCTGGCGCGCGGCGCAACTCGTGCAGGTGCCGCGAGGCACGCTGCAGGAGCGCGTGCGCAAGGGAGAGATCGAACTCTCGGAAGGCCTGGTCTCGACCGAACGGCTGCTCGAGCTGTATCCGAACTTGCGGCTCGAAGCCTCGGGCATGCTGGAACGCGTGACGCAGATTCGCGACGAAGCCTTCGGCCGCAGGGTGCGCGAGCGCATCCTGCCGAGCCAGGAAGTGTTGGCGCAGCGGCTGTTCCGCCAGAGCCAGGAACTGGCCGATACGCAGCGCCACCTGCAGCGTTACCACGCGCTGGTCATCGCGCAGCGCGATCGCCTGCGCGAATTCAACACCCAGGCGGGCGGCGACGATGCGCGGCTGCTCGCCCTCGAACGCCAACTGACCGACGGGTTGGCGCGCGTGCTGGCGACTGAACCTGTCGATGTGCTGGATGTCATGGACGACATACTCAAAGTGATGTCGGCGCAGGTCACGCTGCGCCCGAGCGGCCACCAATTCAGCGTGGAAGGGCACGACACGCTGCTGCAGGCGGGCCTGCGCGCCGGGTTGAACCTGAACTACGGTTGCGGCAACGGCAGTTGCGGCATGTGCAAGATGCGCGTCATCGACGGCCAGGTCACGCGCGTCATGGCGTTCGACTACCCGCTGTCGGAAGCCGAGAAGCAGCAGGGCTACACGCTGATGTGCGCGCACACCGCGGCGAGCAGCGAAATCACGCTCGAGACGCTGGAAGCCGCAGGTCCGGCGGACATCGCCGCGCAGCAGATCGTGACCACGATTCGCGCGGTGCGCGAGCTCGCACCCGACACGCGCCTGCTGCACCTGCAAACACCGCGCAGCCATCGCCTGCGTTTTCTGGCAGGTCAATCGGTGACGCTCGGGCGCATCGGCACGGCAGCGACGGCGGGCGACGACGTGCGCGCAACGTACCCGATTGCGAGCTGCCCCTGCGATGACCGCAACTTGCATTTCTTCATCGCGCGCGAGCCCGAGAATGCACTCTCGCGGCAGGTGTTCGATGCCACGCTGAAGGCGGGCGACGCCGTCAACCTGTGGGGGCCGGTGGGCGAGTTCGTGCTCGCCGACAGCGTGCACCCGCTCGTGTTTGCGGCCTGCGATACCGGTTTCGCGCCGATCAAGAGCCTGATCGAACACGCGCTGTCGCTCGACAGCGCGCCGTCGCTGTCGCTGTTCTGGCTTGCCACGCGCAAGGACGGCCACTTCCAGGCGAACCAGTGCCGCGCCTGGTCCGAAGCGCTCGACCCGTTCGAGTACGCACTCTTCACCGACAGCGACGCCGCAGCCGGCGCGCGCCAGGTCGCGGCAGCGATGCGCGCCGACCTGTTCGACATCGCCTGCGACTTCTACCTCGCCGGGCCCGAAGCCTTTGTCACCGAACTGGCGTCGGCGCTGCGCAGCGCCGGTGTGCCGGCGGCGCAGATCGCGGCGGGGGTCGTGTGAGCACGCCGGCCAGTCAAGGGTCACGGCGGGGCGCCTTCGCAGCCCTGCGCCGATGCTCGCGCTTCGCCGCACCGCGCGCAGCTTGCGGGGTGTGCCGATGAACGAACTGGGGCACGAATTGGGACATGAACTGGCGCTCGAGCTCGAGGCCGACGCCGGCTGCAGCGGCGGCGAAGTTTTCGCGCTGCGCGTGATGGGCGACAGCATGGTGCCCGAGTTCACCGACGGCGAGATCATCGTCATCGAGCCCGACGGCGCGCTGCGCGAAGGCAGCTTCGTGCTCGCGCGCAGTGGCGGCGAATGGACCTTTCGGCAACTCGCGCGCAGCGCCGATGGCTGGCTCTTGCGCCCACTCAATCCGGCGTACACCGACCAGCCGCTGCCCGACTTGACGGCGGTGCATGGCGTGGTCATCCAGAAGTGCGTGCCGGGCCGGCGGCGTCTGACCAAACATTACCGTTGACCGATACCAAGCACCGATGCCGTACTTCGTTTTCAGCGTCAAACCCTTCGCGCAGCTCGAAAAACTCGCCGAGTTCAGCAGCTTCAGCGAGGCTTCGGTGCGCGCCAAGGCGTTGCGTGCTGCGCAAGCAGGGGTTGGCGAGGCAAAGGTCAAGGTCATGTTCGCCGCAAGCGAAGACGCCGCGATCGAGCTGCTGTGCCGGGTTCGGGAACCCGGGCCGACGGGCGACGATTGACGCATGGCACTGCAATGACCGACGAAAACAGGTCGACCCCAACCCCAGTTGCACCGGCCGCGAAGGAAGGCCCAGCCATGAGCCGCGGGATCCACGGCGAACGATGTGACGTGCGCGACATACGCGACATGCGCGACATGCGCGACACGCGTGGCCCGCCTGTTGCGAGCGGCGCCCTCGCCGCGCTGGTGCAGACGGTGCAGGCCAACTGCGACATTGCCGATGCGCGCCACGCAGCCGACTTGTCGTTGTGCATCTACCTGCTGCAGATGCGCGAGTTCTATCGCTGGGAGCTCGATCTTCCATTCGGCGCCGCCCTGCCGCGTGAGGACGTCGGGCGCTGGATCGCTCAGCGTGAGGCGCTGTGGGCGGAACTCGAGGACCGCGCCTTCGAGCCGCTGCCGATCGGCAACCTGGAATTCGATCCGATGCACGCGCACGCCGTGAACGCCGAGCTTGCGCCGCTCGGGCTGGTCTACGGTGCGGGCTTGGCCAGCGCGGGGCAGCCGGCCTTCTTTCTCGCGCAGCTCGAGCAGGTGCAGCGGCGCGACGACGGCCTGCTGCTACACCTGTGTGGCCGCGAACATGCACGTGGCCTGTTCGCGCCGCCGGCCGCGCTGCTGGGCGGCCACACGATCGTGCTGCGCCGCGAGGCGCTCGCGCGCTGGCTGTGGGAGAAGTTCGAGGCCTTCAGCCTGCGCCGAGCTGAGGGCGGGCTCGCCCCAGCGAGCCCTGCAGGCGCATTCCAGGCCCTGGCCGACGCCTGGGCACTGCACGACACGCAGGCCTTTGTCGCCGCGCTGCCGTGCCTCGTCGACGAGTTGTGCGAGACCCTGCTGCTGCACGAGCTCGGTGAGTACCGAGCCGGCCAGGCGCTCGAACCCGGCTGGGCCGCGCTGCGGCTCGCTCTCGAAGAGCGTCGCACCGGGTTGTATGTGCGTGCGGTGCGCGACCACATCGCCGATCTGGAGGTGACGCTGCCCACGCTGCTCGAACGCGGTGCGACGACGGCGTTGCATTTCTGGTTCGCCAACTACGAGGGCGTACGCAAGCAGATGTTCCCGGCGCTGGCCGAAGGCTATGCGGCGTGGCGCGAAGGCGATGCGGGGCGTGCCCTGCTGCGTGCCACGCAGTTCGGTGCAGCGCATTTTCGCGAATTGGCCGCAAGCGTACTGGCGCTGCACGAACGTTTCGAGCGCTGCGCCGGGCCCGCGATCGAGCGCCTGCTGACGGCACCGCAGGCCATTTGTGAGTGGCACAGGTGAGTTGCCCATGAGCCGCGCCCCCGCGCTCGTTGGCACCGGGTTTTCCGCATGCGTGGATGCACCGATTGCGACGACATCCATGAAACGTGATGCCAACATGCCGTTGCGAAATGCATGCTGCAATCATTCCGGGCGCATGGTCAAACCTGATTGCCATCGGCTCGGAGCTGGGGCGGTACAGTAGCGCCCGTCAAATCGAATCTTCAGTTGAAGGAGAAGTTCATGCATACGCGTCGACACATGCTGTCTGATTCGGCCAAGGTCGCGGCCCTGCTCGCTGCGGTGGGCCTGGCTCCACAGCTGGCAAAGGCGCAGGCCGCGAGTTACAACAGCGCGGCGTTTGAAGCGAAGAACATGGCCGACGCGATGAAGGCGCTGGGCGCAGCGGTACCGGTGGCGAGCAAGGACGTGACCGTGACCGCGCCCGACATCGCCGAGAATGGGGCTGTCGTTCCGGTCGGCGCGGCGGCAGCGCTGCCCGGCGTGAAGCGTCTGCTGATCCTGGTCGAAAAGAACCCGGCCGCGCTCGCGGCGATGTTCGAACCCAGCGATGCGGTCGAGGCGAACATCTCCACGCGGGTGAAGCTGGGCCAGTCGTCGAACGTTTTCGCCGTGGCCATTCTGAACGACGGCAAGGTGTTGTTCGCGCAGAAGGAAGTCAAGGTGACTTTGGGCGGGTGCGGTGGCTGAACCGGCAAGGTTTCATATGAGGAGTTCAACATGACAGATCCGATGCGCATTCGCGCACAAGTTGCGGGTGACAAGGCCACGGTGCGCGTCTTGATGGCGCACGAAATGGAAACGGGGCAACGCAAAGACGCCGCCGGCAAAGTCATTCCGGCGTGGTTCATTCAGGAAGTGAGTGCCACGCACAACGGCAAGCCCGTGCTGAGCGCCCAGTGGGGGCCGTCGATCTCGAAGAACCCGTTCATGCAATTCAGTCTGAAGGGCGCAAAGGTCGGCGACAAGATCGCCATCACGTGGGTCGACAACAAGGGCGAGAAGCGCACCGACGAGGCCACGGCGTCATGAACGCGCGCACTGTGAAACCCGGCATCGCCGCCCTGGCGTTGCTGGCGTGCGCGAGCGCGGGCGCGCAGACCAAGTCGTCGGCCGACGGCATCGCCGAATATCGCAAGATGCTCGAAGACGGCAATCCCGCCGAGCTGTTTGAAGCCAAGGGTGAGGCGCTGTGGAAGGAAAAGCGCGGGCCGAAGAATGCGTCGCTCGAGTTGTGTGACCTGGGCAAGGGCGCCGGCATCGTGAAAGGCGCGTTTGTCGAACTGCCGCGCTACTTTGCCGATACGAACAAGGTACAAGACCTCGAGTCGCGCCTGGTCAGTTGCATGGAGGCATTGCAGGGCTTGAACGCTGCCGGGATATCGAGCACGCCGTTCGGGCGCGGCGAACAGAACAACGTGACCGCGCTCGCGACCTGGGTCGCCGCCGAGTCGCGCGGTTTGAAGTTCAACCTGCCGCAAAACCACGTTGAAGAGAAGCGCAGCTATGAAATCGGCAAGCGCGTTTTCTTCTTCCGCGGCGGCACGCACGATTTTTCATGTGCTTCATGCCACGGCGAAGACGCCAAACGCATCCGCCTGCAGGACCTGCCGAACCTGACGAAGAACCCCGGCGACGGCATCGGCTTCGCGGCCTGGCCGGCGTACCGCGTCAGCAACGGCCAGATGTGGGGCATGCAGCTGCGCCTGAACGATTGTTATCGGCAGCAGCGCTTTCCTTACCCCGGCTTCGGCTCGGAGGCGACGATTGCAGTGTCCACCTACATGGGTGTGAATGCCAAGGGCGCGGAGTCAATCGCGCCTTCCATCAAGCGTTGATCGGGAGCCGGCAATGGCGTCAAGCAAGAATGTGTCAATGGCCCTGGTCGGGCTCGTGTTCAGTGCCGGCTGTGCCGTGCTGCCCAGCCCACAAGAACTCGATGTGCAGGGGCGCGCCGTGATGAAGGCATCGTTTCGCGACCAGAGCATCGCCAAGGTGAATCGCATCGACCAGGACCCCGCGCAACTGGCTTGTTCGACGGATCAGCCGCTCGCGCCGGAGCAGGCCAAGAAGGTCGAAGCCGATTCGCTGGCGACGATTGTCTGGCCCGCGGGTGGCCGCTACTTCGGCGATTGGCGTGAAGGCGAGAAGCTCGCGCAAAACGGTCGCGGCATGACCTGGACCGACCCGAGCGCCGAAACCAAAGACAACGGCGGCAACTGCTACAACTGCCACGAGATCGACCGCAAGGAAATCTCCTTCGGCACCATCGGCCCGAGCCTGTGGAACTACGGCAAGATTCGCGGCGTCAAGGAAGTCGCCGATCCGGCGGCCGCGCCGGTCGTGCAATACACCTGGGGCAAGCTGTGGAACAGCAAGGCCTATGTGGCATGCTCGAACATGCCGCGCTTCGGACACGCCAAGGTGCTCGACGAAAACCAGATCCGCCACCTCATGGCGTTGTTGCTCGACCCGGCGTCGCCGGTGAATCGATAGACCTGGCCGGACCTGCCCGGGCCTGCGCGAGCCAAAGCACCGGATGAACAAGCGCGAGTTCGTCCAGGTGCTGGCCGCAGCATCCGCCAGCGGCATGGCCCTTGCGCGCTATGCAGACGCTGACGCGGCCACGGCGCATAGCGCGCTGTACGAGCACCCGCGGTTCGGCAACGTGTCGTTCCTGCACATGACGGACTGCCACGCGCAGCTCAA
>Ga0315280_10007022_pt1 | contig 15314 bp, 15 predicted proteins | sample YL17G06_40_MG_FD_203697 | JGI IMG/M metagenome (GOLD analysis project Ga0315280, IMG submission 203697) | Sediment microbial communities from Yellowstone Lake, YNP, Wyoming, USA - YL17G06_40 | ecosystem: Environmental > Aquatic > Freshwater > Lake > Sediment | place: USA: Wyoming | collected... | reverse complement strand
TCAGCTTAAAGACCTGAGGACAGGTTTCACCTGGCAATCGGATGTTCTGTTAGAGAAGCGGCTCCACAAAGTTCTTGATTCTCTTAATGCTTCTTTGTAGTGTATAAAATTGGGCGAAAATTTAGGTTATTAAAGCATTTTCATAGTGGTTCTTTTATTTATCCCCATTTTCTCCACAATTGAAGTCTAAAATTGCCTGAAAGGGCAATTTTTTCTGTCTTGTTTTGGATGGAATGGAGGAATATTCTGAAAGAATAACCATTAATCCAAGGAGGGTATGAAAAACGCCGAATTCAAAAAGATTCCAAACTGCCTGAGGAAATACAGAAAAGTCATAGGATTGAAGCAGAAAGAGGTCGCTCGAATTCTGGGCCTGAAAAATTCCGGCATGATTTCGCGCTGGGAGAAAGGCGTCTGCCTGCCGTGTCTGCTAAATGCTTTCAAGTTAGCGGGCTTGTATAGCGTATTGGTCGACGCCTTATTTTTTCCTCTGATAAGGTTGATCAAAAGAAAGGTCATGGATAGACAGAATGATATTCTGAGACACAAGCATGCTTAAGAGACGGAAACAGCCGGATGTTTGTGAAAAGTATCGCCGCATTCTAAAAATGGCGAATTTGTCCAATAAAAAAATCGACGAAATGCGAAGGAATATAGGTCTCGTCGCTCAAATCATCTGCGAGCATATATGGAAAAAGAAATTCTATTGATTTATGAATCACGGTGAAAAGAACGAAATAAGAAGCATTGCCGAAAGAGAATGGTACTGGATAAGCCGAGCCATTTTGAAACGATATGGCCGAATTCTTAAAAGCTCGGGACTCGCGGTCTATAATGTTTTGGCTTCCTACGCGAATTCAAAAAGCCAGACCTGTTTTCCGACTCAAAAATCCATAGCCAAGCTTCTCGGGATCAGCGTCAGGACGGTTAACCGAAAAGTGCAGCTGTTCAAGGTCTTTAAACTGATAAGGGTCAAGAAGACAAGAGGTCGGTGCTTCTACTCGCTTCTCAGGGTCGATATGCCAAAAGAGACACGACAATACGACAAAAGAGACATAAGGGTTAGGACACCAGGGAAACCAAACAATAATAATTTAATAAAAATAAATAATAAGAATAATAACGGCAACGAAAAAATTAATAATTTAAGACCTATAAGCCGTTTTCTGAAAAGATATGGTCAAAGAATCTCAAAGAATAATCGGCATTAATCCGGGAACAAGATATCTCGGGATCGCCGTCCTTTCCGGACAGGAGCTTATGGATTGGCGAATCAAGGTGTTGGATGAGAACTGGTCGAATGAAAAGATCAAGAAAGCTAGCGGGATATTATCTAAATTGATAGACAAATATAAACCCCACGCATTGGCGATAAAGAAACTTCATCCTTCACGGAGGTCTAAGAATTTGTTGAGATTGGCTAATAAGATCAAAGAATTCTCTAAGCGCAAGAAGCTGAAGGTCTATCAATATTCTATCAAAGAAGTCGAGATGCTATTTATCGAGGACGAGAAGCTAAACAAGCGGAACCTTATCGAGGCGATGGTAAAGCTTTACCCAATTCTCCATCACGATTTAAATAAAGAGAGAAGCCACAAGAACCCCTATTATTTTCGAATGTTTGAGGCGGTTGCTTTGGCCACGGCTTGCGCTCAGCGATTGGGCAAATCTTGATGACTCAAACGCCTAAGAGCGATCTGCACAAATCTCAGTTAGGGCTTACTTTTGTCTATGATAGGCGGGGAATCTTGTTATTACGGGGTCCTAGGATAGATTCTATAACCGCTTAGCGGTGCGCGCATACCGCTAACTGAAGTTTTTGGGAGATTCTGCATCTATTTTCTTTTCAATCCAGTCATGGATTATTTGTCCTGCCTCATATCTAGTTTTCCAAATGGATTTTATCTTCTCAACCTGCACATACTGATGAAGGTCTAGAAGACTATCGCTGATATCAAAGAAAACAACCTTTCCAACCTTCATGGCTGGTTCTAGCACCACAATTTCGTCTGTGTAGTTCTCGATAAGCATCTCAAGGCTCCCGGAGAATCCTGGATCGATCGTGGGTGAGTTGTGCAACTTTAATCCCTTGAATAGTAGCTCGGTGCATGGACCTAATATCGCGAATGCGCGCTCCGAGAGCTCGAATGTCTCTAAGCTAAAGACACGCTTCAACTCACGTTTGCGGAGATTGAAGGGCTGCTTTATAGGAACTACATTGCCATCGTCAGCTGTGCCTCCGAGTCTGAAGTAATAATAGCTTGCAGTAAAAAGAGATTCTTCAAATTGGCCAATGATGATTTCTTTCTTGGGATTATAATGGGCTTCATACATCCCCTTCGAGATTAAATGCATAAGTTCCTCCTTCTATTTTCCAAAGTTCTCATTTAACATAATATACTGATTATTAATAATCTAGAATTCAAACTGTTTATAACTCCCCAAAAAATAATACCCTGAACAGAGATTCAATGTCAATGTTGCAAAAAATGCCGAGAAAAGACCGGGCCTTCGATGATTGATCGCTTCAGGAAGAACGAAAAAGATAGATATCCGATCCTCAAAGACATTATCCTCAACAGAAATCCGTGGATAACTTATCTTTTTCTCTTTTTCCTGAAGGGGGTGATATAGAACTTTTACTCTGTGTCTCTTTAATCGTTCTTATTCGGTTGCCTCGGCAGCTACCTTTTTCTCCAAATATAAAAACCACAGAAGGCGGTGGCAAATACTAATTGTTCATCTTCAACATATATTTTTTGGAACTACAATTTTAATGATGCAATGCCAGATATCATTGTTTCTAAAATATCGAGCCGGGCTTTTAAAGAACCAATAACATCTTTAGAAGCATCAATTTCTAATACACTTGTTTTTCTCTTAATTAGCTCTAGATGTCTCTTAATCTTAGTATGCATAAGTAACATGTCTTTTTTAGTTAATGATTTTTCATAGTCAATATTGCGAGATTCAATTCGAGCTATATTTGTTTGTTGATCTATGTATAAATATATTATTAAGTCAGGGGTTGGAATATTATTCATTACTTTGGTGAAATGTGTAGAGAATAGCTTGTATTCAGATTTCCTTAGGAAACATTGAGAAAAAACGTCTACTTGTGCAATATGATAATCAAATATAAGATATTTAGTATTTTTCTTATTGTATTCTTTAAGAATCTGATTCCTGTCTCTATATAAGAAATGCAATTGATTTAAGAGTGCATTTCGTTTGGAGATAAACATGTCTTGTAAAAAAGGACTGTCAGCTAGTTCCGAATATAGGGGAACGTGTAGAAAATCTGATAGCAGTTTTGCGCGAGCGGTTTTTCCTGAGCCTATTGGCCCAAAAAAAGAGATAAAACTAGGCATATAAGGCGACGTCAAGATTGGGCTTTTTCATCTTAATTAGATATTGCCCGATACAACATTCGTTGTTACTATTCATCGTTGAATTTTTTCGGCAAAACTTAAAGAGATCAGAATTGCCGATAATACTCAAAAGACGGTGCTTCTCAAGATTGTTATGACTCCCATAATAAGCGAAGAATTTAAAGCTATCGCAGGGGATAACGTTTCCAAAAACGTCAATTGATGCTGTTCTGTGGCCTGCTTTGCAGAAAATTCGTTTTTTGTGGATAAAGTTAAATGGAGCACCAAATCGAATTGCTTTATTTGACAATTGACTGTAAAGCCAAGCAAGCATTTCCCTGCTAGGGGGGCGTATATTTAGGTCCATTCCTCTTCCTTGCGGGACATATCTCAGAATTGAAATTTCATGAATATCTAGATCTTTGAGCCAATTAATCAAATCGGGAATGTTCTCAATATTCTCGCGAAGTGCCACTATGTGGATTCCCAGTGGAATCCTAAATTCTCGGATATACTCAATAAACTGAAAAGTCTGACTAAAACTACCTTTTGAACCGGTAATTAACTCATGAGTTGCCTCTTGGCCATAAAGACTAATAATAAATTTAGATATTTTCCCATTCAAAGACTTGAGAAGCATTGGTGAATAATTACATTCGGTAATTCCACTACTATATATACAAGGCATAAAGCCTGCGCGGTTAAACTTTTCCAAAGATTGAAAGAAATGGGAACAACATAACGGTTCCCCTCCAGTCAGAACAATCCTCTCCAAAGCAGCAGCATCTTTCAAGACAGTGTCGATATATTTTGGCTTTATCTCGGTACATGAAGCTGGGCCTGAATTTGCAGAACAATGTAGGCAGTTCAAAAAGCATCTTTTTGTAAGCTCAATTTTGATTTGGAGGTTTCTGTAGTTCATAAATTATGATAACCTCGCTTTCAAATTCTCAAATTCCTTAATTATCGCTTCAAACAATCCGTCCACCTCTTGTTTCCATCTATCTCCTTGTGCTTTTACCGTGTTATATTGATTATCACTAAATTCTTTGAACTTACTTATCAGTATATTCATGTCATATTCTATTTTATTTCTGCTTTTTTTAAATTCTTCAAGTGTAGCTTGATCAATTGAATCTGAGGTATTAGATTCAAGCATAGTTTTAATAAAGCATAGTTTTTTCATCATAATTAAAAGACCTATTGAATCAAAAGAAGAAATTGATGTATTCTCTTTCTTCTCCATCAGATCGGAAATAATTTCTTCACATTTCTTTTTCCTTTCCTCTCTCTTGCATCCAAAATTAAATGCTGTCACTGTATTCTTTGCACATTCGTTAGCTCCCGCCTCATCATCAATTAGGCTTTTATTTCCAAGTCGAACATTTGGATACCAATAGCCTTGGGCAGCAACTGTAATAATATTCCCTTTTAGGTAATTCCAACTTTCTAGTTCTTTCAATGCTCTTTCTTGAATACGGGACAGTTCAAGAATATTCAACGGCCACCATGTGCTAAATTCTTGTTCACGGTATGTAGCTATCACGTCAAGATATTTTTCACCGTTTTCAAATCGGGGTTTTAGAATTACTGAAATCACTGCAGGAACGGGGCCAATTCTGGCTTGAATCATGTGTGGGGCAATGACTTGCATAACAGACTTGTCATAATGATCCTTTCTTATAAGATCTATTGCTTTATCAAATTGAGATATATATTTTATGCCGTCTTTTTCTTTTGGAAATATATCAAGAGAGAAGTACATTGCCCCATGGTTAAATCTAAAATAACGCCCAGGCCGTTCGTCAAGGAGATCTTCAAGCCTTGATATAATTTCTGCCGCACGCGGACCTTCATAGGCCGGAGTATTGTCGTAATTTTCTATGCATACCATAATCATAAATGAGCTTTTGTTTTTATCCAAGACAGAATGAAGTTCTTCATAAATTTTTTTTATATCAGTACCCCAAAAGTATTTCAAATATCTATCAAAATCACGCTCTTTATTGTCATTACAAGTATTGTCTGTATTCATTTTGAATTTTCCTGATTATAAGCCTATTGCTGTTTATTCTAGATAGTTTGATTCGTACATAGCCAGGCTTGCTAGTTTTTATGTCAAAAAAAATCGAACCCGCTGATTTTTTGATCCTTTTATTCCTTAAAATATTATCACAAGTCTGCCTGTCTGCGCAATATTTATCTATTTCAAGATAAACAAAAGAATCGTCTCTGTCACATTCAATATTCAATTCCCATTTTTGGCGATATTTTGCGGGCTTCTCAAAGGGGACATCAATAAAATCACCCTCTTCGGGCGCCTCCACAATTAACGATTTTTGAGCTGCCGTCAATTGGCCTGATCCCCTCTCATCTACCTCTAATTCTCTCAAACATTGAAATGCTCGCTCCCCTAAACCTGAAGCATTTAGTGTGGTTACATATTTTAATTGGATGTTAGAATCTGATAAGATAGACAACAAGAAGACAACAATATTTGAGTTTTCAAATCTGATATTATTCTTATCTGCGGTCTCAATTTTGTATATCGGAACATACAAGGGTTTTCCTACCTCTCCTTGAGTTGAGGCTCCTGACATGATCATTGGAATATCATATCTTTGATAAAGCGCTGGTGCTGTGCTGGGCAACCTAGCATTTTGCCAAATATATGGAGTGTGCGCATGTCCACATAGAATAAGATTGATCCTTTGATTTAACAAAAGAGATCCAAATAAATTATGACTATTAATAAGCTCTACGTATGGAATGCTAAAATCAATACAAGCGTAGGGAAGAGGATTGTGATGCATAATTAATATGTTAAACCCACCCTTATCCATCGACGACAACAAATTGAGCTGTCTTTCTGAAACCTCTCCCAAAGCGTTTTGTGAAACAAAATGAACGGGAATTTTTGTTGAAGTTATAAGATGGATTATGTTTATATTTGTACCATTCAGTTTTTTACAATAAATCCCATCCTTTAGATCTAGAAAATCAATGCCTGAATATAAGTTTCCAAAGTACTCCCTAAATAATGAATAACTTCTTTTAAACGTATGCGTAATTTTTAAAATCTTATAAACGATTCCGGGACGCCCAAATGGCAAGGAAAGAAATATCTTCAAAAATGTTAATAAATTTATTGATTTTTTCTTGGTAGACACATCATGATTGCCAGGAATTATCGAAAATAGTCTTGCATTCAGTTCGTCGCTCTGCGAATTGAATATATTGTCTTGTAAGTCGAGTAATAACTTTCTTACTCGTTTAAACTCCTCCTCTAGCCCGCATGTAACACAGTCTCCAGTAATAACCACGTGATCAATTTTAATTTTGAATGAATTAAAGGCAGATATAATGCGATTCAAATTGAACTCTGACCAATTAGCCGTGTCCGTCCTAGTTCTTCGCTGCAAGAAAACTCCCCAAAATTTTTTTTCAAAACTGGGCACTTTTCTGTTTTTTAAAAGAGATTCAGGCGCTATATGTAAATCGCTCAGATGAAGTAAATATAGCTCACCCAGTGCGCTTTTTTTCATCTATTCATCTCCATGGTTAATAAGATCAAAAAGGTTTATTTCGCATTCTGGTAGCTCCCAATAGAGTGACTTGTAATAGAAACTACAGTATCCAGCAACTGGACATTCAAAACACATTTTCGGTTTTATGCAATAGCGTTTCCTAATGAACCAAAGGACATGGCTGATTATGCAAAAATTCCCGTTTAAATACACATCACCAAATTCTTTAAGATCTTCAAAATAGCACTGATCTGATGATATTAAGTTTAGTCTCAATCTGCTGGCAAAAATGACATTAAAATCACATTTTTCAAGAAATACAGGCATATTTGTTTTCCATTTCCAATTATCTTTCAAAACGAAACCTCTAATAATTTGACTAGCTATCCTTTCTCCAACCCCGTAGATCTTTTCTTTCAGTTCTTGAAGCAATCTAATTGTGCATTCGTTCTTGTTTGCGTATCTATTTTCAAAAAAAGTTTTGATATTTTTAGCTGAAAATTCATAAGTTTCATACCATTGAGCGGCCTCGACAATAGAAGTTGGCATAGCTAAATCCCTGCGACTATGATCACTTAAGAGCGGAAAATCAGACTCTCTTAGAATGTCTCGTATTAGTTGAATTATATTCTCTTTATTGATATCTCGAAGTTTTTCACAAATGGTCCTCGGATCAAAAAGGCCCGCGGTTTTTAAGCAATTACAAGCTTTGACAAAAGTCTTAGCATTTGCTCTTCGATCAAGCACGCTATAGAATATCCAAAACCACTTTTGAGATTCATCGGTAAAGTTCTCGTAAGATTTATTAAATACTTCATGAGCACATAATGGGGCTTTCGAAGAAATATTTTCGAACAATCTGGCGATCTCAGCTTTGGCGTTCTTATCATGATCATTCTTTTTTAAAAAACAATAAATGCTTTCTATTATATCCGGATGTTCTCTTACAATCAGATTCCGAGGCGTACTTATCAGGGGATGTCTTGTTCTGAATAGTCTAAAAACCAATTCCTCATCATCCTCTTTTTTCTTTGTTTTTGAAAAAGTTCTGTACAGCAATTTTTCATCAATCTGTCTATAATGGACATCTTTGTCTTTACATAATTGAACAATATCAGACGAAAAACCTATTGGAGAAGCGACCACACAGCATATCTGATCTTTAGAAATTCCAAGTTCCATAGCAAGGTCATTTTTATATTGGAGGAGTTGATCGAGAATGATTGATTTGTCATCTATGTAGGCGTTCTTGATTTCAACTATGATGTATTTTCGATCTTCCGTAAAAAATAGAAGGTCGATAAATCTGCCCGAAGTTTTTAGAAATATCTGGCGACCCAAGAGTTTTGGGAGTTTGAATATTTTTTCAAGGTTAAGAATAGAAGGCTCACGCACTATAATTTCTTCGATTTCCCATTCTGGAACTGTAATAGATTTCATTTTTGTACTTTATTTTTTTCCAAATAGAGCCAGCTTAAGTTGACTGCCAAAATTTATTATATGAAAACAATTTAGATAAAACCACCCCCAGGATAAGGATTTTTGTTTCGGGAGACAAATTTGCCCTCCGGAAAAAACATCAATAGCATGTTGCTTTTATGATACAAAAATTAAAATAGACAATCAAGCAAGAACGACAAGTACATGCGAGAACGAAATTTCACTAAGTTAAATAATCAATGCATTGGGCGGAGCTATTGTAGAGCAGCAATAGATTCAGGGTAGAGAAAAGTCGATAATGCAGAAAAGGCTATAAACGACATGGCGATTATTCACTATTCTCAAAGAATGAAGAAACCCAAGAAACCGGCGCCCTCTCCAGCGGCGAACAGCAGATGCTTGCTATCAGAAGAGCCTTGATGCTTAAGCCTTCGCTTCTTTTATTGGATGAGCCGTCCTTGAGAGTTTCACCGAATTATGTAGAGTCGGTTTTTGAGAAGCCCATCGAGATCAATAGAGCCGGAACACGTATTCTCCTTGTAGAGCAGAATGCTTGTATTGCTCTTGAAATCTGTGTCAGGGCCTATGTGTTCGGTATCGGGACCATTGTTCTTGAGGGAAGCCGGGAATCGCTCCTTAAAGATGAGGGGGTTAAGAAGATACTCGTCGGCGGATAATTTTTCTTGCTTTTTCCCGGGAATTCTTAGTAAAATTCCTGTCTTAACGGGGTTAGACAATCTTCCGGCTGATATGCGTGTTTTCTCTTTCCGGTAAATTATTAGGGGTGTCCGCCCCTTTTTATATTCCGTTTTAAAGGAGGTCATAGATGGGAATCACTCTTCAGGACGAAAAAATTATTGATCGCTGGTCAATGCTGATCGAGGGCGGCCAGGGGCAGGCGGAACAGGTTTACCAGGACACTGAACGATTCATCAGAGAATCGAAAGCGCCTGGAATAAACATCGAAAGAACCAGGGTCAGGCCGAGCTGGCTCAAGGGGCTCCTGGGAAACGAGAGAAGCTATATGATGGTTACCAACGAAAGTCTTGGCGACTACCGGATGTTTATCGGTGCAAGGGACTACGGGGACAATCTCGACGTTCAATGGTATTTGACTTGCGAACCGGGATTCTTTAAGAAGCATCTTTCCAGTGTCCTCACCAGCGGTGCCTCGGATAAAGCTCTATCCTTGAACCTTGATCTTTTCAAACAGCAGGATTTAAATGCCTATGCCACAATTGTCCATCACTGCCTGCTCAAAGCCGTTGATAAATTAATGTTAGGCGCGGGACAGGATTCATCAAAGATAGACAGGAAATCAAGGGGATTTTTAGGGATTTCATAATAAGCTGAGTAGCAGAGCATGATGATATCTAAAGTCCTCATTTTTATGATTTTTTGAAAATGGGCCTTTTCGGGAAACGAAGGCATAAGAAGGAAGAGAGGTCGGATTTAATCCCGCTCAAATCGCCAAAGGGTGAAAAACCTCAAGAATTAGCGGAAGAACATAGGGAGAGGGATCAAACGATTGACCTCGGCTGGTACTGGTCTGAAGACAAAGACGAATTCCAGATGGCGAAGGTCGCCGAGGCGGACAGGGCGACTCATTTCTATGTTGTCGGCGCGACCGGAACCGGCAAAACGAAGTTTCTTGAGCATCTCATCGAGCAGGATATCCAAAAAGGGAACGGATTCGGGGTCATCGACCCTCACGGAGATCTTATAGAAGACATCAAGGGTTTGCTTATCTTCCGCTATTTGCCGACCGATCCGGAAATATCCGAGCGGGTGGTTCTCATCGATCCGACAGACACAAGATTCACGGTTACCTTTAATCCCTTGGAGAAGGTTCCGGGCGTCTCTATCCCCGAGCAGGTCAACGAACTCATAAGCGGCTTTAAGAAAATCTGGTCAGACTCCTGGGGCGTGAGGATGGAAGACCTGATGAGGAATTCCTTGATCGCACTGGGAGAGGCGGAGCTAACGCTCTTAGAGCTTCCGTATTTTTTAAGCCATAGAGCTTTCCGAGAGTCCGTTCTAGAAAAAGTCTCTCATCCTCTGGTTCAAGAGTATTTCAGACGCTTCAACAGAGTCACCGACCGAGGCCAGGTCACTTGGATCGAGCCGGTGATGAATAAACTCAACGCCTTTTTCGCAGATGAGAGAATCCGGCAGATGTTCACCTCTGAGAGAAGCTCCTTCAATATCCGAGAGATGATGGACGAGCGAAAGATTCTCCTCATCAAGCTCGACAAAGGAAAGCTCAAGGATTCGGCTGACCTTCTCGGCTCTCTTCTTATGGCAAAGGTCCAGATAGCAGCTTTCTCAAGGTCTGATCTCCCGCCCTCAAAAAGAGTGCCGTTTTATCTCTACATCGACGAATTCCAGAACTTCGCCTCTGAGTCGTTCTCCGTAGTTCTCTCAGAGGCGCGAAAATACGGCCTCTCGCTCATCATGGCCCATCAGACGCTTTCCCAGATACCGGAGGAGCTTCGGAGCTTGATTTTAGGCAATGCCGGGATTCAGATTTGTTTCAGACTCAACAGGCACGACGCCCAAATCCTGGCCAAGGAAGCTTTCTCCTACTCAGGCTATGAAGTCAAATCCATGAGCAGCCATCATCCGAGGTTTTGGTCTTTAGGCGAGGAATGGGAGCATTACATCTCAGAGCTTCAGGACCTTCCTCTGAGGTTCTGTTATGTCAAGCATAAAATCCAAGGAGGGGTAATCCCGATCCAGACCGTAGAGATTGAGTCCTTCCGAGAGATCATGGAATGGGAGGAGGATCGGTATCTTGAATTCTTAAAAGACGTCCCTTTCGGCAGAGGTTATCTTGTCTCAAGAGATGAATTAGCCGTTTCAACTGAACAGAGACAAAAACTCATTCGGGATCTAATTAAGCCAAAAGAAAAAGAGAAAGAAAGGGTTCAGACTGACGCCCCAGAGAAACCAACGAAGCCCGAGCCGGTTGAAAAAGAGAAGCCTTTGCCTGAAGTGGTGCCTCACGTCGAAGTCCAGGCTGTGCAGGATAAAGGCCCTTCCCAGCACCGATATTTCCAGGTCCTTATTAAAAGAATCGCCGAAGACAAGGGATACAAAGCGACGATCGAACAGCCGACTCCCGACGGATCAGGCAGAATTGACGTCGCCCTGGAGCGAAACGGCAAGCGGATCGCCTGCGAGATTTCGGTTACTTCGACTCCCGAGCAGGAGGTTAAGAATATCGAGAAATGCCTGGCTGCAGGATTTGAGAGGGTCATTCTCTGTTCGCCGGAAAGAAAGATTCTGGAGAGCGTCAAAGACCTGGTGTCTCAGTCAATAGGTGAGGCCGATTCAAAAAGGGTTTACTTCTTTCAGCCCGATGAGCTATTCTTTTTCTTAGAAGAGTCGGCGGCAGCCGAGGCGTCTAAGGAAGACCGGATAAAGGGCTACAAGGTTCGGGTGCAGTATCAGCCGGTCAAAGAGTCCGAAAAAAAGGCCAAGCGGGAAGCAGTGGCTCAGGTCATGCTTCAGGCGATGAAAAGAATGGGAGAGAAGAAGTGAATACAATATTAACAGTTACGGCTGATAAATCTTCTGAATCCATAGTGAATAAATCTGTTCATTCAGATTTCCTTATTCATTGGACTGGTTATGATATTGATGAAGAACATGATCGAAGATGGTGGAACAAAAAGGAAATTAAGATTAATAAACACATTATCGACCCTTATCTCAAGAGACTAAAATACATTTTAAAATATGGCTTATGGATGAATAACGAAAGAGATTTTATTGAGTTTAAAAACAAGAAAATGAAAATACCAGTTGTTGCTAGAACCTGTTTTACGGAATTAAAGCTTTCAGAGACATGGACCCATGCTCAAAAATTCGGGCGACTGGGGATTGGGTTCAAAAGGATGTTTGTATTCAATAGAATGGGATTTCCGATGATATATTTCCCTCCTGAAAAGGAAAACTGGTTGCTTCCACCATTTCTTTCTGGCCGCCCGGACATGGAAATAAAGGAATTCTGGGCCTGTTTCTTGAAATCTATGGATGAAAAACTTATCCCCGGGCAATTATTGCAGTACAAGCAGTTTGATGAATCTGAATGGCGGATAATTTATTCCAAAGAGATAGAGGAAAGATTAAGAAGCATCGGGAGAGATAATTTATGCAAATTCTTTAAGAAACCGAGCGATATTCTCGATGCCCAATTTCATGATTATGTGAAGGAACATGATAAAAATAAAAGATTAGAATATTTAATTCCCTTAGAAGATTCTAGGGAAGAAAGATGGTCTCGATGGTTTGCCATGATTATATATCCAACCTTAGCTGTAAAGGTAGCATCTGAAGCGGATGAGGAAATAAGGAATGAAATCCTGCGTCTAAAGCCCAAGGCATCAGATGTGGATATGAAAATATTGTGTGCGAGCGCCGCATATGAAAAGTATAGTAAGCCTCTTGAAATTGATTTGGCTGCCTGCAGGAATTTTTGAAAGATGGATTCGCGCAAGTTGTTTGTTCGAGCATTGAAGAGGATTGGGGAGAAGAAACGAAAGTGAAAATTATAATAAGTTCGGTGCAATAGCATGTCTAGATTCCAAATTATTTTAGCTATTCTTGTCATCGCTCTTATTGGATGGCTTCAGATTATCTATAAATTCCGACGCGTTAATAGGAAACAAAAATATGCTGTTGAGTATTTAAATAAATTCAAAAAATATGTTGAAAGCCAAGGAAAGGACAACGAGGCATATGGTTGGATGATTTATGAATCTGTTAAAATGCAACGCCAGCTGGGGATTCTTGGGATCATGTCGAATTATAAGCCGCCTGGTGCCAATTATATGTACAGGAATTATCAAGCCCTTGTGAATATGTTACCTGAGCTGCACAGGACTTTTAATAGCGATTTGCTTGTCATCTCCAGTTTGGTCTCAGACTATGTTCAAGTCTTGCAAGAAATGTTGGTCAGACACCTCGGAGTTTTAGACGAAGAGAAGAAGGATATTCAATCGGAGATACTGAATCCGTTTAAAGCATTTAGATCGGGTATTCAGTTTATATTGTTATTGCCGGTATATATTGTGAACTGGTTCGGTCTTACTACTGATGGCTTTTTATGGCGTCTTTCTCGAAATACGATGTTTAGACTATTCAGCGGATTCGTGGCGATAGTGAGTTTTGTTTCAGCAGTGGTTGGGCTCGTTGTTGGATGGAAAGACTTTGTTACAATCATTAGGTCGATCCTCGGTAATTAGCCTGAATAAAAAACGTCCTGGACGTACTTCTCTCAGGATAGGCCAGAATATAAGCGCGATTTTATTAGAGGAGGTAAGTGATGGGGAAGACTCGTAAGGCTTATAGAAGCGCAGTTACAGGTAAATTCGTAAAGCCTGGATATGCGAAACAGCATCCACGTACAACCGTTAGAGAGCGGGTTTCCACCGGCAGATCGAAAAAAAGGAAATAGCCAAGAACCCCAATCAGAAATTATTTGTAAGTACAAATCCGCCAAGTAGAACCGCGTGGTTAGCTTAGGAAGACACTCTGAAGGAATATTTTTCTATAAATGATAGCGAACCTGAACGGAGGGGTTAATGTCTGACAGCTTAAGCAAACTAATTGAGACCAGTTATAAGATGATTGAATTAGCAAAAAGCATGCTTTGTTCCTGTCAGCTAAAGAAAGGAAAAGTATATTCTGAATCAAGAGTTGTCGTTTCGTTTTTTCTTAGAAGGTCATGGGAAATGTTTGAGTCGTTTATTATTCTTATCAAGGAAGCAAGAATAATTGACAGCGCAGTATTGCTTAGAAGCCTTTTGGAAATGGGATTTAATCTTGGATATATATTTGCGAAAGATCTTGACGAGAAAGAAAATGAAATTAGGGCATTAATATATCATCTGGATGAAGATAGACAGCAATTAAAACTGATAAATAGTAATCTCGAAGGCTTCAAAGAATTTGACCGCGATATTGAGGCAAGACAAGATGAACTTAAGGAACAAATAAGATTTATGGAAGGTGTATTAAAAAATAAACATGGGAAGGAAAGCTGGAGCTTGCCAAAAATAGAAGAGAGAGCAAATCTGTCCAAATCGGATGTTCTAAAGAGTGCCTATAATCAATCATATAGAGACCTATCAAATATTGAACATCACAGCATGTTATTTGGTCAGCATTATGTGGATAGTAAAGAGTGTGAACCAATAGAAGAAATTAATCATCTTGAACATTATTCTCAACTTAAGCCTTCTGTGAGTTTATTCCTTTTCAGGATTGTTTTCATCGAGATTCTTGGTGTATTCAATGATGTGTTCCAATTAAATTGGGGAAAACAACTTGCAGAAATTAAGAAATTACAAGATGAGGAATATGCACTATTGAAAGACTGAAGAAGACAGGTGGAAAATTCAGAGGATCGGAACTCATAGGATACCGAGAACCTTTTCCAGTTTCTTTTTAGTGGGCCGGTGTTCTCCTCTCTCCCAGCCGGCCAGCGTCGACTGATCGACGCCTAACTGCTCGGCCAACTTCTTTTGGGTCAGCCCGTGAATCCGCCGGTATTTTCGAATCCTTTCTCCCAGATTCTCTGTTTCCTTGTTGAACGGATCATGGCCCAAGAACTCGATAATCTTCGGGATCTGGGCCAGGGATGGCCTCACTTTATTCTTCTCCCAAAGATAAATCGTGATGTCCGAAACATTAAGCTTGAGGGAAAGTTGGCGCTTGGTGAGCTTCAAATCCAGCCTCCGGGTCTTGATGTGGTCGCCCCAGGTCCTCAAAAAATCAGGGTAATTCTCCCTGGAAACAGGTTTTGTAGCCTTTAAGGTTAAATGGCAGAAAGGCAACACAAGGGTGTGAGGATGTCTATCGAGGTTTTGCTCTTTCACATTTGGATTGCACGGAGAGCGAGAGAAGTCGCTACTATTCCAAAATATCCAAACCCCTTTTAGATAGAATTGATATTCAGGTTGAGGTTCCA
>Ga0315280_10007020_pt1 | contig 15318 bp, 11 predicted proteins | sample YL17G06_40_MG_FD_203697 | JGI IMG/M metagenome (GOLD analysis project Ga0315280, IMG submission 203697) | Sediment microbial communities from Yellowstone Lake, YNP, Wyoming, USA - YL17G06_40 | ecosystem: Environmental > Aquatic > Freshwater > Lake > Sediment | place: USA: Wyoming | collected... | reverse complement strand
AGACCGTTCCTCGCCACGTTGAAATAGACAATCGATTAGTAGAAAAAATCTGTAAGCGCTTAGAAATTCCTCAACCAAGAAAAGAATAGCTCCACGCTGGGCAACCACAGAAGGATAAAAACCCACCCGAAGACGGGCCAAACGTTTATAAAACCTTGGGCCACTCCTGAATAAAACGTTTGGTCGTTCCTACATAAAACGTTTGGTCGTTCTTACGATAAAATTTCTTGATGGCTTCCACTCTGCAATCCCCATACAGCATTCCTTTTGTAATATTGCAAGTCTTTTAATGGATGACCCATTTTCTGCCTGACCTCTTTTTTGCCAGGGCCTCAACTTTATCAAAAAAACTAGTACGGTGTCCCTGGATTATATGTCCCTGGATTATATGGGTTTCATCTTACGGCTCCGGAGTGGGTGATCTGATGCCTAACATGATACTCACCGGCGTGGCGCCCCGTTCTGCCACGTCCGGTGCAGCTACTCGTTAGCTGTCGTTTCCGACATTCGTTTCTACACATACAGTGTACCAATGTACTTGCCGTAAGTGTCGGCCAGGCCCTCATCGTCCAAGTAGTCCACGGAATAACGCCGATTGGATACATAGATGTGGGTTTTCCCTGACTCGCATTCAAGCACGATGTCACCGGCAGAATTCTGTGTGATCGTATTGTAACCGTAATAGTAATTCAGATCTTTCGATGGTGCTTCGCCAATTATGACGAGCTGCGGGTTGATGCTCTCAAGCCACTCTTCTGGAACCTTCCCACTGTCCCTACCATGATGAGGTGCGAATAGTATGTCGGCGCTGTCCATCGTGATCGCATCTTTGATGTTTTCCATAAAATCTGCTTCGAGATCGCCCATCCACAATAGCGTGACACCGCCGCTTAACTTGTACTTCACAATCGGGGAGATGTTGTTCGGACTCTCCCCTTGCTTAGCTTGTTTCAGAGCCTCTTTGTAATGCTCGTTAGTCGTAATTGGCCAGAGGATGCTGATCCCTGAACTACCCCGCTCCTCGGTGTCCTGGTTCATCCATCTTCTTGAACACCCTCGCGAAATATAGAAGGCTTTGTCGGAGTCATCTCGTAATGCGCAGTATTGGTCAAAATCATCGGTCTCGTCCGGCTTTGTTGCCTCGTTCTTGACACAGTAAAAGTTCAGGAGGTTCATCTTTTCGTTAAGATAAGAGAGGCCCAAGATGTGATCATCGTCAGGGTGGGTTGAGATGAAGCGGACTACACCCTTGCCCTTGGATTCAGATTCAAGCTCTGCAACAATGTCATCCCTGTCCTCTTCAGACTTACAGCAATCGATAATGGTGAAATTGTCAGAGCCATGTTTGATGTAGAACATGTCCCCATCACCAACCGAGAATGATTTGACTATGCTCATACCATTCACCCATTTGCCTTGATTCGCTTTATTACGTAAAGCGTCTGTTTCCTGTATGCAAACAAGAACATGACCAACAGCAGGACCACAAGGATAATTCCACTCCAGTCCCTCAGAGCGGAGAATCTGTCCTCGATTCTCTCGTAAACCTTTAACAGGAGAAGAAGCGCGAACAGAGAACATAGTGTGCGGTAAGTGTTGTTGACCTCGGAAAGTAACTCCAGTTTCTCATCCTTCTTAGACGCAGCGACGAAATCCTTGTAGTCAGCAAATTTCAGAAAGGAAAGTCGCCGGAGAAAAGGCTCAATTGCAATGGATCCGAATCTGCTGATGACGAGCCCAATGAAGTAATAGAAAAAGAGTCCTATGATAATGTCCTGCTGTACAAAGGAATAGTGCGTAAACTTGCTTGCTGCTGAAACAAAGATGACACCGGGTAGTAGGTAATTAAATAGGTTGTACGAGGAAAGCTTGCTGAGTATTTCCTTCATATCAACTCCCATCCTCTATTCTCTCATACAGCTAACGGACCGCTCACTTGCGGCACCGGCACCATAGTCGGCTTTGACGATAATTGTCTGCTTGGCCGCCAAGTGCAACGGGATGTTAGATGGCCTGCTGTCATTCTACTACGACTCGTATTTTATCAGGATCCCTGACGTAGGGTCGCTCCCGGCAGATCTGGAGCGCCAGTTCAAACGCATTGGCAGAGCAATACACCTGTCGATAGCTCTGGAGGACCTGAAGGGAGTTGTAGTAGGTCACGTTATCCGCTTCTAGGTCTAGGACCTTATTGTCCCTGTCCTCGTACTCGCGGAAGGCCACTCGGTCGCTGAGGACCAGCACATATGATGAACTGAGGGGGCAAGCTAGCTCGATGCCGGGTGACGCCAGCCCGAGAGTACCCATATGCGGTTGCTGGTAGTGGGCGCGACGAACAAATGGGTGGTCGGAGGTGTACAGAGCGCGCCCGGTGCAGCTGTGGCCCAGGAACCAAATGTGGTCCAGCAAGGCGCTCGTCAACATACGGAGCATTTCGGGGTTGAAGAGCTGCGCAGTTTGGAATAGACCTAACCACTGCTCGTCGGCTTCCGCCCTGATTGCTGAGCCCTTCAAGTCGGGATAGCTCTCAGCAAGCGCCTCCCCAAACTTCTCAATCACTTGGCGGATCGCGGAACGCTTCTCGCGCGTTCGCAGGTCCTGGACCACCAGGAAGTGAGCAAGATTCCTGCGCAAGCGGGCGTCCAAGACTGTCAGATCCCCTGCAGCTGCCCTCTCGAGAACCGTGCCAACGGCCGCATCGAAACTCTGCTCAAGGTCTGACAGTGCCTTCTCAGCCACCTGTGGGTCAATCCCTAAGGCTTCCGCCCCTTCGGTGGGCAGGTTGTAGAACCCCGTCTCTCCAGCGATGTTGCGTACATTGCTCGTGAAAGTCCGCAGATTAGGCTTGTCCAGGACCTGAATGGTCTTTCCGTCGCTTGTGAATCGACGGAGGTATGACTGAGGCACAAAGTGCTGTTGCTTAGTTCGCATCGTCTCTTGTTCTGGCGATCTAACGTTACGCCTCACCGGCGCGAGACCCGCAGCGGGTCTCGCGTACGGGTGAAGGCGATTGTTCTGCGGTTTTCATTGTCTTTGATGGGTCACGAATATCACATCTGAGGTTGCCGAGTAGGTCGACCCTTCCCATTGAAATGTGAGATCGTGCCCGGCATGACGGGCCGTGTTGAGGTGTCCGTGGATCTTGTCAACAAGAAGTGGCTTTGCACGCTTGAGTTTCCATGACTCAAAGAAGTTGTCGCAATCGACAAGCACTAAGAATAGTCGATTTGAGGCATCAAAACGGCGAACGCCCTGGTTTTCATAAAGCCACGTAATCAGTTCAACCGGATTCTGCTTGGCATTCTCCAAAATGGCGAGTCGCCGGGATTTGAGGCTGCTAATCAATGCCTTCGCGTCGCCGCCGGGGAGATCTGTCACTTTGTTCCAGAGGTCTTCGAGCAGCCGGGCAGCCGGAAGTGTCTTGTCGAAATGAATTCGATGTTCGCGACAAAACTTCTTGAGGATACTGGTTTCCTCCTTTTCTCCGGCAGCTTTGCGACAATCCTTTATGTAGCCTTCTGGTAAATATGTGACTTTGAGATCGAAGGGTACGCTTTTGACAAAGAAATCCACTTTCTTGATCAAGCCAACAGCTGGCAGCACTGTTGGATGATCGCGAAACACATCTTCGATGATTATTGACGTCCAGTGGTTATACCAAGAACAGAGCACATAAGACTTCATGCTGTGAAAGAGTTCGTCATCAACGCGCGACTGAAGCTCATCAAAGGAACGAATCTTTTTCACGTAATTGTCAACGATGGTCTTCTCAAGGCTATTTTGGTGAAGGCCGCCCCAATCGAACATCTGTAGCTTGTACAATTCCGTAATCAGCGCGGGCTCGTTATCGGCTCGCTGCTGTCTCTCGCCGGAGTATATTGCCCGTATAGTCGTATCTATTTGGGCATCAGTAACACCCGACTCAAACACAGCCTTCAGTCTGACTGCTGGCTTCCCGTCAGGGATCGCAAGGTTATGATCTTGGATCAGTCGATTCAGGTGTTCCTTTCGAGACAATGACCGCAGCTTGAGAAATCGCATACCCTGATCATCACGACCCAGTTCGCGGATGTTGTCGTTCTTGAATGCTCTGTCAGCCGTCTGAAACGTGTATGGCATCTCTCGCGCCTTTCGCTTTTGGGAAGTCTTCCGACCATCCCGGGATTGTGTGAACATGCTTTTCAAAGGAACCATTCCGCACTCCGTTTCCCGGCTTGCGGTAGATCAGAACGTAGTCGGACTTCATGGCCCCATCCCTGTTGTCTTGTACAACAGAGTGCGCAGAGTAAGACATGGGGAAGCATCCATAGTATTGGAGAGAAACTGCCGCTTCATCTCGCACAAGTCCATTCCAGCTTTCGGCATCTCTGGCGTTGAACAGCAGTGCGAGAGTGCCTCCGGGAACAAGAACTCGATCTACCTCGCCAAGGAGGGTGGCCATCTGCTGATTGTACTGCAACTTTGTCTTGCCGCGTTCGCGGGCGTTGGAAACAACTATTTCATCCCGGAAATTCGCGTCTTTGCCGAGGATCGCGTTCCATAATTCGCTAAGTTCCAAGTATGGTATTCGGTCGCTGTGCGGTGGATCGGTGAGCACAAGCGCGACGCTGGCCTCTGGCAAGTGCCGCAGCGCACTGATTGAGTTCTCGTTCAACAGAGTAACATCAGCCGACCCGGCAACGACAGCATCAGCAGTCTCTGCAATTGTGAAGGAGCGTGGTTGCCCCAAGTCAGACAAAGCCGTGACCAACTTATCTGCACGGCGTCGAAAGCAATTCCAAGCGTTGATCTCAAAGTGTAGCGGTGGTCGCCAGTAGCCGATTACCCAGCTTCCGACCTCCACCTTGCCGGTGACTTCACCAGTTGTTTTCCCTCTTCCTGTAATGGCAAAGACCATGCCGGACATTTGACCAATCGACGCCGTCAGGGTGAGGAGAAGCGCACGGCGGAGATTCTCGGGAGCCGCCGGAACACTCTCGATGATGAGGTCGATGTTGCGAAGTGCGCGACCCGTGAAAATGTCGGACAGTGTAAGTGTTGTCGCAGTGTTTATCCGGGAGTTCTGAAAAAACCGGAGCGGACGGATGAATCGGCTCTTGTAAGCCGCATACTCCGCAAGCAGATCATGATCGTGTTGAGTTGGCTTTCTGACTTCGCGTCCGCCTTTTCCCTTGCGCGAAATCCAGACCTCTCTCAGCGCATTGCGATCCCAAAGATAGTGGGATGCTGTTTTCCCGTCGGCGAGCACGTAGGATTGATCTATGGCCCCTCGGACAGCTCTTTCCATTTTCCGTAAGGCCGCGTCATATTGATCCAGACTCGGAAGGTCCGATACCATCCGGGCAAGTTCAATGGACACCGGATTGATGTCGATTCCTATAAATCGCCGTTGTCGCAATGCGCATTCTCGCGCGATAAGGCCAGAGCCGACGAACGGGTCAACCACGAGGTCATGTGGGTGCGTCAACTTCTCGACAAGGAAGCCTAGGCATTCGATGGGTTTCTTTCCCCAGTATTTGTGGAAGGCGGACAGTCCTGTGTATCCTGTCGGGGCCATAACTTTATCTATGGTGACTGCTGTCGGGGCGAAGCCGAATGACAATTGTTCACTCGGTTCCTTCACGACGTTAGGCCGTGACTTTTGTCGGTCATATTTCATCATTCATCTTTCGCAGAACATTGTTTATATTGATCCGCATAACATGCGGAACATCTGTCTCCGATCCGTATATGACGCCAGTGAAGCAATTTTCACATCGGCCATAACCCATGAGAAATCAGAGTGTTGCGTCGAGGCGCTCTTTTTATCACGGTATGTTATGTGAATCGGCATAAAATCCACCACGATGGTCTCAGAGTCCATCCACAGGGCTGCGTACTCCGTTCCCGCTCCGGTTCAAAACATGCGTGTTTCCACGTTACCTGACTTGACAGTGTCCATCACATAAAGTCCTAACTTTTACATATTATGTAACTGATTCTTCTTCCTTCTCCGCCAGCCTGGCCACTCCGCAGACCTTCTCCTCGCTCTCTATGCCGATAAGCCTCACCCCCTGGGTATTTCTCCCAATCACCGGGATATTTCCGCCGTGGATCCGGATGATCTTCCCCAGCGTGGTGATGAGCATGAGGTCTTCATCATCCATCATCTTATTGATCCCCACCACCTTGCCATTCCTCTCCGAGGTCTTGATCGTAATAATCCCCTTTCCACCTCTCCGCTGGGACCGGTACTCTGAGGCATCTGTCCGTTTCCCATGGCCATGCTCACAGACGGTAAGGATGGCAGTACCATCTGCTACGATCTCCATCCCAACGATCTCGTCATCCCCCTCGAGGTTCATCCCCCTCACGCCTTTGGTTGCCCTCCCCGTTTCCCGGATCTGCTTCTCTTTAAACCTGATGGATTTCCCCTCCTTTGACCCCAAAAAGAGATCCTGATTTCCGTCAGTTAGGGCAACGGCGATGAGTTCATCTCCCTCTTCCAAAACAAGGGCGATGATACCGGTGGACCGGGGCTTGCTGTAGGCAGTGAGGGAGGTCTTTTTCACCGTCCCCTTTCTGGTTGCCATAACCACAAACCTTCCCTCGGTAAATTCTCTCACCGTCAGGATAGCGGTAATCTTTTCATCCGGTTCCAGTTTTATAAGATTGACAATTGCCTTGCCCCGGGCAGCCCTTCCCGCTTCCGGTATCTCATACACCTTAAGCCAGTACACCTTCCCCTTGTTGGTAAAGAACATGAGGTAGGAGTGGGTGGAGGAAACAAAGAGATCCTGGACAAAATCCTCTTCCTTGGTGATGGCACCAGTTACCCCCTTGCCGCCCCGGCGCTGGCTTCGATAGAGGCTCGACGCGCTCCTCTTGATATAACCCTGGTGGGTGATGGTCACCACCATATCCTCTTCCACAATCATGTCTTCGAGGGTGATTTCAAGGGGCTTATCCACTATCTCCGTTTTTCGATCATCCCCGTACTTCTTCTTTATTTCCTGCAATTCTTCTATGATGATTTCGAACACCAGCCTCTCATTGGCGAGGATCTGTTTATATCTCTCGATCTGCTTGATGGTCTCTTTGTATTCTTCGTCTATCTTCCCCCGCTCCAGGGCAGTCAGTCTCTGGAGTCTCATGTCTAAAATCGCCTGGGCCTGGATCTCGGAGAGGGAGAACTTCTTCATCAGCCCCTCCTTGGCTATCTGGGGATTGGCTGAAGATCGAATGAGGGCAATCACAGCATCCAGGTTCTTGATTGCAATTTTGAGGCCTTCCAGGATGTGAGCCCTGGCTTCTGCCTTTTTCAGCTCAAATACGGTTCTGCGGGTAATGATCTCCTTGCGAAAATTGATGAAGTGCTGGAGGAGTTCCTTGAGGTTCAGCACCCTGGGCTGGATACCCACAATTGACAGCATGATCACCCCAAAGCTCGTCTGCATCTGGGTGTGCTGGTAGAGCTGATTGAGGATGATTTCAGCAATGCCGTCCCTTTTCAGCTCAATAACTATCCTCATCCCTTCCCTGTCCGACTCATCCCGCAGGTCAGAGATCCCTTCGATCTTTTTGTCCCGGACCAGTTCGGCAATCTTCTCAATGAGGTTGGCCTTGTTAACCTGATAGGGAAGCTCTGAGATGATGATGGCCTCCCTTTCCCCCTTCTTCTGCTTTTCAACAAAGGCCCTGGCCCGAATAACGATAGATCCCCTGCCGGTTTCATAAGCAGATTTAATACCTTCTCTTCCGCAGATGAAGCCGCTGGTGGGGAAATCAGGGCCGGGAATCTTTTTTATCAACTCTTCAATGGTAACGTCGGGGTTATTGATCAGGACCGTGATCCCCTCGATTACCTCGCTCAGGTTATGGGGCGGGATATTGGTTGCCATCCCGACGGCGATACCGGAGGAACCATTAATGAGGAGATTGGGAATCTTCGCAGGAAGGATGGTAGGTTCGCTTAACGTGCCATCATAGTTCGGCACAAAGTCCACGGTTTCCTTCTCGAGATCAGAGAGGAGTTCCGCAGTGATGGGAGCCATCCGGATTTCGGTATACCTCATGGCTGCCGGCGGGTCCCCGTCAATAGAGCCAAAATTTCCCTGGCCGTCAATCAGGGGATAACGGAGCGAGAAATCCTGGGCCATGCGGACGATGGTATCGTATACTGCCACATCCCCATGGGGATGGTATTTTCCTATGACATCTCCTACGATCCGGGCAGATTTCTTGTACGCTCGATTCCAGACATTGCCCAGATCGTGCATGGCATAGAGAATCCGCCGGTGGACCGGCTTCAATCCATCCCGCACGTCGGGTAAGGCCCTGCCGATGATCACACTCATGGCGTAGTCCAGGTAGGACTTTCTCATTTCATCTTCAATATTTACCTGTACCTTCTGAGTTGGCAGTTCCATAGCTTAAATATCCAGGTTTTTCACGTCGAGGGCATGCCGGTAGATAAAATCCCTTCTCGGTTCTACCTGATCCCCCATCAGGGTGGTAAAGATCTCATCCGCTTCCACCGCATCCTCAATGGCAACTTGCAGCAAGATCCTTTTCTCCGGGTTCATGGTCGTTTCCCAGAGCTGTTCCGGATTCATCTCGCCTAACCCTTTATAGCGCTGAATCTCCTGCCCCTTTTTTCCTGATTCGATAACGTAGTGGAGCACTTCCATGAGAGTCTTGAGCCTTGATTTATCCCCATTATTTTCAATGACATACGGGGGGTCACCCAGGGTCTGAAAGCCCTGAGCGATCCTCCTCAATTCTTCCAGTTCCGGAGAGTTGAGCAGTTCAAAGTTGATGATGGTCTCATGCCGGGAACCGTTCTTCCGGATCTGGCAGTGGGCAGAGAAACCATGGTGTTCATTGTCTTCAACAATCGAGTATTCCATCGCTCCCTCGATACCGTAGTATTCGTCCAGCCTTTTGCCCAGCTCTTTTACAAAACGCTCCAGCGTATTCCTCTTTTTGAGAAAGTCCTTTGCTAGGCTCTCCTGAGATGCAATGATGTTGAGCAGGTTTTTGTCCAGCCCTTTCCTCTCCAGCACATTCAGGATCTTCTCATACCGGAGGACCTTCTTTAAGAGCGAGGAGAGCGAAGGTCCGGAGAGGGATTGCTTCCTCTTCTCAGTGTGCAGTTTGATATTCTCCATGCCGCTTTCCAGGAGAAAATCTTCGAGAACTGCCTCGTCCTTGATGTATCTCTCCTTCGCGCCCTTCTTCACCTTAAAGAGGGGTGGCTGGGCAATATAGAGGTGCCCATGCTCGATTAACGAAGGCATCTGGCGGTAGAAGAAGGTCATGAGGAGGGTCCTGATGTGAGAACCATCCACATCTGCATCGGTCATGATGATGACTCGGTGATACCGGAGGTTGGCTGGGTCATACTCTTCCTTGCCGACCCCAGAACCGAGGGCGGTGATGATGGTCTTGATCTCTTCGTTCTCCAGGATTTTGTCGAAGCGCGCCTTCTCTACGTTTAAGATTTTACCCTTTAAAGGAAGAATTGCCTGATTTCTGCGATCTCTCCCCTGTTTTGCAGAACCTCCTGCTGAGTCTCCCTCAACGAGGTAGATCTCACACAGGCTTGGATCTTTCTCCTGGCAGTCAGCCAGCTTGCCCGGCAGGCAACTGCTCTCCAGGGCGCTCTTTCTCCGGGTGAGTTCCTTTGCTTTCCGGGCAGCCTCCCGGGCACGTGCGGCATCTATGGCCTTCTCCAAGATCTTCTTTGCAATGCTCGGATTTTCTTCGAGATAGGCAGAGAGCTTTTCATTGACCAGCGCTTCCACCAGTCCTTTTACCTCGCTGTTGCCTAGCTTGGCCTTGGTCTGTCCCTCAAACTGGGGGTTGGGAAGCTGGATGCTGATAACGCAGGTGATCCCTTCCCGGATATCATCACCCTCTAAGTCAACTTTGTAGTTCTTGGGGAGATTGGCGTTTGCGGCATAGCTGTTGATTGTCCGGGTAAAGGCTGACTTGAAGCCCACCAGGTGGGTGCCTCCTTCCTGGGTATTGATATTGTTGGCATAGGTAAAGATAGTCTCTGAATACCCGCTGTTGTGCTGGAAGGCAACCTCCATTAACATCCCGTCCTTTTCACCGCTCAAGCAGATGGGTTTGGGATAGATGGCTGTCTTGTTCTTATTCAGATATTCTACAAAAGAGCTGATGCCCCCCTGATAATTAAACTCATGCCGTTTATCGTTCCTCTCATCCTCGATGGTAATGGTTACCCCCTTATTGAGAAAGGCGAGCTCCCTTAACCGCTGGGAGAGGATGTCAAAACTAAAATCTAAGGTTTCAAAGATCTCCTGATCCGCTTTAAAAGTAATCTTTGTGCCTCTCCGGGTGGTCTTGCCCATGACCTCGAGTTGCGTAGTCGGCTTCCCCCGGGCGTAAATCTGACGGTACACCTTCCCATCCCGGTAGATCTCCATCTCGAGGTGCTCTGACAGCGCATTGACCACCGAAACACCTACACCGTGGAGGCCTGCTGCCACCCGGTAGGTCTGATTGTCGAATTTTCCTCCTGAATGGAGGGTGGTCATCACCACCTCCGCTGCCGGCCTTTTCTCCACCTGATGCATATCCACGGGAATCCCGCGGCCGTTGTCCACCACGGTGACAGAATTATCAATATGAATCGTTACATCCACCCGGTTGCAGAATCCGGCGAGGGTCTCGTCAATGCTGTTGTCCACCACTTCATAGACCAGGTGGTGCAGCCCGCTGCTGCCGGTAGAGCCGATGTACATGGCCGGGCGCTTTCTTACAGCGGCAAAACCATCCAGAACCTTTATCTTATCTGCACCGTAGTCGTTAACCTGTGCTGGCTTTTCCACGCTTCTACCGTCCTCCTTTAATCCTTTCTATGATTCTCTCTAACTCCTCGAGAGAATAATATTCGATTACAATCTTCCCGCCCTTCCCCCTCTTCATAACCTTTACGCGGGTGGCAAGCCGCCGCGTGAGATCATTTTCCACATCAGCATAAAAGATGCTCTCTTTCCGGGGAGTCTTCCTGGGGGGCACCTTCCCGCTCTGCTTAACCTTCTGGATGAGGTTCTCGGTCTGCCTCACCGAGAAGCCTTTTTTCAGGATCAGGGTATGCACCTCTGTCTGCTTACCATGCCCTTCCAGGCTTAAGATGGCCCGGGCATGGCCCATGCTTATCAGATTGTTCTGTAGGGAGTGCTTGATAACTTCCGGCAACCGCAACAGCCGCAGAGAGTTGGCGATGGTCGAGCGATTCTTCCCCAGCCGTACAGCCAGCTCTTCCTGAGTATGGTCAAACTTTTCAATCAGCTTTTTGTATGCCTCTGCCTCCTCGAGCGGGTTTAAGTCTTCCCTCTGAATGTTCTCAATCAGCGAGAACTCAAGGCTCTCCGAGTCTGAGATTTCACGAATAATCACGGGAATTTCTGCAAGGCCCGCCTGCTGGGCTGCCCTCCACCGTCGCTCCCCGGCAACCAGTTCGTAGCTCTCCCCTTTTTTCCGGACCAGCAGGGGCTGGATAATCCCTTTCTCCTTGATCGAGGAGACCAGTTCCTCAATCTTTTCACGGTCAAAGATCGTCCGGGGTTGAAACGGGTTAGGGTGGATCTCGTCAACCGGCACCGTGAGAACCTGGGCTCCCTCTGATTCTCCTTTTCCCCCCTTATCCGGGATGAGCGCTTCCAGCCCCCTACCTAATGCCGTCCTTTTCATTGAAACCATCCCCTTTGTTGATGATATGGGCAAGTTCCAGATAACATCTGGCACCTGGAGAGTTTTCGTCGTAGAGCAAGATCGGCTTGCCAAAGCTCGGACATTCAGCCAGGCGAACGCTTCTCGGTATGATCACCCCGTAGACATTCACCTTGCCCGCTAAATTATTCTTGATGTCGGCTGCCACCTGGTGTGATAGATTATTCCTCCGGTCAAACATGGTGAGGAGGATCCCTTCAATCCTGAGGTCCGGGTTGAGATTCTTCTTCACCAGTTTGATGGTAGCGAGGAGTTGGCTTAACCCTTCCAGGGCATAGTATTCGCACTGGATGGGGATGAGCACAGTATCAGCAGCCGTTAAGGAATTAATGGTGAGAAGGCCGAGGGAAGGGGGGCAGTCGATAATGATATAATCATACCCCTCCTCAATCTTTTTCAGCCCCTCCCGCAGCCGGTACTCCCGGCTGGGGATGCTCACCAGTTCTATCTCCGCACCGATCAGGTCCAGGGTGGAGGGTATGACCTCCAGGAGCGGAAGGGCAGTCTGGTGAACAAGGTTTTGCAACGGGAGATCGGCAATGAGAAAATGATAAATGTTCTCTTTTATCTCTTCCCGCTTGATCCCCAGTCCGCTGGCCGCATTCCCCTGAGGGTCAATATCGATGAGGAGCGTCTTTTTGTTCAGCGTGGAGAGCGATGCAGCGAGATTCACCGCCGTTGTGGTCTTGCCCACTCCTCCTTTTTGATTTGCGATGCAGATACTCTTAGCCCTCATCAGGCTTTACCCCTTCTCGTTTTTGCAGGGCCCTGTTTCATCATTCATTATACCGTAGAAGAAAAAAGATCGGCAATAATAATTTTCATAAAATCATAAAATGTTTCACGTGAAACAATTCAGATCTTTTCCAGGAGGATGATCCTCCTCCTCCCCCGGTCTAAGGGAAGTATACTGTCTGTACACTCTTTCCATCTGAAGCCTTCTCTTACTTGCTCCTGCTGCTCGTTTCCCGGGTGCGGCGTTGTTAAAACAATCAACCTCCCCCCTCTCCTGATACACCCTTCGCTTGCCTGCTGAAGTTTCTCAAGGCCGTAGAGGGCCCGGGAGATAATCACATCGAAAACCGGGGGAGCCTCCTTCTTCCCCAGGTCTTCTGCCCGGCCGTGCAGAGCCTCAATCCCGTCCAGGCCTAATGTTCTGATGAGGTGCCGCTCAAAGAACACCTTTTTGCGTGTCGAGTCCAGGAGGGTAACGAACAGGGTTGGCTCAGCAATTTTTAGCGGGATCCCGGGGAATCCCGCCCCTGACCCGATGTCGAGGAGAGATGAGTGGCGGGGGATATATCTCACGGGCAGGAGGGAATCAAGGAAATGTTTGATCAGGATATCAAGATCATCCCGAAGTGAGGTGAGGTTGACTTTCTTATTCCAGGCCTTAAGTTCCTGTAAGTACGTGGAAAACTGCTCAAGCTCAACCGGTCTGAGCACAACACCCAGCCGTTCCGCCTCCCGGGCGAGGAACTCCTGGTGCAGCTTCTCCAATGAGCTAAAGTCCCATTTTCTTCTTCAGGCTGGAAAGAATCTGCCCCTCATCTACCATATCTGACTGTCCCGTCCTCCAGCCGCCTAAATTCATCCCCGGCTCTGGTTCTTTGTCTGACCGCTTCTTCTTGGAAGAAGCAGAAGTCTTTTCTAACACCTGGACTTTTTTGGTTACCTCCACCTCGGTACCGTCTTTTTTCTTCTTTACGTTTGCGACCAATTTCCACCGCACGGTACCTTCGCTGTTGATGATGGATATCCACTTTGTTTCGATAGTCCCTTTCTCCGCCTTTTCAATGGGATATTCAAGATCACCGGAGAGCATGGCATTGAGTGAACTCCACACCTCATCGTATCCTCTCTCCAGGAACGCTCGATTGGGCGCAGGGGCCGTATTTTCTCTTCCTGCGGCACAGGCTGATACAAGAAAAAGGAGCGCGAGGTAAAAGATAAAATAGATTCTTCTCATCATGACTCTATTTATTCAATAAACCACAGGGATGTCAAGAAGAAACGAATCTGACAAATGGGTAACCCTCTGTGGTTGCCCATGTGTAGCGCTGATACCGGAATCTGTCTCAGGGCAGGCAGAGGAGCCTGACCGTCCCAAATTTATTGACAGTAAAGAATCAACCAGATAGGATTGCAGGTCACGGTAACCACAAAAGGGGGACTTTTCGGATGTCTTTGTTGAAGGCAGACCTTGTTCTTCTGCATGCTCCCAGCGTTTATGATTTCCGCAACCGGGCTCTTATGCCTGGCCCGATCAGCGATGTTATCCCTTCCACCCCGATCTTTGAAATGTATCCGGTAGGTTTTTCATCCATCTCTGAATATCTGAGAAAAAGAGGGTATTCCGTGCGGATCGTCAACCTGGCATACCTCATGCTTAAAGATAAAGCATTTAATGTGGAGGAACGCATACGGAAACTTAAACCGAAAGCCTTCGGGATAGACCTTCACTGGCTGCCCCATGTCCAGGGGAGCCTGGAGGTGGCGGCCATCTGTAAAAAGTATCACCCGGAAACACCTGTAATCTTCGGTGGTTATTCTGCATCATATTTTCATGAGGAGTTGGTGCGCTATCCCCAGGTTGATTTCGTCATCCGGGGGGATTCAGCAGAAGAGTCCCTCTACCAGCTCTTCCTCTCTTTCGAGGGGAGGATACCCCTTTCAAACATCCCCAACCTCACATACCGGGAAGGGGGGGGGGTGAGAGTAAACCCGTTAACCATCGTATCCCAGGACCTGAATGAAGCCTCCAATGACTATCTGGGGCTCTTCAGGTCAGCACTCAGGTTCCTGGATGTGCAAGGGTTTACCGCTATCCACGACTGGTGGGAATATCCAATTACCGCGGTGATGACCTGCCGGGGCTGTACCCAGAGTTGCGTGATCTGCGGGGGCTCGAGGCAGGCCCTGCGGCTCTATTGTGGACGGGAGAGCCCTGCTTTCAGAGATCCTCGTCTGATCGTGAAAGACATCGAGAAGATTAACCGTTATACTGATGCCCCCATCTTTGTTGTCGGCGACTTAAGACAGGGGGGTGAAGGGTATGCACACCAGATCTTCAAGGGCCTCAAGGATCTCAAGCCTGAGAACCAGATCGTCCTGGAGCTCTTTGAGCCTGCTTCCTCTGACTATTTGCGTGAGGCTGCCAGGTCCATACCCAGCCTCAACTTTGAATTCTCCCCCGAGTCACATGATCCGGAGGTGCGGGAGGCTTCCGGAAAATTCTACACCAACCAGGAGATGGAGGAATGTATCCGGATAGCCCTGGAGAGCGGCTGTAAGAAGTTTGATCTCTTTTTTATGATTGGTATGCCCAGGCAGACCTATCAGTCAGTTATGGAGAATGTTGGGTACTGTGACTACCTGCTCGGGTCTTTTGATGCGAGGCTTTCTCCCTTTATCTCACCCCTTGCTCCTTTTATCGACCCTGGCAGCATCGCCTATGAGAATGCCCGTCTTCTCGGCTACCGGATCTTGTATCGCAGCCTAAAAGATTACTGTCAGGCATTATTAGCCCCGAGCTGGAAATACACCCTGGGTTATGAAACAGAGTGGATGAGCAGG